>Ga0075522_10000027_pt1 | contig 78476 bp, 80 predicted proteins | sample NGEPerA_FD_74796 | JGI IMG/M metagenome (GOLD analysis project Ga0075522, IMG submission 74796) | Arctic peat soil microbial communities from the Barrow Environmental Observatory site, Barrow, Alaska, USA - NGEE PermafrostL2-A | ecosystem: Environmental > Terrestrial > Soil > Wetlands > Peat ... | reverse complement strand
CTATCTTACCTGCTTCAGGCGCTCTTTCCGCCAGTCAGCGCCGCCAGGCGCGTATCGATGCTTTCCAGCCGCCGGATCAGTTCCGCATACTGAACATCCGCCTCCGCCGGTACCTTCCGCTTGACAGCGAACGTCCCACTGGGCTCCAGAACGCACTGTTCCACTTCATCCACGTCGTCAAATCCCTGCCGATGCAGCACGGTCAAAAGTTCAGAATGCGACAGGAGTTCCTTCGCCAGGTTCTTCTGCAACACCTTGCCGCGTTCAATCAGCGTGGTCGATTTCCCCTCAACCAGCTGATCCAGGCGGCGGTGCTTGAACAGGAACCGGACCACCAGATAGTTCACCGCCAGGAGAGTGGATGCCCCGATCAGGCCGCCGGTGACCGAATTATCGTTTCCGATGATGGCGTTCTGCACCGTGTTCGACAGGGACAAAAGCACCACCAGGTCGAACGGATTGAGTTGCGCCAGTTCGCGCTTTCCAAAAATCCGCAAGAGCACGACCAGCGCCACATACACAACCACTGGGCGAAGAATCTTCTCCGCCAACGGCACCATCAGGACGAACATATCATTCCACATGGAATGATTATCGCCGGTTAGCGGCGCTTAGCTTATCCACGGCATCTTCCATGCGCTGCGGACGATTCAACACGCCTTCGAACAAATCTCCGACCTTGTCGAACCGAGCCAGCGCGTTGCCCAGCTGGAACTGTTCCGGCGTGAGCTTCGGCGTCACCTCGCGCCAGGCGAGCGGTGTCGCCACGGGAGCGCCCGCATAGGCACGCACCGCATACGGGGCGGAAATGGTCTTGCCCTCGCCGATCTGCACCCAGTCGAAATACACTTTTCCCTTTTCGCGCTTAGCGACCACCCGAGGCGTGGTGAACAGATCCGGACGCTCGTTCGCCACCATGTGCGCCAGCAGCTCGGCAAGCGACCGCACTTGTTCATAGGTGTAGCGCGGGACCAAGGGTACGAAGATGTGCATCCCGTCGCCACCAGTGGTCTTGGGGAAACTCTCCAGCTCGGCGCGGTCGAGCTTCTTGCGCACCACCAGCGCGGCCTCGACGATCTTCTCGTAACTGCACTGCTGCGGGTCCAGATCGATCAACAGATAATCCGGATGCTCCAGCGACTGCATACGGCTCATCCAGGGATTGTGATCGATGCAGCCCAGGTTTACTAAGAAAAGCAGCGTCGCGCGATTGTCGCCGATCACGGAACGAATGCCGTCGGCCATGCCGGTGCGGAGCCACTTGGGAAAGCTCGCGGCCACCTCCTTCTGGAAAAAGAACGGCTTGTCGATGCCGTTCGGATAGCGCTTCAGCGAAAGCGGCCGGTCCTTGAGATAGGGCAGGATCAGCGGCGCCACCGCATCGTAGTAATTCAGCAGATCGCGCTTGCGATAGCCATCCTTGGGATAGAACACCTTGTTGAGGTTGGTGAACTTCAGGCGGTGCCCGTCGATAGTCAGGTTGGCTTCGGCCAGTGACGGATCGAGCAGCGTCGTGCGCTTTGCCGGAGGATCACGTTTAACAGGATCCTCGGCGCCGTTCTGGCGCGCAACCTCCGCTCGCTCTACATCATTGGGATCGATGTCGGCCCGGAAGCCCTTCCACACCGGTGCGCGCAGGCGGCCGTCCTCGGTCCAATTCGCGAATTCTACTTCGCAGACCAGCTCGGGCCGCACCCAGGTGACATCTTTCTTCGGCAGGTTCTTGTCCGGCTCCAGGGGGCACTTGGTCGTGGCCAGCGGGGCGAGCTTGTCATAAATCGCCTTCATGGTCTTGCGATCGAAGCCCGTCCCCACGTTGCCGGACCACTTCAGCTTGCCCTTATCGTGGATTCCCAGGACCAGTGCACCAAAATGGTCGCGCGCGCCCTCGGTGAATCCGCACAAGAGGAACGAATCCGACGAATGAATCTTGTATTTCGCCCAATCACCCGACCTTCGCGATTCATAGAAACTCGAAGCCTTCTTCCCTACGATCCCTTCCACGCCTTGTTGTTTCGCCGCTTCGAACAAAGCCTTCCCGTCGCTAAAGTTCTCCGAATAGCGGACCACGTCGTTAGGCTGGAGGACCTCCTTCAGCAAGCGTTTACGCTCGATGAGTGGCAACCCACGCAGATCGCGCCCGTCAAGGTACAGCAGATCGAAGGCATAGAACACCACGGGATGATGTCGAGCCTGCGTCGCCACCGAACTTGCGTCAGCCACGTTGATGCGGCGCTGCAGCAGCTCGAAACTGGCCACACCGCGTTCGTTCAGGGCCGCGATCTCACCATCCACGATCGCGGTTTGCGCCTTAATGCGATGCGGCAGGATCGACAACTCGGGGTACTGCCTGTCGATCACGTTGCCGTTGCGCGAAACCATCCGGACCTGGCCGTTCTGGATATAGCAAAGCGCCCGGACACCGTCCCATTTCACCTCGTAGATCCAGTTGGCATCGGTTGGAGGGACGACGGTGCCGATCTGCGCCAGCATCGGTGCACCAATATCGGGCAAGGTGGGACCGGCCTTCGGACGGTCGATTTTCTCAAGCCTCCTGGCGATCTCCTCCTGCGTCCGCCCGGTCAGAACGCTGACGGCGTGATCTTCGGTCTTCCATCCGGGCTGCGCGGCGGCATCTTTCTTCTTGAGCAGCAGCCACTCATTCCCTTTGCCGCGCTTCATGCGCACTAAGGCGAACTCACCGGTGATTTTTTCGCCGTGCAGGAAAAACTTGAAGTCGCCCCGCGCAAGTTGTTCTTCCGCCGAGGCGTTACCGAGAAGCTCGTAGGTGCCCCGATCCCACAGCATCACGCTTCCCGCGCCGTAGTTCCCCTTGGGAATAACGCCCTCGAAGCTCCCGTACTCGATCGGATGGTCCTCCACCATCATCGCCAGCCGTTTTTCGGCCGGATCGAGGGTCGGTCCCTTGGGCACCGCCCAAGATTTCAGCGCTCCCCCCACTTCCAGGCGCAAATCGTAGTGCAAATGGGTCGCGTGATGGCGCTGGACACAATATTGTCGCGAGGTGCCGGTTCCCGGCCCCTTCGCTGACGGCGGCGGCTCAGGCGTGCGGTCGAAATGGCGCTTTTCGCTATACTTTTCGAGTGACAAGGCGTTCTACAAAACTACCCTAGAATGTTTGCGCTATAGTAGAAAACGAATCTTTCAGGCGAGGTATCTATCAGGTATGGCTTCTACCGTTTGGAAAGGGCATCTCACCTTCGGGCTCGTTTCGTTCCCAGTCAGATTGTACAGCGCCGCCCGTGGCGAAAGCATCAGTTTCAACCAGCTCCACAAAACCGACGGCTCACGGATCAAGCAGATGATCTACTGTGCCGCCGAGGATAAGCCCATCCCGCGCAGCGAGATCGTCAAGGGCTACGAGTACGGAAAAGACCGCTACGTCGTGATCGAGGACGAAGAAATTAAGAAGGTGGCGCCCGCGACGGCCAAGGTCATGGAGATCCAGGAATTCGTCAAGTCAGAGCAGGTGGACCCGATCTTCTTCGAAACTTCCTACTATATGGCGCCCGACGAAGCCGGCGAAAAGCCGTATGCGCTGCTATTCGACGCGCTGAAGAAGACCGGCTACGTGGGCGTGGCCAAGATCGCGATGCACAATCGCGAGCACGTGGTGATCCTGCGTCCGGGCCAGAACGGCGTGCTGATGCACACCATGTATTTCAGCCACGAGATCCGCAAGGTGGACGAGTTCCGCACGGATCTGAGCCTGGTGAAGGAAAAGGAACTGGCGCTGGCCACCAGCCTGATCGAGGCGTTAGCAGCTGATTTCGAACCCGAAAAATACAAGGACGACTACCGCGATAATCTGCTGAAGATGATCGAGGCCAAGAAGCAGGGCGAAGAAGTGATCGCCACACCGGAACCGAAGGAATCGAAGGTCGTGGACATCATGGAGGCGCTCAAAGCCAGCCTGGCGGCTGCTAAGAAACCTGCGGCATCGGCTACTGAAGCGGCTGCGGTGGAAGAGGTCAAGCCAGCCCGCCGCCGGGCGAGGGGATAATAGTGTTGAGGCATGTATGACTTTCGGAACCGTTCAAGTGGATGAAGCTCAACTTGCTCGTATTTGCCGGAAGTATGGAGTGCGCGAACTCTCCGTATTCGGTTCTGCCGCTCATGACTCGATGCGTCCGGAAAGCGACATTGACCTGCTCGTCGATTTTCTGCCTAATGCAGAGCCGGGACTTTTGGATCATGCCGGATTGATGCTGGATCTGTCGGCATTGTTCGGCCGCAGAGTTGACCTGGTGTCCAAGAACGGGCTCAAACCCCTCATTCGGGACTCCGTGATCCGCGAGTCGCGCCGCCTCTATGCGGCGTGAGGAGCTGTATCTCAGGGATATTGTCGAAGCAGCCGATTTTGTCGCGCAGTTTGTGGATGGATTGGACCGCCCCGCGTTCCAGCAGTCTGAGCTTATCCGAAGTGCCGTTGCCCATAAGTTATCGATAGTCGGCGAAGCGGCCGCCCGCATGCCTGAAGAAGTCCGATCCCGTCATCCGGAAATACCTTGGCCGAAGATCGTCGCTTTTCGCAACATCATGGTTCACGCCTATTTTGGTATCGACTGGGATGAGGTCTGGCGCGCAGCGACGCGCGAATGTCCGGCGCTTAGGGCACAGGTCGAATCGGTGCTAGACGAGGAATTCGGCACGGACGCGTGGACCGATTGTGGAAATAGAAAAGGTCAAGTCCGAGCTCAAGGCCAAGCAAAACGAACTCTGGAAGGACTTCGATTCTAACTCGCCGCGGGAACTCCTCCATTACGCGCCTCCGGATGCTTTTCGCAGTATCGTCACAAAGAAAGAGCTCTGGTGCACTGACTTCGCCCAGGTCAACGATGCCGACGAAGGCCACTACGGAATGGACCTAGTCCGACTCGTATCGCGGGAGAAATCTATTCCGGACCGATTCCGACACCAGTTGCGTCAAGGCGATTTCGGCATGAAGGATGTGTGGACCCAATACATTGCCTGTTTTTGCTCCAGTGGTGAACAAGACCACATGTGGTCCGACTACGCAAGAAACGGTACCGGAATTGCGCTGGGATTCGACTATCACAAACTGTTTGAAGGTGCAGCAAACGGCACGAAGTACGCGCTCTTCCCTGTGCTATATGACCGTGCGAATCAGGTGGAATTGCTGAAGAAAACCTTGGATCATGCAATCCACTATGCCCGCGCCATTGGTCTGTCGAATCGCGATCGTGGCAGATACTGGTTTGAGGTTGTGTTTCCGTTGCTGAGGTGTGTCAGCGGATTTAAAGCACCGAAGTGGAACCAGGAACACGAGTATCGTATCGCGATTTTCGAGGGGTACCCCACTGCATTGTCTTTCGAATCAGGCGGCAAGCGGCGGATCAGGGTCCCCTTCAACCCGAACGCCGTCACCAGAGTAGTCCGTGGTAGAGCCGCGAGCGACGGGCTGTCGACGGCGGAGATCCGCGCGCTGCTCAATGAGCATGGCTATCGAAGTGACCTCCCGATCGATGATGCGGACTGCGACCCGTTGCGGTTTTGAGAAGCACTCTAACCGGCTGCTTTCAACAACTCCTCCGCATACACCGCCCCCGCCGGAGTATCTTCATGCTTCAAGAACACATAAACGTCGCGGCCGTCCGCGAGCATTCCCCGCACCCGATCGGCGACCTCCGCACGTTCCTGCGGTGAATAGTCTTCCTTCCGCAGCCGCACGTACACGAACCCGGTGGTAACCACCTCGGGAACCTCGAACTTGTCCGATTCCGCTAAACAAAGTCCGATCCCGTGCTTTTCGAATAACCGGTACACCTCATCGATTAACCATGACTTGTTGCGGAACTCGAACGCACAGCGGATATCCCGAGGCAGCTTCTCGACGAAAGCCGTCAGTGTGGGCAGATCGGCCTTGAGGTTAGGCGGCAACTGAAACAGCACCGGCCCCAGGCGGCGCGCGGCGCGCAGCGGATCGATTGCCTTGAAGAAAACATCCGTAAACTCGGATTCCCGCAGCCGCAGGATGTGCGTGATCCGCTGATGCGCCTTGCAGACAAAAGTAAATCCTTCGGGCGTGGCGTTTATCCAATTTTCCAGAGTTGTTGCCTTCGGCAACTGGCGAAATGTGTAATTAATCTCGACGGCATTCAGCCGGGTGGCGTAGTGCTTGAGGAAGTCCTTGGCCGCACACTTAGGCGGATAAAAGTCCGGTTTCCAGCTGGGATAGGCGAATCCCGAAGTGCCCGCGAATAAAGTGGCCATCTATCGCAGGCTACACTGAAATGAATGGCTGCACGAGGAATGGGAATGCCGGGGATGGGGCATGGCGATCGGCCGACGCGCCGGTCGGGCGAGCCTGGCAGTCCAACCATGGGTCCAGGCGGTAAAAAGCGCCAGCCCACTCTGCGCGACGTGTGGCCGCAGCTCCGCGAACTGGTGCTGCCGCGGCGCAAGATCCTGGCGGTCGGCTTTCTTCTGATGATCGTGAACCGGCTGTGCGGCCTGGTGCTCCCGCTCTCCACCAGAACCCTCATCGATACCGTCATCGGCAAGCATCGGATGGATATACTGACTCCGCTGGTGCTGGGAATTCTAGCGGCGACGCTGGTTCAGGGCGTCACCTCGTATGCCCTTACGCAAATTCTTTCCAAAGCCGGCCAGCGTCTGATCGCCGAACTGCGCCAGAAAGTTCAGCGGCACATCGGCCTGCTCCCCGTGGCGTACTACGACGCGAACAAGAGCGGCGTCCTGGTTTCGCGCATCATGAACGATGTGGAAGGTGTTCGCAATTTAATCGGCACCGGACTGGTGGACTTCGTCGGCGGCCTGATGACCGCCGTGATCTCCTTAGTGGTCTTGCTAACCATTAGTCCCTCCATGACCATCGTCACAGCCTTAGCAGTGGGCACGTTCGCTTTCGCCCTCAGCAAAGCATTCACGAAAATCCGGCCGGTGTTCCGGGAACGCGGGAAGATTACGGCGGAAGTGACCGGCCGGCTGACGGAGTCGCTGGGCGGCGTGCGCGTCGTCAAAGGTTATCACGCGGAAGAGCGCGAAGCGGAAGTTTTCGGCACGGGCGTCCAGAGGCTGCTCGACAATGTGTTCAAGTCCCTCACCATGATGTCGGTGATGGGCCTTTCTTCCACCGTGCTGATGGGAATCGTCAGTGCGTCGATTATGTGGGTCGGTGCCCGCCAGATCGCCGTCAACCACATCTCATTGGGCGATTTCGTGATGTTCACCACGTTTCTGGCGTTCCTGATCGCGCCGGTGTTTCAGGCCGTGGGAATCGGAACGCAATTGACCGAGGCGTTCGCCGGGCTCGACCGCACCCGCGAAGTCCTGGGAGAACGGCCCGAGGATAAGGAGCCGAGCCGTACCGTCGCCATCGGCCCTATCGAGGGAACCGTCGAGTTCAAGAACGTCAACTTTTCGTACGAAGCCGGCAAGCCGGTGCTATTCGATGTGAGCTTTCACGCACAACCGGGCAAGGTCACCGCGCTGGTCGGCTCGTCCGGATCGGGTAAGTCGACCATCATTAGCCTGGTGGCCGCGTTTCACACGCCCAGTTCGGGGACCGTCACTGTAGACGGCATCGACCTCTCCACGGTGCGCCTCGACACCTACCGGACCCAATTGGGCGTGGTGCTGCAGGATACCTTTCTGTTCGATGGAACCATCGAAGAGAACATCGCGTTCGCCCGTCCCGGCGCGACCAAGGAACAGATCCTGGAAGCCTGCCGCATCGCGCGCGTCGACGAGTTCGCCGAAAAGTTCGATAAACAGTACGATACCGTGGTCGGCGAGCGCGGCGTGAAGCTGTCCGGAGGACAGCGCCAACGTGTTTCGATCGCGCGAGCGATCTTGGCCGATCCGCGAATTTTGATCCTGGACGAAGCCACATCCAGCCTCGATTCGGAATCCGAGGCGCTGATCCAGGAAGGCCTGAAGTACCTCATGCAGGGACGGACCACCTTCGTCATCGCGCACCGATTGTCCACGATCAGAAGAGCCGACCAGATTCTAGTGGTCGAGAATGGACGGATCGTCGAGCACGGCACGCACGAAACGCTGTACGCGCAGAAGGGGCGCTACTGGGATCTGTACACGCGGCAGCATGGCCTGGAAGCGAATCTCTTTCTCGCGCCGGGCGAGGGCGACAAGGTTCCCGAAGAGAACGGGGGCGGCCAGGCTCGGGAAGCCGCCGCGCTGGCCGAAGCGATGCGCCTGCTCCGCGGAAGATGACGCGCGGCCGCTAAAATCCGAATCCGACCAGTACCGCGAGCTGGTTGCGCTGGGACTGCACCTGCGACCCGTCGAAGTTCCGGAACGCCCATCCCGTATAGCGGATCTCGGGCGCAACCTTGATCAGGAACAAATTGAATTCGAGCCCTCCGCCCACCACGATTCCGTAGTTCGACCGGTGGTTGAGTGAAGACAGCTTGATATCCGAGAGCCGGCTGAAACTTAGTCCCGCGTCGAAGTACGGCCGCACAGGGCCGGCGATGAAACGGTGTTTGATCAGGACCGGGAATTCCCACGAGCTGCCGGAGGCGCCCACTCCTGCAGTTCGAAAGTCATAGCTGCGATACAGCGCATCGACCTCGACAGCCATATTCGCGGGCAGCCTGAGCTCGACATACGGACCGACGGTGTACCGCGGCGAATCGCCGCTGAAAATGGATGGGGAAGGCACTGGAAACACCTTGAACGCATCGGTGGCCGGTACCCCGACCTTCAGCCCGGCTCCAAACGGTTGCGCGGAGGCCAACCCGGCGGCGGCAACAACACACAGAACTGTTCTAAGAAGCATCTTCTTTCACTTTAGCCTGTTCAAAATCATGAGAAACTGGCAAAGCAAGAACGAGATGAGGGCGACTACGGCGTCCGAGCGCGGCATCCTGATCGGCCTGGCAGCATTTGCGATGGCCTGGGCGATCCTGCGCGCGCACGTGCAGGCCATCACCATCGACGAAGCCGTCACCTACACGAACTTCGTTCGGCCCGTGGAACCGGGCTTTTGGACCGCGCACGCCAACAACCATCTTCTGAACTCGATCCTGGCATGGGCGTTCACCAGGGTTTTTGGCACGTCGAACCTGGTCGCTCGCTCCGGCGCGCTGATCGGAGCCGCCATTTACATCGCGGCGTCGTACTTCCTTTCGGCCTTGATCGCGGATCGTTTTCTCTTGCGAGCATCCTTGTTCATCTGCCTGGTGTTCAACCCGTTTATTTTCGACTTTCTGGTCGCGGCGCGCGGCTACGGCTTGGCATCGGGTTTCCTGCTGAGCGCGATCTGCTTCGTGGCTTATGCGCTCGTGCCCGGTGTGAATGCGCGGCGCGTCGCGAACGCGTGCATAGCGGCATCCATATGTATCGCGCTCTCGTTCGTCAGCAATTTCTCATTCGCGTTCGTGGACGCCGTCACGATCGTAATGCTGTATCTGTGGGCCTCCGGAGCTGGGTCACTCAAAACGAGAGTGATGCTGGCCGCCGCCTGCTTCCTGCCCGGCCTGCTCCTGGCTGGCGCGCTGGCCGGCCCAGTGCTGCTGCAATGGAAACAATCCGAACTAAATTACGGGGCGGCCTCGCTCAAGGAAACCTTTGAGAGTCTTTACCAGGCTTCCTTCTACCAATTGGAGCCGGGGGTTCGAGAGTTCATCTTCGTTGACATTCCCGGGCTCACTCTGGCGATGGCCGGAGTCTTCGCGGCTTGGCGGGCGTCGCTGATTGTGGTTCACGGGCGGTCTCTACGGACTGCGCAGAGCTGGTGGTCTCCGATGTTCGCGGCCGTTCCGATGGCCGCCATCGTGGCCGCCCTCGCGATGCATTGGCTGCTCTTCGAGTTCATGGGAATACCGCTGCCCCAAGATCGAACCGGAATCTGGATTGTCGTTCTCGTCACTCTGGTCCTGGGCATTCTCGCGGCCGCTCCGATCTCCACGCGCGCGGGCGAGATATCGCGCCGGGGCATCACCATTCTGATGGTCGTCCTGGGATCGTATTTCCTGCTCTGCCTCCGCATCAGTTACTTCAAGGAGTGGCAGTGGGATTCGGATGCCGACAAACTTTATTCAGTCCTGGCTTCCTATAACCATGCGTGCGGACTGAAGGACGTCGCGGTGAACTGGCGGTATGACGCCAGCTTGAATTATTACCGGGACGCGTCCGGGCGCGAAACCTTTCCGAAGTTTCCTCATCCCGACATTTTGCCCTCCGGCAAGCGAGCCTACGTGCTCTATCGGCCCGAGGATGGCGATTTCATTACGAATCACGCCTTAACCGTTGTCTACCGGACGCCCACCGGTGCGGCGATCGCGTTTGATCCGGCGGTCAAACCTCCACCGGGCGAGAGTGTGTGCCCGATGAAGCCACCCGGCCAGGATGAGTGAACGGCGATTTCGGTCCCAGTCGAGGGCTTTGCCGCGCCGGCTCAAACTGGATGATCGCCGGAGTCTTGTGCGGAGGCGGATGCGTTGCCGCGCCCAGCAGAAACCCGAGCAACATGGCGCTGGCGTACAGGGCTAACAAACCGATCAAGTCCTTTGTGCGCATGCCGGTATTCTTGCACGGGGCCTGCCACGGCTAACTTGATGATTTTGGGTTTGCGCGCCGCGCACGGGCATCACAACTGTGCAAGAAATACTACAACTGGTCGCGCGCGGCCTGCGTAGCGAGCTCATCCGCCCGATTGTTGTCCTCGTGGTCGGCATGTCCCTTGGTCCAGGTCCAATGGACCTGGTGCCGCGCCACCTGCTGGTCGAGCTCCTCCCATAGATCCTGATTCAGCACCGGCTTCTTCGCGCTGGTCCTCCAGCCGTTGCGCTTCCAGCCGTGGATCCATTGGGTGATCCCGTTCTTGACGTATTGGGAATCCGTGACCACTTCCGCCGCACACGCCTCGCGCAGGGACTTCAGCCCCTCGATGACCGCCGTCAGCTCCATGCGGTTATTGGTGGTGTGCGGCTCCGATCCCACCAGCTCGCGCTTGTGGTGGTTGTAGCGCAGGAGGCAGGCCCATCCTCCGGGGCCGGGATTGCCGAGGCAAGCCCCGTCTGTAATCAGTTGAACGTTTTTCAATCCGAAGCGCCCCTATTGGACAACCATCAGTTCGCGCTCGAAGAAGGCATCAACCATGGCGAGGATTCCGGGTGCGTCGTGCAGATGATAGATGTCGGCACGAAGCTTGGAGCCGTTTCGAACGCCGTGCGTGAAGTACGTGGCGAACTGCTTCATCTTCCCCACCGCATCGGGCGATTGATGATCCAGAAGCATGGAGTAATAGCGCCGCATGATTTCGTAGCGGGCCTGTTCCGAGGGCGTTTCGTAAGTGCCGGTGGCGATGTAATCCGAGATCTGACGGAAGATCCAGGGATTGGACGACGCCGCGCGGCCGATCATCACCGCATCGCAGCCGGTTTCCTCCACCATGCGAACGGCATCCTGCGGCGTGAGGATATCGCCATTGCCGATCACCGGAATCTTCACCGCGGCCTTCACTTCGGCGATGCGCGTCCAATCGGCATGGCCGCTGTAGCCCTGCTCACGCGTGCGCGGGTGCAGCGCGATGGCCGCCAAGCCGCAGTCTTCGGCCAGTTTGGCCATCTGTACATTGACCAGTTCCTTGTCATTCCAGCCGGCGCGAAACTTCATCGTCAGCGGAATCGAAATGGCCGACTTCACCGAGCGCAGCAGTCTTTCGACCAGCGGCAGGTCGCGCAGCAGCCCGGAACCGCCGTTGCACCGGACCACTTTCTTAACCGGGCATCCGAAGTTGATATCGACGTGGTCAAAGCCCAGATCCTGGCAATAGCGCGCGGCATCGGCCATGACTTCAGGATCGGAGCCGAATAGCTGCGCGGAGATAGGATGCTCGTCGGGATCGAAGTACAGGTACCGAAACGCGCGCGTGGGTCTGCTGGACTTGGCGGTCGCGAGAACCCCGTGCGAGCTGGTGAATTCGGTCATGATCAGACCGCATCCGCCCTGGGAGCGGATCAGACGGCGGAACACAGTATCGGTCACGCCGACCATGGGCGCAAGCACGGTCGCCGGCTGGATGTGGGTGGCTCCGATCTGGAATCCGCGCGGGAACATTACAACCATTTTAGCGTCTTGGAGTTAGATCCGCCGAAACTCATAAGCCTCCGGACACGTTTAACAGTGAAGGAGGCACGGGGACACGTGAACACCAAAGTTCTGTTGGGATTTTTGGGCGGTCTTCTGGCCGCGACGGGTGTGTTTTACATCCAATCGCACCGGAGCGCGAAGGTCGAGCCCGCACCTGCGGTAGCAGCAGCGCCTGCGGCAACTCCAGTGCCTGTTCCGGAAGCCCCTCCTCTTCCCGAACTGGCGAAGCCCCAGGCAGAACCGGCGAAGCCCCAGGCAGAATCGGTGGAGCCAAAGGCGGTAATGCCGCCGGCGAAGAAAAAGGTCCTCTCCAAGACCGTTGCCGCTCCGGAACCGCCAGCCCCGCCACCCCCACCGGTCGAGCAAGCGAAGGTCGAGCAAGCGAAAGTCGAGCCTCTCCCAGCCGCGCCCGAGCCGCCTCCACCTCCACCGCCGCCGGTCGAGACGAACCCCGAGCCGCAACCGCCCCGGTCGGTCACGATCCCGAGGGGAACGCTGATCACCGTGCGCCTGGGCGAGATGATATCGACCGAGCGCAACCGGCAGGGCGACTCGTTTGTCGCCGCGCTGGACAAGCCGCTGGTGATCGATGGGCTGGTGATCGCCGAGAAGGGAGCCCGCGCCACCGGACGCGTCGTCGACCTGGTGGAAGCCGGGCGCGTCAAAGGACTCGCGCGCCTGTCCCTGGAGCTAACCAGCGTGATGAGCTCGGATGGCCAGAAAGTCGAGATTCAAACCGCGAGCTTCGAGAAACAAGGTCCGGCATCGAAGGCCGAGGATGTACAGAAGGTTGGCATCGGCGCCATGATCGGAGCAGCCATTGGGGCGATTGCCGGAGGCGGTACAGGCGCGGCGATCGGAGCGGCAACGGGCGGAGCGGCCGGCGGCGGAGTGGCTGCAGCAACACGCGGAAAACCAGCAATATTGCCCGCCGAGACCAGGATCAGCTTCCGTGTGGAGCAGCCAGTTACGATTACCGAGAAGAGATGACTACAGCGTTTCGGCCGGAGTCGTGGGAGGATCCAGCGGCAGCACTTGGAAATTATCAGGCGTGAACAATACCACGCGGACTTGGCCGCTCTTGCCGATCGGCCCGATGGGCTTGCCGTTCAGCAGAACATTAATCCCGCCAGCGTTGCCAACGGTCATCCTGGCGGCGTCGAGGCCAGTTAGGGTCTTCGTTTGGCTGGGCTCCAGGAACCCCGAGAAAATCCGCTTGCCCTCGCTGGTGATCGAGAGCCACGTTTTTTCGGTGGCCGCAAGATTCAGAACCACCTGATTGATCCCGTCCACGGTCTGCGTTTGCGCCTCGGCGGTCACCTGAACCGCCGCGGTTGGGGCCGATGGGGGATTCTGCGCGGAGACGGTGACAGCAACCGGCGCCGGCTGAACAACCGCCGACAGCGGTCGTGGTTTTGCCACAGCCACTTCTTTCGGACGCATCCACCAGGCGTAGAAACCGGAACAAGCCATCAGAACCACGATGAGTCCGCCCACGGAAAAGCCCAACTTCGCGTTGGCAAAATAGCGGCGGTTAGAGTCGGCGACAATCGGGTCCATCGGACGTACGGGGGGTTTCCCTGGTGTCCCTGGAAGTGCGGGTTCCTCGGCGGTCGCAGTCAGCGCCTCGATTCCCTCGCGAATCTCGGCATCTTTCACGCCGACAATCGCGGCATACTGCTTGACGAAATTCTTGTAAAAGAAGGTGCCGGGAAGGCTTTTGACGTCGTCTTCTTCGATGGCCCGCAAGTATTGCTGCGTAAGACAGAGTTCGTCAGCGATCTCTGCGACTTCGCGGCCTTGGCGCTCGCGTGCGCTCCGGAGAATTCTTCCTACGGAGTTCATGTACTGTATACTTTCGGCTTTTGGAACCCAGGACTTTAGGCCGGAGTACTATAATACATCATTCCGTGAATTTGTCCCCCCAAAAATGCAACGCCATCGTCAGCGTCGTGATCGCGAATTGGAATCGCAAAGAATTGCTCCGGGCCTGCCTGGATTCGCTGGCCCACCAGACTCACGGCTCCTTTGAAGTGGTCGTAGTGGACAACGGATCCGCGGACGGTTCCGCCGCCTTGGTGGAAGAAATGGCGAAGTCCTATCCCGTTCCGCTGCATTCGATCGCGAACGCCACCAACCGGGGCTTCTGCGCCGCCAACAACCAGGGAATGTTTTCCACAAGCTCTGAGCTGGTGGCTTTGCTCAACAACGATGCGGAAGCCGAACCGCACTGGCTGGAGGCTTTAGAACGGGTGATCCGGAGTGATAAGGATGTGGGCATGGCTGCTTCGAAGGTTCTGGTGTGGGAGGACCCCACCCGAATCGACAAATGCGGCCACCTGATCTATCCCGACGGACAGAACAGGGGTAGGGGGTCCGGCCAAATCGATCGCGGCCAGTTCGATCGAACCGAGGAGGTCCTCTGGCCAGATGGCTGCGCCGCCATGTACCGCCGTGCGATGCTAGAGGACGTTGGCGGATTCGACGAGGATTTTTTCGCATACGCCGATGACGCTGAACTGGGCTTGCGGGCCCGCTGGGCGGGCTGGCGATGTTGGTATACCCCCGACGCAGTGGTACGGCATCACCGGGGAGCTACCCTGGGCCTCGGATCCGCCCGCCGGCTGACGCTGATTGAACGCAATCGCGTTCTGCTGGCGGTGAAACTGTTTCCTTGGAGTTTGTTGTGGGCGAACAGCGCCTTCCTATTGGCGAGGATCGGGGCGGGAATGTGGGCAGCGGTCCGCAGCCGGGGAGAGATGCGCCACTATCCGGGAATGGGCGGGAAGTTCACGGCGGCTCTGGCCCTGCTCCGTGGAACGGCACAGGCGGTTCCGCGGATTCCGGCCATGCTGCGCAAGCGGCGAGCCCTGCGCGAGAAGCGCCGATTAACCAGCCGGCAGATCCGCAAGCTGCTGCTGGCGAACCGGATCGGGCTGCGGGAGTTGTCCGAATCGGCCAACTGAACCATCCGTCGGAAGAAACGTGCGTCGCCTGCGGACACACGGAAATCCGTGAATTGTTCGCCGCGACCGACCGCCTGTACGGCACCACCGGCCGCGTTTTTCAAGTGGTCGAGTGCGCCTCCTGCCGCTTGATTCGTTTGCACCCCAAGCCCGCGCCCGGCGAGCTTCAGACGTATTATCCGCATGACTACTGGTATGTGCCCGAGCCCGCCGCGGTCGACCGCATGGAGCAGTGGTATCGCCGGTTCGTCTTGCGCGATCACCTCCATTTCGTGGAGCGAGCCTTGCGGGAATCCGAGGCCAAGGGGATCATCGCGGACACCGGCTGCGGCGGGGGATTATTTCTGGAAATGCTCGCCGAGCGGGGCGCGGTCGAGCGCACCGGTCCCGTGGCGGGTCTCGATTTCTCCATGGACGCGGCCCACGCGGCATGGTGGCGCGCGGGAGTTCCCGCCGTGTGCGGGAATCTTGCACAGGCACCCTTCGCTGCCGGCAGTTGCGCCGCCGTCACCATGTTTCACGTCCTGGAACACCTCTACGATCCGGCCGAATACTTGCGCGCGGCGTACGATCTCTTGGCGCCGGAAGGGCGTCTCATAGTCCAGGTTCCCAACGCCGCCTGCTGGCAATTCCTGTTGTTGGGAGAACGCTGGGCCGGCATCGATGTCCCGCGTCACCTTACCGATTTCCGCGCCTCCGATCTGGACCGGCTGCTCGAGAGCTGCGGGTTCGAAGTTCTGCGGCACAAGCATTTTTCGCTGCGCGACAATCCGGCGGGATTGGCCACCAGCCTCGCGCCCAAGCTCGATCCCATGGCCCGCCGGATCCGCAAGATTGCCGAAACGCCCCGGCAGCGCCTGTGGAAGGATCTGCTATACACCGCGCTGGTAGCGGCGTCCGTCCCATTCACTCTGCTCGAAGCCGTGTGCCGCGCCGGGTCGACCATTATGGTCGAAGCTCGTAAAAAATCGTGATCTACGACAGGTTGCGATCCCTGCTGCCCGCTGCGCTGGCGCGCTACGTCATGCATTTCGAGGCGTCGATCGAGGACGCCGTCGCGAATTTCGCGCGGGCATTACCGCCTGGGGCTCGCGTTCTGGATGCCGGAGCGGGCGAGACCGCGCATAAACATTACTTCGCTGCGCAGCGATACTGCGGGCTGGATCTGGGCATCGGCGATCACGCCTGGGACTACTCGCGGCTGGACGTGCTGGGGAACCTGGAGACGCTTCCCTTCCCCGATGCGACGTTTGACGCGGCCATCAACATCGTCACGCTGGAACACGTTGTGCATCCCGAGCGCGTGCTCTGCGAACTCGGCCGCGTGCTGGCGCCCGGAGGCCGATTCCTGCTGGTCGCGCCCTTGCAGTGGGAGGAGCATCAGCAGCCTCACGACTATGGCCGATTCACTCGCTTCGCGCTCGATCGCATGCTGCGGCAGGCCGGGTTTACACACATCTCGATCCAGCCCGTAGGCGGCATTTTCCGGCTGATCTCGCGGCGGCTTTTGAATGCGTTGCAATTCTTTCCGGGGCCGCTGATGCTGGTGGCGGCAGTGTTCTTCGCGCCCCCGGCGCTGGTTTTGCCGCTGCTCGACCCCCTCGATAATGACAGGTCTTTTACACTAGGATATATATGCTCCGCGCGCAAGCCTTCCTGACCGCAATTCTTTCGACGGCCGTTCTTTCGACCGCGGCCCTCGGCGCCGGCTTCTCCGGCACTGCGGCGCTCGAGTTTACTCGCCATGCCGTGGACTTCGGACCTCGGCCATCGGGCTCCGCGGCGAATCGCCAGTTGCAGGCGTACATCCTCGCGCAGCTCAAGACATGTAAGTGCCAGATCTCTGAAGACGCGTTCACCGCGCAGACTCCCAAGGGCCCCATCGCGATGAAGAACATCCTCGCGAAGTTCCCGGGCAAAAGCGGGAGGGCCGTCGTCGTGACCGGTCATTTCGATACCAAGTTGTTTCCCGGCCGGAAGTTCGTGGGCGCAAGCGATGGCGGATCGTCCGCGGGACTCCTCCTGGAGATGGCCCGCGTACTGGCCGCCCAGCCGCGAACCGACGATGTCTATCTGGTCTGGCTCGACGGCGAAGAAGCCGTGCGCACCGAGTGGGCGGGCGATGACAACCTCTACGGGAGCCGGCACCTGGCCCAGCGCTGGTCCAAGGACGGCACCGCCGCGAAGATCAAGGGACTGATCAACGTCGACATGATCGGCGACAAGCATCTGGATATCGATCAGGAGACTAACGGGAACCCGGCGTTGAACCGGCTGGTGTGGAGCACCGCATCGGAGCTCGGGTACGCGGCGTACTTCACCACGAACAGGCGCGCCACTGAGGACGACCACATATCGTTCCTCAAAGTCGGCATCCCGGCCATCGACCTCATCGATTTCGATTACGAGCCCTGGCATACCGACGACGACACCATGGACAAGCTCAGCGCGCAAAGCCTGGAAATCGTGGGGACCGTGGTGCTGGACGTAATCCGGAAGCTCGAACGGCAGTAGGCTAAGCTCTGAGTATGGGAACTAAGGCAGCGCTTCCCGTCGCGGACTACCTGCATACCTCCTTCCCGGACCTTGATAAAGAGTATCGGGATGGTGAGCTTGTGGAGCGCTCCTTGCCCGATTATTTACATTCGAAAACTCAAGGCTTGCTGATTGTGTTATTCGGCGCCCTCCGAAAAGCATTCCCCGTGTTCGTGTGTCCGGAATTGCGGGTTCAAGTTCGGCCGGGGCTAATTCGAATACCTGACGTGTCGGTCTTCTACCCAAACGAGCCACAGGAGCGAGTACCGGCCACACCACCATTCATTGCGATCGAAATTCTTTCTCTCGACGACAGGATGGCCGAGGTGCGGGACAAGCTGGCAGAGTACCGGGCTTGGGGTGTTCCACACGTGTGGCTTGTCGATCCGCATTCGAAGCGCCTGTACACCTGTGACGCCGGATTGATTGAAGTCCCCACGCTCAGGATTCCGGAATTGGGCGTCGAAGTGACACCCGCGGATATCTTCGAATAGCTACTTCACGCGCAGATCCCGGCCCGTCATTTCCTTGGGCTGCGCGACGTGCAGCATTCCCAGGATCGTCGGAGCGATATCCTGCAGCGCCCCGCCGGAACGCAGCGGACGCTTCTCCTCATCCACCACGATGAACGGGACCGGATTCGTCGTGTGATACGTGTGGGGGCCCTTCGTGACCGGATCGATCATGGTTTCGGCATTGCCGTGATCGGCCGTGATGATCCAGCGGCCTCCGGCCCGCTTGAGCGCCGAGTAAATGCGGCCCAGGCACCCATCCACCACCTCCACCGCGCGCACCGTGGGCTCCATCTTTCCGGAATGCCCGACCATATCGGCGTTCGCGAAGTTCATCACGATGACGTCGAAGCCCTTGCTCTCGATCGCCTTGATCACCACCTCGGTGATTCCTTCGGCGCTCATCTCGGGCTTCAGATCGTACGTTGCGACCTTGGGAGACGGAACCAGCTCGCGCTCCTCGCCCGGATAGGGCTTCTCATTGCCGCCGTTGAAAAAGTAAGTGACGTGGGCGTACTTCTCGGTCTCGGCGACGCGCAGGTTCTTCCAGTGCTCGGCCGCCATGACGTTGGCCAGGATGTTGTTGGGATGCTCGCGCGTCAGCACGAACGCGACCGGAAGAGCCTTGTCGTACTGCGTCATGGTCGTGAAGTGTAACTTCAGGTTCGATTCGATCAGCGCCTGAGTCATCTCGCGCCCCCGATCGGCGCGATAGTTGAAGAACACGCACGCGTCACCTTCGCGGATCAGCCCAACGGGTTCGTTGCGTGCGTCGACGATGGTGACGGGCTCGATGAACTCGTCGGTGATGCCGTGTTCATAAGAGCGCTTCGCCGCGGCGACCGGGTCGGTGGCCTTTTCGCCGGAGCCGTTTACCATCGCCCCCTTGGCACGGTCGATCCGCTCCCAGCGCTTGTCGCGATCCATCGCGTAATACCGTCCGACGACGGTGGCGATGCGGCCCAGGCCGATCTTCCGGATCTCGCGCTGGAGCGCTTCGAGGAATCCGGCGCCGCTTTCGGGGGGCGTGTCGCGGCCATCCATGAAGCAGTGAATCGCCACATCGGCAATACCCTCGCGCTTGGCCATTTCGAGCAGCGCGTACAGGTGGGTGTTCATCGAATGCACGCCGCCGTCGCTGAGCAGGCCCATCAAGTGCAGTCGCCGGCCGCGCGCGTGATGCATGGCCGCAAGAAGCGTCGGATCACGGAAGAAGTCGCCTGAGGCGATCATCAGATCCAGACGCGTGACATCCATAAGGATGATGCGCCCCGATCCGATATTGAGGTGCCCCACTTCGCTGTTGCCCATCTGGCCATCGGGCAGCCCGACGAAGGGGCCTGAGGTCTGGACCAGCGTGTTGGGATAGTCGCGAAGAAGCGCGTCGTAGTTGGGCTTGCGCGCGGCCGCGATGGCGTTGCCTTCCACCGCGGGCGAGAAGCCCCAGCCATCCAGGATGGTCAGGATCAGCGGCTTGCCCGACATCATTGCCGGGCTGCTCATTGGTGAAATGCCTTGCGGCCCGCATAGCGCGCCGACGACCCGAGATCCTCTTCGATTCGCAGAAGCTGGTTGTACTTGGCTATGCGATCCGTTCGGCTGGCCGAGCCCGTCTTGATTTGTCCCGCGTTCGTGGCTACCGCCAGATCCGCGATAAACGCGTCCTCGGTTTCACCGGAGCGGTGCGAGATGATCGACGTGTAGCCCGCATCGGCGGCCAATTTCATCGCTTCCAGAGTTTCGGTCAGCGTGCCGATCTGATTCACCTTGACCAGAATCGAATTGGCCACGCCGCGATCGATGCCTATTTGCAGACGTGCCGAGTTGGTGACGAACAGGTCGTCGCCCACCAGTTGGATCTTCTTCCCCAGCATGTCGGTGATCAGCTTCCAGCCTTCCCAATCGTCTTCCGCCATGCCGTCTTCGATGGAGACGATCGGATACTGGCGGAGCCAGTTGGCATAGAACTCGGCCATCTGCTGGGAGGTGCGCTCGCTCTTATCGGATTTCTTGAAGACGTACTTCTTCTTGTCTTGGTCGTAGAACTCGCTCGCCGCGGGATCGAGTGCGATGCCGATCTGATCGCCAGGCACATACCCGGCGAGCGTAATCGCTTCCAGCACCACTTCGAGCGCCTCTTCGTTCGACTTGAGATTGGGAGCGAAGCCGCCTTCGTCGCCGACCGAAGTCGAATAGCCGCGCTTCTTCAGCACGCCCTTGAGCGTATGGAACACTTCAGTCCCCCAGCGGAGGGCTTCCGAGAACCGGTCCGCTCCGTAGGGCACGATCATGAATTCCTGCGGATCCACGCTGTTGTCGGCGTGCGCCCCGCCATTCAGGATGTTCATCATCGGCGTCGGCAGCAGGCAGGCATTCACCCCACCCAGATAGCGGTAGAGCGGCGTCTGCTGGGAGATCGCGGACGCACGCGCCGTCGCCATAGAGACGGCCAGGATCGCGTTGGCGCCCAGGCGCGCCTTGTTGGGCGTCCCGTCGAGCGAGATCATCAGGCGATCGATTTGCGCCTGCCGTTCGGCATCGGCGCCGAGCAGGGCGGGCGCGATGTGTTGAGCGATATTCTTGACGGCGTTGTGGGTGCCCTTGCCGAGATAGCGGGATTTGTCACCGTCCCGCAGCTCGACGGCTTCATGCTCGCCGGTGGATGCGCCTGAGGGAACCGCCGCGCGGCCCATGCTTCCGTCGGCGAGCCAAACGTCGGCTTCGACGGTCGGGTTGCCACGGGAGTCGAGAATCTCGCGACCAATGATCTTCGTGATTTCCATGGGAAGCTTTCAGATTAGCAAGCAGGCTGGCCAGCCCGCCTGCTATCGGCCGCTCTGCCCATTGCCTTGAAGAGCCTGGCGCTTCCACAGATCCCAGGCGCGGCCGTACGGATCGGGATCCTGGGAGCGCTTCTTCACCTCGCCGTCGTCAAGATAGGTGACGCGCTGGCCCATCGCCATGGCTTGCGCCTGGACGCGGGCGTTCACTTCGAGGTACACACTGCGGGCCACGGATTCGATGATGCTCTTGCCGACGATCACGGCTCCGTGGCCGCGCATCAGCACTGCCGGCTTGTTCCCCAGCGCCTTCGCCAGAGCCCGGCCCAGCGCGGGGGTCTCCACCAGCATGTTGGTATCGCCTCCGGCCTCGCGGATCTCGAACACCGGAACGCCTTCGCCCACAAAGGAACTGTTGTGATACACCGGGCGGAGCGGAATTTTAGTGATGCCAAACGGGATCAGCGCGGGCGCATGGCAGTGCACAACGGACATCACATCGGGCCGGACTCGATAGATCTCGCAGTGAATGAAGCGTTCGCGGTAGGACGTGCGCTTATCGCCCCCGCCTGCGACAACGACGGGTTTGCCGTCGAGATCCAGCTCCATGATGTCGGCGGCCGTCACTTGCGCGGGCGCCAGGGATCGCGAGATCAAAAATCGGCCGGGTCCGGTGCGGACGCTGACGTGGCCGAACGCGTCGACGATCTCCTGCGCAACCAGAATATGGTTCGCAGTCACCACATCGTCGATGAGAGCCTCGCGGGAAGCCGGCTGCTGGGCCGTTAACCGGGTGACCAGCGTGGCCGCACTCGCGAGCAGGAATCCGCGGCGTGGAAGGGCGGGCATGCCTGATAACATAGCGCATAAGATAGAAGCATGCGCAAAGCTTGCGTGGCCTTTGCCGCCATAACCCTTTTCGCCGCCAATGCCACGTATCAGCAGGAAATCGCCCACTGGCGTGCCGACCACGAAGCCAAGCTCAAGGCCGACGACGGGTGGCTGACCGTGGTCGGGCTGCACTGGCTGCACGAAGGCCTGAATACGGTGGGCTCCGATCCGTATACGGATGCGCCTTTGCCGGCGTCAGCGCCTCCCCTGGTGGGCAGGATTACCCTCTCGAAGGGAAAGGTTCACTTCAAACCGGCTCCCGGAATCCAGCTCAAAGAGATGGACCTGAAGACCGACGTCACGGCGGACTATGACCGGCTGGCGCTCGGACGCGTGAAGTTCTTCGTCATCGAGCGCGAGACCAGGTTTGGCGTGCGCGTGAAAGACAACGACAGCGAAGCGCGCAAGAAGTTCACGGGGCTGCGCTGGTATCCGGTGGACCCGACATGGAACATCAAGGCGAAGTTCATTCCCTCGCCGCATCAGGTGACCTTTAGCACCGAGGTCGGAGTGAAAGAGCAGGACGATTCGCCGGGATATGTGACCTTCACCCGCGGCGGCCGTGAGTACAAATTGGAGGCGGTGAAGGAAGACGATGACCTGTGGTTTGTGTTTCGCGACCAGACCAGCGGAAAGACCACTTACGGGGCGTCGCGGTTCCTCTATACACCGTTCCCCAAGGACGGCTTCGTGGAGCTGGACTTCAACAAGGCCGAGAATCCGCCGTGCATGTTCACCGACTACGCAACGTGCCCTCTGCCGACACCGCAGAACCGGCTGCAGCTCGCGGTGACCGCCGGGGAACAGACGTATCGCCGTCCGGAATGAAGCTCAGCTCATGCGGTTAAGTGCTGTTCAGCAGTACTGGGATCGTCAGGCGCACTCCGACCCCATGTGGGCCATCCTCACGGACCCCGCCAAAGCCGGAGGCCGCTGGGATGCAGGCGAGTTCTTCGCCACCGGAGTCCGCGAGGTCGGCGTCGTCATGGAGCAAGCCGCGGCTTGGGGGAAGCCCGTTGCGCGCCGCTCGGCGCTCGACTTCGGATGCGGCATTGGGCGGCTGAGCCAGGCTCTGGCCGAGCACTTCGACCAGGTCCACGGCGTCGATATATCGCCGAAGATGATCGAACTCGCTCGCGAGCACAATCGCAGAGGCGCGCGCGTCGAGTATGTGTGCAACCCGGCCGGCGACCTGAGCCGCTTCGCGGATGGTTCGATCGACATGATCTACTCGTGGATCACGCTGCAGCACGTGCGGCCTCGTTACGCGCGGCAGTATATTCGCGAGTTCTTGCGCGTACTGGCGCCGGCCGGGCTGCTGCTGTTCCAGTATCCGAGCAAACCGATCTCGCTGCGGTCCCGCCTGGCGAGATGGAGAGCGCTCTTGTCCAGGCCTCGTCCGATGTACATGAACGGCATGGATCGCGAGGAAGTAGCCGGGCTGCTCGAACGCGAAGGCGGCCGGATGATCGAGGTCCGCCAGGACGACGAATCCATTCCGGGTTATCATAGCTTCTGCTATGCGGTCACTCGCGATTAGCGCGGCGGTTCTGCTGGCCTCGCTGCTGCTGGGGCAGCAGACAGCTCCGGATCCCGGCGCCTTCGACATCGGCGCGACGCAGGGCACGGGCCAGGCCAAGCAGAGAACGCGCCCCAAGGCGGGTCCTGCGCCGCACCTTCCTGATGGGAAACCAGATTTTGGCGGCAATGGTGCGTGGTTCCCGGGCTTCTCGGGGAACATTGCGGAGACGAAATGGAAGGGTGTGAAGAGCGCCGACGTGAAAGTGGACGTGCCCTTTCTTCCGTCCGCGCTTGAAGTCTTCAACCAGCGCGTGACCACCAACTCGAAGGACGATCCCGAAGCGCAGTGTCTGCCGGTGGGCGTTCCGCGCTATATGTTCGATCCGTACGCGTTCGAGATGGTGCAAACGCCGAAGCAAGTCATGTTTCTGTTCGAAGGAGACAACTACTTGTGGCGCACCGTTCCGCTGCGCGCGGCTCTGGAGCATCCAACGGATGCGGGTTCAACGTGGATGGGGGACGCCGTTGGCCGCTATGAGAAGGACACGCTGGTGGTCGACGTAACGGGGTTCAATGGAAGGGCCTGGCTCGATCAGGCGGGCCATCCGCAGACCGCGCAGGCGCATCTGACCGAACGCTATACGCGCACCGATTCGCTCACGCTCAAATACGAAGTGACCATCGACGATCCGGGAGCGTATTCCAAGCCGTGGACCACCAGCAACACGGTGTCCTGGCGTCCGGGGTTTCAGTTGATGGAGTTCATCTGCAACGAGAACGAAAAGGACTCGGTGCACATGACCAAAGAGCGCCTGTAACCTGCCCGCAAACCTGGGACTGCCTCCGATTTCGAAGAACAAGCTTGGACCGGTCCGGAGCGGCAGGGCGAAATCGGCTGGCTGTCCCAGTTTGCCTCTAGCTCCAGGCCCGGGCGACGATTCTCAATAAGTGCCGGCAAAGTTTGACACATCGGCCCTGCGTCCCGGAGAATGGAGAGGCCTACCTACATGTGCGGATATGGCGGAATTGGCAGACGCGCTAGATTCAGGTTCTAGTTCTCGCAAGGGAGTGGAGGTTCAAGTCCTCTTATCCGCACCAGCAACCCTCGTGCCATCAATGCCAGGGGAGCCTCATGGCTTTGGCTCGCCGCCGTCCAAACCTAACTGTGCCCGGAACTGTGCTGAACCAAGTTCTTCAAATTTGGTCATTGTTGGCTTGGACAAATGAAACCCAGTCTTCACCCAACTCAAATCGGTACCACCCATAACGGACAAGGATGGGAAGTCGCGTTATGTCCCACAGGTGAAGCTGTCACTGTTTACTCGCAGCGCAAGGGTCAGATGTGAAAACTTGCCCAAGCGAGCATCGTTTGAAGTAGCACTTGCGATAACCCATCCCCTTATAATCATGGGCAAGACTCCCGAGGCTAACCCGGATTTGTTCAAAACGGGAGTCAGCAAGGCCGCTACGAAAATCGGCGTGCTGGGAACATTCGACTCCTTCGCGAATCATCCGCAGGTTGTAGATAGGGCCTATCCTGTCGGGCAACAATGAGCGGATCAGGCTGCCACTCTTTAACGTTTGTGTTGCTATCGTGTTGATCTCACTACGCCAGCTTTCGGACGATCGCGAACGGCAGCGTCACGATCGCCCAAACCAGGTGCAGCGCACCACCGACCGCGATCCCGACCAGCCGGAACGGCAGCAGAATCAGCCAGACGACCGGATAGAGGACCAGCGCCGCCAGCGCCAGCGGCCAGCACAGCACGAATAGGATGCACCACAGCAGGAAAGTGAACATCTTACTCTGAGGTACGCAGGCGCGTAAGAAAAGTTCCCGGGGACAGCCAGCCGATTTCGGCGAGCCGGTACGGACCCACGCCAGGTTCGTTCATCGAAATCGGAGGCAGTCCCCCGAAATGCGTTACTGGACGGCGTCCGCCGCGTGGAACGAACTGCGAACCAGGGGACCGCTTTCGACGTGCCGGAAGCCCATCTCGTAGCCCAGACGCTTCAGTTCCGCGAATTCCTCGACCGGCACGTAGCGGATGATCGGCAGGTGCTTGGCCGACGGCCGCAAGTATTGCCCCAGCGTGAGGATATCGACACTCGACGCACGCAAATCGCGCATCACTTGAACGACTTCGTCAAGAGTCTCGCCCAACCCGAGCATCAATCCGGATTTCGTCGGTGTACCGGGCGCAGCTTTTTTGACGTAAGCCAGCATATCGAGCGAGCGCTCATAGCGCGCGCCCAATCGAACCTGGCGATAGAGGCGCGGAACGGTCTCGGTGTTGTGGTTCAGAATGTCGGGCGCAGCTTCCAGTACGATATCCATGGCCGCGTGCGAACCTTGAAAATCCGGCACCAGTACTTCGACGCCGCAGCCCCCGTTTCCATGAGCCCGCTCGCGAATGGCGCGAATGGTCAGCGCGAACAACTCCGCGCCGCCGTCCTTGCGGTCGTCCCGATTGACACTGGTAATGACGGCGAACTTCAGCCCCAGAATCGCGCACGCCTCAGCGACACGGCGTGGCTCGTCATAATCCACCGGCAGCGGTCCGCCTTTCTGGACCGCGCAGAATCCACAGCGGCGGGTGCAGACGTTGCCCAGGATCATGAAGGTAGCGGTGCGGCGGTTCCAGCAGTCGCCGATATTGGGGCAGGCCGCGCTTTCGCACACGGTGTGAAGTTGCAGCGTCTCGACCAGCTCCTTGAGCTGGCGATAGTTATCGCCGACCGGCGCGGGCGCGCGCAACCACGCGGGCCGCTGTCTCTTGGGTTCGATCGTTACCAGCACGTACCTTCATGCTAGCAATTGCTGGATGCGAGTCTCCAGAATCCGCGATTCCGCGAAGTTTTCCGCCCGCCGGAAGAACTCGGGAGCCATTTCGTAGGCGCGGCGCGGGATGAATCCGATGATCTCGCCGGCCACGGCCTCGGTCCCATGCTCGCGGGCGGCGGCGGCGATCGCATCGTACACCCGTTCGAGCGGAGTCTCCGCGAAATTGGTCAGGTTCATCGACACCTGGGCGCAATCGCGCGAAGCCAGGTAGATCCCCATGGCTTTCACGTAAGGGAAACCACCCGAAGACTGGCGAATCTTGCGGGCGATGGCCTGCGCGACCGTAACGTCGCGCGTCGCGAGCTGCACGTTATAAGCGACCAGGAACCCGCGCGCCCCCACCATCGACGCGCCCGCGGTGGGATGCGCCGCGAGATTCCCGATATCGGGCGGCGCGCCGTCGAATTCTCTTCTTCGAACCTTTTCCAGACGCAGCCGGCCGGGAGTGCGCGCGGAGCGTTCATAAAAATAAACCGGCACGCCGTAACGCCGCCAAATCTCTTCGCCCGCGCGATGCGCCGCGGCAACGGCTTCCTCCATGCTTGAGCCGTCCAGGGGAACGAACGGAATCACGTCGGCCGCACCCACGCGGGGATGCACGCCCTGGTGCGCGGAGAGGTCGATCAGCTCCGCCGCCTTCCCTGCTCCGCGAACCGCAGCTTCGACAACCGCGTCAGGAGTCCCGGCGAAGGTCATCACAGAACGGTTGTGATCGGCGTCCGATTCCCAGCCGAGCATCAGAACCCCTGGGGTCTGCGCGATCGCGTCGGCAATCGCCCGCACCACCGCCTCATCGCGGCCTTCGGAGAAATTCGGAACACATTCGATCACTGTCTTACGATAAAGAGTGGCCACCCTCAGAAGCAAGCCAGAGTCACGCAAGAAGACACTCGATCGCGTGATCTCCCAGGCCGGCATCGGCTCGCGCAAGGAAGCCCGCCAGTGGATCGGCGCGGGGCGCGTGGCGGTGGACGGCAAGAAAATCCAGACGCCCGACGCGTGGGTCGACCCGCAACATCAGCGGGTCACGCTCGACGGCAAGCCGCTGCGCGCGGCCCAAAAGATCTACCTGCTGCTGTACAAACCCAAGGGCTACGTGACCACGTACAAAGATCCCGATGGCCGTCCGACCGTTTACGATCTGCTCAAAGACGTCCCGGAAAAAGTGTTTTCCGCGGGTCGGCTGGATCTGGACACGACCGGCTTGCTGATCTTCACCAACGACGGCGAGTTTGCCGACCGCATCACCAGTCCCGAATCGCATGTGCCGAAGACGTATCTGGTCAAGTCTTCCCTGCTGCTCACCGAGGACCAACTCGATCAGTTACGCCGCGGCGTGGTTCTGGCGGACGGTCCGACGCGCCCGGCCGAGGTGCAACGGATCCGCGATTCGGGGCGCTACACGTTTTTCGAGATCACCATTACGGAAGGCCGCAATCGCCAGGTCCGGAGGATGGTGGAAACTCTGGGCGCGAAAGTCCTGAAGCTGGTCCGTACGCAGATCGGGACCATTCGGATCGGGGATTTGCAGATCGGGAAGTATCGCGCGCTGAGTAACCAGGAAGTTCGTGGGCTTACTTAGATCTCGATCCCGGTGCGGGCAGCGGTTCGAACTCTCCGGTGTCGTGTCCGCGCCGGCCCGGCAATGCGTCGAGAACTTGCGGCAGTTCCAGATCGCCACCTCGCCCATGCCGGTTGAGCATGATCGCGGAGGTGTGCAGAATGACGCCCAGCCCGATCCAAACCTGCCAATGAGAAAAAATACCGGTGATGCCGAACTGGCCCGCCAGCCCCATGTCTGAAGCCAGCCGCCAAAATCCCAGCGAGTAGGCCATGAGCGATGCCGGCACCAGCAAAGCGCCCAAAGCCGCCGATACGGCCCGGTTGGCGCCCCTCTGATGCTGCAACCGGCGGCCCTTTGGAAATCGGATCTTGACAATCATAATCCTATACCGCCAGATTCATTTTACCAGGATTGGGTTTAAGGAATGTTGTGTTCCATTCCTCAGCGGTTGTGAGTCTAACATCCAAATACGGGCATGTTCTGACGGATAACGACGGTACCCGCAGAAGGTGACAGAGTGCTAGAATCCATACACTGAACGGGGGCGAAGGAGAAGTGATGCCGCTCTGGACGAACCGGTCGAAGTGTCATCGATGGTTGGCCGTAGGTCTGGTTTTCTCGGCCGCCTGGGCAACCGGCCAGGACCCGGCAGCGCGGGCTTGGGGTCTGGAAAGCGGTGGGGATGGCGAACAGGCGCTGAGAACCCTGCGCCAGGCTGCGACGGCCGCTCCTAACGACCCGGTTTCGCTACGCGCCTACGCCGAATTTCTGGAGCAGCATCACGATCCGGGTGCCCGCGAGACGTATGCGCGGCTCGGTCAGCTTCTGCAACGAACCGGCGCCCCGGCCGAGCAGCGCGCCGCGGTAGCGCAACGCTTGGCGGTACTGGATCTTCTGGCCGGAGACCGGGAAGCTTCGGCGCGCGATCTCGAAACTTATTCCGCGGCCGGAGGCAAGGATTTAGCGCTTCCGCCGCTTCGGACCACCGCGCCGCCGAATTACATCGAAGTTCCCGGACCGCTGCGTTCCTTCGCGCGCATGGCGGCGGTTTCGCCGGACGTCAATCCGAGCGATCTGTTGCCGGCTCTGGCCCGCAACGTCATCACCAACGGCTACCGGGCGACCTCCGCCAACGAAGCTCTGGAGCAGACCGAGTACCTCAAGCTGGTGATTCGCTATCTCTCGCAAGCCCGTGAACTCGAGGGGCTGGCCGGACCGAGTAAGATTCTCCGTATCGATATGTGCGAATCGCCCGCCACCGCCGACCTGCTGCGCGTCATCGGATTCCGTATGCGCGGCGGATGCGGATCGGATCTGGTGCTGGAGACGGTGAACGCCTCGCGCGCGTTCCTCACCACCGACTCGGGATTCCCCTTGCCTGAACTGGAGCAGGCGCTGCGCACCAACCGGCCGTTCACGCTCGATTATCGGCCGACTCGCATTCCCATCCTTTACACCGTGGATTACTGGCAGCCGCCGGCGAAGGACAAGGCTGCAAAAGACAAAACGCAGGACAAAAGCCAGGCCGCGTTTATCGATTACATGCTGGGCGATCCCTCCGTGTGCCGGCTCTATGTGGCCATGTCCAAGCTGGATTCGGAGACCGCCGAGCAGTTGCGCCAGGCGTTCCCCTCCACGCGTCTCAAGATCTATGCCCACGTCCTGGATTTCTTCGGAGGCATGTTCCAGATCCAAGGGGGAAAGGCCGTGGTTCCGGGCGGCGCACGCAGCGAGAAAGCCTGGGCCGACCTGAACGGAGGCGTCAGCCCGGATAAGGGCGCGGCGTTTTTCGACCGGCTGATTACGCGCGAAGACGGGTGGCTGGCCAGCTATTTCGACTCCCTCGCCCGGATCGAGGGTCCGGTGAAGGATTACTTGACCGAGCCCGAACGGCTGAAGCGTTTCTACGCGGCTATTCGCGGCAAGGTCACCAGCCCCGGTCCGGCCCGGCCCGTATTCCGGTCCAATACCGACATGCTGCTGCTGACCACGCGGCTGCGCCTGGATCCCGACGGCAAGCCGCATCTTCCGGGCGGACTCGAAATCTGGAAGCGGCTTTTCGCCGAGCACCCCGAAGGCAAGTACGACGCCAAGCTAACGCGCGCCGCCCCCCAGTGGAAAGACGCCGACGACGTGCTCGAGGCTCTGTTCGGGCTGAGCCGTAAATCCGCTGAAAATGAGCCGCTGAAGATCTTCATGGCGCTGACCGACATCGACCGGCGGCGCGCCACGCCGTTGGAACCGGCCACCATGGACAAGCTGGCGCGCAACTACCGGACGCTTTCCGCGCAGTACCCGCTGTTCGCCGAATTTCCTACGCTGACGGATTCCACGGTCCTGGCGTATCTCGACACCACCCGCGCCATCGACGCGATTCGTAACCAGGGGCTGCGCTCTGACGCCGCGGGCACCGCGCAAGCCTTAATCGGGCTATGGCAGATCTTCGCGCGCCAGCACAGTATTCCGCGCGATGCGGCGGATGCAATACTGGCGAAACTCCTGGAGCCATTCGCAAAAATCGGCAGTGACCAGGACGTTTTCGACGCAGGCCGCGCCGGAGTCCGGAATCTCCTGCAGGCGAGCAAGTCTCCGGCGGGTGTTTCGGCGCAGGACCGTATGCTGGACCTGCTGGCCGGCGGTGCGCCGGAAGCGGCGTCGGACACGCATCAGCAAATGGTCGAGGACTTGATCCGGATCTTCGAAGCACAGCGCCTGGTCTCGCTGAATACCATCTTCGATCTGGCGGATAACCTGGACAGCGTCAGCAAAGGGCAGCCGCTGAACACCGCGCTCACCGGGCGCCTGGCCACGCGCATTTCCGAGATCCAACTGCCGCGCAGCTCCCTGAGCAGCCCGGAACGATCCACACTCTCCTACGGGTATTGGACCGAGCAGCACATTGACGAACAGCGCAAGTTAAACCTGCGCGCGGCCATCGACAAGGCGGCCAAGGATCCCCAGAAACAGAGCGAGAAGCTAAGCGAACTGCGCGGCGAGCTGTCCGGAATTCTGCGGGATACGCTGGTGGGGTTTAACTACATGTACTACTCGCCCCCGGGTGCGCAAATCATACGGACCAATCCATTGTTCGTCCGCAGCCACGATTTTATCGGCATCCAGGGGGCCAACCAAACCTGGGGCTCGACCTATGTTCCGGGCGCCGGATGGCCGTCCAACGCCGGCGGCCGCCTGGCCGGGTCTTTGGCGTCCCTGCCATACGCGCTGGCCGAAGCCGAGCAAAATTTCCTGATTCCCTCGCGTGAGCAGGCGCTCATCTGGGGCGACCTGGTTCCGCAAATCATGCTGACGGCCATCGTTCCGCGCTGGTGGAACGTGTCACCGGTGCAGACCCACTGGGTGGGAGTCCACATGGCTTACGGCGAGTCGCTTCTAGGCCTGGCGGCTTTGAACGGGGACCGCCGGCGTCAGGTGGTGGCCGCGCTGGAGCCTTATCTCGCACCGGGACGCCTGCGGAGAGTAGACGATCTGCTCCAATCCGGAGACGCAAGGATCGCGGTAGAGAACGTCCTGCCGTCGGAAATGTACCTGCTCGCGCTGTCGCTCTCCGGTCAGGACCGCGAATCGCCCCTGGCTCGCGAGATCCGGCGACTGGCAGCCGAATCGCCGGCCGCCGTTAGCCCCGAGGCGATCTCGCAGGCGTTCGGCACACCCAAGCCGACGCTCGCGAATACCTACGGCTCGGAATTGCTGAATATCCGCACCTTCCCGACCCTGATGGGATACTCCAGCCGGATCCTGGCGGAAAGCTGGGAATCGAATCTGCTGTACTACGCAGCGCTGACGGACCAAATCCATGCGCAGCCCGAGCAGATGAACGTTCTGGTGCCCGCCTGGACCCAGCAGACCGTGGAACACATTTTTGCCACGCACCTGGAAGACTGGCCGGCGCTATTGCGCTCGCTGCGGCTGGTAGGCGACGATGTCAGGGAAAAAGCGCGCCGGGAGACGCAGGCCAGTAATTCGGAGGTAATTGCGCGGTGATACGCAGACTTGTTTTCATCTTCCTTGTGGTGGCGCTGGCAGTCGCGCAGGACCGCCCCACGTTTCGCATCAAGGTGGATCTGGTGGTGCTCAGCTTCACCGTCACCGACAACAAGGGGCACTACGTCAACGGCCTGAAGCCCTCGGATTTCCGGATTCTGGAGGACGGGATCCCGCAAAAGCTTACGACGTTTTCGGAAGGCAACAAGCCGCCGGTGGAGGTGGCCGCGGACGGAACCTTCAAGCCTATCGTCGTGGAAGTAGGCGGAACCCCCGGCACTGGCCCCGCCACGGAAACCCGCTCGGATGCGTTCGTGGGAACGAACGTCTTCGTGCTGTTCGACACCAGCAACTATATGTATCGCGGCTTCGTCTATGCCTCGGATGCGATCGCCGACTTCATCCGAGGTCTGGACCGGGCCGATTCGGTGGCCGTGTATACCTATTCCCGCAATTTGACGCGCGCCGCGGAGCTGGGTAAGGAGCGTAGTGTCGCCATCGGCGGATTGCGGAACGCGGTCGCGGGCGACGATTCGGCCCTCTACAACGCGCTATTGCTGACCATCCGCGATGCGGCCAAAGTCCCGGGACGCAAGGTGGTGATCGTGTTTTCGAACGGTCCCGACAACGCCAGCATGGTGGCTCCCGACGACGTCCGCGCGGTGGCCGAGGACGAAGGAATTCCGATTTACGTGATCTCGACCAACGAGATCAATAAAGATCCCATTTCGGCCAACGTGTTCCGGCGCATTTCCACACGCACCGGGGGCAAATCGTACTTCGCCACCAACTGGCAGAAACAGGTGGAAGCGTTCGAAGCGATCCGCGAGGATCTGGGCAATTCCTACACGGTCACGTATTATCCGCAGGCGAATCCCAATGAAGGATTCCGCAAGATCAGCGTCGAGGTGGTGTCGGACGCGGGCAAGAAGTATAAGGTACAGGCGCGTCCGGGGTATCGTCCTCGCGGGGGATTCTGAAAACAGGGGACTCCCTGAGAAAAAGGGGACAGCCGCCACTGCTTGTTCATGGCGACTCAATCCGGAAGGTTAGACGGCTGTCCCCTTTTTCTTAACCCCACGTTTTGCGCGAAAAGCTTATAGAATGCGTGTATGCCCACCGTCGTTGAGACTGAAATCACCCCTTACGTACTAGACCATTTCATCGCCGGCAAGTCCGTCACGCCAACCTCCGGCGATTATCTCGATAAACTCGATCCGCGCTCCGGCGACCGTATCGGGCGCGTCGCGAGCGGCAACGAAGCTGACGTGGATGCCGCCGTCCGAGCCGCCGCGGCTGCGTTTCCCGAATGGCGCGACCGCCGCCCCATGGATCGTGCCAAGGTGATGCTCGAAATGGCGCGAGCCATCCGCAAGCACGTGAAGCTGCTGGCGGAAATCGAATCGCGCGAAAACGGAACACCCGCATCGCAGACCCCCGCCGGACTCGAAACCGCCGCGCGCTATTTCGAATTCTATGCCGGGCTCGTCAACGTTAATCACGGCGAGACTCTCAACGTCGGCGCGGGCTACCACGCCTACACTCGCCGCGAGCCTTTTGGAGTCGTCGGGATCATCACGCCATGGAACGTTCCCCTGAACCAGGCCGCGCGCGCGTCAGCCCCGGCCCTGGCGGCCGGAAACACGGTTGTTGTAAAGCCGTCCGAGGAAACATCGGCCACCACGGTTGAGTTCGCCCGGATCGTCACCGAAGAATGTGGATTGCCGCCGGGTGTCTTTAACGTGGTGCTGGGCGCGGGCCGCCAGGCTGGCTCGGCGCTGGTGTCGCATCCGCTGGTGCGCAAAGTGGCGTTCACTGGAAGCTTGCGCGCGGGCAAAGAGATCGGTCACATTGCAGCCGATCGGATCCTCCCGCTGACTCTCGAGCTGGGCGGGAAATCGCCGCACATCATCTTCGCGGACGCCGACCTGGACCAGGCCGCCGCCAACGCGGCGAATATCTTCACGCGCGTTTGTGGCCAGATTTGCTCGTCCGGCACGCGCCTGCTGGTCGAGGACAGCATCCACGATGCGTTCGTCGAGAAGCTGGTACGCGAAGTCGAGAAGATCAGCGTCGGGCCGGAGGCGAGCGCCTCGGTCGGTCCCCTGGCGACGAAAGCGCAGTACGAAAAGGTTCAGAGCTATTACCAGCTCGCCAAGCAGGAAGGCGCGAAAGCGGCCATCGGCGGCGAACTGCCGCGCGACGAGCGGCTTAAGAAAGGCTGGTTCGTCACGCCCACGGTCTACACCGATGTGCGCAACGACATGCGCATCTCCCGCGAGGAAATCTTTGGCCCTGTGATGGGCGTGATCCGATTTAAGGACGAAGCCGACGCCATCCGTATTGCAAACGACTCGGAATACGGGCTAGCTGCCGGACTCTGGACCCGCGACGTGAGCCGCGCGCTGCGCGTCGCCGCGCTGCTCGAAGCCGGGCAAGTCTACATCAACGAGTATCAGACCGGCGCGATGATCGAGACGCCGTTCGGCGGCTATAAGATGAGCGGTTACGGGCGCGAAAAAGGCGTTGAGGCGCTGCACTGCTACACGCAAGTGAAGTGCGTCACGATCAAACTCTAACTATGCCGTCGACCTTCGAGAAACACAATCTCAAGGAGCAAAAAGAGATCCTGGTGCTCAATTCGCCGGAGAGTTTTGAGCCGGAGCTAAAGACACTCCGCGGAGTCACCGTTCAGCGCGATCTGAAGAGCATCGGCAAGGCGATCGATGAGGACTGGTCCGCCGTACGATTTCATCGCGCAGAGTTTATTAAAACGCTGACCCGCGGTAAGGAACACCGCATGTCGGCACAGGGCAACGCGCGGGCGGCACGGAAATAGCTTGCCCGATTCAGCCCTCGGCGGCGTGGTCATGCGCAATCTGGAGGCTTGGTGCGCCGCTCAAGCCGATGTGCCCGGCGTCGAGGTTCATCGCGACCCCGACATCACCTGGATGCTGAGCAACGGCGCCACCTGGTCCAACAGCGGGACATCTCTCCGTTTCGAGCCGAAGACCGCCCGCAAACGTCTCCACCAGATTTACAAACAGTTCGCCAAACATGGCCGCGGCATAGGTTTTTGGGTCGATGACGAGGCCACTCCCGCGGATCTCACGAATTACCTCAAGGATTTGAGCCTCCGCTGCAAGAAAAGATTTCCCGGCATGTGGTGCGACCTCGCCAAGCTTCCGGCCATCCAGGCCCCGGCTGGAATCCGCATCATCCAGACTCCGCACTACTCTCTGTACCTGCGCCATCCGCACCCCTACTTCGGACCGATCACGACAGCCATTCGGCGTCACGAGCTGAACCGGCTGGCGCACCTCGCCGCGCAGTGGCCCAAGCAGTTCTTCGGCTTCGTCGCGCTGGCCGCCGGGAACCGTCCGGTGGGCGCCTGCAGCATGTTCCTTGATGGATCGGTCGCAGGGTTCTACGACGTCGGCGTACTCAAAGAAGAGCGCAACCACGGGATCGGCGGCGCGATGATGGCCAGTGCTCTCCGTTTCGCACGCCAACGCGGAGCTACCCAGGCCGTTTTGCTAGCCTCCGGTATGGGATACGAGATGTACCGACGGGTTGGCTTCCGCGAAGTGTGCAAGATCGCGTATTGGTATCGGGCACTCAGACCTTGACATATACTGGTCGGGAGTTAGGAGGCTTGGAGATGGTGGGACTCCGTTGCGCGACCATAGCGGTGGCTCTGGCTTCTGCCCTGATGTGTCAGACGAAACAGGGCCAAGCCAAGCAGGGACCGTCCGGCGCCTATCAGCAGGCTGCCCGGCTCCCCGCGCGCATTCTCGATTTCAAGGCGACCCCGGCATCCATTAAACCCGGCCAGGCCGCGACGCTCGTCTGGGCTACCGAGAATCCGAATTCTGTCACCATCGATCCCGACCTGGGCAGCGTAATCGCGCGCGGCAGCAAGCAGGTGAAGCCGTCCGCGACCACTACCTACACGCTCACCGTGCGCGGGCCGAACGGCGAGGTGACGCGATCGTTGAAGATCACGGTAGCGGGAACTGTCGAGCGCGCCGCCGCGCCCGCACCCGATGCCGCCGCGCCGAAACCCACGCCTCGCATGGCCGATGGCAAGCCCGATCTCTCGGGAGTCTATAATTCCAGCTCGTTCAACTTCGCCGGCGCCCAGGTGCGCGGCCAGAACGCCCCGATCGCAGCGACGCTTAAGCCCGGCGCCGAAAAATTCAAGGTGGTCCGCGGACCTGACGATCCCGGGCAATTCTCCGATTGCATGCCCACGGGCGTGCCGGGAGCCTACTTCGTCCCGTATCAGTGGGAAATCGTGCAGGGCCGCGACCGCGTGGTGATCATGTACGAATATCCGCACCGGTTCCGGGTGATTCCCACCGACGGCACGCCGCATCCCGCCGATCCCGATCCCACATGGATGGGCGATTCGGTTGGACACTGGGAAGGAGACACGCTGGTGGTGGACACCATCGGGTTCAACGATAAGACCGAGCTCCCCGGCGGATACAAGCACACCGAAGCGCTGCACGTAGTCGAGCGCTTCCATCGCACCGACTTCAACAATCTGGATTACGAAGCCACGGTCGAGGATCCCAACGTGTTCGAGAAGCCCTGGACCATCTCGCGCGGCTTCCCGCTGCGTCCGGACCTCGCCAAGGTGGACGAATTTGTCTGCGAGAATAATCACGACTATAGTAAGTTTTTCGAGAAAAAGTAGGAAATGACCATGCGACTCACGCAGACTCTGGCACTGACCGCGATATCGATCGGCCTGGCCGCGGCTCAAGCTCCACCGGCTGCAACGCCGCCGAGGCCGCCGCGCGTACAGCCTCCGGCGCGCATCACCGAATTCCGCGCCCAGCCGGCTACCATCAAGCCCGGCCAGGCTGCGACTCTGATCTGGGCGACCGAGAATCCGAATGGCGTCGAGATCGATCCCGAGCCCGGCCGAGTGACGCCACGCGGCAGCCGTCCCGTGTCTCCCAAGGCCACCACGACATATACGTTGACCGTGCGCGGGCCGAATAACACCGTGCTGACGAAGGAAGTCATCGTAACCGTTCCTGGAACCACGCCCGTGAATACGAGCGCTATTCCCGCCACGGAGGTCAAACGAGAAGTGCCCAGGCTCGCGAACGGCAAGCCTGATCTTTCCGGCGTCTATAGCTTCGGCGGAGGCGGTGGCCGAGGCGCCCCAGGAGGCAGAGGCGCTGCTCCAGGCGGCCGTGCCGCTGCTACCGCGGGACCCGAACTGAAACCCGGCATGGAGAAGTATCGCGTGGTGCGTGGACCCAACGACGCCGGCGCGCTTTCCGACTGCATGCCCATCGCGGGACCTGCCGCCTTCACCGTTCCATATCAATTCCAGATCCAGCAGACGCCCAGCTACGCCGTCATCCTGCACGAATATCCCGGCGTCTTCCGCATCGTGCCGACCAACGGTGCGGCACATCCCGTCGATCCCGATCCTACGTGGATGGGCGATTCTATTGGGCATTGGGAGGGCGACACGTTGGTCGTCGACACCATCGGGTTCAACACGCGCACGGAACTGAGCGGCTTCAAGCACAGCGAAGGGCTGCACATTGTCGAGCGCTTCAGCCGTCCCGATTTCGATACGCTCCAGTACGACGCCACGCTGGAAGATCCTAGCGTCTTCGTGCGGCCCTGGACCGTCAGCCGGACCTTTCCGCTTCGCCCGGACTTGAACAAGATCGACGAATTTGTTTGCGAGAACAATAAGGACTACAGCAAGCTCTTCGTCAAGCAATAGCTGTACTTTTTGCAACCTACTATCGAAGTCCCCGTCCTCGTCGTCGGTGGCAGCCTGGTCGGCATGTCGAGTGCGATGTTGCTGGGCCACTACGGCGTGCGCTCGATGGTGGTAGAGCATCATCGTGGAACCGCCATCCATCCGCGTGCCGCGCAAATCTCGCAGCGCACCATGGAAATCTTTCGAACCGTAGGCGTGGAACAGATCGTGCGCCAGAAGTCGGCCGAGCAGTTCGTCCAGGACGGCGCGATCATGGCCGTGGAAACGCTGGCCGGGAAAGAAGTGGCTTACTATATTGCGAACCTCAACGAAGGCATCCGCGATCTGAGTCCCTGCGAGCGCGTATTCATCTCCCAAAGTCTACTGGAGCCCCTGCTCAAGCAGCGCGCCGAAGAGCTGGGAGCCGAGCTGCGCTTCGCCACGGAAATGACCTCGTTCGAGCAGGATGAATCCGGCGTCACGGCGCATATCAAGCATCGCGACACCGGCGAGACGGCCACCGTTCGCGCGCGTTACATGATCGCCGCCGATGGCGCCCATAGTCGCGTGCGTGAACGCCTGGGAATCCGGATGCTCGGTCATGGGGTATTCTCCAACAGCATCACCATTTACTTCCGTGCGAATGTCGCGCCTTTGCTGCGCGGCCGGAATCTCAGTGTGATCTACGTTATCAACCCGGTTCTTCGCGGATTCTTCCGCATCGAGATACCCTTCACTTCCGGTTTTCTGGCGGTCACGGCGGTGGGCGATCCCACGCATCCCGAAACCGATGTGTCCACCGGCCTCACGGATCAGCGTTGCCTCGATTTGCTCCACGCCGCTCTGGGTGTTGACGATGTTCCCATCGAAATTGAAGACGTGATGCGCTGGCAATCCGAGGCGGATACCGCCGAGCGCTTTCGCGAAGGCAATATCTTCCTGGCGGGCGACTCGGCTCACGTGATGCCGCCCCACGGAGGTTTCGGTGGCAACACCGGAGTGCAGGACGCGCAGAATCTTGCCTGGAAGCTGGCCTGGGTGCTCCAAGGCGCGGCTTCTCCGGATTTGCTCGACACCTACGATCAGGAGCGCCGTCCGGTGTGCGAGTTCACCGTGGAGCAAGCGTACTCGCGCTATGTCACGCGCACCGCCCCATACTTGGCGGACAAAGGATTTCAGCCCGTCGCTCACGATATGGATGTGGAGCTTGGCTATTGCTATGACGGCCGGCTGCATGAGCACCCCAACGAATCGAAAGCCCGTCCGGGAACGCGCGCGCCGCATCGGTGGCTCAGTGAGCAGCGCTCGACGCTCGATTTGTTTGGCAAGGATTACGTGCTGCTGGCAGGTCCGCAGTGGAAAAGCACACCCGGCGTTCAAGTTCACCGCATTTCAGATCCCGCGTTTCCTGCGGCCTACGGCATCTCTCCCTCGGGAGCGGTACTGGTTCGCCCCGATGGATTCGTAGCCTGGCGCGGCGAAACGTCCGATTCCGTGGGACCGCTTTCCAAACTCGGGAACTCGACACACTGAGTCGGTGTCTAAGGGTTGACGTGGAACTGACAAAGTTCTTGATGGCCGCTGTTATCGCCGGAATCGCTCTTCCCATTCTTGCCCAGCCGCAGTTCGACGTGGCGACGGTAAAGCAATCCCCGCCCCTAACTGGCGACCTCTACGGCATCAATCTTGGCACCGTTCTAAATGGCAAGGTCACGCTGGCGAACACAACATTGAGCGACTGCATAAGGTTCGCCTATGGGCTCGTCTCCGACGCTCAACTCTCAGGGCCGGATTGGATCAAGTCCAAAGAGGTCCGCTTCGACATCGTCGCGCAGGCTCCGCCGGATACGCCCCGCAAACAGCTCCTGCGGATGCTCCAGGCACTCTTGGCGGAACGGCTGAAGGTGGCGCTGCATCATGAGCAAAGAGAGCTTCCGTTCCTCGCCCTTATCGTCGGCAAGAATGGTTCGAAGCTGCACGCCGCCCAAACCGGTGCGGGTGCTGCCAGCGGGCCGGTCATCCTGGGCCGCATCGTCAGCGATCAGATGTCGATGTCCTCTTTGGCAGTCTTGCTATCGCGCTTTGAGCGGAACCTCATCATCGATAAGACTGATCTCAACGGCTTATTCAAAATAGATCTTCAGTGGACTTCCGACCGAATCGGCGCATCAGCGACCGATGAGAAACCATCCATTTTCACGGCTGTCCAGGAACAGCTTGGTTTGAAGCTCGAGGCCCGCAAGGGCCCGATCGACGTGCTGGTGGTAGACTTCGCACAAAGGATCCCAAACGACAACTAGCCGGCTATCCGCCTGAATGTCTCTCGAAAACTCCTGGCTGTTTCCGGTCATCGAATCGATCCACGTCATCGGACTGGCGGCTTTTGCAGGAACCATCGTCCTCGAGGACCTGCGCACGCTGGGTCTGAGGTTTCCCGACACGCGCCATCTCAAGCCCTGGACCCACGGCGGCCTGGCCGTGATGCTTCTCACCGGCGTTGCGATGTTTCTCGCCGACACCACGCGTTACCTGCACAACCCCGCGTTTCAAGTGAAGGTCGCTCTCCTGGTTGTGGCGCTGGCCGCGCACTTCACACTCCACCGGCGCGGAACTCGTTTCGCCGCGGTCCTGTCCCTTACGCTATGGACGTGCGTGGTCCTGGCCGCGCGCGCCATCGCTGACTTCGATGTTTAATCCGCTCCTCACGCTCGCCCGCTGGCTGCAGGAAACGTCCCTGCGCCTGGATCTCAGCCAGTCCACCTGGGCCGTGCCCATCATCGGCGCGATTCACGTGTTGGCCATCGCCTGGTTCGGCGGATCGGTGTTGATCCAGAGCCCCCAGCTCCGGCGTTTCCGTTGGATCGGGCTTTCGATCCTGATATTCACGGGAGCGCTGTTGTTCTGGTCGGAACCGCTGCGGCTGTACTACAGCCAGTTCTTTCGCGCGAAGTTGCTCTTGCTCATGCTGATCGGCCTGAGCGCGCTGCTCCCGGCGCGGCACGCGCGTCTGGCGATGGCGCTCTCCCTGGTGCTTTGGGCCGGAGTGATCCTGGCGTCCCGGGGGATTGCGTACAGGTAACCGGCGTGATATCATAATCCGCCATGAAATCCAGACTGCTCAACGTCTTAGCGATGGTCGCGCTGCTCGCGATTCCGGTACTGGCGCACCATTCGTTCACCATGTTCGATGCCACCAAGCAAGTCACCATCACCGGCACCGTGACCTCGTTTGAATGGACCAATCCCCACTCCTACATCGAGATCGACGTCGCGGACGAAGGTGGCGCCGTGAAGCATTGGAGCATCGAAATGGGCAGCCCCAGCATCCTGCAGCAAAGCGGCTGGAAATTCAGCAGCCTGAGGAAGGGCGATAAGACGACGCTGGTCATCAACCCGCTGAAGGACGGACGGGCTGGCGGATTTCTGAACACGGCCACTTTGCCCAGTGGAAAGGTGTTAGGAAACGGGCCCGGGCGCGGTCCCCAGAAGTAGGCCGTCTCAATGAAAACGATTTTGTGCGCGGTACTCGCTGTCGTACTTTCTGGTGTTACACTGCTTCCGGCGCAGTCGGCCAAGACTCCGGACCTCACCGGTGTCTGGGCTCCATTCACAGGCGGTCGCGGCGGGGACCCTAAGCTCGCGCCACCCCCTCCCGGACAACTCGTCCTGAAGCCCGAGTACGCCAAGCCCTATGAAGCGCGACGCGCGGCCGAGGCTGAAGCGAACAAGCGCGGCGAGCAGCTCGCCACCGCCGGTTCCCAATGCATTCCGTATGGCGTGCCGACCATGATGGCGGTGGCAATTTATCCCGTCGAGTTCCTTCAGACCGCCAAGCAGGTGACCATCATCTCGGAAGCCTTCAGCGAAGTCCGCCGGGTGTACCTCGACCGCCCCCAGGAGTCTATCGATGATGTCGCGCCGGGCTACTACGGGCGCTCGGCCGGCCATTGGGACGGCGACACGCTGGTGGTGGACACGATCGGCATCAAACCCACGGTGGCCGGCTACCGCGGCATGCCGCACAGCCCGCAGATGCGCGTGACCGAGCGGATCAGGCTGATCACGCCCGACGTGCTGCACGACCAGATCACCATCGACGATCCGGTGGTGCTCGAAAAGCCCATGATCTACACCCTGGCGTACCGGCGCCTGCCCGACTACGAGATGGTCGAGTTCGTCTGCGACAATAATCGGGAATATGTGGATGAGCACGGCGTCGTGCGGATGAAGGTAAAGGACAAATAACGATGCACAGGCGACTTCAGGTTCCGATTTTTGTCGTATTGGCATGCGGCGCCGCGCTGGGCGTGATGGCGCAGACTCCTCCGCCGCCGCAACTGGGCGCGCTGGCTCCCTCGAACATCGCCAAGAACCGTCCCAAGCCGCCGTTCGACCTTACGGGGACCTGGCAGCATGGCGGCGGCCCGAACAACGGTTTCCGATTCTCTCCACCGGAGGGTTTTAAGCTCACTCCCGCGGCCCAGGCGATCTACGACGCCTCGAAAAAAGCGACCGCCGCGGGAAAAGTCTACCAGGACGATATCGGCGATTGCTGGCCGGCCGGACTGCCCGTGATCATGACCAGGGTGTGGCCTATCGCCATGATCCAGGTGCCCACTGCGATCTACATGATCAGCGGGTTCATGAACAGCGTCCGCATCATCTACCTGGACGGGAGGCCGCACTCCGATCCGGATGTCGTGGTGCCCAGCTTCGATGGCGAATCCATCGGGCATTGGGAAGGCGACGCGCTGGTGGTGGACAGCCGCTATTTCGTGGACGATCATCATTGGCTCGATAACGGAATCAAGCTCAGCGATGCGTTCCACATGATCGAGCGCATGCGCTTGATCGACAACGGAACCAACATGGAAGTCGAATACACGGCCACTGACCCCAAGACGTGGGTGGGCGAGTGGAAATGGACCAAGCGTTACCGGCGCATGGACGATACGGACATTACCGAGGCATCGTGCTTGCCCGATCTCAACGCGCACATGCCTAGTATCAAGGCGGAACATAGCGGCCGCTAAGGGGGAATACATGAAGGCTTTTCTGAAAACCAGCACTCTGTCATTTATCTTGGCGGCCGGCCTGGGCCTGACAAGCTCAGCCTATGCGCACCACTCAATGAACGGGTTCGACCGCGCGAAAACGATTATGATCACGGGGACCGTCAAGCAATTCAAGTGGGCCAATCCGCATTCCTGGATCGAACTCGAGGTCGTCAACGCGAAAGGCGTTCCGGAAACCTGGAACCTGGAGATGACCGCCCCCGGCATTCTCGCCCGTGCGGGCTGGAAATCGACCATGCTGAAGCCCGGCGACAAGGCGACTTTCGGGGTCCACCCCATGGTCAATGGCGACATCGGCGGGCAATTCGTCTCGGTCACCTTCGCGGATGGACTTACGATGACGGAGCGCGGCGCAAAATCCGCGCCGGCGCCGCCTAAACAGTGAATCGCACCCGGCTTGATACTATGGATCTGAAACGAATTGAGGGAGGATCGATCGAATGAAATTTCGACTGCTGGCCGCGCTCGTCGGGTTGGGTGTGATGGTGACCACCACTCCCCTCTCGGCGCACCATTCCACCACCATGTACAACATGGCCAGTCCCTCCACCGTCACCGGTACGGTGAAGCGCTTCGAGTGGACCAATCCTCATGCCTACATCTACCTCGAAGTGAAGGGCGATGACGGCAAGACGGTCGAGTGGGAAGTCGAGATGATGAGCCTCAACCACCTGAAATCGTACGGCTGGACCCGCGACACAGTTAAGGAAGGCGACGTCATCACCTGCACCGGCGGAGCAGCCAAGAGCGGCGCCCCGGCCATGCTCAGCTCGCTGGTCAAACTAAACGACGGGCGGATGATAAAATCCTAAGTTGCCCTCTCCTACAACTCTCCTCCCCACGACTCTGGTCGGATCGTACGCACAACCCGACTGGCTGATTAACCGCGACATGCTCAGCAAACGGATGCCCCCGCGCGTCCGTGCATCCGAGCTATGGCGGGTGCCGCTCGAATGGTTGGAACAGGCTCAGGATGACGCCACGCTGCTCGCCATCCGCGACCAGGAGCGCGCCGGTCTGGACATTCTGACCGACGGCGAAATGCGCCGCGAGAGCTATTCCAACCGCTTCGCCACCGCGCTCGAAGGTCTCGACCTGGATAACCCCGGGAAGGTCATCAGCCGCAGCGGCCACGAGGTGCTGGTCCCGCGCATCACCGGCAAGATCCGGCGGAAGCACGCGGTCCAGGTCCGTGACATCCAGTTCCTGCGGGCCAACACGGAACGGAAGATCAAGATCACCGTGCCCGGTCCGTTCACCATGACCCAGCAGGCCGTGGACGAATTCTACAAGGACGAGAAAGCCGTGGCTCTGGACTACGCGGCCGCGGTCAACGAAGAAATCAAGGACCTGTTCGCCGCCGGCGCCGATGTGGTGCAGATCGACGAGCCCTGGATGCAGTCCTCGCCCGACAAGGCTCGCAAATACGGCGTCGATGCGATCAATCGCGCGCTCGACGGGGTCAAGGGAACCACCGCGGTCCACATTTGTTTCGGCTACGCCGCGCTGGTGGCCGGCCGGCCTGAGGGCTATTCGTTTCTCGCCGAGCTGGAGCAGACTCCGGTACAGCAGGTCTCAATCGAAACCGCGCAGTCCAAGCTCGATTGTTCGGTGCTGGCGAAACTGCCCGGCAAGACCATCCTCCTGGGTGTGCTGGATTTATCGACCCACGATGTCGAGACGCCTGAGATGGTCGCGGAACGCATCCGCCGCGCGCTGCCGTTTGTCACCCCCGACCGCCTGATCATCGCCCCCGACTGCGGCCTGAAGTACCTGCCTCGCGCAGTCGCCTTCGGCAAGATGAAGGCGATGGCCGACGGCGCCGCGATCGTCCGCGCTGAGCTCGTGGGCGCTTCATAGCCGTTCCGCACCAACCTGGGCAGGTGATAGAATCTGACCATGGATGTGGAGACACTTGAAGCTGAGGCCTTGAAACTCGACACCCAGTCGAGGGCGCGGCTCGCCGAGAGCCTTCTCGCTAGCCTGGACGGGCTCTCGGAGCAGGAAGCAGCGCAAGCCTGGGCCGTTGAAGCCCAGCGCAGGGACGCCGAGATGGACACGGATCCTGCCCAGGAACGTCCGGCGGAAGCTGTTTTTCGGGAAGTTCGCTCTCGCTTCAGGTGAGCAGGACGGTCAGCTTTCACAAGCTAGCGGAAACAGAGCTGAACGAGGCTGTTGCCTACTATTACGCTGCCAGACCTGGGCTCGGAGAAGCGTTCCTTGCAGAGATTCGATATTGTATTCAGTCCATTACGGAGGTTCCTGAAGCGGGACCTGTCCTTCTGGGATCGATACGTCGGCGCCTTGCTCGGCGCTTTCCGTATGCGGTAGTCTATTCCGTCCGACCAGAGAAGATTCGAGTGCTCGCCATCATGCATCTGCGGCGGCGGCCTGCGTATTGGCAAGGAAGAAGTTAAGCCGAGGTGATCAGCGTTTCAGCGCGGTTGTACCGGGATAGAACTTAGACCGACCCTGGGCGCGCCCGATCGAATTGAGCGGCGCAGACCGACAGTGAGATGGCTGGCAACTTTAAGTTTAAGTGGAACAAGCGCATGTGCGATGGCTACGCCGGACGCACCATCTCGAACCGGTCCTTCGTGCGCACGTACACCGGGCCCGCCATGCGCCCGATGGCATCGAGCTGGTCCGCGTCGATCTCGCAAATCTGGTTGATCATCGAATCCTGCACGTGAAACCGCACCACTTCGCCCATCACCAGGCTGCCTCCCAGGAACTTCGGGCTCACGTGCACAATCTGGTGGAGCTTGCACTCCATATTCACGCGGGCTTCCTTGACACGCGCCGGTTTCACCACTTCGCTGGGGACAGGCGTCAGGCCGGAGACCTCGAATTCGTCCACATCCGGAGGGTATTCGCCCGAGCAGAGATTCATTTTCTGGGCGAAATCCTCACTGACGATGTTGACCACGAATTCGCCCGTGGCTTCGATGTTCTCCAGCGTGTCTTTCTTCTGCCGCTCACCGCCGCGAATCATGGGACAAAAGCAGATCACCGGCGGGTTCGCGCTGATGACGGTGAAGAAGCTGAACGGCGCCAGGTTGCGCACTCCCTGGGCGCTCAGCGTGGAAACGAACGCAATCGGACGGGGGAGAATGGAGCCCGAAAGCAGCCGGTACACGTCGAACGGATCTTTGGTTGCGGGATCGATGATCATGGATTTCGCTATTATAGCGACTGGACGTTAACGATCCTGTGCCCGCTGACGAACTGACACTCTGGCAACGCTGGTTCCGCCGCCCGCAAAACGTGTGGCTGCGCAGAGCTCTGTTTCAAATCCACCTCTGGACCGGCATCGGAACCGGACTCTACGTTCTTCTGATCAGCGTCACCGGCAGCGCCATCGTCTTCCGCAACGAGATCTACCAGAATGCGGGAGCCGGAGCCAGGATCGTGCAGGTGCGCGGCGCCAAACTGCCGGCCGAAGATCTGAAGAAGATCATACGCCAGCAGTATCCGGGCAGTTCGCTCAGCTTCGTGTTCGAAGGCAAGCTGCCGAGCACCGCCACGGAAGTGTGGCTGGAGCATGGCAAGGACCGCCTGCAGCGGCTCTTCGATCCGTATACAGGCGCCGATCTGGGCGATTCCGTGCCGCAAGCCATTCGCGTGGCCGCCTGGCTGGCGAAGTTGCACACCGACCTGCTGTTTGGCGAAACCGGCCGCAAGGTCAACGGCATCGGGGCCATCTTTGTCACGCTGCTCTGCGTGACTGGTTTGATGGTGTGGTGGCCCGGTGTTGCCAACTGGCGCCGCAGCCTGGCTGTCGATTTCCGATCCAACTGGAAACGCCTCAACTGGGACCTGCATAGCGCGCTCGGCTTCTGGTCCTTCGCGCTCATCTTCATGTGGGCCGTCACGGGTATTTACCTCACGTTCCCGTTGCCGTTCCAGAAGCTCATCAATCACTATTCGACCCTGATCCAGTACGCGCTGCCAGAGGATGTGACTCGCGCTGTTCCCACAGCCCCCGCCGCAGCATCGGTGCTGGCACAACCATCGCAAGGAAAGTCCTTCGAGTCCGGGAAAGGCGGACGCCGGCGCCCGATCATCCGCCGCAGCGCGGGAGACAATTTCATTCACTGGATCTACTACCTGCACTTTGGGAATTTCGCGGGCTCGAAAACCAAAGCGCTGTGGGTGGTGCTGGGACTCCTGCCCGTGGTTCTGTTCGGGACCGGCGCGATCATGTGGTGGAATCGCGTGCTCAGTCCCGCGGCGCGCCGGGCGCGCGAGGCGCGCATCCTCGCGGAGCACATGAATGCGGCGGCTGACGCTTCCGCGTAAGTCATGACTCACGAAATCGCGTTCGAAATGGCGGTGTCGAGCGTCCGGTTCGGACCGGGCGTCACACGCGAAGCCGGCATGGATCTGGCCGATCTCGGCGCGCGCAACGTTCTGGTGCTCACCGATCCCGTTCTCCGAACCTTATCGCCGGTGCAGACTGTCCTGGAATCGCTGGAAAAGAATCGCATTGCCGCGACGCTCTACGATCGCGTGCGCGTGGAGCCCACCGACGAATCGTTTCTCGACGCAATCGCCTTCGCCAACATTGGGAACAGCCAGGGAGAGTACGACGCGATCGTCGCTATAGGCGGCGGATCCACGATAGATACCGCGAAAGCGGTGAATTTGTACACGACATATCCTCCCCACGATTTTCTGGATTATGTCAACCCGCCGATCGGCAAGGGACTGCCTGTTCCCGGCCCGCTCAAGCCCTTGATCGCGATCCCCACCACGGCCGGCACCGGCAGCGAAACCACCGGCGTCAGTATCTTCGATTTGATCAAGATGCACGCCAAAACCGGCATCGCCAGCCGCCGATTGAAGCCTACGCTCGGCCTGCTCGATCCTGAAAATACGCGCACCATGCCTTCGCAGGTCGCGGCATCCAGCGGGCTCGACATTTTGAGCCACGCGGTCGAATCCTTCACCGCACTGCCCTACTCCGCACGTCCTCTGCCCGATCGCCCTCTGCTGCGGCCGGCGTACCAGGGATCGAATCCCATCAGCGATATCTGGTCGCTCCAGGCCCTGCGCATGGTGGCTCAGTATCTGGTCCGCGCCGTCGAAGATCCTTCCGACGACGAAGCCCGCGCGAACATGCTGCTGGCGGCTTCGTATGCGGGCGTCGGATTCGGGAACGCGGGCGTGCATCTGCCGCACGGCATGTCGTATCCGGTTTCAGGCAACGTGAAGAGCTACCGGGCTCCTGGGTATATAACGGACCACCCGCTAGTTCCTCATGGATTCTCCGTGATCCTGAACGCGCCCGCGGTGTTTCGCTACACCGCATCGGCGAATCCCGAGCGTCACATGCAAGCCGCGGAGGCTCTGGGTGTGGATGTTTCGCGCTGTCAAGCCGCCGACGCCGGACGTATTCTCTCCGAGCGGATCACCTGGTTCATGCAGCGCCTGAAAACTCCCAACGGCCTGCGCGAGATCGGGTATACGTCGTCCGATATTCCGGCGCTGGTCGAAGGCACTCTGCCCCAGCATCGCGTGACCAAGCTATCGCCGCGCCCCGCCGGTCCCGAGGAATTGGCAAAGCTCTTCGAAGAGTCCCTATAGGGGACTGCCTAAAAAAGGGGACAGTCGCCACCGCTTGTTCATGGCGACTCAATTCGGCAGGTTAGACGGCTGTCCCCTTTTTTCCCGGCCTGGTGATGGCTTCCGCGCCACGATCTCAGCAACAGCTCTTTTGTGCTCGGGATCCTTCGGCTCGCCTTCGTAGCTGTGCAGAATCTCCCAGCCCTCGAAGTACTTTGCCAGCTCGCCTGGCTGCACGCTGAAGCGCGACTGTTCGTGTCCAGGCTCGATCAAGTGCACGATCACCAGCGCCACGCCGCCCAGCTTCACGCCGCGTTTGACCGGCTCGAATAGATCGCGCTGCAAGTAGTAGCACACGGCGATCAAGTCCCAGCTCGCCTCCGCGATCGGGAACTCGTGCTTCCCGATGTCCGCTACGCGAGCGTCGACGGCGGGTGCCCGGCGCCGCACCGCCTCAATCGCCGCCGCCGACCCATCCACCGCCGTCACCTGCCAGCCGTGCTCCGCGAGCCACACCGCATTGCGCCCGGTGCCGCACGCCAGATCCAGCGCCCTTCCGGGCTTGAGCTTCTGCGCAGTCTCCACCAGCAGCGGCGTGGGAGCGGAATGCTTGGCGCACTCTGCTTGATAGCGCTGATCCCAACCGCTGATATCCATGATGCTACCCGCGCGAAAGCAGCTTCTCGACGTGCTTAGCCAGCACATCCACTTCGATGTTGATCCGGCTTCCGACGCGAGCCTGGCCGATGGTCGTATTCGCGTACGTGTGCGGAATAATCGTCACGCCGACTACGTCCGCATCGATCGCCGCGATGGTCAGGCTGATTCCATCGAGCGTAATCGAGCCCTTCTCCACCAGATACCGGTCGAGCGATTTCGGCACGCGCACCTTCAGCCACCAATTTCCGTCGCCCACTGAATCGAGCGCGACCACCTCGCCGGTCGCATCCACATGGCCTTGTACGATATGACCGGATAACCGGGTCGCGGGCGTAACAGGCCGCTCCAGATTCACGCGCGAGCCCATTACCAGTTCGCCGAGGTTGCTCCTGGAAAGCGTCTCCGGAGCCAGATCCGCGCTAAACCCGTCCCCGGTGACCGCCACGGCCGTGAGACACACGCCGTTCACCGCAATGCTCGCGCCGATCGAGAGATCGGAGAGCACGGTGGAACAATGAACCTCCAACTTCGTACCCGCGTTCAGCACGGTCCCCAACTCTTCGACGATTCCCGTGAACATCAGTCGCCGCGCTCCACCCAGGCTTCCACGGCGAATTCGTCCTTGGCGATCGAATGCAGCTTCACGTCGCGAAACCGGATCGCGTCCTTGCGGCGGCGCCGTCCCGCCCCGCCAGCCACCGGAAGCGACTGCGTGCCGCCCAGAATCTTCGGCGCGTAATAGAAGTAGATCTTATCTGCGACGCCCGATTCAAGCGCGCTCCAGTTCACCCGGCTGCCCGCCTCGATCATCAGCGAAAGATACTTTTCGCGAACCAGCAGCTCGACCACGCCTTGCAGGCTGGCCCGTCCATCGGTGCGCTCCAGCACCTCGACGCGCACGCCCATGCTCTCCAGGCGCTTCCGGCGCTCCGGCGACGCCGCTGACGTGGTCACCACTAATACATCGCTGTTACACGACGTAGCCAGACGCGATTCCGGCGAAAGCCGCAACTGCGAGTCGAGCACAATCCGCAAAAGAGGCCGGCTCCGTTCCAGGCCCGAACGATCCGTGAGCCTGCAATCGTCGGCCAGGACCGTGCCGATGCCGGTGAGAATCGCGTCGGATCTGTGCCGCAGCGTCTGGACATGCCGGCGCGCAGTTTCGCTGGTGATCCAGCCTGGTGTATATCCAGGAGTGCCATCTTCCGGCGCCGCGATCTTTCCGTCCAGGGTCACGGCGGCCTTCAACGTCACCAGCGGACGCCCGGTGCGCATGAAATGAACAAACGGTTCGTTCATCTCCGTGGCCCGCGCGGCGTAGTCCGCGGCCAATTCCACTTCGACGCCCGCGTCCCGCAAGCGCATGAATCCCCGCCCGCGTGTCTGCGGATTGGGATCCTCCATCGGCGCGACCACTTTCCGCACGCCTGCAGCCAGAATCGCATCGATGCACGGCGGCGTCCGCCCATGGCTCGCGCACGGTTCGAGTGTCACGTACAACGTCCCGCCGCGTGCCCGTTCCTGAGCTTCCTCCAGCGCGAGCACCTCGGCATGCTTCAGTCCGGCCCAGGTGTGGTATCCGCGGCCGACCACTTCACCGTCGCGCACCACCAGCGCGCCCACCGCCGGATTGGGAGAAGTCGCTCCCCACCCGCGCGCCGCGAGGTCCAATGCCTCTTCCAGATGATTCATAGAAATGGGGACGAAAAAAGGGGACAGCCGTCTAACCTGCCGGATTGTGTCGCCATTAACAAGTCGTGGCGGCTGTCCCCTTTTTTCTCCTAATCAAACAAGGATGCCACGAAATTGGCGGGCTCGAACGGCAGCAAGTCGTCCAACTGTTCGCCCACGCCGACGTAGCGAATCGGCAAGCCCAGCTCGCGCGAAATCGCGACCACCACGCCGCCCTTCGCGGTTCCGTCGAGCTTGGTCAAAATGATGCCCGTGACTTCGGACGATTCGGTGAACTTGCGAGCCTGCTCCAGCCCGTTCTGCCCGGTGGTCGCTTCGATCACCAACAGCACCTCGTGCGGAGCCCCGGGAATCACGCGCGCCGCCGTCCGCCGCATCTTCTGGAGTTCGGTCATCAGGTTCTCTTTGGTGTGCAGCCTCCCCGCCGTGTCGACGATCACATAATCGATCTTGCGAGCTTTACCGGCCTGCAACGCGTCGAACATCACCGCGCTCGGGTCCGATCCGGGCTGCTGCCGGATCATATCCACGCCGGTGCGCTGCGCCCATACTTCCAGCTGTTCCATCGCCGCGGCGCGGAACGTGTCGGCGGCACAAAGCAACACGCTGCGTCCTTCCGATTGCAGCCGGCGCGTCAGCTTCCCGATCGAAGTGGTCTTACCGGCCCCGTTCACGCCCACCACCATGATGACGGCGGGCGGCTCGGCTACCTGCGGCACAGGCCGCTCCGTCGCTTCCAGCACTTCCAGCAGATACTGGCGAATCAGGCCTTTCAGCTCGCCGGCATCGCCCACCAGGTGGCGCGCGACACGTTCACGGATACGCTCCAGGATCTCAGCCGTGGTCTTGGCGCCGATGTCGGCGGTAATCAGGGCGTACTCCAGCTCCTCCAGAACCTCGGCGTTGATCTCCTTGCGCCCGCTGACGGCGTCTTCAAGCTTCTCCATCAACCCGGCGCGCGTCTTCTGGACGCCAGCCTTCAGACGTTCTAAGAGACTCGGTTCCTTGCTCGGACTCGGGTCCTTCGTGGGAGAAGACCCGAAGAGGGTTTTAAACATGACGATGGAGCCGGCTTCGAGCCGACAGTCGGGTCGAGCCAGCCTAATCGCTATGGTAGCTTGAAATCCACTCGCCGGTCGCGATTGATTTGCTCGCTGAATCGCACATCGACGCTCGACAGCGGACCGGTTTTCTCTTCGTGTTCGCGAGTCGTATAGCGAATCTGGTCGCCGTCCACTGTGTAGGAAAGCGCCGCCCGAATGATGTGATCGTTAAATGCGATCAGATAATAGTCCGCGGCGCGATAGAACGTTTGCGGCGTTACCGCGGCTGTTCCGCCGATATTTTGCCCGATAGTTTGATTGATGACCGTCGGTGGCTCCGGCGGCACGGGCGGCGCAGGCGGAGCGTACGCGACGTTGCCGTCATCGTATCCGCCGTCATACGGCGCGCCGTAGTACCCATCGTAATAATACGGATCGTACGAATACGGGTAGTAAGAATACGGGTAGCCGCCATAGCCGTATCCGAAGCCCCCATAGTAACCGGGGTAATAATAGCTCCCGCCGTAGAACCCGTTCCCGATGCGGCCGCCGCGGACGATCGTATTTCCCGGGAACCCGCCGCCACCGCCGATTCGGGCGCCGCCTCCGGACCGGGCGCCACCTCCGCGCGAACCACCACCTCCGCGCGAACCACCGCCTCCGCGCGAACCTCCGCCGTGTTGGCCGAACGCCAGCACCGGCATCACAGCCAGCACAACCGCTATGCTCAGGAGTTTCATCGCAACGGCCCTCCTGAGCCTATTTTACCGCTTCGTCGCCAAGCAGCCCGTGGCAGAAATGGTCATCGCGCAAACTGGGGACTGCCTTCGAATTTTCGCGCGCACAAACCAAAGAAAACACGATTATACAGTGCGCGGAAATTCGCTGGCTGTCCCAGGTTTGCCAGTGGTATCGTTTTCACCACGGGCTGTTAGTTTAGTGGGCCCCGGCAGCGGCCTGCCCTTCGTCAGCCGACGGTCCATACAGCGCCGGGACCGGAATGCCGTTCAGCCGGTAGTACACCGTCAACTGAGCCCGATGGTGGATGATATGGTTCATGGTCATGCTCCGGTATACCGCGATCCGAGGCATGGTGAACATCGTATTGCCGGCAAAACTGAGCGACCATTCCTGCATGAACGCCTGATCCCCCATAGCGGCCAGGGCGGCCCGCGAGGCAGCTACATTTTCGTCGAACTTGTCGAGGAGCTGCTTCCTGGAAGTCGCGAGAAAGGGCTTGAAGCCTGCCGGAATATCGAGGGCCGGCCCTTGGGCCATCGCCGGCAGCCAACCGGCCATCTCGGCAATGTGGCTCGCCAGCATTCCCATCGACATCGACTTCGGATCCGGTTTGTAATCCAGCTTGTTTTCCGGGACGCGTTCCAGGGTTTTGCGGGTGTTCGCCATTTCGTGGTCGAACTCCGGCAATAACGATTGCGCAATGCTCATGAAGAAATCCTCCACAGAGATTGTACCCAACGCCTGAGCTAAAATTGTTACAAGTGCAACAAGTCGGGCGATACCAGATCGTATCCGAATTGGGCCGCGGCGCCATGGGGATCGTCTACAAGGCCCAGGACCCGGCCATTGGCCGCACCATCGCGATCAAGAGCATCCGGCTTCAGGACCTGACGGATGAGACCGAGCGGGTCCGCCTCCGGGAACGCCTGTTTCGCGAAGCGCAATCCGCCGGCATTCTTTCGCACCCCAACATCGTCACCATCTACGACATCGCCGAGGAGAACGGCATGGCGTACATCTTCATGGAGTTCGTCAACGGCCCGCCGCTCGAACGCATGCTCAAGGTGGATCAGACTCCGGATAAGGAAACGCTCCTCAGCATCTTCCGCCAGACGGCCGCCGCGCTCGATTACGCCCACAAGAAGGGCATCGTGCACCGCGATATCAAGCCGGCCAACATCATGATCCATGAAGACGGCACCGCCAAGATCACCGACTTCGGCGTCGCCAAAATCATGTCCCAGCAGATGACCCTCTCCGGCACCATGATGGGCACGCCCAGTTACATGTCGCCCGAGCAGGTGCAGAGCACCGTGATCACGGGCGCCGCCGATCAGTTCTCGCTGGCCGTGATCGCTTACGAAACGCTCACCGGCGAAAAACCCTTCGCGGCGGAATACATGCCGACGCTGCTGTACAAAATCGTCCGCGAAGATCCCCTGCCGCCGCAGCGGCTGAACAATACCTTAAGCTCTCAAGTGGACGCCGTACTCTGCAAGGCGCTGGCGAAACTTCCGGAAGACCGCTTCGAAAACTGCACCGAGTTCATCAACGCCCTGGCCGCCGCCTGCAACGCGAATCCCGCCTGGACACCGCTGCCACGCGGCTCAAGCCAGAACATGCCTACCGCCGGTTCGCGCGACGAACTGAGCGAGACGGTGGCGGACACCCGCCCGCCCGCTGCCGTGACGGACACCGCCGATAAGGAATCGACTCCTGTGATTCCGCCACTGCCGCCACCCGCGCCCGCAGCTCCCGTGGCGCGTCCGGTTCGCGCGATTCAAATCGAGCCCGAGGGAGGCGGTCACGGGTTACGCAACGTTCTGCTAAGCATCGCGACCGTAGCCGTGCTGGCCCTGGTGATTATCGTCGCCACGAAAAAACCGGGCGCGCAGCAGGGAGCGCCGGCTCCTGTGCCTTCTCCGCCGGTCGCGGTCTCACCGCCTGCGCCAGTAGAAGCCGCGGCACCGAGAGTGGATACCGCTCCGCCGGTGGAACCGCAAGCGGCTAAACCGGAACCGCAATCTCAGAAGGTCGCGGTAGCGCAAATCCCGCCCCAATCTGCGCCCCAACAAGGGACATTCCAACTGACCACTGCACCCGCCGGAGCTACCGCGACCTTCGATACATCCGGGACCGAATGCACCACGCCCTGCAACCTCACCTTGCCGGCCGGCCGCCACACCTTCGTCCTGCGCCATGCCGGATTCCGCGAAACGCAGAGGATCATCACCATTCCCAATGACACCGGCCTGATTGTCGATCTGATTCCAATGACGGGCAACCTTACCGTGATCACCAACCCCGCGGGACTGACCGTGCTGATCGACGGGCGTGAGCAGACCAAGAAGACGCCCCTGAGCCTGACCCTGCCCGTCGGCCCGCACAAGGTCCAAGTGGTCAAAGGCAGCGAGCGTCAGGATCTTCAAGTCGACCTGTCCGACGGCCAATTCCTGTCTAAGACCATCTCTTGGCAGTAGCGTGCTACAATAATCGTATATTCGATTCGTCGAATATGCGATTATGCCAGATGCACTAAGACGCTTCAAAGCCGAGTTCTTCCAGGCGCTGGCCCACCCTACTCGCATCGCCATCGTCGATCTCCTGCGCGACGGGGAACTGTCGGCGGGCGCGATCATCGAACGCCTTGGGGTGGAGCAAGCCAACGCCTCGCAACACCTGACAGTGCTGCGCGCGAAACACATCGTAGCGAACCGCAAAGTTGGAAATCAGGTCTTCTACTCCGTTCGCGACCCTTTGATTCTGGATGTCCTGGACGTGATGAGGCGGTACTTCTACGCCCACTTGGCCGAGAGCCAGGCCATGCTGAATGACATCAAAGACGAGATCAAATCGGAGGCAGTAACCGGTGACTAGTCTGGTGACAAAGAATGATCGATGGTTGCCCAAGCTCGTCCTGACCCTGCGGAACTATAAGATCCAGGATTTTTGGGCCGACCTGATCGCGGGGTTAACGGTCGGACTGGTAGCTTTGCCGCTGGCGATGGCGTTCGCGATCGCCTCGGGAGTGCCGCCGCAGGCCGGAATCTATACTGCCGTGATCGCCGGATTCGTCATATCCGCGCTTGGGGGATCGCGCGTGCAAATCGGCGGACCCACCGGAGCGTTCGTGGTGATCGTGGCCGGCATTGTCGCCAAGTTTGGAGTCTCCGGCCTCCTGATGGTCACGGCGATGGCCGGCGCGATATTGGTGGTCATGGGGCTGACCGGCCTCGGGACCGCCGTCAAGTTCATTCCGCGGCCCATCACCATCGGATTCACCAACGGCATTGCAATCTTGATCGCTTCGACGCAGATCAAAGACTTCCTGGGCCTCAAGATCGGTACCGTGCCAAGCGATTTTGTGGCGCGCATGAGTATGCTCGCGAAGAACATCTCGACGCTGCAGTGGCATACGGTAGCACTCTCCACCGCCTCGCTGGCGCTCATCGTCTTGGTGCCGCGCCTGACCCGCCGGATTCCCGGATCGATCATCGCGCTAGTGCTGGCAACCGCATGCGTCGCGTTCTTCGCCCTGCCTGTCGCCACCATCGGAAGCGCCTTCGGGGGAATACCCACCGGCTTGCCGAGGTTCTCGATTCCAACCTTCAGGCCGGATCTGATTGTGCCGCTGTTTCCATCCGCTTTAACCGTCGCGCTGCTGGCAGCGGTCGAGAGTCTGCTTTCCGCCGTCGTCGCCGACAGCATGACCGGCGACCGGCATAACTCCAATGTGGAATTGGTCGCGCAGGGCATCGCCAATTTGTTCTCGCCTCTGTTCGGAGGCATTCCGGCCACCGGCGCGATCGCTCGAACAGCTACAAATATTAAGTCCGGAGCGAAGTCGCCGGTTGCCGGGATGATCCACGCCCTGACGTTGCTGATGATTTTGCTGGTCGCCGCACCGCTCGCGCGTTTCGTTCCGCTGGCAACGCTTTCGGCGGTGTTGTTTGTGGTCGCCTACAATATGGGCGAATGGAAAGAGATCGGTGTCATTCTCCGGCTATCGGGAGCCGACAAAGCGGTGTGGGCCGCCACGTTCTTTCTCACCGTGTTCGCCGATCTGACGGTCGCTGTCGAGGTCGGCATTGCGCTGGCAGCACTGCTCTACATCTACCGCATCGCACAAACGACTACCGTCGAACCGGTGACGGCCGATTACATCAAGGAAGGGCGGCTTCACATCCTGCAGGACAAGCAGCTCCCGCAGTATGTGACGATCCTCCGCATCCACGGTCCGTTCTTGTTCGGGACCACGGACAAGCTCGAAGAAGCGACCGCGAATCTGAACGCCCTCCCGCCGGTGGTCGTGCTCCGGCTCCGTAATATGACCGCGCTCGACGCGACCGGATTGTACGCGCTCGAGAAACTGGCCGATCGCCTGAAGAAGAGCGGCCGGACTCTGCTGCTCTGCGGCGCGCGGGAACAACCCGAACGTCTGCTGGAGCAAGCCGAGTTTGTCGAGCACATAGGGCGTGAGAACATTCTTCCCCACGTCGCGGCTGCTCTCGAACGCGCCGAGCAGATTAACGCTGAGTTTGGCGGCCTGGGGAATGAAGTCGCGGCGGAGATGCAAGGACAGTCGCTGTAAAAGCAGTCAGATTAGGGTCGATGGGCTTTGATGACTACAAAGTGGTGTTATACCGCAACCGGCCGGACGCCCGGGTAGCCGAAATCCCAGCCATACCTGGGTGCCATGCTTTAATGCCGACGCGCGAGGAGGCTCTGGCCGAACTCGCCGCCGTCTTCCAGTTGATTTCGGAGGAATACCAGGAAAGGAACCAGCCGCTCCCGGTCGACACCACCGAGATCGTTCATGCCTAGCGCCCGTTCGGGCCAATTCCAGCGAGCAGCGAGTAAACTCGGATCCAAAGAGCAAGGCAAACCGGAAGCCATGAGCGATGGATACATGCGGACGGCCGCGCGACCACCATTCCGATTCATGGCGGTCACCAAATTGGCCCACCACTTTTCTACCGGATACTGAAGCAGCTCGGGATTACAGAAAGGGAGTTCGAACAACTTCGATAGAGTTGTTAATCCCGCAGCGACGTTTCCAAAAACGCCCGCAGCCGATGGCTCCGGCTCGGGTGCCGCAGTTTCCGCAGCGCCTTTGCCTCGATCTGCCGGATGCGCTCGCGCGTCACCGCGAAGTGCTGGCCGACCTCTTCGAGCGTGTGTTCGCTGCCGTCCTGCAAGCCGAAACGCATCTTGATGATCTTCTCTTCGCGCGGGCTCAGCGTCTTGAGCACTTCCGCCGTCTGCTCGCGCAAGTTCAGATTGATCACCGCCTCAGAGGGCGAGACCACGCGCCGGTCCACGATGAAGTCGCCCAGATGCGACTCTTCTTCTTCGCCCACCGGTGTTTCGAGCGAAATCGGCTCCTGCGCGATGCGCAGAACCTTGCGGACCTTGCCCACCGGCAGTTCCATCTTGACGGATAGCTCTTCGGTGGTGGGCTCGCGGCCCAGGTCCTGCTGCAACTGCCGCTGGATGCGCACCAGTTTGTTGATCGTCTCGATCATGTGCACCGGAATGCGAATCGTCCGGGCCTGATCCGCAATGGCGCGCGTGATGGCCTGCCGCACCCACCAGGTCGCGTAGGTTGAAAACTTGTAGCCGCGCAGGTAATCGAACTTGTCCACGGCTTTCATCAAGCCGATGTTGCCTTCCTGGATCAGGTCCAGGAACTGCAGCCCGCGGTTGGTGTAGCGCTTGGCGATGGACACCACCAGCCGAAGGTTGGCCTCGATCAGCTGTTTCTTGGCGATTTCGGCTTCCATCTCGCCGCGTTCGACGATTTGCAGCGTGCGGCGCAACTCCGTCGCGCTGGCGCCGGATTCTTCTTCGTGGTGCTGGATGCGCTGGCTGTGCGTCCGCAGTTCCTTGCGCAGGATGGCCGCACCGCCGGAGGCCCCGTTGGGAGAAGTTACCTCCAGCTTCCGCTGGATGCGCGCGATCTCCTTTTCGAGCGGCTTCAGTTCGTCCACCGCCAGCCGCAACCGGCCCGCCAGCGACCGCCGTGAAGTCGAGCTGAACGGAATCCCACGGATCAGCCGGGAGGTGAGCACCATGGTGCGCGCCAGGCTCCAGCGCAGCGACCGGTGCGCCTTGGGCTTCATTCCCCGCGAAATTGCCTGCAATTTCTGCCGGAATTGCTGGGCTTTCTTGTAGTGCTTTTCGATTTCCGCCAGAATTTTCAGCAGCTCTTCGGCCTGCTCGGCAACGTTCTCATCGGTCACCACCAGATCCGGCATCACCAGAATGTCGCGCACCATGGACGGATCCTGCGAAACCGTCTCGGCCAGCACCAGAATCCCGCGAATGACCAGCGGCGAACGGGAGAGCGACTTGCGCACCGCCGCCTGTCCCCGCTCGATGCGTTTGGCCAGCTCGATCTCGCCTTCGCGCGTGAGCAGCGGGACCGTTCCCATCTCGCGCAGGTACATGCGCACCGGGTCGTTGGTCTTATCGCTGAAATCCTGGACCAGGTCCAGGTCGGTGGGTTCTTCGCCCTCTTCGAGCTTCTTGTCGAACTCGACTTTGGGCTCTTCCAGGATCTCGACGCCCGCGGTATCGAGATCGCTCAGCAGGTCGTCCAGCTCGCGTCCGCCGGTGGCGAACTCGTCCGTCAGCAGCTCGTTGACTTCGTCGTACAGGACGTAGCCCTTCTCCTTGCCCGAGGCCATCAGCTGTTTTAGCCGGCCGACTTTTTCTTCGCTCGCCAATCTTCCCCGATTCGTTTCGCTACGGTTCCGCCCAGGAATTTATTTCGCCGGACGGATCATCTCCGAATGCATCTCAGTGTACAACAATCATCCGCCGGAGGTCCCCCGGCTTTCCCGCTCCAGACGGCTCAACTCCGCCATCCAGGATAATGCTTCCTCTACTCGCCCCTCGCGTTCGGCCGACTTCACCCGCGCGCGCAAGTCACCGACCTGCCGTTTCCTGAAATCGCTCTCCAGACGACGAAGGCAATTCTGCGCTTGTTCCCAGGACACAGCTTCTCCAGAAGGTTCATCGGCTGTAACGGCGTCACGCAATAGTTCCTTCCCGGGCCCCTGTAAACGGCCCTCCAGAGCGGAATACGAAAAGTCGGCGCCGGCCCCGGCCGCCTGCCGCAAACCTTCGAAAACTTCGCGAGTGACAAAGGTGTCCGTCAGTTCCGGAAGCAGCGCGGGCAGCATTTCGGCGCGCGCCCGGTCGCTTGAAAGCAGCGCGTTGAGCAGGATCCGCTCCATCGCCGGAATCGCGCTCGCGGGCGTCGCCTGCGGAACCGGTGCGCGACGGCTGGCCGCCGATTTCTTGAATTGATCCAGCACCAGTCCCGGATCCACGCCCAGGTACGATGCCAGGTCGTTGACCGTGGCCGCCTGCTCCAGCTTGTCGTTGATCTTTTGCACCGCCGGCATCAGAAACTTGAAAGCCGCTACTTTTCCGTCAGACGTCTTCATGTCGAACCGCGCGCGCGCCCGGTCCGCCAGCCAATGGAAGTACGTCGCCGCGCCGTCCAGTTTCTCGCGATATGCCTCCGCGCCGTTGCGCTTGCAATACTCGTCCGGGTCGAGACCTCCATCCAGCGCCACCACGCGGACGTGCAGTCCCTCGTCCAGCAGAAGCTGAATCGCTTTCTCGGTAGCGTTCGCGCCCGCCGTGTCCGGATCGAAGTTCACCACCACGGTGTCGGCGTGGCGATGGATGGTCCGGACCTGCCCGTTGGTGAGCGAGGTGCCGCAGCTCGCGACCACTTCTTTCACTCCGGCGGCATAGACTCCGATCACATCCATATACCCTTCAACCAGTACTACGCGCCCCGAACGGCGCACGGCTTCCCGCGCGCGATGGAGGTTATATAAGACAGATGTCTTTTTGTAGATGGGCGTTTCGGGTGAATTCAAGTATTTTGGCTGATCCTCGTCATTCATGGCCCGCCCGCCAAAGGCGATCACCTTGCCCGACTCGTTGTGAATCGGGAACATCAGCCGGCCGCGAAAGTTATCGTAATGCCCTGCCCCTTCATTCCTCTTGCGCACCAGCCCGGAAGCTTCCATCTGCTCCGCGGAAAAACTTCGTTCCGAAAGCTTCCGCGTGAGAGCTTGCCCGGAGGGCTCAGCATAGCCCAGCTCGAAAATATCGATCGCTTCCTGCGACACGCCGCGCTGGGCGAGATACGCCCGCGCCTCGGCGCCCTGAGGGCCGCGCAAATTATCTTGAAACAGACGCGCCGCGATCGCGTGCATGTCCATCAGCGCGCCCCGCTGCTTCGATTCCGCGTCGGAATAATCGGAGCGCTTGGGCAGCGGAACGCCGTAGCGCTCGGCCAGCATCTTGGCCGACTCCCAGAAGCTCAGCCCCTCGATCTCCTGCACGAACTTGATCACGTCGCCGCCTACGCCGCAGCCGAAACACTTGTAGAACTGCCGCGTCTGGTTCACGTTGAAGGACGGCGTCTTTTCCTGATGGAAGGGGCACAATCCCTTGTAGTTTGCGGTGGCGCCCAAGCGCTTGAGGCGGACGTATTCTCCCGCCACCTTGACGATGTCGATCGACGACTTGAGCTGTTCGGCGAAGTCCATGCCTGCTGCCTAACGACGGGGGGAGGAATTCACTAGATTATCCCATGCGATGAAAAAACATTCCCATGCTAAAATGCTCTGGGGATGTCTGTAGAAGAATTTAAAGAGAACACCGCCCGCAAGCTGGAAGCGGTCCGTTGCCCGGATCATCGCCAGCCGCCCCGCCTCAAGTTCCAAGGCGCCACCCTGCGCGACGTCACTATCCAGATGAGCGGCTGCTGCTCCAAGCTCCTGGAACTCGCAAACAAAGCTATTGCCGATCGGCTATAAGTCTTGCGAGCTCCGCAGCCCGGTCTGAAAATCGCTCGGATCGTGCGAATTCCCGCGCCGCTCGACCCATTTGTTTACGCCGGTTCTCGTCGGCGAGCAGCGTCGCGATGGCGGCTCTTAACCCAGACGGCGGCGTAAGAACTCCGAACTCTTCCAGCATCACGCTGCGCGCGCCCGTCGTATCCAGGCACACCGCCGGCAGCCCCGCCGCGAGCGCTTCCATCAGTGTCAAGCCGTAGCTTTCGTGCCGCGACGGGAACACGTACAGATCCGCCAGCGCCAGAAACGCCCGCTTGCGCTCTCCGCTGACGTATCCAGGAAAGACCACGCGGGTGCGCTTCAGCCGCCCCGCCAGTTCGCGTAGCTTTTCGAAGAACCGCCGGCCCTGCATGAACGCCGCGTCCCCGCATACGAACAGCCACAGCGGATATTCCGGATAATCGTCCCGCCGCTCCCACTCAAGCAGCGCCTCCACAAGCAGATCCTGTCCCTTCTCCGGTGAAATCCGGCTGAGCGCCAGCAACACGCGTGCATTTTCCGGCACGCCGAATTCCCGCCGCAGCGGCTCCGGATCGCCGGGCGCGTCCGAATTCCAGTTGCCCCACGGCAGGACATGAATCTTCTCTGGAGGGCAATCCGGATAGCACTGCAGCAGCACCTCGCGCATGCCCTCCGACGGAACGATCAGCCCGCGCGAGTGCCGCACACTGGCCTCCTGCTTTTCCCACACGAGCTTTGCCATCTCCGGCAGACACCACCGCAGGCGCCGATACCACCGCACAGTTGTTTCTGGCGCTATCGCGCCTCTACCGTAGATCGCGGCGACGTAAGCCACCACGTCCACGTGATAGATAGTGTAGATGCGATAGCCGCGCGCGCCGAGCACTGCGAAATCCGGACCTTCGGACACATCGTTCACCAGGACGACGGTCCGCACCGGATCATGCCGCAGAATTTCCGCTGTCGACGCGCGTTCGAACTCGCGGCAAAACCGGGCGTAGGCGCGCTCGCCGAACTTGACCAGATCACCGCCGCTCGGCGCAGACGTTCCCAGAATCGCCGGTGTCACCGCTGTTAGCTCAAAGGGTCGCGTGCGCGACCATTCCGCAACCAAATGTTCGAACACCGCGGCACCGCCGCCTAACGGCACGGATTCCCGGGAGAAACCGCCATGCGCGGCTGTATAGATAACGTTAGGTATATTCGAGTACCAGTGCGGTGATATCGTCGCGAATCACGCCGCCCTCGACAAAGACGTCGAGCGTGCTCAGCAGTACCTTGTGAAGATCCGCCGCCCCCATCGAAGCGTTGTCGCGCAAGCACGCCCGCAGGCGTTCGGTGTCGAAGAACTCGCCCGCGGCGTTTTCCGCTTCCGTCAGTCCGTCGCTATAAACCACGATTTTGTCGCCCGATTCAAGTTGCATCTGGACCACCTGGAACTGGGCCTCTTCGAGCATGCCCACCGGCATTCCCGACGTGTGCAGCTTGCGCAGGCGTCCGTCCGGGCTCACCAGAAACGGTGCGCAGTGCCCCGCGTTCGAATAGCTAAGGAGCCCGTCCGAATTCACCATGCAGTAAAAAACGGTCGCGTATTTTTCGCCGCGGGCGCGCTCCAGCAGAAACCGATTGAGGTGCGACATGGTCGGCTCGATCTCCGCGAAGTCGCCCGAAGCCATCAGGAACGCGCCTTGCAGCAGGCTCGCCAGCAATGCCGAGCTGACGCCCTTGCCCGAAACGTCGGCGACCACCGCCGCCCACACGTCCGCGGATACCTGCCGGACGTCGAAATAATCGCCGCCGACTTCGTTGGACGCCCAGCTCGATCCAGCCGCGCGAAACCACCCCTCCGTGGGCAACGAAACCGGAGCCAAGCCCCGCTGGATTTCGCGTGCGATTTTCAGTTCGCTTTCCATGAGCAGCTTGACGCGCTGGTCTTCCATCAGCCGCGCGTTTTCCAGAATCGTCGAAGCCTCGATCGCCAGCGTCTGGAGCACCTCGCGATTTCCCGCCGAGAGGTCCGCGGGCGAAAGGCGCGAATCCAGATACAGCAGTCCGACGGTCTGCTGGGCATACGAAGCGATCCGGGTTTCTTCCATGGATCCGCTTTGCACCAGTACCAGCGGGACACACACGGCGCTGCGCAGCTCGAGCGCGGCCACGCTCCGGTCGATTCCATCGATCGTCTCCGTCGATCCCGGATTGAACGACATCGAGAGTAGCTCCTGGCGCGAGTTCAGCGCGCGCTGGATCACCGACGTGGGAACGCGCAGGTCCCCGGCATTCAGCGCCTGGCCTTCCAGATCGCGCGCGACCGATACTTCCAGGCTGTCGCCCTTGCGCAGCAGCAGGAATCCCCGCTCGCACCCCGTGACGGCCAGAGCGGCGTCCACCACGGCGGTGAGCACCTCCTGCGTGGACAGCGAATTTTGCAGAGCGCGCGCCACTTCCACCAGCGAGCGGAGCTTGGCCAGATTGTTGTCGCCCATGCCGCCGGACTTCGAAGTGGAAGAGATCTGATCCAGGATGCGGTTGATCTCGCCGGCTTCCAGCGTGAACGTTAACTGGTAGGATTCCGGCACGCCCAGGTCGATGCGATCCGAATTGCGCAGAACGTGGCGCGCGACGCGTTCGCCATTGACAAAGGTGCCGTGGCGGCTGTCCAGATCCTCCAGCACGTACTGGCCGTTTTCGGCGATGATGCGGGCATGCGTGCGGGAGGCCCGGTTATCGCGCAGAACCAGGTTGTTGTCGGGCTGGCGGCCGATCAGAAACGGCAGCGCTTCAATCGCGGTGCGGGTGCGCTGGCCGGAAGGATTCAGAACCACCAGAGCCGCGGGTGGCAAACCCGCCCGAGCGTCCGCCTGCCCTTTCGCGCCTGGGGCACCCATCAGACGGTCTGCTTTTCTCCCTGGTCTTCTTTGGCGCGCAGGTCGTCCTTTGAACGAAGAACCTGGCAATGCGAGCAGTACCCGCCAATCTCCGTGCGCGCGAAGGCGATCTCAAACCCGAATTGCGATTGCACCTGGCCGCGCAAGGCCTGGAGTTGTTCGCCGAAAAACTCCTCGACACGGCCACAGCGCAGGCAGATGATGTGCGCGTGCTCCTGTTTCAGGCGGGTTTCGTAGTAATGTTTTTCGCCCTCGAAGTGCGCCAGATCCAGCTCATCCACCAGACCGCCCTCCTTGAGCAGTTTCAAGGTGCGATACACCGTGACGCGGTTGAGTTTGGGATCCTTTTCCTTGGCCATCTGAAACAGACTCTCCGCGTCCAGATGCAGGCCCGAGTTGTCGATCAGATCGAGCAGCAGCCGCCGCTGGCGCGTGAGGCGAACCCCGCGCGCGCGTAACGAATCCTGGATGCCGGAGCTGGCCATGGCTCTAGTTAGGAGGTTAGCATGGCGCGATGAAGGTGTCAGCGGTTTGAGTCCGTCCGCTAGTGGCGCACGCACTCTTGCGTGCCGTGTCGAGACTCTTCTCGACACTTGCTCATCAAAACTCGAACACCATCCCGGCCGACGGCAGAATCGGGAACATGCTGAAGAAGTTCGGGTACGTCCGGCCATTGGTGATATCGTACGGACCCGGCGAATCGAAATCGCGATTGTGGTGATTGGTCAGATTGATGACCTCGGCAAACAGCGTCGCCTTGGTCTTCTTGTGAACGTAAGCTTTGTTCATCCGCAGATCCGTGCGCTGGTAGCTGGGGGCGCGAAGGCCGTTGCGGTTCGTCGTGAGGAAGTACGCCGTTCCATCCTGACGATAGAAGCCCGGCAGGGGCATCCCGCTGCCGTAAGTGAAACGCGCGCTGACATTGACGGTGGGGCGCAGGCGGCGGCTGACATAGGCATTGAAGGTTTGACGCTGGTCGTAGTCGGACGGGAAGCTCAAGCCCAAGGTGCCGTCGTGGATCTCCGTGTGCCCGTAGGCGTAGGAAATCCAGCCTGTGAATCCGTTGGCCGAACGACGCTGCAAGAAGATCTGCGCGCCGCGGGAATAGCCGCGCTCGGAATTGAGCCAAGGCGCGTTCGGCGCCGCGTTGAAGATGCTTCCATCCAGCAGCAGTCGCGGATCGAGCAACGGCCGAGCCAGCAGATCCCGATCCTGCCGGTCGTAAAATTCCACGCGCACCCGGGTGCGTTCGTCTAACGTTTGCTCGATCACCGCTTCATAGTGAGTCGAACGTTCTGGTAAGAGCGGCGTGTGGGTAAACGTAGAGAAGATCTGGTCCAGTTCCGGAAACTGGGCGTACTGGCCCCAGTCGAATTGCAGGTGCGTTTTTTTCAAGGGCGCAAACGACGCGCTCGCATACGGAGAAGTCACCTTCACCGGGCTCTGGCTGAACTCGTCCTCGCGCACCCCCGCCGTCAGATGGATGCGATCGGAAAAGAGCCCGTAAGACTGCTGCACATAGCCGCCGGCCCGATGCCCGGAGCCGCGGAACACATCCTGCGACGGCACTTGCACCGGCGTATAGATGAACTGGAGCGTCGAACCGTCCTGCCGCAGTTGCCGGAACAGGCCGCCGAAATCCAGCGTGTTCCCTCCCGGCTTGTCGGACGCCTTGTGAGGCAACCAGGAAACGCTGACATCGCCATGCCAGGTCCACTCCCCGTAGCCTTGACGATTGAGCAGAGCATCGTCTCGATTCTCCACATCGCCCCGTTCTCGCGACCACGCCAGATGATTGGTGATCAGCACACGATCATTGGGAGCGTAACGGGAGCCCAGGTTGAGCAGCGAGAAACGGAAGCCGCTGGTCATCACCGTATTCGGTCCCAGCTCGCTTTGAAAGTGAGTCCGGTCGACACCGGATGCGCCTTCCACATCGCTCAGGCTGATGGTGTGCTTTGCGGTCAGATCGTAGGTGAGCCGGGCTTCTCCGTCGGTGAAACCGAAAGCCAGCGGCGGCTGATCGCCGAAATCGATGCGGTTGAGGATGTAGTCCAGATAGCTTTTGCGGAACGACACGATCCAGGATCCCCGTTTGTTCTTACCGATGGGTCCTTCGAAAAGCCCGCCGGCATTCGAAGCGCTGGCTGTCAGCCTCCCCTGAAACTCCTGGCGATTCCCTTCCCGCGTGTCGACGGCCAGAATGCCGGCCGTGCGATCGGAATAGCGGACCGGCCACGCGCCCTCATATAAAGTCATGTCGTCGGTCATGTCGCCGTTGAAGATGGTCAGCGAACCGTCGCCGCTTTGGCCGTCCGTGGTGTGAAAGGGCGAATGCAGCAGCACTCCGTCCAAGTACAGACCGATGCGATCGAAGGAGGCGCCGCGCAGTGAGAACTCCGAATCGAAATCGTTGTTGGAAGTGACGCCCGGCAGGCTTTGCACGGCTCGCAGCGGGTCGTCGGCAAGCACGCTGGCCAGATTCTTGCGTTCCTCCCCTTCCAGGGTGATGGCCGATGCGGCGGGCACCGGAGCAGGGCCAAAAGCGCCCCCGGAGACGACCACGGTATCCTTGCGCTGATCATTGGAAGCACTCAAGACGATATCGAAATTCTTGGATTCGCCAGCGGCCAGAGTAAATTCCTGCCGGACCAGGTAGTAATCGACCGTGGTCGTCCGCAGCACATAGTTGCCCGGCGGAACGCCGGTGATGCTGAAGGTCCCATCCGGGCCGGTGACCGCGCGAAAAGGCGTATTGGCCGATGTGTCTGGCGATGTGCCCGCGTTCTGGAGTTGCACCTGGACTAAGCCCAGCGGCTCATTGTCGCGCGAGCTGGCCACGCGGCCGTGCACCTCGCCCGTTTCCACTTGCGCAACAACCACAGCCGCCAACAAGAGCGGAAGAATCCAGAGCAGTCGCATAACGGATTCATTATCCTCCGAAGTTCGGCCTGCTATTCTTAAGGTTTCATCATGCAGAATTTAAGTGGCGAGACCGCTCCGATATCCGAGGCCGTCACGAACGGCATCCGCGTAGAGGTATTGTGCCGGTACGCGCCCGAAAATTCGAAGCCGTTGCATCGCGAGTGGATATTTCAATACACGGTCCGGATCACCAATCAGAGCGACCAGACCGTGCAGCTCATCAGCAGGCACTGGATTATCACCGACGCCCTGGAGCATGTCGAAGAGGTCCGGGGTCCCGGCGTGGTGGGCGAACAGCCCGTCCTGGCGCCCGGCGAGTCGTTCAAGTACTCTTCGTGGTGCCCCCTGCCGACGCCCACCGGCGTGATGCGCGGCACGTATCAGATGATTCGGCCGGGCGGCGAACAGTTCGATATCGAAATCGCGCCGTTCGCAATGCGGGCGAAGCAGACCATTCACTAAGACCGCTCCATTACTGTCGCGGCTCTGCAGATAGCCTTTCTGAGCCGCGAGAGTGATCGAGCGGTTCCGCGGGATTACAATGGCTCTGTGCTACGTACACTTTCCATTGTCCTATTGGCCGGCATAGCGCACGCCCAACAGTTGCAGGGCGACGCGCTGGTGAAAGCGTTGCGGCAAGGCGGCTACGTCATCGTGATGCGCCATGCCAGCTCGCCGAGCGAGGTGCCCGGCAAGGCCACTGCCAATCCCGACAACCTCAAGCCCGAGCGCCAGTTGGATCGGGAAGGCCGAGCCAGTTCGACCGCGATGGGCAAAGCCCTGCGCGACTTGAAGATTCCCATCGGCACGGTTTTCTCGAGCCCCACCTATCGCGCGCTCGAAACCATCCGCTACGCGCAGCTCGGCAAGCCCCAGGCGGTGCCGGAGCTCGGCGATAACGGCAAAAGCATGAGCGGCGGGACGGAAACGCAGGCCGCGTGGCTGCGCAAGAAGGTAACGGAGTTGCCGAAAGCCACCAATACGGTCATCGTGACGCACATGCCGAATATGTCGCGGGCGTTTCCTGAATCGACATCCGGGCTGGCGGACGGCGAAGCGCTGGTCTTTGGTCCCGGTGGCGTGGTGGCGCGTGTCAAAATCGACGACTGGTCGAAACTCAAATGAAACTCTTTGCGTGCGTATTGTTGCTGACTGGAATGGCTGCGGCCCGGCAGCCGCTGACGCTGGCGAGCCAGGGCAGCTTTTTCGTCGGTGGCGAGTACAAGACCATGCCCGCTACCCCGGGCCGCGGGGGCTCGGTGGGTTCACCAGGGGAGATCACCGTCAACCAGATGTACGTGCAGTATCAGATCCCGGTGAAGGGCGCGCAGCATGTTCCCGTGGTGATGGTGCACGGATGCTGCCTGAGCAGCAAGACCTGGGAGACCACTCCCGACGGCCGCATGGGCTGGAGCGAGTATTTCGTGCGCAAGGATCGTTCGGTGTACTTGGCCGACCAGTCCTCGCGCGCGCGTTCCGGCTTCGATCCGAGCACTCTCCTCGCGGTAAAGGCGGGCACGCTTCCTCCCAGCCAGTTGCCCAATATTTTCGCGGCTACCCATCAGGCGGCCTGGTCGATTTTTCGCTTCGGTCCGAAGTTCGGAGAGCCATTCCCGGATGAACAGTTCCCCATCGAGGCGCTGGACGAGCTCTACAAACAGATGATCCCGGATCTCAACGCGACGCTGCCCAATCCGAATCCCACGTGGAAAAACATGGCGGCGCTGGCGGTGAAGCTGAACGGGGCCGTTCTCATGGGGCATTCCGAGTCGGGCTTCTATCCCGAGCAGGCCGCGCTGATCGATCCAACCGGCATCAAGGGTCTGATCTCGATCGAGATGCCGTGTCCCGAGCTGAAGCCCGCGGAAATCGCGACCCTCGCCAGGATTCCCACGATGGTGATGTTCGGCGATCACCTCGGCGACGTGCAGGGCGGCATCGCGACCTGGCCCGCATCGTTCGCCAGCTGCCAGAAATTCGTGCAGCAGCTCAAAGACAAGGGAGGCGACGCCGAGATGATGTCGCTGCCCAAGATGGGAATCAAAGGCAACAGCCACATGCTGATGCAGGATCGCAACAACCTCCAGCTCGCCGACCTGATTCTGAACTGGATCGACGGGCACGTGGAAAAGAAAGTGGAAAAGAAAAAGAGCCGTTGACAAAGCGCTCTAAACTGGGGACATGGCTGCCTGTTCTCACCTCGATCAGATTAAAGACGTCAAGCCTCACTCCCGCGGATGCGAGGAGTGTTTAAAAACGGGCGATACCTGGGTTCACCTGCGGTTATGCCTGATCTGCGGCCACGTGGGCTGCTGCGATTCTTCCAAGAATAAACACGCGACCAAGCACTTCCACGCCACCAAGCACCCGATCGTGCGGTCGTTTGAACCGGGCGAGGATTGGGCCTGGTGCTATATCGATGAGGTCATGCTTGAATCCGTCTGATTGGCCGGCGCTCCCGTTCGCCGAGTGGGAAAAGACTTGCGACACGCTGCACATGTGGACGCAGATCGTCGGCAAGACCCGGATGGTGCTGACGCCGCTCGAAAATCACTGGTGGAACGTGCCGTTGTACGTCACGCCGCGCGGGCTCAGCACGTCGGCCATTCCCTGGAAACATGGCTCGTTCTCCATGGAATTCGACCTGATTGCTCACCAGCTTTTGTTTCATGGCAGCGGAGGCGTCCAGCATTGCATGCGGCTCTACCCGCGCTCGGTGGCCGATTTTTATGCGGAGTACATGGCGTCCCTAAAGTCGCTTGGAATCGAAGTGCGCATTTACAAAGTCCCCGTGGAATTCGACGATGTGACGCCTTTCGATCAGGACCGGCACCATGCCTCCTACGATACCGGGCAAGTCGAACGATTTCGCCGCATTCTGATTCACGCCGATCGAATCTTCAAGCAGTTCCGGACGCGGTTCCTGGGCAAATGCAGTCCCGTGCATTTCTTCTGGGGATCGTTCGACCTGGCGGTCACCCGATTCTCCGGCCGCCGCGCTCCCGAACGCGAAGGCGCCGATCCGGTCACGAAGGAAGCCTATTCGCACGAAGTCACCAGCTGCGGATTCTGGCCGGGCGACCGCCGTTTCCCGCAGGCGGCGTTTTACGCCTACAGCGCGCCGGTCCCGCCGGGATTAGAGAAAGAGCCCGTGCGTCCTGCCGCGGCCGGATGGAACTCGCAGCTCGGCGAGTTCATCTTCCAGTACGACGACGCGCGCAACTCCCCTTCGCCCGATCAGGCGATCCTCGATTTCTGCCAGAGCGCGTACGAGGCCGGTGCGAACCTGGCGCAATGGGATCGCGCCGCGCTCGAGCGGCCGGTAACAACGGCCGGGTAGACTCGATCCACGTTTCTTCACACAGACTTGACTGACTAGGTCCGGGCCGATTACTTGCGTCGCCGCTGTACAATCGATCCGCCATGACTGATTACCCCTATGACTTGTCTAGATCCGCGGCGACCGAGACGCTGACTGATCCCCACTGGTGCAACGCTCCCACCGAGCGCGATTCTGAATATTTCCGTGTTTGGCAGCGAGTTTCCTTGGAACTGCAGCGCTCGCTGCGCGACGGCGTCGCCGCTGCGTATTTCGAGGATCTGGCGCGCTTTGAGGACCGCCCGGCGGCGTATCCGATCATCGTGTATCAGGCCAGCCGCTTGTGCCACGGGCGTCCGCGCACTGAGTTCACCTACGACCTGCGCGATTACCCGGAATGCCATACGACCCTCGTGATGTCCTGGAAGATGACGGGCCGCGCGATCCAGGCGGTGCTGGGACGCATCGAACAGCGGCTGAACGGCGCGGGCATGACCCGGCTCGCGCACCGCTATGCGCCGGTGTGGCATCAGGACGTGCTGGCGGCCGTGAAGAAGAAGCCAAAGCCGTATGTGGATCTGCTGATGGCGGAGTCGGCCGTGATCAACGCGGCGATTGACCTGGGTACCGAGCGAAAAATAGAAGCGGCGAACCGGTTTGCGAAGACGGTGCACCTGAATCTGCGGAAGGTGTGCGGGATGGATTTGCAGGGGTTGGGAGTCGCTTCTCTAGAGCGGGCCACCCACGTGCTGGCGCAACACTGCTTGAGCGGCAGCAACGACCTCCGCGACACCGGGGCGCTCCAAAACAGCGACCTGCCGGCCGCGTGGAGCCCAGACACGCGGATCGCTGGCGACGAAGATGGCGACCACGGGCGTCCCAACGGCTGCGGCCAGATGCGCGATGCCGGAGTCGTTGCCGATGTAGACGCGCGCCGTTGCGATCCAGCAAGCCAGGTCGTATAGATTGTCCATCTTGATAGCACCTTCCAGGTGCTCTTCCGGTCCCGCACACCACTCCACCGGAATTCCGAGTCGCCCTGCCACTTCGCGGAAGTTTTCGAGAGGCCAGCGTTTCTCGCGATTGCTCGCGAAGGGATGGATGACCGCGAAGTTCTGAATCGGGGCCGGCGGGACCGGTTCTCTTGAAACAATGATTCGCGGCGTCCCGTCGGCCGGCGGCGGAAGCGCGGGGAAGAATGTAAACGGGAGATGCCGCACAGCATCTCGAAACTCTGGACGATGGGTCCCATACCAGGAATAGATGGAATCGAACGATTCGAGTTCCGGGACGCGCGCTCCGTCCACCACTCCCACCAGCTCAATGCCGGTATCGGCGATAGCGCGTGTACGATCCGCGAAGCGGATCAGCGGGAGCATCGGGCGCGGAGCCCAGACTTCGGTATATGCGGCGCGAGCGGCTTCGAGCGCAGGAAGAGAAAGAATGACGTCGCCGATCGCGCCCGGCCGGATCAACAGGCGTCTGTTCACTTTGGCTAAGGCCCGCAAAACGGAGCCTGGATCGCGGCCCACCATGCCGTTGTTGTTTCCATAAGTTGAGGTCCGCGACCGGCCCTTTGCGGGTTACCGGCTGACACTGACCGGCAGGGTGATGTCGATGGTTTTGGGCGGAAGGCACATGCGGTCGTTGCACGCCTGGTAGCGAAGTTTTCCGGCGATGTTGACCAGCCCCGGCGGCACCGACGCCGGGACCTTGAAACGCGTAAGCAGTTCGAACTTGCCCGTGAACACCGGCAGCGGCCCCGCGAAGAATTCGACCTTATGCAGCTCCGGCTTGGGATACACCACTTCGGCGGCCGTGATCGGTCCGGATTCCCAGGTGAGACGCAAGGGGATCAGGTAAGGATCCGGCGGTTTATTCGTGTTCACGTGGTAGCCTTCGCGCAACTGCAACGGCAACTTCACCTCGACCGTGGTTCCCGCCTTGGCCGGCACCGGATCGGGCTTTTGCATCAACAGGACGTTGGTTTGCGCGAGGACGTTAGTGGGAGCGAAGCAGAGCGAGCTCGCTGCCAGCAGTGCGCACAGCACCGGTTTTCGGAGCATTTTTGGGGGCCTCTAACAATTGCTCGATTTCTTTCTGATAGGTGTTCTTGGCGACCAGTCCGACGTGCATGGAAGCGATGCGGCCCTGGCGATCGATGATCAGCGTGGTTGGCAGGGAGTCCACGTTGCCGAAGAGCTGCGACACCTGATCGTTACCTAGAACTACCCGGTAGTTCATCTTCTTTTCCGCGACATACGGCTTGACCGCATCCCAGCCGTCCTCATCCATGGAAACGCCCAGAACGGCGAAATCGCGATCCTTGTAGGTTTTCTCAAAATCCATGAACCAGGGGATCTCCACCTTGCACGGCCCGCACCAGGTCGCCCAGAAATTGAGGAGAACCACTTTGCCTTTGTAATCGGAGAGCTTCACGACGGCGCCGTTGGCATCTTTCAGGGCGAAATCCGGCGTCGCTTTGCGCTCATCGGCGGATTTTATGTGGAAGTTATCGGGAATCGGGGACTCGCAGGAGGCCAGGATCGCCACGGCCGCCGCGAAAAGCGCCCAGCGGCGGATCGAACGCACCGAAAATTTTCCGTCCGGCATGATCCCATTATACCGGCCCGGGGGTTTAGACAGGAATGTCGGGCCGGACAAGCAGGTGGTCCGCAAACCAGGCCCGGCGGATCCGGCGAGGTTTGGCCGCCAGGGTGTACTCGTCGTGCTGGCGCAATCCCGACCAAAGCCAGGCGGAGGTATCGCAGAAGCTTTCGCACACGTAGCGGCGCCAGCCGGGAGTTCGCGCCCCCAGGTCGGAACGCTTCAGCTTGTTCTTGCGCCATTCCGAGCTCCAGCCGAGCTCGCCACGGGCGCGAGCCGCGAATTCGGCCGCGAGTACTTCTTCCCAACTCCGGCGGGTCTGGTTCGAGAGGCGCACCCACGCGAAATGGAAAATCTCGTGGACCAGGATTCGCTCGAACTCGCCCGGTTGGGCCAGGAGTCCGGCATCCAGCAGAATCACCCGCCGGGGAATGTGCGTGGCAGCCAGATGGGGCCCCAGACTACGGCGCAGTTCCACGCGGATGGGACGGCCGGTGAGAGGCGGCAGCACGTTCCGTTACTGTTTCGGGTTGGGCGCCAGGGCGGGCGGCACGGCTGGAGCCGGGGCCTTGAAGAAATCGGGATCCTTGATGACCGCCTGGTAGCTGGCGTTCATGTCCTTCATCCATTGATTCGTGTGCTCATTACGGAGCACATGGACGATACTTTCGCGAACTTCGTCCAGCGGCTGCGATCCTTTTTCCTCCAATCGAACGATGTAATACGCGGTCGGCTGGCGGATCGGCTCGCTAATTTCGCCGGGCTTCAAAGCGAATACGGCGGTCTTGAGCTCGGCGGGATACTCGCTGACGGCCTTGATGACGCCGAAATCGCCGTCTTTGGCCTTGGAAGCCTCATCTTCCGAATACTGCGCCACCAGCTTGCCGAAATCGGCGCCCGCGCGAAGCTGCTTCACGATATCCTCGGCCAGCGTGCGGGCCTCGGCTTCGGTCCGCTTGGCATGCGCAGCCGCCAGGGCTTGTTGCGCGGCGGCCCGCAATGCGGCCTCGTCGGTGCCCTTCGGGGCCGTCTGACCGGCATAGGAGATATAGATCACCTTGATCTTGGCCTGCTCGTATTGTGCGCTGTGCTGCTTATAGTAGGAATCGATCATTTCGGGAGAAACCGAAAAGGTGTTGTTCTCCTCATTCAGTCTCGCGTTGCGCAGAAGCTGCATCTTGAGCCCCTCGTACTGCTCCTTGTAAGGACTCTTTTCGAGCAGCTTGAGCTTATCCCCTTCTTCGGCCAGGTGAACGAAGAGAAAATACTGGCTCAGGATGAACTGCGGGTTCTGCTGATACTGCTGCATGTCCTGAGGACTGAACATGGCGGTCATCTTCTGGATGTCGGCGACGGTGATGTCTTTCCCGGCAACGGTCGCGACCACTTTCTGGGGATCGGCCGCGGGCGCCTGGGCCCACAAAGATACGGACAAGGTTGCAGCGAGCAGGGTTTGTTTCAAGTGCATGGTTTCTCCCAAATTACCACGATGATCCATTTAGACGGGAGTGGATGGAAACAGTTTGGAGTTATAGTAGCGGGGATGAGGCGCAGGCTGGGCTGGGTGTGCACGGCGGCGCTGCTCCTGGTCGGATGCCGGAACATGCCTGGGCCCTTCGCGCCGCCCGTACAGCGCCAGCCGCTCGAGGATTTTAGGCTCTACCGGATGTCGGCGATGCGCTCCGCCGGGAATCTCCGCGATACCGGGTTTCAGCACTTCGAGCAGGCGGTTCCCGCCGGACGCGTGACCGCGGGACAGGACGTCACGGTGGGCGCGGATATCGACAAGCCCTGGATTCCTCCCCAGGGCGGCCCGAAACGGGGCATCATACTCATGCGGATCGGGCTCACACAATAATGCGACAGGCCGTAGCGGCATTATTTGGAGCGGGGTTCACGGTAGCCGCTTGCTACGCGGCAGGTTCGCTGCTCATCGACCGTTTGCGCGCGACGCTCCGACAAGACGAGCGAATTCCCCTGGCCTTCGTGCTGGGAGCGGCCTGTCTGCACCTGGCGATATTCGCCGTTCTGGCCCTGCACGTCGCCTATTGGCCGGTGCTGACGGCGGTGCTGGCTGGAACCGTAATCGCGGCGCTCGCAACCGGGGCGTGGCGCGGCGTGCGTACGGGGAGCGGTAAGCCGGTGGCGCCATTAAGCAAGAATCTCCGGATGGTGTTTGGCTGGTGCGCGGGAATTTTCGCCATCGTCTACCTGGTGAACGCATGGGCTCCCGAGGCGAGTCCGGATGGCGCGGGCTACCATCTGGGGCTGGTGGCGCGGGAACTCAGAGTCCACGGATTTGAGCCCATCACTAACGACATGTACGCGATGCTGAGCCAGGGCGTCGAAATGCTGTTCGTGCCGGCCTTCGCGATCGGGCGGCATTCGGCCGCCGCCCTGGTGCACTTTGCATTCACGGTCGCCTTGGCGCTGGCGATTCTCGCATACGGGCGCCGCATCGGAAAACCGTGGGCGGGCGCAGCGGCCGCGCTGCTCACGTTCGCGAGCCCGGTAGTCGGCGCCGATGGATCCGCCGCCTACGTGGACGTGGCGACCGCAGCGATCGTGTTCGCGGTGTTCTACTGGACCGAGTTATGGGATGAGCAGCGGGACGAGCAGCGGGATGACCAGCGGGAATGGCGTTTACTGATCCCGGTCGGACTGCTGGCAGGCTACGCGTATGCCGCCAAGTACACGGCATTCCCCATCGCGATTTACGCCCTGGGATTCGTGGCGTGGCGCGGAAGGCGCCTGCGGCCCATGTTGGTAGTAATGGGTTGCGCGCTACTCATGGCGGGTCCCTGGATTGCCCGCAACTGGATCTGGTACCAGAATCCGGTGGCGCCCTTCGCGAACTCCATTTTCCGGAATCCCTATATCCACGTGATGTTCGAGCGGGATTATTCGGCTTTTTTGCGAAACTACGGGATGCCCAGCCTGCGGCCACTCGCGCTCGAAGCGACCATCCGCGGCGCTTATATTCAAGGGATCATCGGACCGGTGTTTCTGCTCTTACCCTTGGCGCTGCTCGCGTTGCGATACCGCGCCGGCAGACGGCTGCTGCTCGCCGGGGCGCTCATGTTCTCGACTTACTTCTTCAACATCGGCGCGCGCTTCCTGATTCCCGCCCTGCCGTTCTTTTCGCTCGCCCTGGGACTCGCTTTCGCCGAAGCGGCCCCGTTGCTGGCGGCGCTGATGCTGATTCATGCAGCGGCGTCCTGGCCTCCCGTCCTGAACCGCTATGTGAATCCGACTTGCTGGAGACTGATGCGCTTCCCTTACGAAGCGGCTCTGCGCATCACGCCGCCGGATGAATTCCTGCGCAAGAACGCGCATGGATACGCCGCCGCCCAAATGATCGACGCCAAGGTGCCGGACAGCGAACCGGTTTTCAGCATGGACGGGATCCTGGATTCCTACACCCGGCACCCGATCCTGGTCTACTTCCAGTCGGCCGCCAACGAGACTCTGGCCGATACGATCAACATGGGCTGGAACGGGATTGCCCAGCCGGCCGTAGAAAGCGTGTTTCGATTTCCGGAGCGCAAAGCGCGCCGGCTGCGCGTGGTGCAGACCGCCCAAGCCGTCTATCCTCATCAGTGGAACGTATACGAGCTGCGTTTCTTGGATCACGGCACGGAACTCCCCCGACAGTCAGACTGGCGGCTGCAAGCTTGGCCCAATCCGTGGGAAGTGCAACTGGCGTTCGACAACTCTCTGGCGACACGTTGGCGATCCCAAGAGGTGGCCAGCCCCGGGATGTACCTGGATGTCGATTTCGGACGGGAAGAATCGGTGGATGAAGTGCGGCTGGTCGCATCCGGCGATTTCGAGCTGACGCGGCTGCAACTGGAATCCATGAATTCGTCAGGAGCGTGGGAAAAGATCGCCGATAATCCTGGCACGGTCGACCAGGCCGTTCCCCAGGGAATCCGCCGGATGGCGACGTACGAAATGTACGCGCGCGGCATCCACTATCTGATGATCGCCGACACGAATAATGGTTCGGAGGATTTCGCCGAGGATCCGGAAGCCTGGGGCCTGAAGCTGATCGGCCACACCGAAGGAGAGCGGTTGTATCGGACCATTTGGTGATGCGTCTCTATCTTGGCATCGACGGCGGACAATCCAGCACCACGGCGCTGATCGGCGACGAAACCGGCCGCGTGCTGGGAGTGGGGCGAGCGGGGCCATCGAACCACGCGGCGGCGGGCGAGGGCCGGCGAAAATTCGTCGCCGCGATCACGGATAGCGTGAACCAGGCCGCCGCTTCGGCCGGCGTCTCCCCTGCATTTGAAGCAGCGTGCCTCGGCTTGAGCGGCGGCCCCGATGACAAAGAAGCGCTGGCGAAAGAAACGATCCACGCGGAGCGCTATCTGATCACTCACGACGCGTATATCGCGCTGGCCGGAGCCACCGGCGGCGAACCGGGGATCATCGCGATCGCCGGCACTGGGTCGATGGTTTTCGGAAGGAATGCCGCGGGCGTGACCGCGCGCGCGGGAGGCTGGGGGTACGTGTTCGGCGACGAGGGCGGCGCGTTCGACCTGGTCCGTCAGGCGTTGCGCGCGATCTTGCGCAACGAGGAGGGATGGGGCCCGCCGACGGCTCTGCGCGAGGCCCTGCTCCAAGCCAGCGGCGCACGCGATGGCAACCACCTCTTGCACCTTCTATATACCGACGAATTTCCGCGCGATCGCGTGGCGGGTTGGGCGAACCTGGTCGATCAGGCCGCACGCGCCGGAGACGCCGTGGCCGGCGACATCCTGGGATCCGCCGCGCAGTCGCTGGCGACGCTGACCGCGGCGGTGCGCCGGCAACTCGTTGGTCCATCCCTTAAGACGCGATCCGGCCAGGTGAACGTTTGCTATAGCGGCGGCGTGTTCGCCAGCGTTCCCCTGCTCGAGAGATTCCGGATGCTGGTGGAGTTGGAGGAAGGAAGTCGAGTGTCGGCTCCGCGGCACAGTCCAGCGGAGGGAGCGCTGCTAGAGGGTTATCGCCTGAGCGGGACTAAGGTGAATCTCCGATGAGTTCAGGTGAACGGGGGCAAGCCTCTAGCCCTAGAGGGGGCTTGACACCATGACGCCCATGACTAGAATAGAGATGATTTAGCTTGTTATGCCAGCCTGTGAGCATAAGCGCACGGAATTCCTGATGCGCAGGGATGCGGTCGACTACGTGCACTGCTTGGACTGCGGTCAGGTTTTCGAATCCGACGATCTGGAACAGGTCTCGGTATACGACGAAACCGAAGAAGAACCTCGCCAGAAAAAAGCGTCGTAATCCCCACATTATTGGAAAAGGAGCTTGGAGCGCCGCTACGCTCGTGAGATCCTCAAAGTAATTCTGCCCATGAGTCAAGGTGTGCGATCACGACCGCTGCGGATCGTCTCGATGGGAGGCGGCACCGGCCTGGCGACATTGTTACGGGGATTGAAGCGCTACGTCCAGGCTGCCGGGAGCGCGCTGGAGATCACCGCCGTGGTCACGGTAACCGACGACGGCGGCAGTTCCGGGCGGCTGCGGCGCGATTTCGACGTCCTGCCGCCGGGCGATATCCGCAACTGCATGGTGGCGCTGTGCCGGGATGAGGCGCTCCTTTCGCAGTTGTTCAACTATCGATTCACGGGCGGCCG
>Ga0075522_10000026_pt1 | contig 80180 bp, 70 predicted proteins | sample NGEPerA_FD_74796 | JGI IMG/M metagenome (GOLD analysis project Ga0075522, IMG submission 74796) | Arctic peat soil microbial communities from the Barrow Environmental Observatory site, Barrow, Alaska, USA - NGEE PermafrostL2-A | ecosystem: Environmental > Terrestrial > Soil > Wetlands > Peat ... | reverse complement strand
TCTCGCGTGGCTTGCGGCGCGCTGGAATGCGCTGGCCTCCCGCTGGATCTCGCTAGCCGCCGTCTGCATCGATTTCGTTCTGGTGCTGACCCTTTGGAGCCGTAACTTCAGTGTCGGCCTCACCCGCACAAACGACTGGTTCGAACAGGTGGACTGGAGCTGGATTCCCCAGTTTGGCATTCAGTTCCATCTGGCGATGGACGGTCTTAGCCTTCTGCTCGTACTGCTGACTCTATTTCTGGGTATCGTATCGGTGCTGGCGTCCTGGACCGAAATTACGACGGGCGTCGGATTTTTCCACTTCAATCTGTTGTGGATTCTAGCGGGAATCATCGGCGTCTTCCTCGCGATCGATCTGTTTCTGTTCTACTTCGCCTGGGAACTGATGCTGGTCCCGATGTATTTTCTCATCGCCATATGGGGACACGAGCGCCGCGTGTATGCCGCGACGAAGTTTTTTCTATTCACCCAACTCAGCGGCCTGTTGATGTTGATCGCGATCCTCGCCCTATACTTTGCGCATCACCGCGCCACGGGCATCTATACATTCGAGTACACGGAACTGCTGGGCACGCCGCTCGATCCGCATACGGCTATGTGGATCATGTTGGGCTTTTTCATCGCGTTTGCAGTGAAGCTTCCGATGGTCCCGTTTCATACGTGGCTCGCTGATGCACATACTGAGGCGCCCACGGCAGGCAGCGTCATCCTGGCAGGACTGCTGCTCAAGACCGGCGCGTACGGCCTGATTCGTTTCGCGGTTCCGCTGTTTCCCGGCGCGGCTCGCGCGTTCGCTCCCGTCGCCATGACCCTTGCGGTAATAGGGATTTTGTATGGCGCCATCCTGGCCTTTGCGCAAACCGACCTGAAGCGCCTGGTCGCCTACACCAGCATCAGCCATCTCGGTTTCGTGCTGCTGGGAATCTACGCCGCCAACACGATCGCGCTACAGGGCGCATTGATGACGATGATCTGCCACGGGATCAGCACCGGCGCGCTCTTCGTCGTGGCCGGAGCGCTGCAGGACCGCATGCACACGCGCGAAATGGGCGCTATGGGAGGCTTGTGGGACACCGTACCCAGATTGAGCGGGGTCGCGTTATTCTTCGCTTTGGCGTCGCTGGGATTGCCTGGGCTGGGCGACTTCATCGGTGAATTCCTGGTTCTGTTGGGAACTTACCGCGTAAATATTGCCATGGCCGCCGTGGCTGCCGCCGGTGTTCTCGCAGCGACTTTCTATGCGCTTCGCCTTGTGCAGCAGGCGTTCCAAGGGCCGAACACGCACAACTGGCAACTGCCGGATTTGGCGATTCGCGAAGGACTCATGTTGGGCGCGATGATCGCTTTGCTGCTCTGGCTGGGCCTCTACCCACAGCCTGTGTTCCATATGTTCGCGCAGGCGGCAAACCAATTCCCGGCTCTCTGGAGATGATCCATGACTGCCACTGATGTGCTCGCCCTCTTGCCGCTCGTGCTGGTCGCCGCGACTTCGGTCGTAGTGATGGTGGCAGCCGCGGTCCGTCGCAACCACGCACTTGCCCTGGGAATTACTCTTGCAGGTCTTGCAGCGGCCTTTGGCTCGGTCTTATTCGTCCATCCGCGCCAGGTCACGGCGCTGCTCAGTATGGACAGCTATGCGCTCTTCTTCATGGGGTTGATCGTCGCCGCCAGCTTTGCAGTGGCGTTGCTTGCTTACGCTTACCTGGCGCAACGGGAAGGCAACCACGAGGAATTCTATATCCTGCTCCTGGTGGCGACATTAGGCGGCATGGTCCTCTCCGCCAGCACCCACTTCACCTCATTCTTTCTCGGTCTGGAGATTCTTAGCGTGGCGCTGTATGCGCTGATCGCCTATCTGCACGAGCGCCCGCGGCCGGTGGAGGCGGGGATCAAATACCTCGTCTTAGCCGCCGCGTCGGCCGCGTTCCTTCTCTTTGGAATTGCCCTGATCTACGCCGATCTGGGAACCATGGATTTCGCCCGTATCGCGCAACTGCTCGCCACCAAAGCCGATCTTAATCCGGCACTACTGCTGCCCGGCGTGGCGTTGATTGTCACGGGCATCGGCTTCAAACTCGCTCTGGTGCCTTTCCACATGTGGACCCCGGATGTCTATGAGGGGGCGCCGGCGCCGGTGACAGCCTTCGTTGCCACGGTTTCGAAAGGCGCGATGTTCGCGCTGCTGCTGCGCTACTTTAATCAATCGGGTTTCGGTCGTGGCCTCGCACCCGTGGTCCTGGTGTTCTCGATCATCGCCATCGCTTCCATGTTTGCCGGTAACCTCCTCGCGCTATTGCAGAACAATGTGAAGCGTATACTGGCTTATTCCTCGATCGCGCATATGGGCTATCTGCTCGTAGCATTTCAGGTCGGTGGACCCATGGGCGCGAGCGCCGTGGTCTTCTATCTGGTGGCCTATTTTGTCATGACTCTCGGCGCATTCGGTGTCGTCACGGTGCTCTCTGGGCGGGAGAGAGATGCAGATCTGCTCGAAGACTACCGAGGGCTGTTTTGGCGCCGGCCGGCACTCGCGTTGATTTTCACGGCCATGTTGCTATCCCTCGCCGGAATTCCGCTCACGGCGGGTTTCCTTGGCAAGTTCTACATCATCGCGGCGGGCGCCTCCGTGGGAGCCTGGGCGCTCATTCTGATTCTCGTGATTACGAGCGCCATCGGGCTGTTCTACTACTTGCGCATTGTTGTGACGTTGTACGCGCAACCGGCTGCCAGCGATCGGGCCCACGAGCCGATTCCACGCCGGGCGCCTGCGGCAATCCTCGTGCTGGCTGCACTCACAGTAATCCTTGTCTGGTTGGGAGTCTATCCGGCGCCGCTACTCGTTGCGATTCGAGCTGCGATCAGCAGCATAGTCTGAAACCATTCGCATCGCCTTCGCCATTCGGGGTGGACGGGAATCGTCCCGCCGGTCCTTGCGCGCGAACCTGTGGTTACGGGGACTGAGAATATCCTGTTCAGCGTATTTGTGACACTGCTTTGACCAGGTTTCACCTCACAATGAGGGTAGTCGATTCTCGAGAAGACGTCTCGAGTTGCAAGCTCGAAATAAGAAGAAGCTTTCCCGGGAGATAACAGATGGTACACGACTTCAAAATAGGCGACCACGTTGAGTGGAACTCGGAAGCAGGACGGGTCCGAGGGACCATCAAGAAGAAGCACACGGCTGAAGTCACTTTCAAGGGGTACACGGTCCACGCTTCGAAAGAGGAACCGCAGTATTTGATAAAGAGCGATACGACCGACCACCTGGCTATGCACAAAGGTTCAGCTCTGAAAATGATCGCAAAGAGCAAACCATGATCTAAAGAATGGCTCTATCTGTGAGAAGTCAAAACCGAACCGACTCACCCCCACGTCTTCACGAGCTGCCCGAGGTCATTGCATTTTCGATTCTTGAAGGAGGTAAAACACGATGTGTGACTATTCACTAATGGCGATACCAAATCGCTTGGCGGTTTCCGGGGAGGAACTCATTGTCCACAGATTTGAGGCAGGGCATCACGCCAGGCGGTGACGGCCGCCAGCATTTTCTCGCCCGCGATTGCGCAGTCTCCAGCAAAACAATTGTGGCGGTCGATGGCCATACGAACCACCAGATTGGAGTCTTTGGGGTCCCGGAAGTTCACGCGAGTCAGCGCATCATCATGGGCGATATTCATATCGACGTCCGGAGTCTTCGCTTCATCCGCCGCAATCCAGCCCAAAACCCGCTGTTCGGTAATCTTGGCCGATTTCGATCTGCTCGACGACCGACTGCCGGTTTCCATGCACGAACTCGATGGGATCTTCAATGGTCACCACGTGGTCGCGCCGATTGGTGTTGATCAGGTCGATCAGCGCGGCCAAGGTCGAGCTCTTGCCGCAGCCGGTGGGTCCGGTGATCAGGACGAGTCCCCTTTTTCTAGAATTGCGCCAGAGCCTGGCCGGTCAGCCGGAACATGGTCCACTCCTCCAGCGGCACGGCCCCGAGTTTTCTGTAGAAATTGATGGCGGGCGTGTTCCAGTCGAGCACGCTCCACTCCATCCGGCCGTAATCCCGCTCGCGCGCGATTGCGCCTAGTCTCTTGAGCAAAGCCAGACCGATCCCTTTGCGCCGCAGGTGAGGTTTCACGAACACGTCTTCCAGATATAGACCCGGCTTGCCCAGGAAGGTCGAATAGTTGGTAAAAAACAGCGCGAAACCGGCGCATTCTTCGCCCTGGTAGGCCATCAAAACCTCCGCCGCGGGACGATCGCCAAAAAGCGTCCGGCGCAGACGATCCTCGTCGGCTTCCACGGTGTGCGGCAGGTGCTCATACTCGGCCAAGCCCTGGATCAGCTCCAGGATCTGCGGCACGTCGCGCTCCGTCGCGGGCACTATACGAACCTTGTCCATACATCGATCTTAATGTGCGCCCGCTATACTAGTAGTCTCCCCCGGGATCGGAACGATTTCATGCCCGCGCCCTTTGTTCATCTGCATTGTCACACCGACTACTCGCTGCTCGATGGAGCCTGCGAGATCTCGCAGTTGATGCAGCAGGTGGAAGAGCAGAAGATGCCGTCCGTGGCGATGACCGACCATGGCAACCTGTTCGGCGCGGTCGAATTTTACAACGAGGCCAAGAAGCACGGCGTCCATCCGGTGATCGGCTGCGAAGTGTACGTCGCGCAGCAGGGGCAGACCGTCAAGAGCGATACCAACCGCTACAACCATTTGGTGCTGTTGTGCGAAAACCAGACCGGCTACCGCAACCTGATCCAGCTGGTCTCCTCCGGTTACCTGGACGGTTTCTATTACAAGCCGCGCATCGATAAAGACCTGCTGTCGCGGCATTCCGAAGGCTTGATCGCGCTGTCGGCCTGCCTGCGCGGCGATATCAACGAAACCCTGCTCGCCGACCGCTACGACGAAGCCAAGCGCTTGGCCTACGAATACAGCGATCTCTTCGGCAAGAAGAATTTCTTCCTGGAGCTGCAGGATCACGGTCTGGAACCGGATGAGAAAGTGCTGCCGCAGATCCACCGGCTGGCGGGCGACACCGGAATTCCGCTGGTGGTCACGAACGATTCGCACTACCTGCGCCAGGACGACGCAAGGGCGCACGAGATCCTGTTGTGCATCCAGACCGGCAAAACCATGTCGGATCCCAACCGGATGCGGTTTACGACGCAACAGTTCCACCTCAAGACGCGCGAGGAGATGTTGCAGCTTTTCGGCGAGGTTCCGGAAGCGCTGGATCGCACGTGGGATATCGCCCAGCGCTGCCAGATCCGGCTCGACCCGGTGGAGGAACCGTTCCCGAAATTTCCGATTCCGGAGGGCCACAGCGCCGACACGTATTTCGAGTACGTCGCGAGGCAGGGTTTCGAGAAGCGGCGGGCGCGCCTGGAAGCGTTGCAGGCGCAGGGCGGCCTGAAGAACGATCTGGCGGAATACGCCGAGCGGCTGGATACGGAAATCAAGATTATCCAGCAGATGAAGTTTTCCGGATACTTCCTGATCGTGTGGGATTTCATCCGCTTCGCCAAGCAGAAGGGCATCCCCGTGGGTCCCGGCCGCGGATCGGCCGCCGGCAGTCTCGTCAGTTACGCGATGGAGATCACCGATATCGATCCGCTGGCCTACGGGCTGCTGTTCGAGCGGTTTCTGAATCCCGAGCGCATCTCCATGCCCGATATCGATATCGATTTCTGCACGCGCGGGCGCGGCGAAGTGATCCAGTACGTCACCGAGAAATACGGCCGCGAGCAGGTGGCCCAGATCATCACCTTTGGAACGCTGGGCGCGCGCGCCGCCCTCAAGGACGTCGGCCGCGTGCTGGACGTCAGTTATGCCGATGTCGAGCGCATGACCAAGCTGATCCCGACCATGCCGCTGAACATCAAGCTCGCCGAGGCGCGCAAGATGGAGCCGCAAATCGACGAGCTGGCTCGCAAAGAACCGCGGATGCAGGAGGTTCTGGACGTCGCGCTGCGTCTGGAAGGAGTCGCACGCAATGCCAGCGTGCACGCGGCGGGCGTGGTGATCGCACCGCAGGCTCTCCGCGAACTGGTTCCGCTCTACAAGACCAACAAAGACGAAATCGTCACGCAGTACGACATGGTGGGCCTCGAAAAACTGGGCCTGCTCAAGATGGATTTTCTGGGGCTGACCACGCTCACCATCATCGAAGATGCGCTGGAGCTGATCAAACGTCACCAGGGCGTGACGCTGCGCGTCGAGGATCTGCCGCTCAATGATCCCAAGACCTACGAAGCGATCTTCAGCAAAGGCCTAACCAGCGGCGTGTTCCAGTTCGAATCGGCGGGCATGCGCGACATTTTGCGGCGCTATCAGCCGGATCGCATCGAGGATCTGATCGCGCTGAACGCGCTCTACCGGCCCGGACCGATGGGGATGATCGACGACTTCATCGATCGCAAACACGGCCGCAAGGAAGTGGTCTACGATCTGCCGGTGATGAAGGACATCCTGGAAGAGACCTTCGGCGTGATGGTCTACCAGGAACAGGTGATGCAGATCGCCAATAGGGTGGCCGGTTACTCGCTTGGGGAAGCCGATCTGCTGCGCCGCGCCATGGGCAAGAAGAAGCTCGAGGAGATGGCCAAGCAGCGCGCGCGATTCGTCGAAGGCGCGGCGAAGAACAACCACCCGGTTCGCAAGGTCGAAAAAGTGTTCGACCTGATGGAAAAATTTGCCGGATACGGATTCAACAAGTCGCACTCGGCGGCCTACGCGTTCTTGGCGCTGGTCACGGGCTATCTGAAAGCGCACTATCCGCTGGAGTTCATGTCCGCGCTGCTGACCTCGGAAGCGGGCAACACGGCGAAGGTCGTCAAGTACATCAATGAGTGCCGCGAAATGGGGATTCAAGTCCTGGCTCCTGATGTAAATGCCTCGGCGTTCACGTTCACGCCGGCGCCGGACAGCATTCGGTTCGGCTTGGGCGCGATCAAGAACGTGGGCGCGAATGCGGTGGAATCGATCATAAAAGCGCGCACAGAAGGCGGCGTTTTCACTTCGCTGTACGATTTCTGCGAGCGGGTGGATCTCTCGGCGGTCAACCGGCGCATGATCGAAAGCTTCATCAAAGCCGGTGCGCTCGATTCGCTGGGCGCCGCGCGGGCGCAATTGTTCGCGGTGATCGATGGCGCGATGGAAATCGGCACGCGGGCGCAGAAGGATCGAGCCAGCGGGCAATCTGGACTATTTGCGGATCTGGCGGCGCATGAGCCTGCGGCGGCGCGGCCTCTCCCGGTTGTTCCCGACTGGACGCCGAAAGAGAAGCTCGCCAGCGAAAAAGAGATGCTCGGGTTCTACATCACCGGCCACCCCTTGGATCAACATTTGGACAAAGTAGCCGAGCTCGCCTCGCATTTCACCTCGGGACTGGAAGGACTGCAGAAGAACACGGAGGTCGCTCTGTGCGGCATTCTCACCGGCATCCAGCGCAAGCGGAACAAGGAAGGGAAGCTGTGGGCCGCGCTGCAGATCGAGGATAAAGAAGGCTGCCTGGAGGCGATGGTGTTCTCGACGCAGTATGAGCGCCTGCTGCCGGTGCTCAATGAAGACCAGGCCGTGCTGGTGCGCGGGCTGGTGCTGCCCGAGGAGAACGCTCCGCCGAAGATCTCCGTGCAGGACATCGTGCTGCTGGAAAATGCCCGCGTGCGTCTGCCATCGCTCATCTCGATCCGGGTTCCGGTAAACGGAGCTGTCGCGAACGGCGCGACCGATGCCGACCGCGCCACCGCTCTTTCCCAATTGTTCGCCCGGAAGCCCGGCGCGACGGAAGTTCGCCTGCGGATCGAAAAGCGGCGCGACTTCTCGGTTATCCTGGACGTACCGGCCAAAGTCCGCCCGGATAAGGAATTCTGTGCCGAGCTGGCGCGGATCTGCGGACCGGAAGCGCTGGAGGTTCTCGCGAACGAATGAGTGCACCGCAACCCGCGCCGCTGGGAAGCGCAAAGGGCGCGGCGAGCTCTCCAAGTGACAAGAAAGTGATCGCGCCGCGCTCCGTTTTGCGCGTAGCCGCAGAAGAACTCATGGCTGAAGCCAAAGCCCCTACTGAAACCAATCCGAGCTGGGAACGCGTGCAGCTGGCGCGCCACTCCAAGCGTCCTCACGCGCTCGATTATATCCAGCGCCTGTTCATGAATTTTGAAGAGCTGCACGGCGACCGCGCTTATGGCGACGACCACGCCATCGTGGCCGGCCCCGCCTGGTTCGACGATCGTCCGGTGATGATCATCGGCCAGCAGAAAGGCCGTGACACCAAGCAGAAGCTATTCCGCAATTTCGGGATGCCCAAGCCCGAGGGTTATCGAAAATCTCTGCGCCTGATGCAGCTCGCCGCGAAATTTTCGCGTCCGGTGATTACGTTCCTCGACACGATGGGAGCGTATCCCGGGATCGATGCCGAGGAGCGAGGCCAGGCCGAGGCCATCGCCCAGAACCTGCGTGAGATGTCGCGTCTGCCCGTGCCCGTTATCTGCGTGGTCATCGGCGAAGGCGGCAGCGGAGGAGCTTTGGCGCTGGGCGTCGGCAATCGGATTTACATGCTCGAAAATGCCGTGTACAGCGTCATTTCGCCCGAGAGCTGCGCCGCGATTCTGTATCGGGACTCCAGCCGGGCGCCCCGGGCCGCGGCCGCGTTGAAGCTGACTGCGAAAGACCTGCTGGAATTCGGGGTGATCGACGGGATCGTGCCTGAACCGGGCGGCGGCGCGCAGATCGATCCGGAACAGGCCGCGGAATCGCTGCGGACCACGCTGCGCGGCGCGCTCAACGAGCTGTGCGGCCAGGCCGCCAAGAAACTTATTGACGATCGTTATGAGAAATTCAGGCGCATGGGTGCGCTGTTCACCAAAGCATGAAGAAACCAGTCCTGTACGGCATCATTTTCGTGCTGATTGTGCTGGGGGTGATCGTGTACTCCAGTTTTAACCTGGCGAAGGTTCGCGTGCAGGTTTGTATGCAGTTCAATGGGAAGACCAACTGCAAAACTGCATCGGCTACGACCGAGGAGTTCGCGCTTCAGGCCGCCATCACCAATGCCTGCGGGGAGATTGCCTTCGGGGTGACCGAAACCGTGGCTTGCGGGCATACCACTCCGGCGAAGGTTACGCGGCTAAAATAACCCGATGAGCATCCTGACGATGTTCCTGATCACCATCGGCATCCTGCAGGTGTCGGTGTTTCTCACAACAATCTATCTGCATCGCGCCATGTGCCACCGCGGCCTGGAGCTGAACCCGGTGCTGGCGAATCTGATGCACCTGCAGTTGAGCCTGTTCACCGGCATCGTGCCGCGCCAGTGGGTGGCGGTGCACCGTAAGCATCATCACTTTTCCGATCGTGAGGGAGATCCGCACAGCCCTTATCTGCTGGGCTTGTGGCACGTGTTCTTCGGCAACTTCTTTTACTATAAGTTTGAGATTCGGAGCGAGGCGATGATTCGCAAGTATACGCCGGACCATCGGCCCGATCTGATCGACCGGCTTCCCATCTTCAGGCACGGCTACGCCGCGTATCTAGGGATGGGAGTCTTCATGCTGATGTTCGGCTTGCCCTGGGGCCTGGCGATGTGGAGCTTCCACGGCACGGCTTACATCCTGTTGAACTCATCCATCAACAGCATCTGCCACATGATCGGGTATCGCAATTACGATAACCTGGCGACCAATCATCAGTTCATCGCCCTGCTTACCGGCGGCGAGGGACTCCACAACAATCATCACGAGTACCCGTCTTCGGCGAAGTTTGCGCTGAAGGCTCGGGAGATCGATCCGGCGTGGCCGGTGATCTGGACGCTGGAACATCTCGGCCTGGCGCGCGTGAAGGAAAAGTCTATCGCGACGGTGGCGTAACCGGTTCTATGTCCGTCGGGATGTCCGTGAGCTTCGCCAGAGCCTGCTGCAGCGGCGGGCGCAGCACACCGAGCTCATCCAGCATCTTCTTGGCGCCGGCGTAATCTCCGGTAGCCTCGATCGTCAGGAGATCGTGCACCAGATCGCGCACGGCGGCCTTAATCTTACTGAAGTCCACAGCGAAGGTCCCATTGGGCCGCGCGATGAACGCGCCTTTGTCCATCAGGTAGTTGAATTGCAGCGCCATGCCTTTGCCGTGCGCTTCGTGGACGCCGAAGCGCAGAGTGCGGAAGGACGACGCCAGAAACGTCGTGTACAGAGACTTCTCGGCCGGCGGCAGCAGCTCATGATCGAACAGGTACTGCATCATGAACAGACCGGTGGCGTCGGCTTTGGCTTCCTCGATCGGCGAATACAGTTCTTTGAGCGACTGCCGCACGTTATTTTGCGGACCGATGCCGTGGGTCATTTCGTGCGCCAGGATATGCGTGAAGAACGCGTTGAAATTCAAGTCCTTCTGATCAGCCGGCGAGAGAACGCGCGTGGCGATCGGCTCCAGGATGGTCGAAAACTTGGCCTCCTGGACATTCTTGAGCATCACGCGCTTCGATCCCATCTTCTGGACGATGCGCTCGTCGTTGGGCAGATTGAACGCGGCGGTACGAACTCCATGCGCGCCGTCGCCCGTGGCGAGCACTTGATTGACGACGCGAATCGGCGCCAATGCGCCTATTTTCGGGTTGCGGTACTGGGGGTCTAAGGGAAGATTATTTTCGATCTCCTGCAGATGATCGGCGAACATCTTGAGCTTGGCGGTTTCCTCGTCGTCGCGCAAAGTGACGTAGGCTTCAAACGCCGCCTTGTACCCGAAGATCTCGTCCATGTACGTCTCGTACGGCCCGATGGTGATGTCGATGGGCGCGTCGAGCTTCATCCAGGCGACGTCGCTGTCGTAATAATCGTTACTGAGGAACGCTTTCGCGCGCAGACGCAGGAAGTCTTGCAGCGACTTGTTGGACGTGAGTGCGGCCGCTTCGTTGAGCAGCTTCGCGGCGCGATCGAGGTCGGTTTTATACTCCAGGCTGTATGGATATAAAGTAAGGCCACCATCCTGCGCGGGCCGTACCACAGTGAAGAACCCGCGGACATCCTCCTGCCCCTTAGTAGGAAGGCCTCTCGCCCAAGCCTCAAAAGCCTCCTTCGTCATGTCCGCAGGATAAAAGTTCGCGCCGGGTAGTTGTTTATCAGGAACGCCCGGAATGAACGCCGCGTGATCATCGAGTTCCGACCACGGTCCTTTATTCAAATCGAAATAGTGCAGGCGGGCCTTTCCCAAAGGCGACGTGTCCTTCGCCAGCTTTGCCCGCAACGCGACATTACCGCTCCAAACTTGATCCAGGAAAATGTCGTCGATGACGCGCGCCGCGTCGAGTAGCTTCGCCAGGGCCTTCTGATCGCCGGGTGACAGCTTGGACGCGTCCGCGTGCAGCTCCACTGGAGCGAACCGCGCGATCATGCGGTTCAGAGCTTGTAGGTCCGGAAGATCGGGAATTGTGGCTGCCGAAAGGGTCATACAAAAAACGATCGCGGCCAGCCCACGCACAACTTCAGCTTACCCCTTGCCGGTCTCGATGCGCATCCCGTAGAATGACCGCCATACGAAGAACAGCGCCACGGCCAGAAACACCGCGCCCAGCGAGGTGGTAAAGGCCGCGCCACGGGTTTGGGTCCAGGAAACGGCCAGAGAGACCGCCAGCACTCCGAACAGTGTGGTGAACTTGATGATCGGGTTAAGCGCCACCGAGGACGTGTCCTTGAACGGATCGCCCACCGTATCGCCCACCACGGTCGCATCATGCAGCGGCGTGCCCTTGGCCTTTAGTGTCACCTCGACGATCTTCTTGGCGTTGTCCCACGCGCCGCCCGCATTCGCCATGAAGATAGCCTGGTACAACCCGCTCACCGCGATCGCAATCAGATAGCCGATGAAGTAGTATGGCTCGAAGAACGCGAACGCCAGGGTAATGAAGAAAACCGTCAGGAAGATATTGAGCATGCCCTTTTGCGCGTATTGCGTGCAGATTTCCACCACTTTTTTCGAATCCGCGACCGAGGCTTTGGTCGTACCCTCCAGCTTGATGTTGGCCTTGATGAACTCCACCGCGCGATAAGCACCCGTGGTTACGGCCTGCATGGAGGCGCCGGTGAACCAATAGATCACCGCGCCGCCCGTGATCAGACCCAACAGGAACGGCGGGTACAAAATCGAGAGGTTAGCCACATTCCTCAGGTGGTCCGTCAGCAGGATGATGATCGAGAAGATCATGGTGGTCGATCCCACCACGGCCGTGCCGATCAGCACCGGCTTCGCCGTCGCCTTGAAGGTATTGCCCGCGCCGTCATTCTCTTCGAGGTGGTGCTTGGCTTTCTCGAAATCGACGTCGAAGCCGTAACTCTTCTTCAGCTCGGCCTTGATGTTGGGAATCTCCTCGATCTGGCTCAACTCATATACGGACTGGGCGTTGTCGGTCACAGGGCCGTAAGAATCCACGGCGATGGTCACCGGGCCCATGCCCAGGAATCCGAACGCCACCAGTCCGAACGCAAAGACGGCGGGCGCCAGCGGAATCACGGTTTCCATCCCCAGAGTGCTCACTCCGTAGGCGATGGCCATCAGCGCCATCATCGTCATCCCCAGCCAGAATGCGCTGAAGTTGCCGGCCACCAGACCCGACAGAATGTTCAGCGATGCCCCGCCTTCGCGGGAAGACGTCACCACCTCCTCCACGTGGGAGGAGTCCACGGAAGTAAATATCTTGACCAGTTCCGGAATAATCGCGCCGGCCAGCGTGCCGCACGTGATGATGGTCGAAAGCTTCCACCACATGGAGGAATCGTTGCCGATATCCGGAATCATCACGTACGAAAGAGCGTAGGTCGCGCCGATGGAAACGAACGACGTCAGCCACACCAGGGATGTTAGCGGGTGCTCGTAGTTCATTTTGTCGACGTACTGATACTTGGCTTTCGCCACGGCTTCGTTGATGAAATAAGAGAACGCGCTGGCGATAATCATCATCACGCGCATGGCGAAGATCCACACCAGCAGCTGCACTTGCGTGATGTCGTTGTTGACGGCCAGGATGATGAAGTTGATCAGCGCCACGCCGGTGACGCCGTAGGTTTCGAAACCGTCGGCCGAGGGTCCCACTGAATCGCCCGCGTTATCGCCGGTGCAATCCGCGATCACGCCCGGGTTGCGCGCGTCGTCTTCTTTGATCTTGAACACGATCTTCATCAGGTCCGCGCCGATGTCGGCGATCTTGGTGAAGATACCGCCCGCCACGCGCAGCGCCGCGGCGCCCAGCGACTCGCCGATGGCGAATCCGATGAAGCATGGCCCGGAGTAATCGCCCGGAATGAAGAGCAGGATGCACAACATGATGAGCAGCTCCACGCTGATCAGCATCATGCCGATGCTCATGCCGGCCTTGAGCGGGATCGCGTAACACGGGAAGGGCTTGCCGCGCAGGCTGGCGAACGCCGTGCGCGAGTTGGCGAAGGTGTTCACACGGATGCCGAACCAGGCCACGCCGTAGCTGCCCAAAATACCCAACACGCTGAACGCCAGGATGATCAGCACTTGAAAGGTTGGCAGGTGGCTCAGGATGCCGAAGTATAAAACGATCACGAAGCCGATGAATATCTCCAGAATGATCAGAAACTTGCCTTGCGTCAGCAGGTAGGTCTTACAGGTTTCGTAGATCAGCTCGGAGATTTCAAGCATCGACTCGTGCACCGGCAGATTGCGCAGGTGCTTGTACATCATCAGTCCGAAGACCAGCCCGAGCAGGCTGACACCGATGCCTGCCATCAGGAGCGTTCGGCCATTGATGCCCTGAAACAGCACCGTACCGAGGTCCGGGAGCTTGAGCTCCGCTTCACCTTGAGCCAACAGGGGAGTACCCGCGAGGGCAAATAAAACCAGCAAAAACAGCGGCTTGACGCGCCGACACCGGGCAGACAACGAGGTCAGAAACATCCAGGAAATCCTCCAATTGGGTACACGAGAGAAAGCGGTCCCGAGAGTGGGGACTGCCTTTTGGCTACGATACCGCACTAAGCGTTCGGTTCGCAACAAACGCCAGTACCTTCGGTACCGGCACTGAGCGGCCGTCTTAACGGGATGAACAGGCCGATGGACTAAATCCGGCCGCATCCTTCTGCTTCTTGAAGTTGGTGCTGGTGACGAAGGGCTCGGTCAGATTCTGAGGATCCTCGACAATCGTGGTCACCACGAACCAGGGATCGCCATTTCGTTCGATCGAAAGATCGAAAAACTCCTTTAAAACGGCGTTTTCGCTGTAAGGCGGCCCGTTTTTCCGCAAATATCCCGGCCGAAGCTCCGTGGTGACCACCTGGAGGGATCGTCCCCGATTGCCTTCCCGGGTGGCCCCCAGGCCCTGCTGCGGCGATCCCGACCCGCGCACCGGCGGTTCCCACTGGGCGACGGAATAGCCCTGCCACGACGGCGCGCCGCCCTGTGGAGGCTTGCCCCCGAAATGCAGCAGCCGCGCCTGGGTGCCCTGGTCCGCATCGATTTGCAGCGTATTATCGTCCGCCCAAGTAATATGTAGCCTCCCGGGTATTCGCAGGAGGGCCGGTGCGCCATAGGATCTGCACTGTTCGCCCGCGGCTTCGTCCTTGGCCGGATCCCAGGCATTGCCGGCGGCGCGGCCCGCGGCGGTCAGCGGGATGCTCGCGAAATCGCCCTTTGCGGGGGTGACCATGCGCCAGCGCCAGTCTTCGGTTATGACCGATACCCAGTAGCCGGTGAAATCCACCGGTGCGGCTTCCTTGGCGTTGCGCGCGGGCTTCGGCTTGGCGGGCGCGGGACCGAGTTGCGCGTATGCAGTCGCTACCGCGACCAATGCCAGCAGATATCTCATTAGGGCTTCCTCGCGCTAAGACTCTTATAAATCGCTTCCACGAACACGTCCGGCGATCCCTTGTATTGCGTGTCGTAATCCCGGCTGGGCTTGCCGGCCTTCACCTGCTCGAGCGTCATGCCCTTCTTGATCATGTCCTGCACCCGGTCGCGAATGATGGTGACCATATCGCGGAATTCCACCACATCGGCTTCATCGCACAAGCGGCCGCGGCCCGGAATCACGAACGTGCCGCCTTCCTGATACTTCCCCGCCACCGCCATTTCCAGGATCTTGTTCAGTCCATCCAGCAAACCCTGCACGCTGCCGCCATTTGCCAGATCGATCACCGGGTAGCGATCCGGCGTGAAGAGATCGCCCACGCTGATCACATCCGACCGGCGAAAGAGCACGATACTATCGCCATCGGTATGCGCGGCCGGCATGTGATAGACCAGCACGGATTCGCCGTTGAACAGAAAATCCTTGGGCGATCGGAAATAGGTGTCATTAATGCTGGCCGCATCCGACACGCGCGCTGGCCCGCCCGCCGCTACCAGGCGATCCAGGACGTTCTCATGCGTGACCACACGAGGCCGCTCGCTGGCGTCGGTCGATCCGCCCAGCCGGATCAGGGCTTCGTTTCCGCCCATATGATCCGCGTCCAGGCTGGTATTGATGATCCAGATGATGGGCCGGTCGGATATGGTGCGAATCGCGGCCATAACTTCGGGCGCGGCCGCCGCAGTCTGCGTATCCACCACCACGATTCCGTCTTTCCCTACTTGGACAGTCGTGTTGCCGCCGGGCCCCACCAGCATGGTGATGTCGCCCTGCACCGGGAACACATGAACTTCCTGGGCATATGCACTGCCCGCCAAAACGATCGCCGCGGCTGCCAGTATTCTCATGCTCATCTCAAATTGCAATCGAACAGCGTCGTACAAGTGCAGTAGCGGTCGCATTTAGGCGGGGCCTTGTAGCTATTCAGCTTCTGCCGGTATTCGGGATACAGGGTCTCCGCGCCGCCGCGGGTGGCCTCGTACGGCAATCCATACCACTGCGAGACCTCGTGCAAATACGGATTGGTTCCAGGCAGATGATTCGGAACCTCGCCCACGGGCCGGGGCAATTCCGGAGCATGCTCGCATCCGAAGATGCCGATGTGCTGGCCGGGATCGAGATACCAGTTATCGCTGCGCACCAGCGGCTCGGTCAGAAACACAGGATCGTCGATCACGGTCACCACCGTCAGATAATCGCCGTGGCGCATCCAATGTTCCGTCACCGTGGCCTGATCGCTGCGCGGCACGCCATTGCGCCGCATGTAGTTCTCCTTAAGATGCGTGGTGGTGATGGTTAGCATGTTGCCTTCCCACACGGCGGTCGAAAATCCCTGCCAAGTGTGATTGGCGTACTCCGGCGGATGCGGCCGGCCGTCCATATATATAGTCCGTTCACTGTCCCACGCCAGCATGTGCGTGTGGAATGCGGTCAAACGCTGGGTGGCCTGATCGATATCCCGCCAGACGCGCATATTGCCCAAGCCGCGCATCGAATAATCCGATCCATGCGGACGGCACTGGTACTGCTCCACCACCGAGATCCGATCGGCATCCCAGCTATCGGCACGCAGGCGGGCGGCGTCGTTGATCGGAAGCTCGGTGTAATCGCCCAGTTCGGGACCAGGCAGGCGCTCGGGGCCGTCCTCGTGATAGAGCGGCGCCCATTCCCCGGAAAAATCGACTTGCGCGAACATGGGGGCGAGCAACAGGGTCGCGGATAGCAGCAGAGGGATCTTGCTCATAGCATCATCTCCGCATCGCATTATACAATCGTTCCCATGCCAGGATCTAAGATCCGCCAAGTAGAGCCGGACTTGATCGTTGTGGAATTATCCGGCCACCTGAACCTCGGTAACGAACTGATGAGCCTCGAATCCGCGGTGAAGCGCCTGATTCAAGACGGTGCCCGCAAGCTGGTGATGGATCTGACCAAGCTCGATTACATCGACAGCGCGGGGATCGGCATGCTGGTTGGCTGTAACGGCCAGATGGATCGTGCCGGGGGCAAGATGCGCGTCGCCGGCGCGCAGGGCTCAGTGGCCAAGGCTTTCGGGGTGGTGCACATGGACCGCATCACATCGCTCGATGCGGATGTCGCTACGGCCTTGGCGAATCTAACCACGGACAGCGCCGGCGCCTAACTCGCCGGTCTAATTCGCCGCTCCGGCCTTACCCCACAGCTTCTTACTCGCGATCGCCGCGCCCTCGGCCAGCGACTTCAGCTTCATCCAGCCCACCGAAGGATGCACCGGGCCGAAGCCGGCGAAGGTCCCGAACCCGCAATCGCTCCCGGCGAGGATTCGTTCCCGCCCGATGACCTCGGCGTAGCGCACAATCCGCTGCGCGACCACTTCCGGATGCTCCACGTAATTGCTGGTGGTCTCCACCACGCCCGGGATCAGAACCTTATCGGCCGGGAGTTTGTACGTCTTCCACACTTCCCACTCATGGTTATGCCGCGGATTCGCGCCTTCCAGCAGAAACGCCATGGGCTTGGCTTTCAGGATGATCGGGAGTATTTTCGTCAACGCGATATCGTGCGTGTGCGGACCTTCGTAATTCCCCCAGCACACGTGCATGCGCACGCGATCCGCGGGACAATTCGCCAGCGCGTGATTCAGCGCCTCCACCTGGATCTCGGCGTTCCTGAGAAACCCCTCCTCGTCCAGATCCTTGAAGCGCGAGTGTCGCCCCATCGCCAGATCCGGGCAATCGAGCTGCAACAGCAGCCCGGATTTCACGATCTCTTCGTACTCCGCGCGCATGCCTTCCGCAACCGCTGTCATGTAGGCTTGATGCGTCGGATAGTATTCGTTGGGTTGGAACACGGCCACGGTGCCGGGCGATACCGAATTCATGAAACCTTCGGTGACGTTGGCCTTGACCAGCGCGGACTTCATCCGGGCGATATCCTCTTTCACCGGCTCGAGCGATTTGACCTTGATTTCGCCCTTGCAGACAGGCCGCTTGTAGGTGGCCGAGTGCCCTTCTTTTACCAGCTTGTCGCGATAGTCCGGAAAATCGTCCAGATCCTGAGGAGTAGGCCGCGAGGAATCGCCCTCGAACCCGGTCAGCCGGTGGCGGATGTAGGTGGCGTAGCTGATTTTGCTTTGCTCGCCGTCGCTGGGAATATCGACGCCCACCTCCACTTGCTTCTGGATGACGTCGTCCACGGCGCGCTGCACGGTGGCGTCGAACTTGGCTTGATCGAGGGGCTCGCCGCGGTCCTGCGCGAAGATCAGATCGACCACATCCTGCGGGCGCGGCAGGCTGCCGACATGGGTGGTGAGAATGCGGTCCGTGCTCAACTTCATTTTCGGGGTGGCTCCTTGTGTTTAGCCGGGTCTTTCGCTGGATTTAGGCGGATGCTTTGACGCAACGTATGAGGATATCATGTTGCCCGCAGTGAAACGGATTCGGCAATAGGAGCATCTAACGACTAAGGGGTTACCAGGCATGAGCGCTCTTGCTGAGTTCTTCAAAGGTTCCGAGACGCAAATGGGGATTTTCGCCCCTCGCGGCTATGTGGTTGCGCTGTTTCCGGATCTGCACGCCGCCGAAAAGGCCGAGCGGAACCTGATCGATGCCGGTTTCTCTCCCGACGAAGTCATCGCGGTGGCCGGGGAAGACGTGGTCAGCCTGGTTAAAGACGAGGCCAGCCACAGCGGCATTGGGACGTTCCTGATGCAGGGACTATCCCGGATGTTCGAGACCGAAGAGGTCTACGTGGACCATGATTTCAAGCTGGCCTCGCACGGCGCCGGTTTTCTGGCCGTGCATGCCGCCGGTGACGCCCAGAAACACGAAGCCTGGAAGCTGATTGAGCCCGCCAATCCCCTTGTCGCGCGGCATTATTCGATGTTGGGAGTGGAGCACTTTAAGGGCGAGAGTTAAGTCCCGCGAACCTTTCGTCGCAAATGTACCTTTGGGGACCGCCGGAACGCCTGTTCTCATAGAGGTACAATCAGACCTCATGTCCCCTACGCCGCCCCAGAAGGTCGGCCCCTACGAGATTGTCGGACCGCTTGGCTCCGGCGGAATGGGGCAGGTTTTCCGGGCTCGCGATCCGCGTCTGAACCGGGAAGTGGCGGTGAAGCTGCTCCCGCCCGAATACAGCGCCGACCCGGTCCGCCGGCAGCGCTTTGAGCAGGAAGCCCGCGCGATCGCGGCGCTGAACCACCCTGGAATCGTCAGTATCTACGACGTCGGCGACGGCTGGATGGTCACGGAGCTGGTGGACGGCGAGACCCTTCGGAAAGCCCAGCTCACCATGCTGCAGGTGGTGGACGTGGGGGCCCAGATCGCCGAAGCGCTGGCGGCGGCTCACGAAACCGGCATCAGCCATCGCGATCTGAAGCCGGAAAACGTGCTGCTCACGCCCGATGGCCGCACGAAAATTTTGGATTTCGGCTTGGCCAAGAAGGTCACGCCCGCCGATGCCGGCCGAACGCCACAAAACCGCAGCACATTGACGAATCCAGGGGTGCCCACCGGAACGCCTGGGTACATGTCGCCGGAGCAGGTGCGCGGGCAGGAATCCGATTACCGGTCCGATATCTTCAGCCTGGGGCTGATGCTGTACGAAATGCTGGCCGGCAAGCCCGCGTTTCAGGCCGACTCCGCGGTGGAGGTGATGCACGCCATCGTGACCGAGGATCCTCCTGAATTGCCCCCGAGCGTGCCGGACGGTTTGCGGCGAATCGTCAAGCGCTGTATCGAAAAGAATCCCGCGCAGCGTTTTCAATCGGCTCGCGATCTGGCGTTCGCACTGCGTTCCTTCGCGGGATTAAGCGCTTCGGGCCAGAGCACGGCTCCTGCGATCACTCGTCTCGCGCCCCCGCAGCGCGGTTGGCTGTGGCCGGCGGTGGGCGCGGTGAGTATCGCCGTGGCCATTGTGTTCGCGTTCCTAGGGCTTCGCCAAGCGCCACAACCAGACCTCTCTTCCTACCGGTTCCACCCATTTGCGTTCACCCAGGATCAGGAATTCTCGGGCGTCTGGTCGCCCGACGGCCAGAGTATCGCGTTTGTCCAACAGTCCGCGCAAGGCACCCATCTTATGGTGCAGTCGCTGGATGCCGTGGCGCCGACGCAGCTCGCCGCTACCGCAGGCCAGCCTCAACCAGCCTGGTCGCCGGACGGGAATCGGATCTACTATCTGGGAGCAGGTGGTGTCTTCGCGGTGAGCCGCGCTGGAGGCCAGCCGGAGCGGATCGTGGGCAACGCAACTGCATTTCACGTCTCCGGCGACGGCAAGAGTCTGGCGATGTGGCGCCGCACCGGAGCCGGCGACAGCGTCCGCTACTCCGTCTGGGTCTCCTCGCCGCCGGGCGCGGACCCGGTGGAGTACAAAGACAGTCCTTCTGTTCGCACACCGTTTACTCCTGTGTATCTGCGATTTTCACCTGACGGTAAATCGCTGTACCTTTCGATGTATACGGATTTCGGCGCTGAAATGTGGCTGCTGCCGTTCCCGGCTGGAGGCGCCAAGCCGCGTCGCATCTTCGAGAAGGTTCCCTGGAACCGGCCGGTAGCTGCGTCCTGGATGCCCGATAGCGAGCGTCTGATGCTGGCAGGCAATCCGGCGCCGGCCAGCGGCGCCACGCTTTGGCTGGCCGATACGAACTCCGAAACGATGACCCGGCTGCTGGCGGATCCCGATGCCGGGCAGACCACTCCGTCGGTCTCGCCGGACGGCAAGCGCCTGGTCTTTAGCAAAGTCGCCACGGATCGCGACATCGTCGAGCTGCCGCTGGATGGTTCCCCGCCGCGCACGCTGCTGGCCACCAGTCTGCCGGAGTTTGCGCCCACCTGGTCGCCGACGGGCGATCAATTCGCCTACGTCACGCGACGCAACGGCGGGGATGAACTATGGGTGCGCAGCACGCAGGGAAACTTTGACCGGCCGGTGGTGACGGCCAAAGAGTTCCCCACGCTGGAGGCTCTGCTCACGCCGGTCTTCTCCCCGGATGGCTCGCGCATCGCGTATACCGCGGTCCTCGCGGGTGTTCGCGCGGGTGGCGGCCGCCGCAGGAGCCTGGCCATCTCCCCGGCAGGCGGCGGCGCCCCGACCATCATCGCGGATGGATACGCGCCCAGTTGGTCGCCGGACGGCAGACAGATCGCGTTCCTGTGGATCACGCCCGATGGCTCGTTGCCGGTCGCGACGGTCTCGGTGGGTTCGGACCGGATGCCGCACGAAATCGGCCTTCCGCGAGGCTTGAACGCGCCCGAATGGTCGCCATCCGGCAAGCTCATTGCCGTGTCCACATTCATGGGCGTGGCGCTGGCCTCGCCGGATGCCAAAGAGGGTGACGAGACGCGCACGCTGCCGGGGTTCAACACATCCGCTTTGGCTTGGTCCAAAGACAGCAAGACCATCTACGGTCTCTCTTACAACAGCGATCCGCCGGCTCTCAAGGCGCTCGACGTGGCCACCGGCGCGGTCCGAACGATCGCGGAATACCACCTGGGGTTTCAGCCCTCGCCATTGGTCGAGACCGGCTATACCGGGAGCATTCGGATCAGCATGGCGCCGGACGGAAAAAGTGTGGCCGTGGGCACCGCCACCAGCCAGGCGGATTTGTGGATTCTCGACGGCGCCCTGAAATGACGCTGATTCACCCTCAAAGCAGATACCTTGACAAGCGTGCGGAAAAGGGAGCTAATTGAGGATACAGGGAGGGCTGTATCGTGCGTGCCGCTGCCGTTCTGCTTTCACTCGCCCTTCCCTCCTGCTGGGCACAGGCGGTAATTTCCGCCCGCTCCGGGATGGTAAATTTTGTCGAGGGCCGGGTGCAGCTCGCGGGGCAGCCCGTGAAGCTTGACGGCGCAATCTTTCCGGAAGTAAAGGTTGGACAGACGTTCTCCACGCAGGCCGGCCACGCCGAGATTCTGCTGACTCCAGGCGTCTTTCTGCGTCTCGACAAAAATACGTCTGTCCGAATGATTTCCAGCAAACTGACCGACACACAGGTGGAAATCCTCAAGGGATCGGCGCTGGTCGAAGCCGACGAGATTCTGAAAGACAACCGCATCGCCATGAAGATGGGCGATTCGCAAACTTTGCTGCTCAAAACCGGTCTTTACCACTTCAATGCCGACGCTGGGCAGGTCCGTACGTTCTCCGGGAAAGCCCTGGTATCCGATGCTTCCAATTCCATCCAGCTCAAAGGCGGCCGCACGCTTTTAGTGGATTCCACGCTGGCGCCCGATAAGTTCAACAAGAACAAATCCAAAGACGAACTGTACGCCTGGAGCGAGCAGCGTGACAACCGGCTCGAGCTTGCCAACATCTCGGTCGCCCGGGGCGTGAGATCTAACAGCTTCAGCAACAGCCTGTGGGCTTGGGATCCCTGGATGGGCATGTACACGTTCCTTCCCCGTTCCGGTTACATGAGCAACCCGTTTGGAATGGCCTGGTACAGTCCTGCGACGGTCTGGCTGGCGTACCTGCCAGGAAACGGCGTATACCAGGGGAACACCTCCGCCCGCAATGCTTCGTCGCAAAGCACTGGGCAGTCATCCGCGTTGACATCTCCCGATCGTTCCTCGACCACGCGCACTGGAACCATGGGTGCCTCTTCGGGCCCGAGTTCGTTCCCCGGAGCGGGCAGGACCGGCGGCGCACCTCGCGGCCGGTAGCTTTCCGCCGCCCTTAGCGAAGCGCCCGAATACAGCACGGAAAGTACTGGCATCCGCATGCGCATGTGGTAAATTGGCAGTTTTGGGAGGCGTGTGCGCATCCAACGGACGATCTACCGGTATGGCGCCAAGTGGCGCTCCGTTTTGCTGAGTGCCTTGATGGCCGCTGCTACAGCGCAGGTCGCTCTGGTCGCCTTTCAGGGGAAACCCGCAGTCCAGGTTAAACCAGCCAAGCGGGCTCCTCCCAAGCTGGGCGACTCGAAAACGAATCCCACGGACGGGCTGACTTACTTGTGGATTCCGCCGGGCAGCTATACGGGCGGATGCTCGCCTAATGACAAAGATTGCTTTCCGGACGAAACGCCCAACCGCAAGACCACTTTGACCAGAGGATTCTGGCTGAGTCGCACCGAAGTGACGCAGGCCGCTTTTGAGCATGTCATGGGCTATAATCCCAGCGTCTTTCAGGGAGCGGATCTGCCCGTGGAAAACGTCTCCTGGGTCGAGGCGGACGCGTATTGCAGCGAGATCGGAGGAAGACTTCCGAGCGAAGCGGAATGGGAGTATTCCGCCCGGGCAGGAACCACCGGCAGCCGGTACGGCAACCTGGACGAGATCGCCTGGTATTACGGCAACGCTGGACTTTCTACCCATCCGGTGGGGAAAAAGAAACCCAATGCGTTCGGGCTGTATGACATGCTGGGCAATGTGGTGGAGTGGACCCACACGTTTTACTGGGTCCAGCACAATCAGGAAAACATCAACCCCACGGGTCCGAGCACCGCTGAATACGTGGAGCTACGAGGCGGCGGGTGGTGGGACGATCCGAAATTGGTTCGCGTATCGTACCGCAGGCACTTTGAAAAAACCGATATCGACTATAACATCGGCTTCCGCTGCATTTCGCAATAAGCCTGCTCGCGCGCTATTGAGCGATCTTCGCTAGCACCAGCGGGAGCGGGTCCTCGGATGCCGGGGTGGACGGCGCGCACGTTTTCCCCCGGACCTGCCAGAGTTGCTCCGTGAGGTCCAAATTGGCCTCGGTGGCAGCGTTCTGGCGAGACTCCGCCACCGGCGCCTTGAGGGCCTTGTTGGCGGCGTTCAGCAGGTCCTGCGTGGCCGGAACCGAGGTATTTCCCAGGCATGGATTGGCTTCATCCAGAGCCAAGGTAACCAGCTTGACACTGCGTTGGTACCGGTCTTTCGACGACAGGCCGCGCCGCGTCGGATCGAGCGACAGAATCTGGCCGCACAGCTCCAGCCGCTTGCCGATCGCCTGATCGCCGGGTTTCCGGCGGGATGCTTCCAGAAAGTCGGTCTGCGCCGTTTGATAGTTTCCTCGCGCGAACTCCGCTTCTCCGAGTCCGGCGTATACCTCGGGATCCTCAGAATTGCGCCGCAGGATCTCCTGAAAAACGTCCGCGGCACGGGCGGGAGATCCAGCCGCAAGGAATAGCTGGCCGATGCGTTTTCTGGTTGCAAGATCGCCGGGCGCTTCGTCCTGGAGCGGGAGCAGTTCGGCGAGGAGTTCCTCTTTGTCGTTCTGCTGGGCGAGCAGGCCAACCAGCTCGAATCGCACTTTCAGGCGATTCTGAGCGGCATTCGTCATCCACCGGCCGTAAATCGCACGATGGTAGAAGGAGATTCCTTCCGGGATGTGCATTTCCGCCACCTGTACGCGCGCCATCGCCAGGTTCGCATCGCCATCTGTCGAATCCCGCTGTAGCAGCCCATCCAGCGTACTCTCGGCGTCCGCGAAATTCTTCGCCACAAGGAACGCGCCGGAGAGCGCCAGCAGGTAGTCGCGGTTGTCGCGCTGAATCGCGACGGCGCTCTTGAATCGTTCGGCGGCCTCCGCATAGTGCCCGTCCTGCATCATTCGATGGCCTTCGGCGAAGAGCCGCGTGGCTTCGGCCCGATCCTCATTCTGCGCGATCCTTGCCAGGAAGGTATCGATGACAAAGAGAGCCGCCAAGGCAAGGAAGATCAAGGCGAATGTGCCGAAGAAGGACGTGCCTGTGGGCAACCGTTGGCCTGGCATAACTTACTCGCTGTACTCCTTGGCCGTCTTGGCGGCCGCTGGCCGGCCGACGCCATAGGCCTCCAGCACATCCGCGAGGACGACGATGCCGAGCAGTTGCCGCACGTTCGCGCGGCTGACGACAGGCAGCACGTGAAGCTTGGTCGATCCCATCCTCTCCAAGGCGAGGCTCAAGGGGTGGTCGGGGTGGACATGGGGAAATTCTTTTGGATCGGTGTGATGGCGATGAAACTCGCCGTTGCTGATTTCGGCCAGCGTTTTGCCGGAGTCCCCGTCGGAGGCAGCCTGCTTGAGTTGGGAATCCTGAATCATTCCGAGGAGTTCGCGCCCTTCCGCGACGGGCCAGGCGTCTAACGGCGCGGATTTTTTAGGATCGGCCGCCTGATGATCGGTCACACGTTCTATCGCCGAACTCACGCTGGTGCTGGGCTCCAACAGCACGGGTGCGGCCCGCATGACTTGAGCGACCCGAGCCCTTCCCTCATCGGACCGGGATTCAGCGGTGGGAAGGTGCACGCCATCCTGGTGCGCCAGAGCTTCGTAGATCGGCTCCCGCTGAAAGCGCTGGGAGATAAAAAACGCAATCAGGTTCGAAATCATGAGCGGCACGATGATGGTGTAATCCCGCGTCATTTCGAAGATCATGATGACCGACGTCATCGGGGTGCGGACAATTCCGGTGAATGCGGTGCCCATGCCCACCAGCGCATAGGCGCCGGGGCCGGCCGTATAGTTGGGCAGAAAGTGATGCGCAATGCTGCCGACGCCGCCACCCATCATGGCGCCGATGAACAGGCTGGGGCCAAAAATGCCGCCAGCGTTTCCCGAGCCGTAGGAGACCGCGGTGGCCACGATTTTCAAGATCGACAGCAGAACGACGACCTGGAGCACCAGATCGCCATTGAGCACCTTTTCGACGTAATCGTATCCGACCCCCATCACCTCGGGCACGAAGTAACCCATGATGCCTACCGACAATCCACCGGCGGCCGGCTGCAACCAAACGCTCCACTCGGGCAGAGTCAGGAACCATGCCCGCAGACCGAGCAGCAGTTTCACGAAGAGCACCGATCCGAACCCGCCCACGATGCCAAGGACGGCGTAGATGCCCAATTCCGAGGGATGCACCAGGCGATAACCGGAGACGTGAAACAGAGGATTGTCGCCAAGGAGCAGGTGCAGGACCATCCAGGACGTTGCGGAGCTCAAGACGGCAGTGCCTAACACCGACGCGTGCAAATCGCCCATGACTTCTTCGAGTGAGAACAATACCGCCGCGATGGGCGTGTTAAACGCCGCCGCCAGGGCCGCCGAGCAGCCCACGGGAACCAGCCTTTTCACTCGTTCCGGGCTGAGGCCTAACCTTCGGGCGATCACCGAGGCGAGCCCGGCGCCTATGTGCGCCGCCGGACCTTCGCGTCCCAAGGCAATGCCGCTCGCCAGCGACGCCGAGCAGCAGACGAACTTCCCCAATACCGTGCGGAATGAGATGCGGCCCTCGTTCACAAAGAGTGCGAACTTGGCTTGTGGAATGCCGCTGCCGCGCGCGAGCGGAAAGTATCGCCACAACAGGTATCCGGTGGCCAGCGAGCCAAGAGTGGGGACCAGGATGCGATGCCAGCCCGCTCCGCCCGGCGGATACATCCGGGCTGCCAGGCGGCCGGTAAGCAGTATGAACGCTACGACCACCAAACCGACTAGCGCACCGATCAGAAGGCTCAGGACGATTGTGAGCTGATTCTCGTTTTGCCGCAGTTTTTCGAGTACATTCTTGGCTCTTGAGAGCAACCCTGGTTTTGGGTGAGTGTCCATCTTCCTTCAAGACTGTGCGATTAACGGGCCATGCTCCGGAGACGGCAAGCCCTCTTCAAGTACTAGTATCGCGGCTACGCGGTCCGGCTGGCAGCTCGCGGGGTGGTGCCCGTCAAAACAAAGAGGGCAGGTCATCCTTGGTGGGATGACCTGCCCTGTGTTTCGATCTGCGTTGTGGAGCGTGTTATCGTGCCAGCGGGTTCGGACGAATCTGGAACTTCACGATCTTGCCCTTGGTGCCTTTCCCACCCTCGATCTGCCAGACGAAGTGCGTGCCGTAGTTGGAGTACAGCGCGCGCCCCTTCCAGCCGGCGTTGACATCGTCGATACGTCCGTCCATGCCGCGCGCGTAGAAGCCGAGCGGATACGGGATGACGAAATAGGTCCACTTCTTGGTTTGCGGATTTAAGGCAATCAGCGAGTCGGAGTCCGAACCGGTAAGGAACGGAGTGTTTTTCCCGAGTTCCATGATATTCTGCGAGTCCGTCCAATTGAAATAGTGGAAGTCGGCGGGAACGCTCGTGCCCGCAAGCCTCGGGCCGGGGGTTTGGTACAGCGTCCAGCCTTCCGGGCAGTCGCTGCCGTCCACCTTCATCTTGCCGGTCAGGTTCTTGCACTTGCGAACGTCGAACGCGGCCAGGTGGCTGGTCGCCGCCAGACCTGTCCAGACGACGCCGTTGCTGTCGACGTCGACTCCGCGAGGATCGTAGCCCGGCACGGGCACCTTGAAGACCTGGGTCTTGCAGGTAACCGGCGGATTGTTCCCGCGCTGCAGACGAATCAGATAGCCAGGGTAATCTTCCGCGACACCCCACACGGAGTCGTCCACCGGACTCGCCATGGTCGAGTACAGGTTGAAATGGACCATCGTGTCGAGCTTGGGATCGTAGGGGGCCTGGGGTGGGCCGGCCTTTCCTCCGCGTCCGGCCGGGGCGATAGGAGCCGCTCCCGCCGTATCCGTCCCGTACAGAGCCGCGAGATCCGCGATCCGGCGGATATCGTTCCAGGGTTTCGTGATCTTACCGTCACCGTTGGTGTCCACGGTCTGGTCGCACCAGCCGACCGCAGTCTGCTCGGCTTTGCTGTCGTCGTGGGTGGCGGCGAGCGTTTCGTCGTACACCTTGGAATCGATCCAACCGAAAGTGGGACCGCTCAGTTCGTTGAAGTAGATGGTCTCGTCCGGATCGTTGTCGATCACCACGTGGTGCGTGGAGTAGCACGTCTCGATCAACTGAAACTGCTTGGTTTTCGGATCGAAGATGGACGCCTGCCGGGCGCCGCCGCGCTTGGGGTACCATGCGGCGTACTTGTTGTTCGGATCGCTGCACCAGGCCGGCGCAGTGTTGCCGCGAATCTTCGAGGTCAGCCATACGCGGCCCTTGCTGTCGATCATCGGATTGTGCGGATCGGACGGATCGTAGGGCGGATTGGACCACAAATGCTCATTGCCCCAGAAGAAGGACGGACGATTCGGCGACGGGAAACGCGACGGCACTTTGTCCTTGGCCTCGCGTGTCGGAATGTCGATCGAGTACGTGCTGTTATCCGCCTGATCCAGGATCACGAGTTGCCCGTGTCCCGCGTTCACCGCGTAGATCGGCCCGCCGCCGTTGATGGTTGGGTCGTATTTGTACGTGGAAATCTGATCGTGCATGAAGGAGTGGTCGTCGCCTACATCCCATTGGGTGGACACGATATTGCGCTCGATTCCCGACGGGCGGGGCGGCGTGGGCGGCACTGCGCCTTTTTCGATAGCTTCGGTCCAGTCCGCGAGCACCTTCACGGTTTCGGTCTTGCCCATCCCGGTCAGTGTGCCGTACATGTTGGTTCCGCGAACTCCCACACCCAGGCGCCATTCCCAAGCGGCCTCATGGGTCCGAGGAAGGTCGGGCTTGGCCGCGAAGACGTGCTGCACGTCGCGGCTGAGGGGATTGCCCAGCTGATGGCAGAAGTTGCAGCCCGATTTCAGGCGATTAATCCATTGGTCCTGGGTCCGCATGTTGACGTTGAGTCCGTTGCCGTTCGGGTTGGTGTCGGATTTCTCTCCCGTACCGGGAAACATGCTGGCGGGCGGCGGGGCCAGCATCGATAGCCAGTAGTCGCCTGGATAAACCTTGGCGGCTTCCTGGGGAGTCTTCGCGGTCTCCACCTTCAGCGCCAGGGATTTGGTCGTGGGTTTCGATTCGACCGGCGTGGAATCCAGCAGTCCGTACCCTCGGACGAAAATCTTGTAATTTACCGCCGGGAGGTCCGGCAGCATGTAGCGGCCCTGATCGTCGGTCACGACGGTCTTGATCATCTTGGTCTGGAGATCGTTGGTCTCGGCGATGACCCACACACCGGCCTCGGGACCCTTCTCGCTCGTGACGGTGCCCGTAATGTAGCCGGGGTAACTGATCTTGGGATTTGCCGTCACTTTCGCATTGGATTTGGCCTTGCCCTTGCCTTTGGTCTGCTGGGCGCTGGTCGAGTAAGTCGAGAATAGAGCGATCAGGCAAATCACGCCGGCAGACAACAAGGCGCTCATTACCCTGGAACGGGAAGTCTTCATGGAACTCCTCCTCATGGAGCTATGCACGCGCAACGTACCATCGTGAGCGAGCAATCAATAAGTATAGTGAAGGTCACGCGGATCATGCAACGTGTGCATATCGATTCTAACAGGGTTCTCGACTGAGCTTGTCATGAGGAAGTACTCTGTTCGGTAGAGTAGAATGGAGGCGATATTCGACATGCTCTTCCCGGTGACCGGCCACGGCGGTCCGCCGTGCGGCATGACGAGTCTGGGCCGCTAGAATAGTTGGCAGTGAAGCGCGTTGCCATCTTCGCCTGCGTGATGCCGCTATTTGCCCATCATTCGACCGCGCCCTTCGATATGACGCGAGAGTTCACTGTCTCCGGGGTTGTCACGAAGTTCTTGTGGGCGAATCCGCATTCCTACATCGATTTGGATGTAAACGGTGTGAACTGGCGCCTGGAAATGGAAGCCGTGAACCTGCTCCGCCGCTACGGCTGGACCAAGGACAGCCTGAAGGCCGGTGAAAAGATCAGTTGCACCGGTGCGCGCGCCAAGGATCCGGCCGTGTTCGCGCAAAAGTGCTTCAAGGTGGAGTTCCCGGATGGCCGGAAGCTCATCGCTACGCCCCTTGGAAATTAACCGCTACGCGGGTCGAAGAGCCGCCAGTGCCTTCCGCTCCGCGCCGTTCGGATCATTGACCACCTTGCACTCGTTGTTGAAGATCATGGTGGCGCGCTGGGCGTCGTCGAACTTCGGCCAGCTAGGCAGACTCTTGTGGTTGGGATTGCCGGTGCGCGCGAACGAGGTCCAGGCCGCGCTCATTTTGTCCGAAAGCGCGTAACGATCCTCGCCCATGCCGGTCATCGACTGGGCGTTATCCACGTTCTCGGTGACGAACGGGATCTCGAGCGTGTGGAATGTTTTCAGCTTGCCATCGCGCACGGGCGAGCGCCACGTGAAGTAATACATGTAAACCGGAGCCTTTTGCGCCGCTTTCAACTCGGCCTCGGCCACCACGCCGGGACGGAAGCGCAGATCCGATTCGAGAATCAGGGCGAGGTCGATGTCAGACACGCCGGGACGGCCCTGGCGATAGAGATCGATCAGGTGCTTCGCCTGCGCGTCATCGGTGCGCGCGGCCTGCTTGACGCGCGTGAGCAGCGCGGCGTCGTCAATGGGATCGAGCGGCGTCGCGGGGAAAAACGTGACTTCGGTTTCGACGGTTCCAAGCAGCACCGGGATGTCCGCCGACATCGACGGCGCGTCCGGCCAAAACGGATCGCGCGGAAGGCTCCAGCCGTCGAGCACGGGGGCCAGCCGCAAGCCCCGCGTGGCGGTAGTGGCCTGGATCAACTGCTCCATGGGGACTTTTTGAAGGTCGTCCACGGTCTTGACGTTCAGCGTGGCCATCAAAGCCTGGGACGACTTGATGGCGTCGTCCGGAGAGACGGCGCGCAGATTCGATCCGCTCTCGATAATGGCCCGGTGGAACAGGCCCTTGGCTCCAGGCATGGCGAGAAGCGTGCTGACTTTCCCGGCGCCGCCGGACTGCCCGTAGATGGTGACGTTATTCGGATCGCCGCCGAAATTCGCGATGTTTTCGCGGACCCACTGGAGCGCCGCGATGGCATCCAGCATGCCGACGTTGGACGCCTGCGCGAATCGGTCGCTGCCGATCGAGGCCAGGTGCAGGAAGCCGAACGAATTCAGCCGGTGGTTGATGGTTACTGCTACTACGTCACGCTTTTTGGCAAGATTAGTCCCGTCGTAGATCGTGTAGCTGCCGTTGCCGCTGGTAAATCCGCCGCCATGCAGCCAGACCATCACCGGACGCTTATCGTTGCGGCCGAGTCCGTTGGTCCAGACGTTGAGCAGGAGGCAATCCTCGCTCATTCCGGTGGAGGGGATGGTGGCGCGCACCTCGGGGATCTCGGTATGCGGGCTGACCTGCGGCGCTTCCGGTCCCCACGTGAGGGTGTCCTTGATTCCGGTCCAGGCCGCGGGCTTAACCGGCGGCAGAAAGCGGCGATTGCCGGCCGTGGAAGCGCCGTAGGGAATGCCCTTGAACGCGTTAACTTTATTGATCACCAAGCCGCGGATTTTGCCGACCGACGTGTCGACGGTCGCGCCAGCCTTCGTCTCGGCGCCGAATGATTTTGTAATGCCGCCGGCGAAAAAACCGGCCGCGGCTGTTCCGTGTGCTAAAAACTTGCGTCGATTCATCACTTCTTGCCTCCCGTGTCCTTCTTGGGCCCGCCTTGATCCGTGGTGTAGTGCGCCAGGTCGCGCTCGCCTTCCCAGCAGGCGAATTCGAGGATCTCGTAGCCCGGCTTGGTTTCGCGGCGGATGTTGAAGGCCATGGTCCAGGGCCGCGTGTACAACGCCGGATCGTCGAGCGTCGCTTCGTAGTGCAGGGTCCCGTCGGCGATGCGCGTGTAGCGTTCGACTACGTGCAGAGTATCGGTGGTGAAGTTGGCGGCCATGTCGAGCCAGGTCCGGCCATTCTGATTGGTGACGTCCACCACCAGGGTTTCTCCCTCCCAGTGGCCGCGCGATTCGCCGTTGAACAGCTTCATGCTGGAGGGGAGCCGCGCGCTGGTGTCGTCGGTGGGGATGATGCGGTACATGTGGAAGTTTTCGGGCATCATCACCACCACCCCGGGACTCTGGGTGATTTCAAACCCGAACGGAGCGTAGGCCACGCGGGGGATGCCGGAGGGATAACAGTGCGCCTGCGGATCGTCGAAGGCGTGATTTTCGATCAGGTCTTTGCGCTTGGCGGGAGCCCAGGCCTGGTACGGAATCTTCTTGTCGGGCGGATCGACAATGATACTCGGTCCACCGACAATGTTGGGAAGGGTGGGGTGTTCCTCAATGTCCCAGGCCGCCGCGAAGGCCTGGGTGAACCAGATTCCCGAGAGATCGGGCTTCCCTTCGGAGGTCCGGGGGGCTTTATAAGCCGTCTGAGCGGAGGCCAATGCTGCTGCGGCGAAGATGCACAGCCAGGTTTTCATTCTGACTCCATTAAGTTAACAGCCCGCAAAACGGAGTGCCGCGGCAGCACCCAACTACCTGAAGTCCGGTCGCCGCGGCACCCTTTGCGGGCTCGCTCCTGACTCCTGAATTCTGACTTCTTTCTTACTGCGTCCGCGCGCCGACGTTCTTGGCTTTTCCGCCCTTATCTTCGGTGTAGTGCTGGAGGTCCTGATTGCCTTCGATGCAGGCAAACTCCATCTGCTCGTAATCCGGGTTGTTGATCTCCGCGCGCCTCTGCGTGCCCTTCACCTTCATGGGCTGCGTGAACTCGGCGGAAGTCACGTCGGCCTCGTAGTCGATGGTGTTCGAGTCCGTCATGGTGAAACGCTCCACCACGTGCACGTCCTCAGGCTTATAGTGACCCGACGTGTCGAACCAGGTCTTGTCGTTCTGGTGGGTGGTTTCGACCACCAGCGTGTCGCCTTCCCAGTGACCGACCGATTCGCCCTGGAACAAATGCACGGCCGGCGAGGTGATCTGGTGCGGGCGATTGTCCAGCGGAATGATCCGTCGGCTATGCATGAACTCCCAGGTAAACACCACATCGTCCTTGGTCTGGATGGTCTGCTGGCCGAATTGGACCCACATGTTGTGGGGAACACCGGACATGAAGCAATGCAGCTCCGGCTCGTGGAACATGCCGTTGGCGATCAGATCGTCGGATTTCGCGCGAGCGGCCACCGTGTAGGGAACTTTGCCATCCGCGGGATCGACGATGGAGTTCGGGCGGGGAGCGCCGCCGAAACCTCCGCGACCGCCTCGTGCTCCACCGGGACCGCCCCCGGGAGGTCCGCCCGGACCGCGGCCACCGCCTCTGCCGCCTCTGACTTGCGGCTCGATGCTGGTAACGCCACCCGGTTGCACGCCGCCCCAGAAGCCGGACAGGTCAGGTTTGCCTTCCTTGGTCCGGGGAACGGGGCCGGCTGGGGGGGCTTGCTTTCCGCCGCCTCTGCCGCCGAATCCGCCGCCGGGCGGTGGACCCTGACCGGCCATGGAAACCGGCGCGATCACGAAGACCGCAGCCAGGGCTCCCGCAGCCAGCAGCACCATCGCGGAACTCGATACTGACCTGCCGAATCCGTTCTTTTGGTCCATTTTACAGTCTCCGTGGTTAGCGGCTACCGAGCCGGTTGGCGTCGTCCTCAAAGTAAGATTGGCATTCGTACTCGAGCAAGGTTGGATACTGATCCGTATCCCGATGCAGATCCATGCGGATGGTCCACGGACTGGTGAAGGTCTCCGGATCGGTCATGGTGGCTTCATACTGCATGACGTCGGGACTTGTGCGAGTAAAGCGCTCGACCACTTTCAATTGGTCGCTGTGATAATCGCCGGACGCGTCGAACCAGGTCATGTCGTTGTTGTTCCCCACGTCCACGACCAAGGTGTCGCCATCCCACTTTCCGCGCGAATCGCCATTCCAGAAGTCGATTCCGTCGTAATGCGTTTGCTTTTCCATGTAGATGGTCCGCACCATATGCGCGTACTCGGAAATCAGCTGGATGTACTTGGCGGTTTGGAACACCTGGAAAGGAAACCCGTTGTACACGAACCTGGGCGTGCCGGTCATGTAGCAGTGATTGACCGGGTCCAGCTGCTCGCGTTTGTTGAAATTGGCCTCCTGTTTCGCCCGGGCGCCCGGTTTGTAGGGAATCATTCCGTCGGCCGGTTCGACCACGAAGCTCTTGCCGGCGTGAATGCCGGTAGCGGCGTTGTGGGCCTCCAGGCCGTAGCCGGCGGTGTTCCAGGCCTGCCAGATGCCTTGGAGATCGGCTTTGCCGTCTTCTGCGCGGGGGGCCTTGTCATTCCCTTTAGCGCGCTTGGCGCTGCCCTGGCCAGCGGCCGGAACGGGCGCCAACCAGAGAGTCGCGGCGAGTCCAGCCGCGATCGCCAAGCCAGCGTAGGAAATACCTGCGAACGAAGTCCTCATGATACCGATGCTCTCCCCATAGAAACAAAGACGCGTGCGTGCGCGAGCCAACACGCTTCTAGTGCGCCCAAATCCGGCGCACCCGTGCCGACTTAACCCGCGAATCCGCCGGCAGCTTTTTCAATCCAACTGAAAGAAAACTAAGCTACTTTTCCTTGCTTTCGCCAGGACCTTCGTTGGGCGGCCGGGAGCCCATGGTGAATTTCACGCCGGTGGACACGATCGTGACGCCATTCGACCACATGTGGGGCGTTCCGTCTTTGGCGGCCACACCGGTGACCTCGATCTCTTCGCCGGCCTTGAACATATCTTTGCGCCAACCGTTGCGGTACAGGCCGTTGGGAGGAGGTGTTTCCGCAGCCCAGTTGGTCACTTTCCCGTCCGGACCGGCTACGTCAAAGTGTACCCAGGAATGGGGGTTAACCCAGTCCAATTTGGTGAACTTGCCCTTGAGAGTCAGGGGCTTGGTCTGGTCATATTCCGCCGAGAAGGAGTGATGGGCCAGCATCGGCACAGCGGCGAGGAGCAGCGCACCAACGGCAACTAGAGATAATTTTATTTTCATCAGGACACCTCCCGCATTCAAATCTAACATAGGAACAGACTACGGAACGCACGCCCTTGGTTACAAAGGTCCACCAAGGATCATGGACCCTGGCTGCGGCCGTTGTCAAGATCCTGATGGAGTTTTATCAGTGTTTCCAACCAAATGCCCGGTCCAGGCTCAGCGGGCCGGCGCCGGCGGCGGTCAGCCAAAGATACGTGAAGCAGTACAGGACCGTGATTTCGCCGCCGCTCAGTAAAGGCCAGAAGCTGATCCAGATGTGCACCCGGAAATACGCCACGGCCATCTGCCCGCATAGGATGAATGCGGTGATCCGGGTAAACAGACCCAGGATAATCAGCGCTCCGCCGAAGGTTTCGATGGCGCCCGCTGCCCCCAGCATGGTGTCCAGAGGCGGCCGGTGACCGCCGATTCCTCCAAACCAGCCGAAGAATTTCTGATAGCCGTGCAGCGAGAAGGTAAATCCGACAATAATACGGAGCAGTGAACGCAGGTACGGTTCATAGGAGGAAACGGTTTTTGCGAGGGACGTTTCAACAGGCATGCGTGCAACGATATCACATGCTCGCGGGATATGACTCACATTAAGGGATTACTGAAGGGTCCGAAGTTCAATGGACGGCACTCGACCGTGATCCCCAACGCGGTGGTGGCCGTCGAGGCGGCCCGAGATTGCCCGCACGTCACCAAGATCGGCTTGGGCGTGATCACGCCGATCCGATCGGGGCCGGAACACTTGAAATTCACGCCGGTCAGCGGGGGCTTGAAGATGCAGGTTCGCGGGGCCCATGCCATTCAAGTGTTTTGGCTGTACACGACTCGTCCGGAGGACGCGATCGAGGAAATTACTCGGAAGTGGGAAGCGCGCTAGGGTATTTTCAGCCCCCGCCGTTACCGGCGGGGCTAGCCCCGTCTGTGAGGACGGGGGCTGCATTATCGCTAACAGGCGCGAGAACTGCGTCCGCCATGGCGCGCTTGAGCGCGGGAAGACCTTCGCCGGTGACGCTCGAAATCTTGTAGAACGGAAGCCCGCGCTCGCGGGCCAGCGCTTCGAGCGATGCGATGCGCGCCGGGTCCTGCGCGGCATCGATCTTGGTGGCGACAACGATCATGGGCTTGTGCGCCAATTCGTCCGAGAAGCTGGCGAGCTCGGCCACGACCACTTCGAAATCGTGCACCGGATCGCGGCCGGTGGCCTCGGAAACATCCACCAGGTGGGCCAGCAGGCGCGTGCGTTCGACGTGCCGCAGAAACTGAATGCCCAGGCCATGGCCGGTGTGCGCGCCCTCGATCAATCCGGGAATGTCGGCGACGACGAAGGTGCGGTGATCGTCGGCATCGGTGCTGACGACGCCCAAATGCGGCTCGAGCGTGGTGAACGGGTAATCGGCAATCTTGGGTTTCGCGGCCGAGATGCGCGAAATCAGCGTGGACTTGCCGGCGTTGGGAAATCCCACCAGTCCGACATCGGCCAGCAGCTTCAATTCGAGCCGGAGCTTGCGTTCTTCGCCGGGCTTGCCGTCCTCATGCTCGGTGGGCGCCTGATGCGTGGACGTGGCGAAACGCGCATTGCCCTTGCCGCCGTGTCCGCCCTGCGCGACGATAAATCGATCGCCGGGCACGGTGAAATCGTGCAGCACCTCGCCGGTCTCCCAATCGTAGACGACGGTGCCGACGGGCGTGGCCACGTCGATCGAAGCGCCTTCGCGGCCCTTGCGGTTGCTGCCTTCGCCGTGACGGCCGCGCTCGGCTTTATGTTCGGGGTTGAAACGGAAGTGAAGGAGCGTGTTGTAGTGCTGGCTGGCGACCAGGATCACGTCGCCGCCATTGCCCCCGTCGCCGCCGCTGGGTCCGCCGCGAGGAACGAATTTCTCGCGCCGGAACGCAAGACAGCCGTTACCGCCGTCGCCGGCTTTCACTGTAATGATTACTTCGTCGATAAACACGTCCGCTCCATTACTGTCGCGGCTCGGAATTGGATTGGAGGACCGTGCTGCTTACTCGGCGGCTTTGATGCTGACGAACTTGCCCATCCGGCCGCGATCGCGGAATTCGATGATCCCCGGGATCTTGGCGAACAGCGTGTCGTCCTTGCCCAGGCCGACGTTGACGCCCGGCTTGATGCGCGTGCCGCGCTGCCGGACGATGATGGTTCCGCCGGTGACCAGCTGGCCGCCGAAGGCCTTGATGCCCAAGCGCTGCGCGTTCGAATCGCGGCCGTTTTTAGAACTGCCTAAACCTTTTTTGTGTGCCATGACTATTGCTCCGGCTTACGCCAAAATCTCATTCACCTGCACGCGCGTGTAATTCTGGCGATGCCCGATGGTGCGCTTGTACTGCTTCTTGCGCTTGAACTTGAAGACGATGGTCTTCTCCCCGCGGCCTTGCGCGGCGATGGTGCCCTTCACGCGCGCGGCGCTCAGCGCCGAGCCGGCCCTTACCGAATCGCCGTCGACGACAGCCACAACGCGGTCGAATTCAACGTCTGCGCCCACATCGCCGGTCAGAGTCTCGACTTCAATCGACTCGCCTGGCGCGACGCGATACTGTTTACCACCGGTTTCAATGACTGCGTACATACGGGTCCTCTTAAAGATTTTGGCTGGAAACCTTAGGTTACTACAGTCTAGGGCTTGTCCGCCAGTTACACCTTGTCTGCGAGCACCAGGCCGACAGGCCCGCCCGTCTCCAGCTTGCGCGGATTCACCAGGCCTGCTTCCGTGAGCCAGCCGCTGATTTCCTCGAAGGTGAACGTATCGCCATTGTCGGTGTGGGCCAGCATATTCACGGCGAAGATCAGGCCCATGGGCGGACCCGTGCGATCCGGGTTCACCAGGAACTCGCTGATAACAATGGTTCCTTTGGGTGCCAGGGCGGCTGCGGCCTTCTTCAGGAGCTGCCGGCTGCGCTCGACTCCTTCGCTGTGCAGGATGTGGCCGATGGTGACCAGATTGTAGCCGGTTCCGAAATCGACATCGTGAAAGTCGCCGGGGATGAATTTGAAGCGGTCGATCAGGCCGAAGCGGGTGGCCATTTTTCGGGTGACGTCGAGGACGCCGGGCCAATCCTGCGCGGTGACGCTGATCTGCGGCGATTGCTGGGCCAGACCGATGCCCCATACGCCCGAGCCCGTACCGATATCGAGCTGCTTGATCGGACTCTTGGCATTCGCCAGGCCGAGCGCATGGCCCGCGACCTGCGTGGCCGGGTAACTCATGGCGAAAATGGGTTCGACCAGTTCCTGAAAGAAGCTGTCGCCGGTGGTTTGCTGGTTTACGGCGGTGGAGGGTTTGCCGGTCTTGACGACCTCGGGCAGCGGCAGCCAGGTTGAAATCATCTTCAGACCGCTGAACTCGACGAACTTTCCGAGATAGCCGGGCTTCGAACTGACCAGGAATGCGGCGCTTTCAGGAGTCAGGGAGTAGCGTCCGTCGGAGCTCTTGCTTAGAAATTGGAACCCGACGAGCGCGTTCATGATGCTGCGCAGTCCTCGGACGGAGTTGCCGGAGGCTTGGGATAATTCCTCGACGGTCTTGGGACCAGCGTCGAGCAGATCGAAGACTTTCGCCTGGATCGCGGTGCCCAGAATGATCGGCGGGGCATAGCCCCAGACCATTTCCATGATGCGGTCGGGGCGGACGGCGGGGTTCGATGAAGCTGACATAAGGTTCCTCCGGATTTTGATTATGCCACGGGTCATGGTAGCGCTCGCGTCGTAAATCGACAAGAATGGTAGGCGCTATGAGGATTCCACTTGGCTTCATGCTTCTAGCGACCGTGTTCGCTTTGGTTGCGCAGGACCAGCCGATCTTGAATGAAAACATCGGGATCGTCGACTTCGAGTCTTTGGACTACCCCCGGGTGGCTGGGCTTGCACGCGTGTCGGGGGTGGTGGTCGTGAGAGTGAAAGTGGACTCGGATGGCAAAGCGGTGTCCGTAGCTGCGATTTCCGGACCCAAACTATTGATAGACGACACATTGTCAAATGCCCGAAAATGGCACTTCCAGCCCAAGGGATCACGCGACGTAGTGATCGTGTATGACTTCAAGCTGGAGGGTATTTGCAAGGGACCTTGCTCAAGCTCCTTCACCTTCTCACCTCCGAACCTCGCGACGATCACAGCGGGCGTTCGACTTATTGACCATGGGGGCGGAAACTGATGAGTGGAACGAAGCTGGTAGCATAGGAAGTTGTCAGGCTCCGGGCTTCGTGCAACGGGCGGCTGCAAACCCCGCCAGGTCCGGAAGGAAGCAACGGTAGCGGCTTAACCCGTGTGCCGCGGATCACCCGGGGCCTGGCATATACTCACGAACGTCCCGCCCCATGTACCAGGTCATCGCCCGCAAATACCGGCCGCAGACGTTCGCCGAGCTGATCAGCCAGGAGCACGTCCGGACCACGCTCGAAAACGCGATCTCGCAGAACCGCATCGCGCACGGCTACATTTTTTCCGGCCAGCGCGGCACCGGGAAAACCAGCGTCGCGCGGATCATGGCGCGCTGCCTCAACTGCGAAAAAGGACCGACCATCACCCCATGCGGTGTATGCGCCAGCTGCCTTGAGATCGCCGCCGGATCGGGCATGGACGTGATCGAGATCGACGCGGCGTCCAACCGCGGCATCAACGAAATGCGCGAGCTGCGCGAGAACGTCCGCTTCCGCCCGGCGCGCGACCGCTATAAGGTCTTCATCGTCGACGAAGCGCACCAGATCACCAGCGAAGCCTTCAACGCGCTGCTCAAAACGCTGGAGGAGCCGCCCGAATGGGTGGTGTTCATGCTGTGCACCACCGAGACGCACAAGATTCCGTCGACCATCGCTTCGCGCTGCCAGCAATTCAGCTTCCGGTCGGTGGATTTCGCGGAGCTGGTCGCGCGCATGGAATGGATCATGCAGCAGGAAGGCATCCAGACCGATCCGGAAACGCTCAGCATCCTGGCACAAGCGGGCGAAGGCAGCGTGCGCGATTCCTTATCCGCGCTCGACCAAGCCATTGCCTGCTGTGGAAACACTCTGGAAGGCAAGCAGGTGCGCGAGCTGCTGGGGATGTTCTCGCTGGAATCGTTGGGCGCGGTGACCAAGGCCCTCGCCGAAGGCGATTCCAAGAAAATGCTGGACGTGGTCGCCGAACTCGAAGCGAACGGGCGCAGCCTGCAGCACTTCGCGCGCGAGCTGGCTCGCTATTTCCGCAATCTTCTCGTCGTGCGGATCGAGGGGAAACCGACGCGTTTAGTCGCGGCGTCGCCGCCGGAGCAAGAGAAGATGCTCCAAGCCGCTTCGCAGTTCAGCGAAGACGATCTCACGCGGGATCTGAAACTCGCGCTGGATTTATTTCGCGATTTGCAAAGTTCCCTGCAGCCGCGGCTGCACCTGGAGATGGGACTGCTGCGGCTGATTCATGCGGGTCGATTGCAGCCGATCGAAGAGGCATTGGCAGCGCTGGGCGGATCGGGCGCTGGATCGGGGAAAACGGGGGACAGCCAGCCAGTTTCCTCCAGAAGTACCGCGTCCAGCCCGCGCGAATCGGCACGGAAACCGGAGGCAGTCCCCAGTTTTCAGGCAGCATCGGTCGAAGGCGATTTTCGGACCAGGCTGCTGGCGACGCTGCACGAGAGTAAGCTCACACACGTGGCCGACGCCGTGGGCCACTCGGAAGTCGCCGAGACGCCCGCCGAGATTACGTTCACGGCTCCCAAGATGTACCAGATGTTTTTGAAGGGCCAGGAATTTGAAGCGGCGGTGCGGCGTGTGGCGGGCAGGACGGTCAGAATCACCTTGAAAGTGGGAGAGGCAGCACCTGTGGCGACGAAAGCGGCAGAGCCGCCGAAAACAGATGAAGCTGCCGAGCGTGCGCTGGCGCATCCGGAAGTGAAACGCATTCAGGAACTGTTCCCGGAAAGCCAGGTGCGCGCCGTTCGCAATTTGAAGGAAAGTGAGCAATCTTGAAGGAGAGCGACGCATGAAGATGCCGGGAAACATGCAGGCCATGATGCAGCAGGCCCAGAAGATGCAGCAGAAGATGCAGGAGGAGGTCGCGCTGATTCGCGTCGAAGCCTCGGCCGGCGGCGGCATGGTGACGGTGGGGATGGACGGCCAGAAGAAGGTCACGAGCGTCAAGATTGACCCCGAGGTCGCCGGCGACGTCGAGATGTTGCAGGACCTGATGATGGCAGCGTTCAATGAAGCGCACAAGAAAGTGGAAGACGAGACGCAGAAGAAGATGAGCGGTATGCTGGGCGGCCTCGGCCTGCCCCCGGGCCTCCTCTAAACACGTTTTAGAAACCAGAATGCCTGATTTTGCCGCGCCGCTGCAGCGCTTGATCGACGAGTTCCGCCGGTTGCCCGGGATCGGGCAGAAATCCGCGCAGCGTCTCGCGTTTTATGTGCTGCGCTCACCGCGCGATCAGGCGGCCGCGCTGGCAGCGGCGCTCACGGACGTCAAGGATAACCTGGGCATTTGCGCGGAGTGCAACAACATCAGCGATGCCGAACTGTGCCCGTATTGCCGCGACCCCAATCGCGACCGGTCGTCGATTTGCGTGGTGGAAGAGCCGCACAGCATCCTTTCGGTGGAGACCACGCGGTCATTCAACGGACTGTATCACGTGCTGCACGGTGCGATTTCGCCGCTGCGCGGCATCGGACCGGAGCAGTTGAGGATCAAGGGGCTGCTGGACCGGATCGCCAAGGAAGACGTGAAAGAGGTCATCCTGGCGAACAATCCCACGGTGGAAGGCGAGGCGACGGCGGTCTATCTGTCGCGATTGCTCAAGCCGCTGGGGATCAAAGTGACCCGCATCGCCATGGGGATTCCCGTGGGAAGCGACCTCGAGTTCGCCGACGAAGTGACGATGCTGAAGTCATTGGAGAATCGGCGGGAGATGTAGCGGGGTGCCTGATTCGCAAAGGCCGTCGTTCGTGAGTCCACCTATCGTAACGCTCTCGATTCGATTGGCTTCCCGCGGGCGGGCGAGCGCAACTTTCAGGTAGTTATCGCTGAGGGCGATGCGGCCATCTTCGATCGTGACGACGGACACAGTCCGTCCAATCGTGGCCCGGCGGAATTCCAGGTTCTTACGTGCCGCAAGATCGCGAAGGATATGGGTGCGGTGCTTGCGGACTTCCATCGGCACCTGATCCGCGACATCAGCAGCGGGCGTGCCGGGGCGAGCCGAGTACGTGAACACGTGCAAGTAGGTGAACGGCAGGCTCTCGATGAACGCGCGCGATTCCTCGAATTCCTGCTCGCTCTCACCGGGAAACCCGGTCATCACGTCCGCGCCGACAGCACAATCCGGCATCAGCGCACGAGCTTTGAGAATCCGGTCGGCATAGTGACGCGGGCGATACTTGCGATGCATGCGGCGTAGAACCGTGTCGGAACCCGATTGCAGCGGAGCGTGCACATGCTTGGCGATGCGCGGCGAGGTCGCGACTAGTTCCAGCAGAGCATCCGACCAATCCATCGGCTCAACCGAGCTGAGGCGCAGGCGTTCCACGCTCGTCTCGTCAAGAAGCCGGCGCACCAGATCGACGAGTCGGCTGCCCCCCTCAAGCTCGCGGCCCCAGCGGCCAAGGTTGATCCCGCTGAGAACCACTTCCCGATATTTCGCGGCGAGATGGCGGACTTGATCGATCACGGAATCCGGCTGCGCGCTGCGGCTGCGGCCACGCACGTAAGGAATAATGCAGAACGAGCAGCGATTGTTGCATCCGTCCTGAATCTTGAGATTCGGTCTGGTGCGATCGCCCAGGGCGTCATGCATTTGTTGAGAAACGACCGGCGCGGAAAGAAAATCGCGCTGCTCGAAAATATCGCCGATGCGGATCTCGCCATGATAATGCTGGCCATCGGCAACCAGATCGGGAATCGAATTCTTGTGCGAATTCCCGACCACGAAAGTCACACCGGGCAGGGCGGCGATTTCCTCGGGAGCACGCTGGGCGTAGCAGCCCGTGACGACGATGCGCGCCTCGGGCTGAGTGCGATGGATGCGGCGGACGGTTTGGCGAAGCTCGTCGTCGGCGGTGGAGGTGACGGTACAGGTGTTCAGGACGACGAGATCGGCATCAGCGATTTCTCGGGCCGCGTTCAGTCCACTCGCGGCGAGGCCGGCTTCGAGCGCGGCTCCATCGGCCTGCGAAGCTCGGCATCCGAACGTTTTTACGAAGTAGCGCTGCAACACACCATCTTAGCGTTCTGGCGGATCAGCGCCTGTGACCGGATGAAGCCTGAGGCTGCCAATGCGTCAATCGTCGTCGTGTTGCGTGGCGAGCTTGGTGATGACGTTCATGTCTTCGAGAGTCGTGACGTCGCCGGCAACCGTATTGTTAGTTACGAGTTCGCGCAGCAGGCGGCGCATGATTTTGCCGCTGCGGGTCTTGGGCAGCGCATCGGTGAAGCGAATCTCTTCGGGCCGCGCGAAGGCGCCGATTTCGTGCGCCACCCATTGGCGCAGTTCCTTCCCGAGCTTTTCATGGTCATAGTCGCCCTTCTTCAGGGTGACGAAGCAGCACACGGCCTGACCGGTGATCTCGTGCGGCTTGCCGACCACCGCGGCTTCGGCAACGGCGGGATGGCGGACCAGCGCGGACTCGACCTCCATGGTGCTGAGGCGATGGCCGCTCACGTTCATCACGTCGTCGACGCGGCCGAGAATCCAGTAGTAGCCGTCGGCATCGCGGCGGGCTGCGTCTCCGGTGAAATACGCGCCGGGAACGCGGCTCCAGTACTGCTCCTTATAACGATCCGGATCGCCCCATATGCCGCGGATCATCCCCGGCCACGGCCGCCGAAGAATCAGGAATCCTTCCTGGTCCGTGCCGACTTCGAATCCCTTGAGATCGACGATGTCGGGGATGATGCCGGGCATCGGCAGCGTGCCGGATCCAGGTTTCGCCGGAACGGCGCCGGGCATGGGCGCGATCAGAATGCCGCCGGTTTCGGTCTGCCACCAGGTATCGATGATGGGACAGCGGCCTTTGCCGATCACGCGGTTGTACCATTCCCAGGCGGCGGGATTGATCGGCTCGCCGACGGAACCCAGCAGGCGGAGGCTCGATAGATCGTGCGCGTTGGGCCAGTGGTCGCCCTGACGAATCAGCGCGCGGATCGCGGTGGGGGACGTGTAAAGAATGCTGATGCGATATTTTTCGATGAGGCGCCACCAGCGGTCGAACTGCGGGTAATCGGGAGCGCCTTCGTACATCACGCTGGTCGCGCCGGCCGCCAGCGGTCCATACACGATGTAGCTGTGCCCGGTGACCCATCCGATATCGGCCGAGCACCAGTAGGTGTCTTCTTCTTTCAGATCGAAGACCCACTTCATGGTCGCGGTGATGTGCGTGAGATAGCCGCCGGTGGTGTGCAGAATCCCTTTGGGCTTGCCGGTCGTCCCAGACGTATAAAGTACGAACAGGGGATGCTCGCTATCGAGCGGGACCGCGGGGCAGTCTTCGGTCGCGTGCTCGTCGAGCTCATGCCACCAGAGATCACGGCCACTTTTCATCGGCGTGTCGGAGCCGGTGCGGCGATAGACAATCGCATCGCGAACGCCGGGACACTCTTCGAGTGCCTCATCCACGGCCGGCTTGAGCTTGATCTCCTTGCCGCGTCGAAAACCGCCATCGGCGGTGATGACCAGGGTCGCGCCCAGGTCCTGGATGCGGGCCTTGAGCGCCTCGGCCGAAAATCCGCCGAACACGACGCTGTGGATGATCCCGAGCCGCGTGCACGCCAGCATGGCGATGGGCAACTCCGGAATCATGGGCATGTAGATGATGGCGCGGTCGCCGGCCACATACCCGCGCGATTGGAGCACGCTGGCGAAGCGGACCACCAGGCGATGCAGTTCCTGATAGGTGATGAACCTCTGCTCGCCAGGCTCCCCTTCCCACAGAATCGCGACTTTGTTCTTGCGTGCGGTCGTCAGGTGACGATCCAGGCAGTTATAAGAGACGTTGAGTTTGGCTCCGGCGAACCAGCGCGCGAAGGGCGGGTTCCATTCGAGCACCTTGCTCCACTTCTCGAACCAGTGGATTTCGCGCTCGGCGATCTCACCCCAAAATTCTTCCGGATCCTGTTCCGCGCGGCGGTAGAGATCCAGGTAACCTTCCATACCCTGGACATGGGCCTTGCGGACAAACTCTTCGCTGGGGGGATAGACCGACGGGGTGCTCATCGAATCGGATTGTAGCAAACGTGCTCCTACCCGGAAGCTCGTCTTGCGTGGCCGCGGCCCGGTTAGTGCGTATTCCTGCTATTGGTCGTACTTCGGGACTTTGATCCGGCCTTCCCACAGACTCTTGTTGTTCTCCTCGCAGGAGTACTCCATGATCTGCGTGTCGGTGCGGAGCGTGAACGTCCGCTTGTTGCCCCAGTCCGCGGTGAACGCCTTCGGATCGTGAATCTTTACTTCATAGGACATATGGCCGAGATCGGGCCGAGTGAAACGCTCCGTGATTTCGAGCGCGTCGCTGTGCGGATGGCCGATGGTGTCCAGCCGGGTCTTGCCGTTGAAATTGTTCGTGTCCACCACCAGCGTGTCGCCTTCCCAGTGGCCCACCGAATCTCCAAACCAGGTCGGATCGAGGTCTTTCGCATGCGGCCGGCCGTCGATCGGGATCAATTTGAACCAGGTGTTCTGCTCGTACAGCAACGCGAGAAACGGTGGATTCTGGATGAACTGGATCGGGTCGGGCGAATTCATCGAGCGCATCAGACCGAAGGGCAGACAGGCTCCGGTGTAGTCGCCCTCGCCGGCCTGGTAGGCATCCCACTTTGCCTTCCACGCCGCGGTATAGGGGAGCTCTTTCGGTCCGGTCGGGTCGCCTCCGCGATTATCCTTGGCCGGTCCGGACGCCATGTTCGGGGTGTACGGCCGGAACCACAGCCCGCTCAGATCGGGTTTGCCATCCTTGGCGACCGGCGTGGGGCCCGTGGGAGCAACCGGTCCGCCTCGGCCCTTGCTCTTACCCTTACCCTTGAATTGTCCTTTTCCTTGCCCGGGAGCGGGCTCTTGGGAAAAAGCCAAGCCGACCATGGAGAGCGCGATCGCGGCGCTCAAAATCCCAACCTGGAGACGAGTGCTCATAATTAAAACTCCTGACGTTTCGGCGTCAAAATAATCACGTTCTATTCTACAGCACGAATTTCAAGGGCGCTCGCCGGCGTTCCTGAGGAATGTTCCGCGTTCCAGCTCCTCGAAGGCTTCCTTGAGCTGGTCCTGCGTGTTCATGACGATCGGTCCGTACCAGGCTACCGGCTCCTCCAGCGGTTTTCCCGAAACCAGCAGGAACCGGATGCCATCTTCGCCCGCCTGCACCGTGACTTCGTCGCCCCGGTCGAACAGAACCAGCGAGCGATTGTCGGCCTCGGCCGGCGGCACTGTATCCGCCGAACCCACGCCTTCGGTTGGGACCGCCAGCGGCCCGGAAGCGTTCGAAAACTTTCCGTCTCCCCCGAACACGTACGCGAAGGCATGACGGGTGGTTTCCACCGGCAGGGATTTCCGCTTTCCCGGGGGAACCGAGACATCGATATAAATCGGATCGGCCGCGATTCCGTCCACGGGACCCTTCTTGCCCCAGAAGCTTCCGCACACCAGGCGCACCTGAGTCCCGTCGTCGTCCGTGATGATGGGGATGTCGGGCGACTTCACTTCCTGATAGCGGGGATCGGTCATCTTGAGCGAGGCGGGCAGGTTGGCCCATAGCTGGAACCCGTGCATGCGCCCGGACTGATCGCCCTTGGGCATTTCCTGATGGATGATGCCCTTGCCGGCGGTCATCCACTGGACATCGCCGGCCGCAATCGCGCCTTTGTTGCCCATGCTGTCGGCGTGGTCCACGGTTCCGGCCAGCACATACGTGATGGTTTCGATCCCGCGGTGGGGATGCCAGGGGAAACCCGCCAGGTAATCCGCCGGAACGTCGTTGCGGAAGTCGTCCAGCAGCAGGAATGGGTCGAAATCGGTGGTATTGCCGAATCCGAACGCGCGGCGCAGGTGCACCCCGGCTCCTTCAAGCGTCGGTTTGGACTTGATCAGGCGTTTCACGGGTCGGATCGACATGAATTGACTCCTATACGAAGTTTAGCGTGTCGGTCAACCGCGTTCTTCAGAATAGATCTGTGCTCAGCGGGCCGGAACCGGCCGGGGCACGTGCAGCGACATCAGGACCAGGGTTCCGTTGATCTTACTGAACCAGTGCGGGGTGTTCTCGGGAACGATGAAAAAGTCGCCCTTGGCGACATTCCGGGTATCGCCGCCGTCGATTGCGGTGCCGGTGAGGTTCTCGGCGTTGGTTCGGGATTCACCCGCGAGTTTTCCGCCAGTGACTAGCGTCCCGCTACCATCAATCACGTAGAACAGCTCGGCTTCTTTTTCGTGGACGGCCGCTGGGCCAACCGCTGCACGGTATTCCAGATTCGCGTTATAGGGAGCGAGCCGTAGAATTCCCTGGATGAAGTTGGCCTGGTCCGGTTTCCGTTCGCTCTTGGCCTTGGCCATCATGGCCACAATTTCCTTGGCCGAGGTATACATTTTGGGAGCCTGAGGGGCTTGTTTGCCTGTTTGTTGGGCAGGCAGTTGGGACACTGCCGCGGCTGTCACGAGCATCAGGGCAACGCTGGTCAGTTTTGCACGCATGTTGAGTCTCCGTTTTTTCGCAATCTTGAGGTGGACTTCAGAAATGCTATCACGGTGGCGGGGAAATCGTCTGTGTTATATCTCTATGCAGCAAGGAGACGCTTCCCATGAAGATGAGACCCTTTTTGAGTTTGTCATTCGGTCTGGCTGCCACGGCTGCGATGGCGCCGTTCGCCTGGGCGCATTTTAAGCTGCTGGAGCCGGCCTCCTGGATTCAGGAAAACAATCTGGGCGATCCGCAAAAGCTTGGGCCCTGCGGTGGAACGTCAGCCAATGCCGCGAAGAGCAAGGCCGCCAACCCCGCAACGCCGACGAACGCAATCACCAAGGTCCAGGGCGGGCAGAAGCTGCACATCAAGCTGCAGGAGACCGTGTTTCATCCGGGGCATTACCGGATCGCGCTTGCGGTGAATTCCCGCGCCGAGCTTCCGCCGGACCCGGAAGTGGTCACGCGCGATACCGAAAAGGGCCCGTGGTCCGTATCGGCGCACATCGATCCGAATCCGAAGCCCCCGATTCTGGTGGACGGGTTATTCGCCCACACCTCGAAGCAGGCCGATCCGTGGGAAACCGACGTCACGCTGCCCAACATCAGCTGCTCGAAGTGCACGCTGCAGATCATCCAGTTTATGGCCGAGCACGGCCGCAACTCGGATGGCGATTTCTCCTATCACCACTGCGGGGAATTGCAGATCACGGCCGACCCTTCGAAGCCGATCGACCGGGCGTGGATGACCACCGTGGGGTTGCCGGTCCAGCCGCTGAAGGCCGTGAAGTAGTTGGCTGAAAAATGAAAAGGGCCGCCTGCCGGCGGCCCTTTCGGTCTTGGCTTACGCGCTACGTGTCCGGTGTGCCCGAACTAGGGGCGATTGACGTTCTCAGCCTGGAGTCCCTTCGGCCCCCGTTTCACCTCAAACTCCACTTCCGTGCCTTCCTCCAGCGTCCGATAGCCGGACATCTGGATTGCCGAGAAGTGAACAAATACATCCTCGCCGCTGGCCCGCTGGATAAATCCATAGCCCTTGGCGGCGTTAAACCATTTGACGACACCCTTTTCTCTCACTACTTGATATCTCCTCTTTCACTCCCGGAAGGCCGGGATCGTGCTTAAAAACTCTGCCATTGTCGCATGTAATCTGTTCTATTGCAATCAGATATTTAAATGCAAGGGTACCGTTTTGCAGGGTTCGGCGCAGCCTCAAGTCCAGCCCTCCAACCGACGATAAACAGATGGTGGTAAAGATCTTGTTACGAATCGCGGGACCGGCGTTGGCTTTTTTGATGCTGGCGGGGTGCGGAAGCGGTGAATTCTCCGCCAAGGGAGTCCTGGAATCGCACCCCGTGCAGCTCGACGGGGAACAGGTGGTTCTGGACCCCGGACAAGTAGACTGCGGCACCCACGAGGACCTTTGGGACATCACTCCCCTGGGCGACGGCAGGGCCGTGGCCCGGCTGACGAAGAAAGGCCGCGATCTGCAGTTCAGCGACGATGTCCAGATCGGCGATCCGGCGGTGGGCGTACCGTACGTCCAGATTCACGGCACCTTTCCCGTCAAGGTGTTCCAGGTAAGCTCGGTCCGCGACGAGGATGCCTACACCAAGCTGGCCGAGGTCAAGTTAACCGTCCGAATCGACCATAGCTGCTTCCAGAGCAACCCGCCGGTCCTCATGGGGATCCGGCATGGGCAGTTCGACCCGTCCGCAAGCCCGGTTTTCCGGTTTAAACTGGACGGCGAGTGGATGGTCGACCAGATCGTTCACTAAAACGGCCCTGTGCGGCGATCCACCCCGCGTTGACTTGCCTTGAAGACTAAGAGTAGTATGGTTTCACCGAAGGGCCCCCGGCAGGCGTAACTTCCGTGGCAAAAACAGCGCCTAATCCTGTTGCGTGTAAGCTCTCGGTCCCGTGCTCCTTTCGAGAGGAACGCCAGGAGGATTCTTTAACTTGACTAGACCTATTACTTCGATTCTGACTGCGGCAGGCATTTTTGTCGGCCTATCGTTGTTCTCGGTGCCGGCTGCCGCCCAGCGCGGTTTCGGAGCGCCCGACCCTGCCGGTTGCCCCGGACCGCCGGAGTGGCGGGCGAAACAAATCGCGGAGCAGGCTGCCGCGGCTGCCGCGCGCGGAGGCGCTCAAGGACCAGGACGGGGAGCCGGCCGAGTCGGACGCGGTGGGCGCGGAGCTCAGGCTGAGTTGCCGCCGGTCCCACGCTTCCCGAACGAACCGCAGTATGGCGTACAAGCCGGCAAGCCGGATTTCGGCGGGTTGGCCAAGGGCGTGTGGAGCGTCCCCTACATCGTCAATCTGCAGATCAACGCGCACGACGAAAAGGGCTGCCAGTACATCTATCCGCCGTTCAAGCCGGCGGCCAAGGCGCTGTGGGAAGAGCGGTTCCTCAAGAACGACATGAAGGACGATCCGGAAGGCTTCTGTCTGCCTCCCGGCAATCCGCGCATGTTCTACACTCCGTATCCCACGCAGATCTACCAGTTGCCGGATCGCATCCTGTTCGTTTATGAAGGGGGTGCGCACGTCTGGCGCGTGGTCTATATGGATGGAAGGAAGCTTCCTAACCCCGACGATATAAATCCAACTTATCTGGGTTACTCCGTCGCACACTGGGACGGCGATACGCTGGTGATCGAATCGCTCGGCTATAACGATCGGACCTGGCTCGACGCTTCCGGCCATCCGCACGGCGAAAAGCTGAAGGTCACCGAGAGGCTCACGCGCACCAACTTCAACAACATCAAGGTGGAAGCGACGATTGACGATCCGGAGTATTACACCCAGCCGTGGACCGTGGTCACCGGCATCACCTGGACGCCGAATACTACCGGCCCGTTCACGATGCGCGGCGGCGAAATCCTGGAGTACATCTGCCAGGAAAACAATCGCGACCTGACCCACCTCGGAGCGGAGCGCGGCAAGTAGCAGAGGTTCGCTGAGCAGACGATTCAGCCATTGGCCGGTCCCGGCGGCAGGTTTGTGCACGATATTGTGCGCGGCCCTTCTGCCGGCGATCGGCCAAACGCTTTTTGCGGCCGACCCGGTCACTCGTCTGCCGGACGGCCACGTCGATCTCGGAGGACCCGGAGTCTGGAGTCTCCCCTCCATCCCCGATTTGACGCCTTACGTCACGGTTGGAGTTCCCTTCAATACCAAGGGCAAGCAAGTCTGGGACGCACGGCGGGCGCAGCCGGCGTCCGATCCGGAAAGCCGCTGTCTGCCGTCGGGTGTGCCACGCATCCTGTACATGCCGTACTCGATGGAGATCCTGCAGCTTCCCAACCGCGTGGTCATGATCTACGAGGGCGGCACGCACATCTTCCGTTCGATCCCCATGGGCACGAAGGCCGGCGTAAAGCATCCCGCGGATCCCAACCCCACGTATCTCGGCGATTCCTACGGCTGGTGGGATGGCGATTCGCTGATGGTGGACGTGGTGGGTTTGAACGACCGGACGTGGCTCGACTCTTTCGGCCACCCGCATGGCGAGAAGCTGCACGTGGTCGAAAAGTACACGCGGCTGGACTCGCTAAAGCTGGAGTACACGGCGACCATCGACGATCCCGAATATTACACCAAGCCCTGGACCGTGACGACGTCAGCCACGTATCGCCCGAACGATCGGCTGAAAGAGTACATCTGCCAGGAACGGCAGTAACCTACTCCAGTTCCTGTACGGGGACGTCGTAGTGCGCGGTGTTCACCACGCCCTTGCGCTGGAACTGGACCCATACGCGATACGTCCCGGGACGCGGGAACGTGACATCGAACTGCACATTCGGTCCCCCGTCGGCGATGAACGGGTGCGTGTGGATCAGATCGATCAGATCCTCGCTGGCCACCAGCATGTGCCCCCAGGCTCCGATGTATTTTTCGAAGCCGTCTAATTCTCCAAGCCCACCTGGCGGCTTGAGGGTGAAATGCAGTTGGGTTTTCAGGCCGGCGATGGCTTGCGGCGGCTCGGTCCTGAATTCCACTTGCATGTTCGCTGCGTCTTTGGTCGAATAATCCCGCGTGAGATGGACCGGCGCGGGAGGAGTTCCCGGCACGAGGATGGTTTTCGCGATCAGCTGCGGCGTGGCGCCATCGGGATAGAAATCGCCCAGCACGCGGTACATCCCGGCTTTGGGAAGCTTGAGATTGTCGTAACGGAAGCTTCCGTCAGGTTCGAAGACCGGGTGATCGTGCACAAAAAAATCCATATCCTGGCCGATCACGAACATGTGGAAGAGCTTCTCATGCACGATCTGGAATTTCGTGACGGGACGGCCTTTCCAGGGATCGTGGATGGCGAAGGTCAACTGGACAGGCTCACCAGGCTGAAGCGCTCGCGGCACCGTGCTCAGCTCCATGTGATACTCGGCAGCTTCCGGGACCTTATCGGCGAGCTTCATGCCGCAGCGCGGGCAAAAGCCCGGAGTGTTGGAGCGCACGTCCGGATCCATGGGGCAGACCCAGACCTGGTCCTGTGACCACAAGTCACTTGCAGCGACCAGCATTGCGAGGGAGACAAACGATCGTCTTCGCACGCCGCAATTATATCACCGCAGGTTTTTCACTGGTTTGACGGCTGTACACTCTGTTCCAAGGCGCGAGATCCCCATGTTTAAGGTGTTCCTGCCGGTCTGCATCTCGCTGGTATGCTTGCGTGGCGCGGATGCTCCGAGCTTCGATGTCGCCAGCATCCGCCCACACGCTCCGGATGATACCCGCTTCTACGTAAAACTACCCGCCCACGGGCGATTCACCGCCGCGGGAAGCGTTGCAAAGCTCGTCGTGATGCTGGCACGACGTTCAAGAGGCGCAGATCGCCGGAGGTCCAGACATGTCCTGACCGTCGCGAAGGATGGACCGAAGTTCAAGCCAGCGGAACACGACGGGTCGACCAACGTGCGCGTCGGGGGCAATTCCATCAGTCTCGAGCGAGGTGATCTCGTGCGGATGACGCAACTCCTCTCATCGGCCCTGGGAAGACCCGTCGTCGACCGGACGGGACTCACGGGGCTATACGATCTTTCCCTGAAATGGGACGATGCACCGGTCCTTGAAGGAGGCGTAACCGGCTCGAACGTGCCCGCGACTCCCGGGAACGACCACGGGTCCATTTTCACCGCGACCCAGGATCAGCTAGGCTTGCGGCTCGACTCTCAGCGGGCTCCCGTCGAGGTGATCGTCGTCGACCGGATGGAAAGGCCGTCGCCGAACTGACTACGGAACCGGCAGCAGCGCGATCTTCGCGCCGGCCGGGATGCCGCGGATCACGGTGTGAGCCGGGAGATTCAAGGGCGTGGCAAAGAGGAACGGATGCCCGAACTGCATTTTGTAATCCTTCAGCCAGAGCAAAGGTTGGATGCTGCCGTCGGGGAGCTGGGCGGTAATCTGGAATGAGCCTTTCTCGGGGACCTGCTCGGGCCAAAGCCCGTCCAAATTGAACGCACTTTTCAGCGCGAAGTCGCCGCCGACGCTCAATTCACCTTTGGGGTGGTGGAAGGTTTCCGGCTCCAGCGATTTGGGCGGTGGTGGCAGGTCTTTCGCCTCGCCTTCGGGCACGCCTCCATCGGTCCAGCTCACGATGCGTTCCATCTCTTCAGGCGTAAGCGCCTGATCGTTGCGGAATTCGCCGAATCCTTTGATCGCGCCCCAGGGAGGCATGCGGCGGCGAAGAATTTCTTCCTTGATCGCGACGGCCCAGGGACGCGCATCGGCGTAGGTCATCAGCGAAAACGCCATGCCGCCCGGATGATGGCAGGAGGCGCAGTGATTGTTCACGATGCGGGAGATGTCCCGGTCGTAAGTGATGGCGGTGGTGATGATGTCGTGCCCCGGGGCTCCCCGTTGTGCGACGAAGCAGGCGGCCAGTAAGAGCAAGCTGCGCTTCATACCGTCTTTCATTATATGACCGCTCCATCACTGTCGCGGCTCGGACTGGGGATACAATGAACACTCGATATGCGCGTCAATATAGCTCTGATTCTTGCGGCAGTCGCACTGCCCGTGGCGGGCGCGACCTGCGAGAGCCTCGCCCAGTTGACCATACAGAACACGACAGTGACGATGGCGCAACAGGTCGCTGCAGGTGCTTTTACTCAGGGAAAGCAGAATAACGCCTTCCGTGATCTGCCGGCGTTCTGCCGGGTGGCGGCGACGATCCGGCCCATCGCCGATTCCGAAATCAAGATCGAGGTTTGGATGCCCTCATCCGGATGGAACGGGAAATTTCGCGGCACCGGAAACGGCGGCCTCGGCGGATCCATGAATTTCAACGGCATCGCCGCAGCCATGCGGGGCGGATATGCGGTCGCCGGCAACAATACCGGCCATGACGGCGGCGCCAGCCTGATGATGGGGCATCCGGAAAAGATCCGCGATTTCGGCGAACGCGCCGGGCATGAGATGACCGTCAAGGCGAAAGCGATCGTCGAGGCGTTTTACAACGATCGGCCGCGGCACTCGTATATGGTCGAGTGCGGAGGCGGCAGCATGGCGGCGTTGAAAGCGGCGCAGCGTTTTCCCAACGATTACGACGGTCTGGTGGCGGGCGGACTGGCGACCTACCTGACGCATCACGTGTTCGGGCAGATCTGGATCTGGCAGGCGACCCACCTGGATCCGGCCAGCACCATCCCGCCGGAGAAATATCCGGCCATTCACAACGCGGTGCTGGCGGCGTGCGACCGGCTGGACGGTGTGCAGGACGGCGTGCTCGAGGATCCTACGCGCTGCAAGTTCGATCCCAAGGTTCTCGAATGCAAGACCGCCGACGGTCCGTCCTGCTTGACCAAGCCCCAAGTGGAAGCCGCCCGCAAGCTTTATTCCGCCGCGACGAATCCTCGCACCAGGAAAGAAATCTTCGGGCCGCTGTTCCCGGGCAGCGAGCTGTTGTGGGCGCAATCGGCGGGTCCCGCGCCGGTGTCGATCTCATCGGATTTCTTCAAGTACTTCGCGTTCCAGGATCCGAGCTGGGACCCGATCAAGCGGCCGATCAACTTCGACAGCGATCTGGCGCGGGCCGATACGGCGGAAAACACCGTGATTAATGCGAACGATCCGGATATCGGCAAGTACGCCGGGCGCGGCGGGAAGCTGATCGTTTACAACGGCTGGAGCGACGCGGGAATTCCGCCCCGGCTCGCGGTGGACTACTACAAGAGCGTGGTGGACAAGCTGGGAGCCCGCGCTGTGAAGAATTCCCTGCGGCTGTTCATGGTGCCGGGCATGGGACACTGCGGTGGCGGCGACGGAACGGACACCTTCGACATGCTGACCGCGATCGAACGGTGGGTGGAGCAGGGCAAGCCTCCGGACCGGATCGAAGCTTCGCGGGTGCGGGACGGGAAAACGGACCGGACTCGTCCGCTGTGCCCGTATCCGCAGGTGGCGAAGTACAAGGGGTCGGGCAGCACGGACGAGGCGGCGAATTTCGTTTGTAAAGCGCCCTGACCGGCCTGGAGGGCGACCGTACTATTGGGATATCATCTATATCCAGGTGCCAGGAGGCCGATTATTCATGTTGAAATTTGCAGCCTTAGCTTTTGTCGCTTCTTACGCGATGGGTGCGACATGCGAGAGCCTGAGTTCGCTGTCGATTCCGCACACTACGATCGTCGCGGAGTCCGTGGCTGCCGGAGCGTTTGTGCCACCGGCTCCCGCGGCCGGAAACGGCAGGGCAAGAGGCGGCGGTGCTGGCGCCGCGAAAGTGTTCGCGAGTCTTCCGGCATTCTGCCGCGTCCAGGTGACCTCCAAGCCTTCCTCCGACTCCGATATCAAGATCGAATACTGGCTGCCAATCGCCGGATGGAACGGGAATTTCGAGGCCAACGGCAATGGCGGCTGGACCGGATCGATCACACCCAACACCCTGGCGACGGGCATGGAACGCGGTTACGCGTCGGCGATGACCGATACCGGCCACGAGGGCGGCAGCGCCAGTTTCGCCGTGGGACATCCCGAGAAGGTGATCGATTTCGGATACCGGGCGGTGCATGAGACGGCGACGACCGGCAAAGAGCTAATCAAGGCATTCTACGGGCGCGATGCGAAACACTCCTATTGGAACGGCTGCTCGGCAGGCGGGCGGCAGGGGCTGGTCTCCGCGCAGCGGTATCCGGAAGACTTCGATGCCGTGGTGGCCGGCTCACCCGGTCTCAACTGGACTGGCCGGTCGACCCAGGCCGTGTGGATCGCGCAGGCCTCGCATCGGGAAGAGGGCGCGGCGATTCCTTCGGCCAAATTCGCGGTTATCCATGCGGCGGCGCTGGAGGCTTGCGATGCTCGCGACGGAGTCAAGGACGGTGTCATAGACGAGCCTCGCAAGTGCAATTTCGATCCGAAGGTGCTGGAGTGCAAGGGCGCCGACGAACCCACCTGCCTCACCCCGGCGCAGGTGGATACCGTGAGGAGGATTTACTCCGACGTTACGAATCCGCGCACGAAGCAGGTCATCTTCCAGCGGCACGAACCGGGCAGTGAGATGGGATGGAACGCCATGGCCGGCGCGAATCCCATGGGCCTGGGCCTGGACCTGTTCAAAGACGTGGTTTATCAGGACCCGAACTGGGACTATAAAACGCTCAACTTCGATACCGATATCGACCGCGCGTACAAGGCCGACGCGGCCATGGATGCGATGAATCCGGATCTGAGCAAGTTCGTGGACCGCGGCGGCAAGCTGATCCAGTATCACGGCTGGGCCGATCCGCAGATCTCTCCGGGCAGCAGCGTGGCCTACTATCAGAGCGTGGTGGAGAAAATGGGTCCCGCCAAGGTGCAGCAGAACTATCGGTTGTTCATGGTGCCCGGCATGGCGCATTGCGGCGGCGGCGATGGCACCAGCACGTTCGACATGCTGACGGCGATGGAGCAGTGGGTGGACACCGGCAAGGCTCCGGACCGGATCGAAGCCTCGCGCACGCGCAACGGGCAGATCGATCGGACGCGTCCGCTGTGCCCGTATCCGCAGGTCGCAAGCTACAAGGGATCGGGGAGTACGGACGATACGGCCAACTTCGTCTGCAAGTAGTCTCTAGGCTTGCGCGGCTAGCGCGGCATCCCTAAACATGCGCTCGCGGATCGCTCCGAAGCGCGGATCCGAGCGGAGCGGATCCACGCGCGGGTCGACATCCAGGACGAACATGGCGGCCGAATTTTCGTTCGCCGCGCGTTCCAGTTCCAGGAAGGCTTCATCTTTTCGCCCCAGTGCGTGCAGCAGCTGAGCCTGGAAATAGGCGTCCACGTATTCGGTCTCGCGAAGCTGTTCCAGTTGCTGCAGAATCGCCAAGCTTTCCGTACGCTGTCCGCTATTCACCAGGCAAATGGCTTCCAGGGCCCGCAGCCATGGGAGGTCCGGACAAAGGACCGTGGCCACGCGATATTGCTTGAGGGCTTCCTCGGTCTCTCCGGAGAATTCGAGAGCCTGCGCGTAGAGCACTCGGCTCAAAGGCAGGTAGGGATGCAGTTCCAGCGCCTGGCGGGCGGCGGCCAGAGCTTCGTCCAATTCCCGGCGGAAGAAGCGCACGAAAACTTCGGAGGAATGAAGGTAAACCGACAGTGGGTCGATCGCACGGGCCTCTTCCACTTGTTCGAGAGCCGCGTCCAAGCGTCCGGTGCCGGAATAGAGCATCGCCAGGCGTATGTGAGCCGGCGCCCACCGGGGCTTTTCCCGCAGCGCTTGCAGGAGATCTGCCTCGGCTTCCGAGGTTTTGTGTTCAAAAATGTGCAAGCCCTGGGCGCGATCGGCCCGCAGATCCGGTGTCAGGCCGCTTAAACTAACAGCCCGGCCGTGCGCCTCCAGAAAGCCCTGGTACATCTCGCGAGCCGGCCGCATCCCGCAGGTGCCCAGCATCATGTAGCACAGGGAGGCTCCTTCGAAGGCCCGAGGGTCGTTGGTTTCGCGCGCCGCCCGCTGGAAGTAACACAGCGCCTTTTCAAACCCTTCCCGCGTACCGCGATTCCAGCAGTGCCAACCCTGCCGGACCAGGTCGTCAGCGTGGGGGGGCTCGAAACAATAGCCCATGCGAGGACGGTAACTGATCCAGGGGCCGAACTCGCCCAGGGTCTTCTTCACTTCCCCTACGGTGACGGCGACCGTGTGCTTGGAAACCACGTTGCCGTTCCAGGCCTCCTGAATCATTCTTTCGTAATTCACACTCCGGCCACTGTTTTGAACCAGCACCTCCAGAACGTGTAAGGCTTGTGGCCGGACGTCGATCTCCAGACCGTCTCGCAGCAGCCGCGAATTGGCGGCATCCAGGCAAAAGGGGCCAAAGGTAGCGGGTTCGACGTGGATTCTCACCATAACCAACCTCAAATTTGACGCAGTTTTGACTAAGCCGGGGAGAAGTCTAGCATACAATCTCGTGAGAGGCTAGCCGTGGGTATGCCGAATTCGCTCCAACTCCGCTCTTCCTGTCCCTCTTCCCCCACGACTCCAAAAACGAAAGGGAACGTATGAAATTCAGGAATGTGCTGCGTCTTTTTCTGCCAATCGCGTTGGCACTTGTAGTCGGAATCCCTTCACTGCTGGCCCAATCGGCCGGTACGGGGGCGCTTACGGGGACACTCACCGACCCCTCCGGCGCGAGCATTCCGAACGCGACGGTTACGCTGACGAACACCCAAACGAATCAGGTGCGTACAGCGACTACCGGAACCGATGGCAGCTACCGGTTCACTTTTATACCGCCTGGAACGTACCGGGTTCGTTTTTCGGCCGCGGGTTTTAAGGTCGCGGAGGTGTCATCGTTCAACGTAAACGTGACCGAGACGCCGGTTCTGGATCGTACGCTGGAGGTCGGGGCTCAGACCGACCAGGTGACCGTTGCGGCCGTCCAGGAAACGCTGCAAACCGCGACTTCCACGTTGGGCACAACGGTAGGATCGCGCGAGGTCACGGCCCTGCCTCTGAGCAACCGCAACTACACCCAGATCATCGGTCTGTCGGCTGGCGTGAACGTGAGCGTGAACGACGCCACGGCGTTCGGCAAGGCCACCCAGAACTTCAGTGTAAATGGCAACGACCCCGGCCAGAACAACTACCAAATGGACGGCGTCGCCATCAACAACAGCGCCAACAGCGGATCATCCAATGACTCCGGCATTTATGCCGGAATCGGGATCCCGAATCCCGACGCGATTCAGGAATTCAAGATTCAGACGTCCACCTACGATGCCAGCTATGGACGCAATCCGGGAGCGAACGTGAACGTTGTCACCAAGTCGGGTACGAATGAGTTTCACGGCTCGGCATTCGAGTTCTTCCGCAATGAGGACTTGAACGCCAACAGCTTCTTCCAGAATCGCGACGGTGGAGGCAAGCAGCAAATCCTCAAGCAGAATCAGTTTGGCGGCGCCATCGGTGGCCCGATCAAGAAAGACAAGCTGTTCTTTTTCGGCAGTTACGAAGGAACGCGGCAGCTCAACGGCGTCGCGGCCGCGGGCACCAGCAACGTGGTTTTACCCCCGCTACCCGCGGGTGACCGCAGTGCGGCGGGATACCGGGGCCAACTGGGAGCTGCGCTCTGTCCCGCGAACCATCCGGGAGATTCCTCCTACACCACGTTCCTGGCCTTTCTGATCCCCAGCATCCAGGTGGCTTGTGACGGGTCTAATATCAATCCCGTTTCCCTGGCGATGCTGAATCTGAAGAATGCGGACGGCAGTTATTACATTCCGGGTTCGGGCACGGGGGCGTTTACGCGGAGGCAGTTCAGCAGTCCTGCCCAGTACACCGAGAATCAGTACATCGTTAATTCGGACTATGTGATCAACAGCAAGCATACACTTTCGACGCGCTATTTCTTTACGCACAATCCGCAGACCGTTCCGTTCGGAATCGGCGGACTGCCCGGCACGCCGATCCACAACGATTATTCGAACACCAATGCGGTCCTGAGACTGACGTCGGTGATTACGCCCAATTTTGTCAATGAAGCTCGCTTCTCCGGGCAGCGTAATTATGCTTACGGGACGGATTCGACCCCTGGGACACCCCAGCAAGTAGGTCAAACGCCGATCGTTCCGTCCATGACTGAACTCCCTGTCACCGTCATCTTCGGAGGGCCGAGCATGTTCGGCACCCTGGCGCCTTCCTTCAGCACAACCAACCAATTCCAGTACGCCGACCAGATTTCCTGGTCGCATGGAAGGCACACGATTCGGGCCGGCTTTGAACTGGAGAAGACCCAGTGGCCCATCAACTTCGCGGGGCTGGAGCGCGGGTTCCTGTTCTATGGATCGTTCGCGGACTGGCTGATCGGAAGGGCCGGGTGCGCTCCTGGCGACACCACCTGTAGCGTCGCCAATCCGGGCAACACAAATGGGGGCGGCGGTAATATCTTTCAGTGCCTGTTCTGCGTGCGCAGCGGGCCGGCTCCGAACGGCATCATCCACCTCTACAGGGAGATGAACATGAGCTCCTACGTTCAGGACGACTGGAAAGTAAACTCCAAATTGACCCTAAACCTGGGGACCCGCTGGGAATACGATGGCACCTATAGCGACAAATACGGGAACCTCACGAATTTCTGGCTCAGCCAGATTCAAAAGGCCCCGATTCCGCCCACCGGTCCCACCACATCCGGCGCCGGTCTGCTGGGATATGTCGTTCCGAACAACTACCTGGATCATTACCCGAAGCCGCCCGATGGCGTCCTGGTTTCGGATCGCAGCTTGCCTGTGCGGACCGGACCGCCGCTGAGTAATTTTGGGCCCCGAATTGGCTTTGCCTACCAGGTTTCGAGCAGGCTGGTTATGCGGGGCGGCGCGGGGATTTTCTACGATCGTGTGGCGGGCGACAGGTTCGTGCATGGCCTGGAACAAGGGTACCCGTATGCGATCACGCTGGATTACAGCGGTGTGGGATCGGCTCCCTTCAGCAACCAGAATCCCTATCCTTCCACTCCCCTGGGCACTTTTGCGTCCCGCTGGGCGAATCTACAGACGGGCGCAACTTCCAATCTCAACACCCCGGCCATCACCGAGAACCTTCATACTCCGCTGGTCCGGCAGTACAACCTGACATTTCAGTATGAGTTCCTGTCGCGCTGGGTACTCGAAGCGGGCTATGTGGGTTCGAGCGGAATCAACCTGGTGGACCAGTATCACACCATCAACACTCCTGGGCTCGCCAGCCCGGCCAACCCAATCAACGGCATCACGGTAAATACGAGGGCGAACGCGGCGTTACGGGTGCCGGTTCTCGGTTACCAGCCCGCCGGCTTCCAGGTCACTTCCTACGACGGCATTTCCAACTACAACAGCCTCCAGGTGACGCTGCGAAAGCAATTCTCGCGCGGCTTCAGCATGCAGGCCGCCTATACCTGGAGCAAGGACCTCAGCACCTTGTCGGGCAATACCTCGAACAGCAACAACCCGAGTTTTATTGGCGACAATTACGGGCCGGTAAACTTCGATCGTCCACAGCGTTTTATCGTAAATTACAGCTACGATATACCCACCGGCAACGTAAAGGCGGGGCTCGGCCAACTGGTGAGCGGCTGGACTCTATCCGGCGTGACCACAATCCAAGGCGGCACGCCCATGACCATTACCGACCAGGGTACCGGGACAGTCTTCGGGTTGGGTACGTTCGTTTCAGCCCGCGCACAAATGTGTTCCGGATCTACCTATGGGTCCATCGCAACCTCGGGCGGCACGGAATCGCGGCTGGGGGGCGTGAGCGGCGGGTCGGGGTATCTGAACAAGAGCGCATTCTGCGCGGCTCCAGCAGCTCCCAACTCGGCGGCTGCTTTCCCCGGCGGTGCACTCCCGACTCTGTTCGGCAATTCCGGCCCTGGAATTATTCTCGGTCCCGGCCAGTTTAACTGGGATATGTCCCTGGTCAAGAACACCCAGATTACCGAGCGGCAATCGATCCAACTGCGAGCGGAATTCTTCAACACGTTCAATCACCCGCAGTTCGGTAACCCGGCTCTTGCCTTGGATACGCCTGCAACGTTTGGACAGATTACTACGACAACGGTGAATCCCCGCGTTCTGCAGTTCGCGCTGAAGTATTCGTTCTGATGGCAGAGGACTCGACCCGTTGGTCCGGGGCCGCGAGTCGAGTTCTCCCGTCGAAATGGGCGTGGTAGTAGGCTAGTATGGAGCCGCTGCCATGACTAGATCTACGACACTCCTGTTCACGATCGCCGCGTGCGGCATTGCCCCTGTTTTCGGCGCTTCCACGTGCGAGAGTTTAACTTCGCTGAAGCTCAAGAACACGGCCATCACCATGGCGGAGACGATCGCGGCGGGAGCGTTTACGCCGCCAAGCGCCGCAAGCAAGCAAGGACCCGCGGGCGGGAAAGGCAAGCAAGGGGCGACCTTCCGGAGCCTGCCGGCATTCTGCCGCGTGGCGGCGACAATCACTCCCGTCAGCGATTCTGAAATCAAGATCGAGGTCTGGCTGCCCGAGTCCGGGTGGAATGGGAACCTGCAATCGGTGGGGAACGGCGCCTGGGCCGGGACCATCAGTTATCCCGCGATGGGGACCGCTCTGGCGGCAGGATATGCGACCGCCAGCACGGATACTGGCCACACTGGCGGCGATCCGGCGACGTTCGTTCCCGGACATCCGGAGAAAGTGATCGATTTTTCGTATCGGGCTGTGCATGAGATGACAGTCGCGGCCAAGGCGATCGTCAACGGACGATATGGCACGAATCCGAAATATTCTTATTGGAACGGATGTTCCACCGGTGGTCGTCAGGCGCTGACGGAGGCGCAGCGCTACGCCGCGGATTACGACGGAATCATCGCCGGCGCGGCGGCAATCGACACCACGCACCTCCAGGGCGCGCAGGTGTGGAGCGCGGAGGTGGTCCACAAGGACGAGGCCAGCTACATCCCGCCCGCGAAGTACGCCGTTTTGCACGCGGCTGTGCTGGAGGCATGCGACGAGCTTGACGGTGTGAAAGATGGGGTCCTCGAAAACCCCACCAAGTGCCACTTCGATCCGCAAACGCTGTTGTGCAAGGACCCGGATAGTGCATCTTGCTTGACGGAGCCGCAGATAGAAGCCGCGCGGCAGATCTACGCGGGGCCGGTGAACTCGCGCGGGGAATCGCTGTTTCCCGGACTCGAGCGTGGCAGTGAAGCCGGCTGGGCGACGCTTTCCGGCACGAAGCCCATGGCGCTGGCCGACGAGACTTACAAGTTCCTGGTGTTTAAGGACGCCAACTGGAATTATCTGGACTTTAATGCGGCGCGGGATATCGCTGCGGCCGACAAGAGTGTCGGTCCCACCATGAACTCGATCGACCCCAACCTGAAGCCGTTATTCAGCCGTGGAGGGAAAGTGCTGATGTATCACGGCTGGGCCGATCCGGGAATCGCCCCGCGGAACAGCGTCAACTACTACAACAGTGTGATCGAAAAACTAGGCAAGGCCGCCGTGTCGAATTCGATCCGCCTGTTCATGGTCCCGGGGATGGGGCACTGCGCGGGCGGCGACGGGACCAGCACATTCAGTATGATGAACGCGATCAGCAAATGGGTAGAGCAAGGCAAAGCTCCGGATCGCATCGAGGCGTCGCGCGTGCGCGGCGGCCAGACGGATCGCACACGTCCACTGTGTCTCTATCCGCAGGTGGCTGTTTACAATGGTTCGGGTAGCACCGACGAATCCGCTAATTTTTCTTGCAAGGTGCAATAGGAGAGATATGAATCGCTTGATTGTGCTCATGGCCTTTTTGCCATTGGTCGTATTTGGGCAGATCGACTTATCGGGCGAATGGAATCCCGTGTTCCACGAGGATCAGCCGGAACGCATTCCGGGCCCGGAAATCGGCGACTATCTGGGTCTTCCGATCACCGACGCGGCTCGCATGCGCGGGGATAGCTGGGACGCGGAGATTCTCACGCTTCCCGAGCACCAGTGCAAACCGCATCCGGCCGACTACGGGCCGCGGGGACCTTTCAATGTGCGGATCTGGAAAGAAGTCGATGGGCCCACGCAGCAGATCATCGCGTGGCACACGCACGGCTCCTGGCAGGCTCCCGAGCGAACCATCTATATGGATGGCAGGCCGCATCCGCCGGAGTACGCCGCGCACACCTGGCAGGGATTCTCGACGGGGAAGTGGGACGGCGATATTCTCACGATCACGACCGACCACCTCAAGACCGGCTGGATCCGGCGGAATGGGATCCCGCGCAGCGACCGCGCGACTCTAACCGAGCATTGGATCCGCCACGGCGACCGGCTGACCTGGGTCAGCATCGTGACCGATCCGGTGTATCTGAGCGAGCCGTTCATCCGCTCGACGGATTTCGAATTGGATCTGCACCAGCATATCGACCCGTATCCCTGTGAGGTGGTGACAGAGGTCGCGCGGCCGAAAGGCGAGGTGCCGAATTTTCTGCCGGGGACGAATCCGTTTCTGAACGAGTTCGCGATGCGCCACTCGATACCGGAAAAGGATGCGCGCGGCGGCGCGGCTACGATGTATCCCCACGGTGGTGCGCCGGCTCCGGTAAACCGCCCAATCCAGGTCCCGAGCTTGATGGATGATGGCGAGATCCACATTCTGCCGGTGCAAGGCGAGGTTTACATGCTGGTGGGAGGCGGAGGAAACACCACCATGCAGGTCGGCAAGGACGGCGTGCTGGTGGTCGATACCAAGCTGGCCGCGCAGGCCGATAAACTCATCGCGGCGATCCGGAAGATTTCCGACAAGCCGATCCGGTACGTGATCAACACCAGCGCCGATGCGGATCTTACCGGCGGCAACGAAAAAGTCGCGGACGCGGGCCGCACGATCACCGGTGGCAACGTCGCAGGGTTCAACGCGGGATTCCCCGCGACGATGGTGGCCTTTGAAAAAGTGGGTACGCGAATGCGCGAAGCCGGCGCGCCGGCCGCGGGCTGGCCGCAAGATACTTACTTCACCGACAGCAAGGATCTGTTCGTGAATGGCGAGGCGGTCCAGTTATTTCATCAGCCGGCCGCGCACAGCGATGGCGATAGCCTGGTGTTCTTCCGCAGGTCGGACGTGGTGAGCGCCGGCGATATCTTCGTTCCCGACCGCTATCCGGTGATTGACGTCGCCGCGGGCGGCAGCATCAACGGCGTGGTGAATTCGTTAAACCGCATCCTGGATCTGACGGTTCCGGCGGATAAAGAAGAAGGCGGCACCATGGTGATCCCCGGCCATGGGCGCCTGTGCGATGAGGCCGACGTGGTGGAGTATCGCGATGCGATGACCATCATTCGGGGCAGGATCGAGGATCTGGTGAACAAGGGCCAGACGCTGGAGCAGGTGAAGGCGGCAAAGCCCACTCGGGATTACGATCCTTTGTATGGACCCTCGGATGCGTTCGTGGAAGCGGCCTACCGGAGCCTGGCGGCAGCGGCGAAGAAGTGATCGTCGTTTGGCCGTGTGATTGGCGATATAGTGTAGATCATGCTCTCTCGACGAACAATGCTTCTCGCGCCCCTGGCGGCTCCTTTGCTTGACGTGATCCCCGCGTCGGCGGCTCCCAGGAAAATGGTGCTGAGCATCCACCAGACCACCTCGCAGCGCGCGGGGTATCGCAAGATCCTGGAAGGCTGGGCCAAGGCCGGCATCAAGTACGTCGAGATTACCGACCGCGTGCTGGACGACTTCCTGAAGACTGACAGCTTGGCGGCCGCCAAGAGCGTGATCACCGATAACGGGCTGACGCCGGTTTCGGGCGCGGCCGTGCTTCAGGATTTTTGGAACATGAATCCGGGATTCGCCGCGCAGCTCGAAACCTGGAAGAAGCGTTGCGACCAATTCGCGTCGCTGGGGCTCCCCAGGATTTATTGCCCCAGCACGACCAGCCGGAAGGTCACCGCGGAGGATTATAAGACCGCTCCGGACGCTATCCGGGAAGCCGGAGACGTGGCCAAGCAGTACAACCTGATCAGCATGATCGAATTCGCGCGCAGCTCGACGCTGATCGCCACGCTGACCACTTCGCTCAAGCTGATCCGGGAAGCGGGGCATCCCAACGTCCACCCGATGCTGGATTGTTATCACTTCTGGTCGGGCATGGGCAAGTTCGAGGACCTGGATCTGCTGAAGCCGGGCGAACTGGCCCACGTGCATTTCCAGGACACCCCGGACATCCCGCGCGAATTGTTCGGGCAGACGACGCGCTTGATTCCGGGCGATGGCGTGACGCCCCTGGTCCGCATTTTGAAGAAACTTGCGGAAAAGGGCTATGCTGGCGCGCTGTCGGTGGAGCTGTTCATCCCCGAATTGCAGGCGGGCGACCCCCAAGAGGTCGCGACGCAGATTCGCACCAAGTGCGAAAAAGTGATGCGCGAGGCGAACGTCCTTTAGTGCGCGCCGGCCGTTGATCCGGCTGGCACAAATCGCCGAGGTCGCTTGCCCTGAACCTCGCCGAAATAAACACTTCCGTCCGCGGCAACCGCGATTGAGTGGATCCAGTTCACTTCGCCAGTGACCATCCAGAGCTGCCTCAGCCGCCCTTCCGTATCGAGTTTCATGAAGAGCTGATCTTTGGGAGGCGTCGCCAGCGCCGCTTGGTTCGCGGGAATTTCCGACCATAGCATGGGAGAGCTCCCGCAGACATAGATTTCGTCGCTCTTGGTGATGGCCAGCGCCCACGGCGTGATAATGTTTCGCCATTCCGTAAGATACTTGCCCTTGGAATCGAAAATCTGGATCCGGACATTGTTGCGATCGGCGACGTAAACGCGATCCTTGGAGTCGATCACGATCGAATGCGGCTGGCTGAATTCGCCGGGACTCTGGCCGAGTTTGCCCCACGAACGGACGTACTTGCCATGCTTGTCGAACACCACGATGCGGTCGTTGTCATACCCGTCGCTCACGTAGATGTCGCCGTTGGACGCGAACGCGACGTCGTTCGGCTGGTTCATGTGGGTCTGATCGGCGCCCGCTTTGTTGGGAGTGCCGATGGTCATCAGCACCTTGCCGTCCGGGGTGAACTTGCGCACGGTCTGGGTCAATGTATCGACGATCCAGAGGCCGCCTGCGCTATCGAAACGGATCGTATGCGGATTTTTGAAGAGACCGCCTTCCTGACCCCAGGATTTCACCAGTTTGCCCTCCGGCGTGAAAACCTGAATCGGAATCTTGCCGCGATTGAACGTCCAGATGTTGCCGTCGGGCCCGATGGCGACGCTCGACATCGCGCCCCACTCGCCGACGGGCGCCTTCTCTTGGGGCCAGTTCGGATCGGCCTTGTACCCGATGGTTGCGTCGATCCGCGGATAGGGCGGCACGTGGGGTGGGTTTTGAGCCACCACGAACGTCGAGATCAGGCAACACAAGGCGACGGTTCGGATCATCGTCTCCCTCCACATCATGTACAATGCTGCCATGTCTACGGCTTCAAGAATTGTACGCCTGCTGGTATGCGGAGCGGTGAGCGTCCCTCTGTTCGCCGCGGCGAACGACTGCGACCGCGCCTGCCTCAAAACCACTCTCGATCAATACCTGGCGGCCGTCATCAAGCACGATCCTTCCGCGGCCCCCTTATTTGTCGGCTTCCGGCAGACCGAAAACGCCGTGGTTGTGCGGCCCGGCACGGGAGTTTGGAAGTCGGTCACCGGGCTGGGGAAGGTGCAGCGCCGTTACCTGGATCCCGTCAGCGGACAGGCGGGCTACTTCGGCACGGTGGAAGAGGGCAGTAACCTCGCGATCGTGACCGTACGGGTGAAAGTCGAGAATCGCAAAATCACGGAAGCCGAATGGCTGATGGCTCACAACGGCGACCCCGGCCTCAATGGTCCCGCGACGGCGACCCAACGTGCGGGGAACTTCTTCGAGCCGGATAATCTGGCCGCGAATCCGCCTCCGGAGCGGACGGTACCGAAAGCCGAGCGGCTGTCTCGTGAGGCGCTGATGGCAATCACCAATAGCTATTTCGACGGACTCACAACGCGCGACGGGTCCGTCATCATCGCGCATCCCGGATGCACGCGCTTAGAGAACGGCAATACCGTGACCGGCCGGGCAGGACGCGGCGGAGGCAAAGGACAAGAGGCGGTGAGCGACTGCACCTCCGGCTTGACGAACTTCAGCGCGATGGTCGCGGCCCGGCGGTATCCGGTGGTGGATGAGGACGCGCAGGCGGTAATGGCGATCGGCGTGTTTGTCCGGCGCCCGGGCATCACCACGCGACGAAACGTGTTCAGCGAATGGTTTTTTATCGATAACGCGAAGATTCGCACGATCTACTCAGCGATGTTCTATCCGACGCCGGATCAACCCGTTCCGAATTGGCCGCCGTACGACGGCAATTGGCCGCTACCGGCTTCGCTCGCACAGCCGGCGCCTGGCAAATAAGAGCGCACAGGGCGCGGCGTCCACCGAACGGATGCAGATGGAGCTGCCGCCGCGCTCCGTTGTGCGCGATTAGAATAATAGTTTCAAGGCGAACTGCAACTGGCGCGAATCCTGCGCGCTCGAGATGCTGCCGAAGTTGGGCGTAAACGCAATCCGATTGGGGATGTTGAAATTCGGGTGATTGAGCAGGTTGTAGGCTTCCGCGCGGAACTGAAGCCGGACGGGCTCTCTCACCACGATGTCCTTTTGCAGCGAGAAATCGAATTCCTCCAGACCCGGACCGATCAGCGCATTGCGCGGCGCGTTTCCGAAATTGTAGAGCGCCGGCAGCGAGAAGGCCGACGTATCGAACCATTGCTGCGGTGTGCGCGGACCGTTGTTCGGGTCGCCGGATACGTTCGGGCGCTGGGCGGGTCCGGCGCCGATATTGGCTTGATCGCTGGAGATGTTGACAGTGAACGGCGCTCCCGATTGCGCGGTGAAGTAGGATCCCGTCTGCCATTGGCCCAGCACCGCATTTACCCAGCGAGTGTTCGACGGACTGGGGATCTGATACACCAGGCTGACCACCGCCCGATGCCTGTGATCGAAACTCGACGACGCTTTTTCCACCGACCGGTTGTAAACGTTCTGCGGCAGGTTCGCTTCGTTCAGCGTGGGTCCGGGATCGGAGGCATCGTCAATCGAGTGGGACCAGGTCCAGTTCGCGTCGAATGTCAGCCCCCGGCTAAAGCGCCGCTTGATCTCGAGAGCCATCGCATGATAGGTCGCCCATCCATCCCAGCGAATGGTGTTGAACTGGCTCAGTTGCGGAATGGGGCGCCGGGAGCTGATGGTGCCGGGGCCCGGCTCGGGCACATTGAGCACGGTCGAGCTGTCGGCGTGCACGGTGCGCGAGCCGATGTAGGCCATCGATAGAACGGTGCCTTGGCCGATCTCGCGCTCGAGACTCAGATTCCAGACTTCGTTGTACTCGATCTTGAAATCGTGATTCAGGTCGCTGCCGCCCACCGTACCCAGGTCGGTGGTGGTCAGCGCGTTCTGGATCTGGAAGCTGGGCGGAGCCGCGGCATTGGAACTCACCGTTTTGGTGACGAAGAACGGCAGATTCTGAGCGAAGCCGGTCACGATGCTATACGAAGCCTGGTTGGGGTAAATGCCAAAACCTCCGCGCAGGACGGTGTTCGAATGTCCCGGCAGAGTCCAGGCAAATCCGCCGCGCGGAGCCAGGCGCAGCGGCCGCGATGTCAGCAGGCTGTTATTCCAACCCGCCGCGGCGGAGGTCACGTAGGGAATGGGCAGAAACGGCAGCAGCGCGTTCGCTGCCGGAGAAATCATCCCGGAGCTGTTGCTGGCGATGACGAAACGGCCGCCGGGCACCGATGTGTCGATGGCCGCCATTTGATTGTTGGCGTCCGTCATGTTCTGGTTGTATTCGTACCGAAGCCCGAGATCGAGTTTCAGACTGCGCGTCACTTGCCAGCTGTCCTGGATGTAGAAATGTCCCCAATTGGCGTTGGCATCCATCGCGGCGCGTCCCAGGCCCACTTGCGCGGTGGTCGGATCGCCCAGCAGGAAGTCGGCGAACGCACTCCCGTTCCCCAGTCCTGGCGCCGACGATGTGAATCTCGGCGTGAAGGAAAAGACTCCGCGGGCTCCATTCGGATTCACCGGCTGCAGATCGTAATGCATCAAGTACGCACCGAACTTGATGTTGTGCGTCCGCCAATGCAGGCTGACGTTCTCGAAGAATTCGAAATCGCGATTGTTGCGAAACGTGAACAGGGCAGGATCGCCCATGGTGGTGAACTGTCCGCCGAAGGAGACTTGCGGAAAGCCCATATCCAGCGGGTTGCCGGTCACGCCCAGCAGGCCCGCGTTTGCCGCAAACGGATTTCCGGCGTTCGGGCTGGTTTGCCCGCCGGCCACGGTCAGAAATGCGAATCGCGCCTCGTTCAGGAATTCAGGCGAGAAGACGTGGGTCCAGCCGGTCACACCGTTCAGCGTATGGGTGCTCAGGTTGCGGCCGAAACCGGGCAGCAGGCTCTCCTGCAAGACTCCCGACCCAAACGGGTCGAATTGGCGCGCATCGAACAGCGAAAATCGCGCATACGACGTGTCATCTGGGGAGAACTGGTGATCCAACTTGGCGCTGGCGTTATTGCTATTGACGCGCTGGATCCCGGAGGCCAGCAGGTTCTGGGCGATTCCCGGCAAATTCGCCTGCGGAATATTCGCCAGCAAAGCCGTGGACACGGAGTTCAGATCCTGGACGGGAATACGGTTGCCAACAAACGGCAGACGGCTGCCTGGATCATAGACCTGCGGCAACCCCGTGAAGTCTCCGGTCCGCATCGCGTTCGTCGGAACGGAGAACGTACTGGTGAGCGATTTCCGGACTCGCTGGCCTTCATAATCGGCGAAAAAGAAGGTTCGATTCCTGATCACCGGTCCGCCCAGGCTTCCGCCGAACTGATTCTGGCGGAAAGGAGGGATCGACGCGGTTTGCGAATCGAAAAAATTCTTCGCGTCGAAAACGTTGTTGCGTACGAACTCGAACAGGCTTCCGTGGAGGTCATTGGTCCCGGATTTGGTGACCACGTTGATCACCGCTCCGGACTTGCCTCCGAACTCGGGCGAGTAGGAAGTCTTCTGAATGTTGAATTCGCTGATGGCGTCGACCGAGGGCGCGAGCACCATGTTGTTGAAATGCTCGTCGGTGACCGTCGCACCGTCGACCAGGTACAAATTGTGTCCGCTGCGCTGTCCCAGAACATTGATCAGCCCGCCGGCCTGCTGCAAGGCATCGCCGCGAGTTCCGCCGGGGGGACGGACCACGCCCTCGCTCAACATCGCCAGATCCAGAAACTCTCTGGTCTTCAGAGGCAGGTTTAAGATCTGCCGGCTCTGAATCACATCCTTGATTTCGGCGGATTCCGGCTGGACCGCACCGCTGTCCGCCTCCACCACCACGGTTTCGTTCGCATCGCCGATCTGAAGCGTGATGTCGTGCCGAAGGCTGTCGCCCACGTGCACTTCGACGTTCGATACGACGGTCTGCTTGAAATTCGTCGCGTTCACTTTCAAGGAATACGTGCCGATGGGAAGCTGGGGAAGCAGATACTGGCCGGAGCTGTTGGTGGCGGTTGTGAACGTTTTCCCAGTCTGGGCCTGTTCGGCGACCACGGTCGCGCCGGGCAGCGACCCTCCCAAGGCATCCTGCACGCCGCCGGTGATTTCCCCCGTGTTCATCTGCCCAAACAGGCAGAGAGATCCCAGAAGCGGGAGCAGGGCTAATTGGGAACGCCTCGACAAGCTTCTATTGTTTCAGAGAGGTGCCCGCGCGCGCGCGGTGGAAGGCCGCGGTGGAAGGCCGCTGGTTATTGTGCCTGTTCAGCGATAGAATCTCTAGAACAACTTAAGGTCAGGAGAACACCCGATGCGCTCTATGTTCGTAGCCTTTGGCGCGCTCACGATCGTCGCGGCTGCCGTGCTTACCGGCTACTTCGCCCCTCATGCCCAGGCCTCTACGGGACCCATCCCGCTGGACTGCAACCGGGCGTGTCTCGAAAACCTGGTTGACCAATACCTGGCCGCCGTGGTCGCGCATGACCCCAAGCGCCTGCCGCTATCGGCCGACGTAAAGTACACCGAGAACGATCAGCGCATCGAACTGGGCGATGGGTTCTGGAAGACCGCGCAGGGCCGCGGCAACTACACGCATATCTGGGCCGATCCGGAGTTCGGCCAGGTGGCCTACATGGGGACCATGCGGGAAGCCGGTCAGCCGCTTCTGCTGAGTTTGCGCCTGCGCGTCCAGCTCGGCCGCATCACGGAAATTGAAAGCGTTTACTTCAGGCCCGGTTCCGGTGGACCCAACAACATTGCCGGCATGGACGCGCCTCACAAGCCCGAGGACATGTGGTTCAAGTCGATTCCGCCGGCCCAGCAGATGTCGCGCCAGGAACTAATCGCGGTCGCCGACGGCTACTTCTCGGGTCTCCAACATAACGACGGCAAGGGGGTCAACGGAACGGGCACCTACCCCTTCACCGACGATTGCTCACGCATCGAAAACGGCAGCCTCACCGCGAAGGCGCCCGCGCGCAATCCGCCGCCCGCCGACGGTATCGACGCTTTCGCCATGGACTGCATGGCGCAGTTCAAGCTCGGCTACTATTTCGTGGTCCAGAACATCCATGATCGCCGGTATCCCGTGGTCGATCGCGAGCGCGGCGTGGTGTGGGCGCAGGTGGTGTTCGATCAAGGCACGGTCAATAAAGGCATCCTCTCCGACGGCCGGCCCTACGAGTTCAAGGGCTTCAACCGGCCTTCGAGTATCCTGGTGACGGAAGCGTTCCTGATCGAGAACGGCAAGATTCGCCGCGTGGAGATGGTCGGGCCTTCGACGCCCTATCATACGAATTCCCCATGGCCGGGCGGCTTGAGCGGCAATTAAAGGACAACACATGAAGCGAACTGCGGTTATTTTTGGAATCGGGCTGGCGTGCGCGGTGTGCGTACTGGCCCAGCGCCCGTCGAATCCGGCTCTATTAGTGCCGCAGGAGGCGCCGCCGTTGGATTACGTCGCGGTAGCCGATCCCCTCCCGGTCCCCGCCAACGTGATGATGGGCGCGTCTTCGAGCGTCGCCTTCGATTCCAAGGGTCATCTTTTTGTGCTGAGCCGCGGGGCGCAGCCGCTCACGGAATTCGACGAAAACGGAAAATTCATTCGCGCCTTCGGCGAAGGCTTGTTCATGCGGAGCCACGGCCTGCGCATCGATAAGGACGGCAACATCTGGACCACCGACGTCGGCGCGCACACGGTCATGAAGCTGAGTCCAGAGGGGAAGGTTCTTCTCACGCTGGGCACCAAGGGCCAAGCAGGCGAGTGGAACGAGACCACCCACTTGTTTAACCAGCCCAATGACATCGCCATCGCCGCCAACGGGGACCTGTTCATTACTCAGGGCCACACGCCCGGGCCCAAAGGCGATCCGCGCGTCCTCAAGTTCGACAAGAACGGAAACTTCATCAAGTCCTGGGGCGGGAAGGGAACCGAGCCCGGCAAGTTCGATGTTGCTCACGGGATCGCCATCGACGCCAAAGGCTTGCTGTGGGTGACGGACCGCGAAAATCAACGAATCCAGATTTTCGACCAGGATGGCAAGTATATTCGCGAAATCAAGTACGCCGGCTTGCCGTGCGCGCTGGATATCGGCAAAGAGTACATCTACATGGTCAACGGCTTCGCGGGTCAGGTTCTCAAGCTCGATCTCGACGGAAAAGTTCTCGCCGCGATGGGGAAACCTGGACCCGCTGGTACCTGGGGCGAGTTCGGCGAAGCGCACTTCATCGCGGTAAGCCCGAAGGGCGAGATTTACGTCGCCGATTCGGTGAATCGGGCCGTTCAGAAGTTCGTGAAGAAATAGTTCTCGCCGCTTAGTGAGAATGCCTCCACTCTTTCGCCGGCATACCGGCGTGAAGAGAACTCGGTGCGTTTGGGTTGGCTCCTTCATCGACGCCAGTACCGAGCCGGCTGACCAATTCTCCACCGAGCCATCCGGTTACAAGCGCCAAGAGCACTCCTATTACGGACAGCGAAAAGGTTGTTGAATCCGGAACGTGCGTCGGCCGCCGCAAATACCAACTCATCAGAAACAGCAATGTAACCAGGACGTTCCCGGAGCCATGCCACAGGCCGACCGATTTCGCGCGCGTGGAGGATGGAATATTGATCCAGTCTACGAGTCCGAAAATCGCCGCCAGGACAGCTCCGACAATTCCGGCAGCCATCGTGTAATACGACGTCGTCGCAAAGTCGAGTTCATTCTGGCTGAAATACAGGATGTCAAAAATTACCGAGGTGGCCAGCAGCCCCAACGGAAATACGATTAACATCTGATGGATAGGGTGACCAAAAGCCTTTACAGTCTTGCTCATGGGGATACCTCGATTTTGTTACTTGCAATTCCTGGACCAATCCCACTAAAAAAGGCCGCCCGTTGCCGGGCGGCCTTGAAAACAACTGATGTGCAAGGCAGCGCTTCTGCGCCGTGAGGCGCACAGGCCGCCACGCAAGTGGCTAGTAGTCCATTCCGCCGGGACCACCGTGCTCGCCGCCGGGCATCGGAGCTTGCTTCTTCTCCGGGATCTCCGCGATCATCGCTTCCGTGGTCAGCATCAGGGCGCTGATCGAAGACGCGTTCTGCAGAGCCGACCGCGTTACCTTGGTCGGATCGATCACGCCGTTCTTCACCAGGTCCTCATACTGCGCCGTGGCAGCGTTGAAACCGAAGTTGGAGTCCTTGTTCGCACGGATCTTCTCGATGATGATGGCGCCTTCATAGCCCGCGTTGCCGACGATTTGCCGAACTGGCTCCTCGCAAGCGCGCCGGATGATGTTGACGCCGATCTGCTCGTCGTGCTCCGCCTTGACGCCGTCCAGGGCCGCTGCTGCGCGCAACAGAGCCACGCCGCCGCCCGGAACGATGCCTTCCTCGACAGCCGCACGCGTGGCATGCAGGGCATCCTCGACGCGGGCTTTCTTTTCCTTCATCTCGGTCTCGGTAGCCGCGCCCACTTTGATCACTGCGACGCCGCCCGCGAGCTTGGCCAGGCGTTCCTGGAGCTTCTCGCGATCGTAATCCGAGGTGGTCTCGTCGATCTGCGCGCGCAACTGCTTGATGCGGCCCTCGATGGCCTTGCCCGTGCCGGCGCCGTCGATGATGGTCGTGTTGTCCTTATCCACCGTGATGCGCTTGGCCCGGCCCAGGTCCTTCAACTGGACGCCTTCCAGCTTGATGCCGGTTTCTTCGAAGATCGCCTGACCGCCGGTCAGGATCCCGATGTCTTCGAGCATCGCCTTGCGGCGGTCGCCGAAGCCAGGAGCCTTCACCGCGCAGGCATTCAGCGTGCCGCGCAGCTTGTTAACAACCAGCGTCGCAAGAGCCTCGCCTTCCACTTCTTCGGCGATCACCAGCAGCGGCTTGCCCGCGCGCGCGATCTGCTCCAGGACGGGCAGCAGGTCCTTCATGTTGCTGATCTTCTTCTCATGGATCAGGATGTAGGGATCTTCCAGCACGCACTCCATGCGATCCGGATCGCTGATGAAGTAGGGCGAGAGGTACCCGCGGTCAAACTGCATGCCCTCGACCGTCTGCAGCTCGGTCGACATGGTCTTGGACTCTTCCACCGTGATGACGCCATCCTTGCCCACTTTCTTCATGGCTTCCGCGATGGTGTTGCCGATGGTCTCATCGCCGTTGGCGGAAATCGTGCCAACTTGCGCGATCATATCCCCGCTGACGGGCTTGGAGAACTTCTTGACGGCCTCGACCACGATCTCCACGGCCTTTTCGATGCCGCGCTTCAGCGCCATCGGGTTCGCACCCGCCGCGACGCTCTTCACGCCTTCGCGGTAGATGCACTGGGCCAGGATAGTCGCGGTGGTGGTGCCGTCGCCGGCGATGTCGGAGGTCTTCGAAGCCACTTCGCGCACCATCTGCGCGCCCATGTTCTCCAGAGGATCCTTCAACTCCACTTCCTTGGCCACCGTCACGCCGTCCTTGGTGATGGTCGGTCCGCCGAACTTTTTCTCGAGCACCACGTTGCGGCCCTTGGGACCCAGCGTCACTTTGACCGCGTCGGCCAGTTGATTCACACCGCGCAGGATCGCCTGGCGGGAATTCTCGCTATATACGATTTGTTTTGCTGCCATAGTTTTTTCTCCTTACAGTTACAGAATCCTTAGGCCGACTTCTTGGCCAGTTTCGGAGCATCCACGAGAATGCCGAGAACTTCGTCCTCGCGCATGATCATGTACTCGTTGCCGTCCACCTTGATGTCCGATCCCGAATACTTTCCGAACAGAATGCGATCGCCGGCTTTGACGTCCAGCGGAATCAGCTTTCCGTCATCGGCGCGCTTACCTTGTCCCACGGCCACAACTTCACCCTGTTGCGGTTTTTCCTTGGCGGAATCGGGGATAAACAACCCACCGGCCGTCTTGTCTGCTTCTTCCTCGAGCCGTTTGACCACGATCCGGTCATAGAGCGGGCGAATATTCATAGTTCAACCTCCATTTTTGAGTTATGCGTTTGAGAGAATCTCGGTAAAACCGGGCCCGGCAGGACCGCCGCAACCCACACAGGTATTATTAGCACACTCCTCCGAGGAGTGACAAGACCTGACTGCAACCTATTGATTAATAGTAATTTGCCGTTTTGATTCGGATACAGCCTGGAGGTGAATTTCGATTCTCTGAGCCGGGAAAAGGTCCGGAAAACGCTCGCCCCATTCGACTAGCGCCACAGCGTCGCGATCGAAAATTTCTTCGAGCCCCAGCGTCGCTACCTGTTGGGGTGTATCCAGCCTGTATAAGTCGACGTGGTAGGCACGCCCTGCGCCGTATTCGTGGATCAGGGTGAACGTGGGACTGGTGACCTCTTCGGGCTCGGCGGCGCCCAAGCCGCTGAGGATGCCCTTGGCCAGCGTGGTCTTTCCAGCGCCCAGGTTGCCGATCAGCAGCACTACCGCTTTTGGGGGAAGCTCGCGGGCGATCTTGCGCCCCAGCTCGATGGTTTCGTCTTCAGATTGCGTTTCAAACGATCTCACGAATCGCCTTGGGAAGATAGTGCAGCAGATCGGTCGCGATCAGGCACTGCTCGGTCAGTTCCTCCGCGCCGAGCTGGCCCGCGCGTCCGTGCAGCCAGACTGCGGCGCGCACCGCCTTGTCGATCTCGTTCGGAAACTGCGCGATCAGGCCCGCGATCATGCCGGTGAGAACGTCGCCGGTGCCGCCGGTGGCCATCGCGGGCGAGCCGCTGGTGTTGATCCAGACATTGCCGTCGGGCAGGGCGATCAGGGTGCGATAGCCCTTGAGCACCAGGCACACGTTGCGCTCTTTCGCGAATGTCCGTGCGACGTGCAGGCGATCGCCTTCGCTCACTCGATCGACTCCCAGCAATCGCGCCATCTCGCCCGGATGCGGCGTGAGAACGGTCTGCAGTCCGCGGCCGCGAAAATCCGTGCCGGCGATCGCGTTCAGCCCATCCGCGTCGATCACCATGGGCACGACCGCCTCTTTCATCAGTTTTGGGGCGATCTCGCGCCGCTCGCCCAATCCAGGACCCACCGCCAGCACCGTCATGCGGTCCAGCGAAAAATTATCGAGCGATGCCGACATCAGCTCCAGTGCGAGGTGCGAAGAATCGGAGCACGCGACCGTGACCAGCCCCGCACCGGCGCGCAGCGCGGCCAATCCCGACATGGCCGCCGCCCCGGCTTTGCCCGGCGCTCCACCTACGACCAGAACGTGACCAAAATCGCCCTTGTTTGTCTCACGCTTGCGAGGGAAGAAGAGATGCCGGAAATCGCCGGGCGAGGAATCTTCAAGTCCGCCGGGAATCAGCCAGGGCGGGCTGCCGATCTGCGTCACCACGAGCCTCCCTATGTGCTCTTCCGCACCCGAAGCCAGGTAATGCTCCACCTTGGGCGCGGTGAACGTCACCGTGATATCGGCGCGCACGCAATCGCCGCCGCCGCCGAGGCCCGACGGCAAATCCACAGCGACAATCTTCGCCTGCGGAAACTCTCGCGTCGACGCGATCAGCTCGGCCGTGCGGCCCGTCGGCGGACCCTTTAACCCTGTGCCCAGCAGCGCGTCCACTACGACGTTCACTTCGCGGCGCTCGCGCAGTTTCGCGGGAACCTCGAACACCGGATGAATCCCCAGCTCGACGATGCGCTTCAGGTTCGCAGCGGCGTCGCCGGTGAATTCCGAGGGATCCGCCGCCAGCACGACTCGTAACCGCTGCACGTTGTATTCATGGAGCAGGCGCGCGAGGGCCAGCCCGTCGCCACCGTTGTTGCCTTTGCCGCACAGGATCACGATGCTCTGGCGGTCGATCGGATCGAACTCGCGCACCATCTCTTCCACCACGCGATGGGCCGCGTTCTCCATCAGCGCCATGCTCGGAACGCCATCTTCGACGGTCAGACGATCGACCTCGCGCATTTGCTCGCTTGTTAATACCTTCATGCGGACATTGCTCCCGTGAGAACCTGCTCGAGTCGCTGCAAGTGGCGCGCATCCCCCATCGCGATCAGATGATCTCCAGCCGACATCTGCGTCTCGGGAGAGGGGTTGAAGAGCATCTCGCCGTTGGCTTTGCGAATGGCCAGAATGACCACGCCGCTCTCGTGGCGAATGTCGGCGTCCGCCAGTTTTCGCCCGGAAAAGGCGCTCTGCACGCACACCTGTTCGATCTCCATATCCACGCCCTGCTGCGTGGTGAAGTCCAAGAACTGCAGGACATGCGGCTTCAGCAGCGCGTGTGCCATGCGATGGCCGGTGCTGTTGTACGGCGCGAACACAAAATCCGCGCCCGCGCGCCGCATCTTCACCTCGGAGGATTCTTCCGCGATGCGCGCCGAAAGCTGCAAATTCGGATTCAGGGTCTTGGCGCTCAAAATCACGAACAGGTTATCGGCATCCGACGCCAGCGTGGCGATCAGTCCCTTGGCGCGCGCGATCCCCACGTCGCGCAGCGTTTCATCCCGGCTGGCATCGGCCAGCACTGCCAGCATGCCGGCCTTCATCGCGCGTTCCACTCGCTCGTCGTTGTTGTCGACCACCACGAAGGAAGCTCCCGCCTTTCGCAATTCCTCGGCTGCGCCGCGTCCCACCCGGCCGAAACCGCACAAGATAATGTGGCCTTCCAGTTTGTCGATCATGCTCCTCACACGCCGCTTTCCGAAGAATTGATTCAGCTCCAGCTCGATCAGAGTCTGGGTCATCGCCCCTACCGCCAGAAAAATCGTGGTCACTCCAAACAAGATGAGAAAGGAGTTGAAAACCCGGCCAGCGTGGCTCAACCCGCGAATCTCGGCATACCCGACCGTGGTCACGGTGGTCAGGGTCATGTAGAACGCATCGAACACCGGATAGTGCTCGATCAACACGAACCCGATCGTCCCGCCCGCCAGCACCAGCGCCAGGGCGATCGCAATCAGGATCAGCCTGCGCCGCAAATGACCCATGGTCTCTATAGTAGTGCCTCTGTTCGGGGCGACGGTTTGGCCAAGGGATTGCCTAGTACAATCCCATGACGATGCTTGCCAAGCTGGGGCTTGTTTTGACCGGGTTCGCCGTCCTGAGCTATGGCGACACATGGTCGGGAAAGCTCCTGGATGCCGCCTGCGTCGCTAAAAGCCAACGCAACCCCGACAGGAATTCGACCAAGACGGGCAACCCCCCAACGTGCGCAGCCTCGAAGTCGACCGGCGCGTTCGCCTTGCAAACCTCGAATGGAAAGGTCTACAAGCTCGATCTTGCTGGCAATTCTAAGGCCGCCACCGCCGTGAGGGGCAACCCGGACAACGCTAGCCCCGAGGCCGACGTATCGGGAGCCAGGGTAGGCGAGATCCTGAAGGTGGATTCGATCAGCGTCCGTTGAGAACGGTCTTGGCGACAGCCTGGTTTCCGTATGCGTCCTCTACGCGAACCGCCAGAGTCACTTCTCCCGGCGGGACTATCGGAAGAATAACGCGAAAGTCGTGTTCCATAGAGTCTGTCAGGCGCGTCGTCGGCTCGACTCGCATCCAGTCGCCGCCGTTTATGGAATACTCGGCTTTTTCTAAGGTCGAGAGTGCGTCCTTGGCCCGAAATTCTACCGTCACGGGCGATGATCCAGAGACGTTGCAGCAGGTGATCTGGGGAGGCGTGTTGTCGATGAGGAATGGATCGCTTTCCTGTGCCCCGGTCAGAGCCTGGCCGGGTGGATTCGATGGAGCGTCGGAGGCTGTGACACGAAGAACGTACTTCCCGTCCGGATAGGCTGTCGAATCCCAGCTCAGATAGCTCTCGCGAACCTTATCGCGAACCAGTTTCCACGCGGTCTCCTTCACGCCGCGGATCTCGATCTTGAACTGGAGCGTGTCGCCGTTATCGTCTTGCGCCAGCCAGCGTGCGCCGATCTGTCCCTTGGCCCAGGTCAAGGCAGGCGTGTTTCCCGAATCCGCGGAAATTCCCGGGATTGGCGGAGCACGCCGTGGGCTCGGTGAAATGGGCGGCAGAATGAGCGTCGGACTTGGCGCGCCCGTCCCCGATGTCGCGGCCGGTGCCGGGAAGCTATAATTCGGCGGCGTGATCTCCACGTGCGCCACTACCGGAGCCACGTTCTTCATCTGATACGCGACCCCTACGTCGGATAACTCCGCGCTGCCGGTCAGCGCCGCGCGATACTGCAAAAAGCGCGCGGGCGGGGAAGCCACCCGGCCTTGATTGAGGGGAGCCCAGGCGCTCCAGTTTTGCTGGGCGCGTCTGACATTGCCGGAGCGCGTTTCAAACACGGTTCCTGCCGGCGCTTCCGGTTCTTTACCGGAGTTCGCCTGAGAGGTGATGCGGCCCCAGTAAGAGAATCCGCCGGCGTCGAGGACGTCGCTGTCGAATGTTCCCGAAGATTCCAACTCCGGTCCGATCGCGATCACTTTGCCGATGTTGCCGGTAACCGCGTACAGCGAGCCATTCGGCGCACGCAGTAAGCCGGTGATCTGCGTCGGTTCCACGTTCAGCAGCCGCGTGTACGAATAATCGCTGTCGATCCGGTACAGATTTCCGTGGTTGCCGGTTCCCGCGAGCAGCCTGCCCTGCGCGTCGAATGCCAACGCGTACACCAGGTCCTGCGCCTGACTCCAGATCCGGCGCGGGTATCCGTCGCTCTGAATGCGATAAATTTCCGATCCACCGGCCACCGCTTGCGAGGAAAGCATGGGGAGCGCCACGGGAATCGGGGACGCCGCCACGATTTGGAC
>Ga0075522_10000023_pt1 | contig 82010 bp, 74 predicted proteins | sample NGEPerA_FD_74796 | JGI IMG/M metagenome (GOLD analysis project Ga0075522, IMG submission 74796) | Arctic peat soil microbial communities from the Barrow Environmental Observatory site, Barrow, Alaska, USA - NGEE PermafrostL2-A | ecosystem: Environmental > Terrestrial > Soil > Wetlands > Peat ... | reverse complement strand
GGCCTGAACGGAACCGTAGGGGAGCCGATCGGTAATCAGGCCGTCGGGGACAAAGTGGCGCTAGCACGCGGTTTCGCCGTCGCCACCAGCGACACGGGACATCAAAGCAGCGGCGGCGGTTTCGACGGCAGCTTCATGCAGGAACAGCAGGCCGCACTCGATTTCGAGTTCGTCGCGATCGGGCGGCTGACGGTGCTCGCGAAGCAGATCATCGCCGCCTACTATGGCAAGCCACCTGTGCATTCCTACTATGTCGGATGTTCGACGGGCGGACGCGAGGCGATGCTCATGTCGCAGCGCTATCCGCTGTACTTCGACGGGATCGTCGTAGGCTCGCCCGCGATGCGCACGGGCCATTCGAACCTGGCGACGCGCACCGTGACCGTGGCCTTGAACTCGGTCGCGCCCAAGGACGCGAACGGCCGGCCGGGACCCGCGCTTTCCGACAGCGAGAAGAAAGCGTTCGTCGCAAAACTGCTCGATGAGTGCGATGCACGCGACGGCGCTAAAGACGGCATGATCTTCGATGCCCTCGGCTGTTCGTTCACTCCCAAGGATCTCCAGTGCAGTGGCGGGAAGGCCGACGGCTGTCTCTCCTCGGAGCAGGTGGCCGCCATCGAGAAGGGCTTCGCGGGCCCCAAGGATTCGCGCGGTCGGCAGGTTTACGCCGGCTGGTTCTACGATACGGGGATCACGGCGCAGGGCCAGGGCATCCCGGGCCTACTCAACCCAGGACCAAGTCCGGTAGGCCGCCCGGTGACCGCGACCACACAAGACGTGGATGCCGAAGCCGCCACGGTGGACAACAATCCGGTGGCGCGCATCGGCGACAGCTACAGTTGGGTGAACCTGAACAGCTTCTCTTCGCACGGTGGGAAGCTGATCTTCTATCACGGATTGAGCGATCCCTGGTTTTCCGCCAAGGACACCATCGATTACTACCAGCGCATGACGGCCGCCAACGGAGGCGCGTCGAAAGTTACGGATTGGAGCCGCCTGTTTCTTTCGCCGGGAATGGGACACTGCGGAGGCGGCAGCGCGACGCTCGATAACTTCGACATGCTGAGCGCCTCGGTGAATTGGGTCGAGAAGAACCAGGCTCCCGAATCGGTTATGGCCACCGGGCGGGCATTTCCGGGGCGCAGCCGTCCCCTATGTGCTTATCCGGCGCATGCGCAATACAACGGCTCGGGCAATCCGGAAGAAGGCGCGAACTACTCTTGCCGACAGTAACAAAGGAAGGAACCAGCATGAAATCCATCAAAGAACTTGGAACTCTGACTTGCGTTCTGTGCTTGGGGCAAGCCGTGATACTCATGATCTCCGCGCAGGCGCCAGCCAAGGCCGCGGGTTCTGATCCGATCGTCACGATCAGCACCGGCCAGCTTCGCGGCAGCCCGACTGCCGATGGCGGCGCGGTTTTCAAGAACATCCCGTTCGCGCAGCCGCCCGTCGGCGATTTGCGCTGGCGCGAGCCGCAGCCTGCGAAAGCCTGGAGCGGCGTCCGTGATGCCACCACGATGGGGCCCATGTGCCATCAGAACGACAACAAGCAGCTGCCTCACAGCGAAGACTGCCTGCAACTGAACGTGTGGACGCCGAAGTCTCCCATGACGTCGCGCGTACCCGTGATGGTGTGGGTCCACGGTGGCGGAAACACCGCCGGATCGGGTATAGAAGCCCTCTTCAATGGTGAAGTCCTCGCGAGCCACGGCGTCGTGGTAGTCAACGTCAATTACCGCCTGGGCGTCTTCGGCTTCTTTGCGCATCCGGCGCTGACCAAAGAGTCTCCACACCATGCCTCCGGGAACTATGGGCTGGCCGATCAGATCATGGCCCTGCGCTGGGTGCAGGAGAACATCGCCAAGTTTGGCGGCGACCCCAGGAATGTCACGATCTTCGGCGAATCGGCAGGCGCGGGCGACGTCAACGCGCTGATCGCTTCTCCACTCACCAAGGGACTGTTCGTGAGGGTGATCGCACAAAGCGGCCCGGCGGGCGCAGGACTTGCACTGGCCGCCGCGGAAAAGAGAGGCGTGGACTTCGCCGCGAGCCTGGGTTTCACCGGTGACGATGCGCTGGCCAAGCTGCGCGGCATTTCCGACACAGAGTTGATCGTGAAGGGCGCCCGAGCAGGCTTGGGAATCACCGTGGACGGCTGGGTGCTTCCCGAGCCGGCCACCAAGACCTATGCCGAAGGCCACGAGCAAAAGGTGGCGTTGCTGATCGGCAACAATTCCCAGGAGATGCAGCCGCGCGGCGCGACGGCCGATATCCGCCAGATGATTTCGCAACGCTACGGGCCCCTCGCCGATCGTGCGCTGGCAGTGTACGGAGTGAACGGCGCGAACGATCCCCAGCCCGATCCCGAGAATGGAACCGTGATACTACAGTTCACCACGGACAATTCGTTCCGCTGCGGCACGGTTCGGGAACTCATCTGGCACACCGCCGCGAAAAATACCGGCTACGAGTATCAGTTCTCGCGCACGGTGCACGGCCAGGAAGCGCTGGGCGCGCCGCATGCCTCTGAGATTCCGTTTATCTTCGGCACGCTGCCCGTCTGGCAGAATATGCGGAAGTACAACGAGTCGGATCAGCAATACGCCCCGCAGATGCAGGAATACTGGACCAACTTCGCCAAGACCGGCGATCCCAACGGCGGAAAGCTAGTGAAGTGGCCGAAGTTCGATGCGACCGCGCGCGCATACATGGACTTCACCGATGCCGGCCCGGTGGCCAAAGAAGGCCTGCGGCGGCAGGCGTGCGATGTGTTTATGGAGAATCAGAAGCGCCAAGGTCTGTAGGACAAAACCATGAAGAAATCGCTTGCGTCCGTCTGGATCGTAATCGCGCTTGGAACGTCCGCCACGGCGTATGCCCAGAACACGGCTCTGCGCGTGGGCGCGGCCAAGGTGGACGTTACTCCGGCGCAGGCCGACCTGCCCAAGAACTACGACGGCATCCTCGATCACATCTATTCGCGTGCGATCGTAATCGACAACGGAACTGCCACCGTCGCGCTCATCACAGTGGACGCTGGGGGTGTGCCCGACGCGGTCTGGCAGGCCGTCTCCAAGCAGCTTGAGAGCGACCTTGGAATTCCCGCGAAAAATGTGCTGCTGACTGCGACGCACAGCCACAGTGTGCCGGGGCAGCCGGCGGGTCCGTATGTACAGAAGATCGTGGAGTCGGTCCGGCTGGCCAAGCAGCGGCTCGCGCCGGCCCGCATAGGCTACGGAACGGGCGTTTCCTACATCAACGTTAATCGCAACATCATCGATCCCAAGACCAGGCGCTGGTGGGAAGGACCCAACTATGACGGGCCGTCGGACAAGACCGTCGCGGTGGTCAAGTTCGAGACCTTGAGCGGCGATCCCATCGCCGTCTATTACAACTATGCGATGCACGGCGTTGCCGCGGGCCAACTGGACTTAGTCAGCGGCGATGCCCCCGGGACCACGTCGAAATATATCGAAGATTCGTTCGACGATAAGATCGTCGCCTTGTGGTCCAGCGGCGCTGCCGGCGATCAGAACCCCATCTATTTTCAGCAGACCTACGATCTGCGCGAGATCCGCATCAAGGACTACGCCAAGCGCGGCATCGACATCAGCAACTCGATGCCTCCCGGCGGCCAGGGCCTGAACAAAAAAGACCCCACCGTTATCAAGCTGATGAACCAGCAGAAGCAGATGATCCTCTCCATGGGGCAGTTTCTGGGCGAAGAGGTGATGCACGTGATGCGCGGCATGGACCGCATGGAGTCGAACATTCGGGTTGACGGCAGGTTCAAGACCGTCAGTTGCCCGGGGCGCGAGCGCACGAATGAGGGTCGCGCGGGTTTCCCGGGAGAGTACAAGGAGGCCGGCCCGGTGGATATCCGGCTGGGATTACTTCAGTTGGGAGACATCATGATCGGCGCCGTCAACGCGGAGGTGTTCAATCTGATCGCGCAGCGGTTGAAGAATGAATCGCCCTACGCGCGAACCATGATGGCGACGCTTACCAACGGCTCGGCGCGCTCCGGCTATATTCCGAACGACACTGCTTATGGGATGTATACGTTTGAGGTTCTGTCTTCGCGGTTGCAGCCAGGCTGTGCGGAGTCTGCGATCGTCAACGGAATCCTGGACTTGATGACAGAGTCTGGTAAGTAGGTGCCTGAACTATACAGTGGCGGCCGGATCATATTCGGAATGGTCCAGCTGTCCCAGAAGTATACGAGCGGGTTTGAAAATCCAGTTGAACAGTAATCCCAGGAACAACAGGGCCGCGAAGCCCGCCGCCAGCACAAAGCCGTATTTGGGCTGGCCCATCGCATCACTGACGGCGCCCATCGCCAGAGGACCTACAACCGCTGAGACACAGGTGAAAAATAAAATCACGCCCGCCACGGCGCCATGTTCTGACTTCGGGAAGCAGCTAATGCCCTTTGAGTTGATGGTGGGGTAGATCACGGACATGAACAGCCCGGAAAGAGGCAAGAGGTACACCGCCACGTCCGCTCCGCCGAATGCAGTACCGAGGAAGCATAGCAGGATCACGCCGCTGAATAGCGCCAGAACGCCGGTCCAGTCGAACCGTGTCAGCATCCAGGCTCCGGCGAATCGTCCGGCTACGCGGAGAATAAAGAACACCGAGATGCTGTAAGCCGCGAGCCACACTGCGGGCCCGCTATAGCCTTGGAGCAATGTGGGCATCCATACATAAATCGCCGCCTCCGCCGCGACGTACAGGAACGCGCCCAAGGAAAACGCGAGTGCGTAGCGGTTCTGAAGCATCCGCAGCGTCCGTCCTAGACCCGGGGCATTTTCGCCGATATGAATCGTTTGCGGGTATTGTACCTTCCAGGCCATTAGGATCAGCAGGACGCAGATGCCTCCGGCCATCACGTAGAGCCACTTCCAGGAAACACCCGTGATCAGCAAGCGCGCCAGGACCGCCGGCCCGACAATCGAACCGATTCCGAAAAAGGCCTCCGCCATATTCATGATGGACGTGTGCTGGGTTGTGGACGTTGTAATGTCGCCGATCAGGGCCAGAGCCCCGGTCTTGAAAACGCCGATCGCGACTCCCGAAATCCCCAGCAGCACGCTGAAATAGGCAAACGAGTTTCCGACGGCAAATAATAAGTAAACGATGGCTAATGAAGTCAGGCCCATCACAATCGTTGGCTTGCGGCCCAGCCGGTCGGCCAGAGATCCTAGAAAGAAACCAGCAAGCCCGATTCCCGCCATGGTCGCGTATTGGAATGTGCCCGCGGCGGTCATGCTGAGGCCGAACGTCTTGATGATCTCGGGGATGATGAGCCCGACCGAGTCGGTGGTCATCGCGAACATCATGAACATCAGGTACGTGAGCGCCTTGATCAAGGTCAGGTTGCTGAGGCCTGGTTCGATGGTGTTCTGGATCATGCATTAACCTCGCTCGTCCGCGTGGTGACCGGGATCTGCTCAGAACCGCTGGGGGTAGACAGAGTGACGAGGGCGGACGGGGCTGTGAGATTTACCTCCAGGCGAGCCCAATCTGTGTCGCTTCGCCATTCCATTAGGATGGTGTCATCCGAACCCGGCTCCAAAGTGAAGGCGCCTCCAAAGGCCCGGTGCTCATTGCGGATCCGAATCAAATGCAGAAGCCCTTGGACGACGGGACGCGCCAGCTCTTCTGCGACTTCTCCGCTGCGGTAGTAATGACGGTTGATATCCCGCCCAACATTGGTTCGATCGAGCAGCTTCATATCATTGCTCCCCGCTAATAAACCCACATAGTAGACCTGGGGCACGCCCGGCGCGAAAAACTGCATCGCCCGAGCAATCAGATACTCATTGTCGTTGCGACCGAGGGCATCGTAGAAGGTGCAATTAACCTGGTATAAATCCAGATTGCTGGCGGCGCCCCCCGTGGCTTGGCGGCTCTCGCTATTGCTGCGAAGATGGATGGTTTCGACAAGAGTGTCGATTTCCTGAGGGCTCAGCAAGCCTGGCCGGCCGTTGCGATCCGTGGGGTCGCTGCCCACATCGATCACGCCGATACCGTCGTGGGTATCCAAGACCGTGATCGCGTTTCGAGGACTGATGCCTAGCCATTGCTTCAAGGCGCGGGCATTGCGGGTATACAGCGTATGCAGAATCAGCGGCGGAAGCGCGAAATCGTAAACCCAATCGACTCGCCGGGCAATCTCGATCTGTTCCAGGTAGTGACTGTGAATCTCCACCAGGACTTCGATCCCCAACGCGTGCGCATCCTCAGCCAGTTCGGCGATGAAGCAAAACGTCTCGGGGATCATGAAGCAACTGGTTCCGGCCTTCTTGATCGCGTAACCAGCCGCGTCGAGCCGGATGATGTCGATTCCCGCACTTTGAAATTGGGTGAGGATCTTTCTTAAGTAACTTGCGCCCTGCGCGCTCCGAACATCAATGTCAATCTGCTCTCCTGTAAACGTCGTCCACAGCAGTCGTTGCTCACCGTTCGCAAGAATGAACTTGGTAAAGGGTAGACCTGGACGCGGCCGGTAGATTTGGAGAAGATCCGATTCGTCCGCTCCTCCTGAAAAGACACCGTTGTAAGTCAGAAACATTTCTGCGTACGCGGATTCTTCGCCGTGTTGGATGAAGTCCTGGAACTGCGGCGATTGGCTCGAAACGTGATTGACGATGAGATCAGACATCATTTCAAGGTTTTCGCCCAGGGCTAGCACGTCATCCCAAGTTCCTAGTCGCGAATCGACCTGGGTGTGATCCACAGGGTCGAATCCGGCGTCACTGCCGTCCATGGGTCGAAAAAATGGTAACAAGTGGATACCACCGAAGAGACCGTGAAACTGACTCCGGAGCAGTTCCTGGAGTTCCTTAAGTCCGCCGCCTGAGAGGCGATCCACGTATGCAATGAGTTGGACCCGATTGTTCATGTGCAGCCACCAGCCACACGGTCATCCTGTAAATACAGATTAAGCCCGCGCGCGACACCCCTAAGTTAATCAGGATTGTTCGCCCACTGTCAACAATCTCTGTCGCCGCCGCTCGATTCTCCTTGACATGCGAATTCGTCGAAGGCTATATTCCATACGTGTCGGAACAAAGCGCGGGTATCCGCCAAACTTGTTGTACATACAGATGTCGGCGTGGGATGGGAGCGTGGGAGGAAATGGGTACATGACAGCAGCGGCAACAGTTGGTCCTCAGATGAAGAAACTCGCGCTGTCGATTTCGTTGCTTGCAGGTGTGGTCTATGCCCAGACGCCGCCGGCTCCGTCCACCCGCTGGGCGACCGAGTTTAACGGTAATTATTTCATACGTCCGAACATTACTTATCTGATTACCGGCGGCCACGCGAACACCTTGGACGTATGGTCGCGCCAGGGAGTCCGGAGTCCGCAGCCGACGGTAATTTTCATCCATGGCGGTGGATGGATCGGCGGAACGAAAGAGGGAGGAATCGGCTTTCTCCTGCCGTACATCGCGATGGGATGGAACGCTGTGAATGTGGATTATCGAATGGCGCGCGTGGCGCATGCGCCGGCGGCGGTGGAGGATTGCCTGTGCGCCTTGCGCTGGGTCGCCGCAAACGCCCAACAATACAACATCGACCTAAAGCATCTCGTGGTGACGGGCGATTCCGCGGGCGGCCATCTGGCGCTCACTACCGGCATGATTCCCGCCAGCGCGGCGGTGGACACCTTGTGCCCCGGCCCGCCCTTGCCGAAGGTCGCGGCGATTGTGGATTTTTATGGAATCAGTGATGTTAACGACCTGCTAGGCGGCGCCAACCTACGGTATTGGGCGGTGGAGTGGCCGGGCGATTCTGCAAATAAGAAGGACATCGCCAAGCGGGCCTCGCCGCTTGAATATGTACGGGCTGGCTCGCCGCCGACCATGATCGTTCACGGCGATGCCGATCCGACCGTGCCGTATCAGCAGAGCGTACGGCTGAAGGCGGCACTCGATAAGGCCGGTGTGGCCAGCGAACTATTCACGGTTCCGGGTGGCCATCACGGCGGTTTCACGGCCGAGCAATACGTGCCGGTTTACGAGGCGATCATGCAGTTTCTGAAGAAGCAGGGGTTGCCCGTTCCATAAGGCGAAAAATATATGGCTAGCGATCCCACAGGCCCGGCCGTCGCCAACCCCGCACCACTGGGACTCGCCGGGTTCGGTCTCACCACTGTTGTACTGAGCGCCATCAATGCCGGACTGCTGCCCGGAGATGCTCCGTCGCTGATTTCCGCGGTTGTGCCACTCGCGTTTGCGTATGGCGGTGTCGCGCAGATTATCGCCGGAATCATGGAATTCAAAAACGGAAATACCTTCGGGACAGTCGCGTTTACGTCCTATGGGCTGTTCTGGTGGTGGTTCGGATTGCTTCAGTGGACCGTCGGTGCAGGATGGATCAAGCCTCCGTCACCGGCTGCCGCGGGCGTGACGCTGCTTGCCTGGGGCGTCTTTACCCTATACATGTGGATCTCGACATTCCGGTTGAACCGGACACTGTGAGTCATTTTTCTCCTGCTTTGGATCACATTTTTCTGCCTCGGGGCCGGAGACCTGGGAGCGGGGACGCTGTGGCACACTCTCGGCGGGTGGTTGGGACTGGCTACGGGAATTGCGGCACTCTATGCCTCGTTTGCGGAGGTCACCAATGCTACTTTCAAACGCGATTTGGTGCCGCTCGGTTCACCGTTGCTGCGGGACTAATCGATGCTGGCCCTGACCAAAGGACTCTCCTGAAAGGCTGTTAAACAACATATGCGGACAACGTTTCGTCTCCTCCTTCTTTCGGTCCTGGGATTTACATCGCTTGCGCCGGCGCAGAACCGAAGCGCCGCTACGGAGCACTGGGTGGCGACATGGGCCACGTCACAACCATTGGAGGCGACATCCACCCTCACCCGAGGAGGTCCGCCGCGAGCCCAGCCCCAACAAGCAAGCCCGCCGCAGGGTGCTCCCGCGTCGGGTCCGCAAGGCCCGCCACCGGCTCCGCCGGGCAGGGGACGCGGTGGTCCACCGCCTGTTCCGCCTACTTTGAATGACCAGACTGTTCGCATGGTGGTTCACACCAGCATCGGGGGGCGTCGCGTGCGGATCGAACTATCGAACGCAGCGGCAGCGGCCCCGCTCGTGATCGGCTCGGCGCACATCGCCGTCCGCGCCAAGGACTCGGCCATTGTCTCGGGAACCGACCGCAAGCTTACATTCAGCGGCCAACCCGGCTGCACGATCCGGCCCGGAGTCTTGATGCTGAGCGATCCCGTGGACCTGGAGGTCGCGCCGCTGTCCGACCTGGCGGTCTCCCTCTACGTCTCGAAAGATACGGGGCCGCCGACGAACCACAACTTGGCCTTGCACACGGGATACATTTCCAAAGGCGACACGACGGCTCAGGAAGTCATGCCCGAGCCGGAAACGACGCGCGCCTATTTGTGGCTCTCCGCCGTGGACGTAACCTCGGCTCCCAACGCCTTTGCCATCGTCGCTCTCGGGGATTCGATTACCGATGGCCAAGGCACCACACTGGAAGGAAACCTGAATTGGACCGCGGTTTTGGCCCGGAGGTTGGCTGCGAACAAGGCCACCGCCCACATTGGTGTAGTGAATCAGGGAGTGCAGGGCAATCAGGTGCTCCGGGATGATGCCGGTGTAAGCGCGCTTGCCCGGTTCGACCGCGACGTGCTCAGCCGGTCTGGCGTGAAGTGGGTCATCTTACTGGAGGCGATTAACGACATCATCCGCCATGGCCAGGTTGATTCCCCCGATCCGGTCACCAGCGACGACCTGATTGCGGGCTATCGTCAAATCATCGAGCGGGCGCATACCCACGGCATTCGCGTGATTGGCGCAACCGTAACGCCCGTCGGGGGCCAGCGCCAGGTTACGGAACATATCGAGGCGATCCTGAAATCGGTGAACGAATGGATTCGGACCAGTCATGCGTTTGACGCCGTGGTGGACTTTGACGCCGCGGTTCGGGATCCGCAGCATCCACTGCAGTTGCGAACGGAGTTCGACTCGGGAGATCACGTTCATCTGAGCGACGCCGGGAATCAGGCTATGGCGGATGCCTTCGACCTGGCGATTTTTAGAAAGTGATAAAAGGGAGCACCGGTCCATGACGATCTATCGAAACCTCAGGCTGCCGCTGGCGCTGTCGACTTTGTTGTTGGCCGGGTTTGCGGGTGCCCAAACGTCACCGCGGCCAGGGGCTCAGCCGGCGGCGGGCCGGGCCGGCCGGGCTGGCAAGGGCCGGGGCGGAGGGGGCGGGGGCACGCCCGTCGACGCGCTGGTATCGCCGGAGGTTCATCCCGACCGGACCGTAACCTTCCGCTTCCGCGCGCCGCAAGCCACCCAAGTGCAACTCGTCGGCGAAATCCTGCAAGGCAAAGGCCCGCTCGCGATGACCAAGGACGAGGCCGGCCTATGGACCGCCACCATCGGACCCGTTCCTCCCGAGATTTGGATTTACAACTTCAGGGTACAGGGGGCGGATGTTACGGACCCTTCCAACCCGGCTGTGAAACCTGTTCCGCCGGGCTCGGCGATGTCCAGCTTTGTGGAGGTTCCCGGCGATGCACCGTCCTTCTACGACTCGCGCCCGGTCCCGCACGGAGAAGTGCGCATGGTGGAGTACGAATCCAAGACCTACGGGGTGACGCGCGCGGTCTGGATCTATACGCCGCCGAATTACGATAAGAGCACTGCGAAATACCCGGTGCTGTACCTGCTCCACGGTAACGGCGAGGCCTTTAACGGCTGGGTCATGAACGGCCGCGCCAACATCATCCTCGATAACCTGATCGCGGATGGTAAGGCTAAGCCCATGATCGCCGTGATGCCCCAAGGCCACGCTTTGCAGGCGCCCAGCGTCGGTCCCCTGGTCAGGATCGAGGGGGAATCCGGCATGTTTTCTCCCCGCTTCCCCAACGACCTGCTGGAAGAAGTGGTCCCGCTGGTGGAGTGGAACTACCGGGTGACTGCCAATGCCGATAATCGGGCGATTGCCGGATTGTCCATGGGCGGCGGCCAGGCCCTGTCCATTGGACTGAGCCACCCGAACCTGTTCCATTACGTGTTGGGTTTCAGCGCCGCCATTGGAGACCGGTATCTGAATATCGACGAAACGGTTCGGCAGGTCCTTGCAGATCCAGCGGCTGCGAACGCGAAATTCCACCTGCTCTGGATTTCGGCGGGGAGGCAGGACTTTCTTTTAGGCCCGAATCAACAACTGGCCAAAGCCTTAACGGACGGGGGCGTAAAGAACACATACCGGGAGACCGAAGGGGCGCACGTTTGGAGCGTTTGGCGCAACAACTTGAATGAAGCCGCGCCCTTACTTTTCCGAGCCCGCGCGCATTGACTGGAAAGAGAGAAATCAACTATGAAAAAAACGGTTTTTACAGCCTGCGTGGCCCTGACTTTCTCAGTGCTTGCACCGACACAAACCCAGGCGCAGCCCCCCTCGCAACCTTCTCAACGCGGCGCGGCCGCCGGCGGAAACGGAGGACGGGCAGCTCTGACTCCGGATCAGATTGCAGTCCAGCGGCGTGCTCAGCAGGAGCAACTCGCCAACGATTGGGCCAATCTGGCCCGTTATCGCGACGCCAACCGCAATTTGCCTCAGGACTCGGATAGCCAGCCGCGCGTTGTATTCATGGGCGATTCCATCACCGAGCTGTGGGATCGGGATTCCGGCAAGTTCTTCGCCAGTAAGGGCTACATCGGACGTGGCATCGGCGGCCAGACCACACCGCAGATGCTGATCCGTTTTCAGCACGACGTCGTAGCTCTGCAACCGAAAGTAGTGGTGATCAACGCCGGCACCAATGACATCGCGGGCAACACCGGTCCATCTACGCTCGGAATGATCGAGGACAATTTGAAGTCCATGACGCAGATTGCGGCTGCCAATGGCATCCATGTCGTGCTGGCGTCGGTGACGCCTGCTTACGACTATCCCTGGAAGCGGGGTCTTGAACCTGCGGAGAAAGTAGTGGCCCTGAATTCCTGGATGCAGGACTATTGCGCGAAGGCCGGCTGTATTGATGCGGACTACTTTACGGCGATGTCGGACGAGAAGCATGGGATGAAGGAAGGTCTTAGCCGGGATGGCATTCATCCAACTCCCGCGGGCTACGCCATCATGGCGCCCATCGCCGAGAGGGCCATCGCTCGGGCGCTAGGCAAGTGAGCACCAGCGGTCCCCGAATGACCACACATACAAATCCGCTCACCGCGGAGCCCGGCTCGACGTACCGGAAGACTCGCCTTTTTTTTGCTAGCGCTCTAGCGCTGGTGATGGCGGGAATGAACGCTGCGCTGCGCGCCGATACGGCGAGCGATCTACAGCGGATCTTCCTCGACCCGATCGATGCGGTTCACTCGGCGGAGAGAATCGCAACCATTCTGGGGCTGCCCTTTCTGGGCTTCGCGATCACGATTGCCATCGGGAGCCCGCTGCTGGACTTCATCGGGATGCGCCTCCTGTTGCCGCTGTCCGGGCTCTTTTTTTCCTTGGGAATGCTGGGAATGATCTTCGCGGGTCATCTGGCTTCCGGGGCCAGCGTGTATGGCGTTTTATGGGCCGCCGCACTCGTCACCGGCATTGGCTGGGGACTCGTGGAAACCGTGGTCAATCCGCTCACAGCGGCGTTGTACCCGGCCAACAAGACCGCCCGGTTGAACACGCTGCATGCGTGGTGGCCCGGCGGCTTGGTGGTGGGCGGCCTGCTGGGGGTCGGCATGTCCGGCCTGGGGCTGGGATGGCAAGCGAAGCTGGGCGTCATCCTGGTTCCCGCCGCGGCCGTGATCCTGCTGTGCATCGGATTGAAGTTTCCGCCCACTGAGCGCGCCACGGCTGGAGTCTCCACCGGGGAAATGTTTCGCGAGCTGCGGAACCCGCTCTTCTTCGTGCTCTTCTGTTCGATGTTCCTCACCGCGGCGTCCGAGCTCGCGCCGGGGCAGTGGGTGGATCTGGCGCTGAGCCGCACCGTCCACATGCCGGGAATTCTGCTGCTGGTTTACGTCAGCGGCCTGATGTTCGTGATGCGCCACTTCGCGGGCCCCCTGGGCCGCAAGCTGTCCCCCATCGGCGTCCTGTGGTTCTCGTGCCTGCTGGCGTCCATCGGATTGTTCGCGCTGAGTTTCGCGAATTCCCCCCTAACCGGACTGCTGGCGGCCACGGTGTGGGGAACCGGCGTTTGCTATATGTGGCCCACCATGTTGGCCACGGCCTCCGAACGTTTCCCTCGCGGCGGGGCATTGCTGATGGGATTGATGGGAACGGCCGGGACCCTCTCGATTCAATTCGTGTTGCCCATGATGGGCAGTATTTTCGACCACAAGAAAGTGGAGACCGCCGGCGGCGACGCGGCATTCCAAGCGCTCCGGCCCGGGCCCGAACTGGATCGAGTCTTGGGAATCGCGGCGCAGGCTTCGTTCCGCGACGTGGCGATCCTGCCCGCGATCCTGCTGCTGGTCTTCGGCGCCATTTGGCTCTACGACCGTTCCAAGGGCGGATACAGGCCGGAGCGGCTCCACTGAGCATTGTCACGATTCGACGCCCAGCGTTTCCCAATGCCCGCTTTTCGCAGACCGGAAGATGGCATCGATCACCAGCATGTTCTGCAGCGAATCTTCGAGGGGCACCGGCACCGGGCCGTTCTCCAAGATCGCCTGTGAGAATAGCTCACCTTGGATCGTGTACTGATTGCAGGCGGCGATTTCCTCCAGGCTATCGTTGATCGAAATGCGGGTGGGCACGTCCAGCGGAGCGTTGACCGGCACCTCCACTTCGATCCGGCCCTTGGTTCCGAGCAGATAGAACCGCTGATAACGGGATAATTGCGTGCTGCACAGAAACACCGCCTGCCCTGATGGAAACTCGAGAATCGCCGACGTCAGCCGGTCCGTCCGGAACTGCGGATCGTGGTCGATCAGTCCGATCGCCCGCAATGGCTCCTCGCCGAAGGCGAAGCGCGACAGGGTGATGGCGTAACAGCCGATATCGAGAAGTCCGCCGCCGCCATTTCTCGCCAGGTTGCGGATGTCGGCTGGATCGCGATTGAAGTAGCTGAACAGCATGGACACGGCGCGCAATTCTCCGATCTGTCCGGATCGGATGGATTCCCGCGCGCGCAGCCACTGGGGGTGCGTCCGCACCATGAATGCCTCGCCTATCTTGACGCCGGCCGCATCCCGCGCCGCGATGAGCGCGCGAACCTCTTCTGCCCCCAGGCCGATCGGCTTTTCGCACAGGACGTGTTTGCCGGCGCGTGCGGCCTTGAGCGACCAGGGCACATGCAGATCGTTTGGCAAAGGATTAAAGATCGCATCGACATTAGGATCCTCGAGCAGTTCCTCATAGGACCCATAGGCGCTTGAGATGCCCAACTGTTTGGCGGCCGCCTTGGCTTTGGCCAAGTCTCGGGAGGCAATCGCGACTATCTCGCACGTCTCCCCCTGCTGCATCGCGGGGATGATCTTTCGCACAGCGATGTTCGCGACCCCCAAGACACCCCAACGGTTTTTATCGGCATTCGGATGCGCTCCCGCTAAAAACCGGGCAGGCCTCTACCTTCCAGCTTCGCCTCCATATTCTCCAAGCTGACACCTTTCGTTTCGGGGTAGATCGTAAGGACCACCGCGAATTGCAGCGCCATCATCGCCGCGAAGAATACGAAGGGCGCGGCGCCCGAGGTCTTGGCCATGATCGGGAAGATCGCGGAGATTATGGCGTTCATGATCCAGTGGGTGAAACTGCCCAGGCTCTGGCCTTTGGCGCGCACCAGGTTCGGAAACACCTCGCTGATGTACACCCAGATGACCGCGCCCTGCGAGAACGCGAAGAAGGCGATATAGGCCACCAGCAACCACAATAGAAACTCTCCGTGCTGGCCGCTGGAGAAGATCCACGCCACGCCCGCCAGGCATGCACCCGTGCCGACCGCTCCCGTCAGCAAGAGCTTCTTGCGCCCGACCTTATCGATGATCGACATCCCGAGCATGGTGAACAGCAGGTTGGTAAGCCCGATGGCGACCGCCTGCATATCGCTCGAAACCTTACTGAAGCCGGCGCGTTCGAAAATGTCGTTCAGGTAATACAGAATCGCGTTGATTCCCGCGAGCTGGTTGAACATCCCTATAGTGATGGCCAGGATGATAGGCTTGCGGAAACGGCGCTGGAACAGAGGCGTGCTCCGCTGTCCCCGCTCGGCATGGACAGTTTCCTCGATCTCCCGAAGTTCCTTGTCCACGTCCTGCTCGCCGATGCGAATGAGGACCTCATGGGCCTCTCCCGGACGGCCTACCTTAACCAACCAGCGGGGACTCTGAGGGATTCCGAAAAGAGCCAAGAAGAACGCCGCGGCCGGGAGCGCCGCGACACCGAATTTCCAGCGCCATTCATCGCCGCTCAAGCCGGCCTGCGCCACCAAATAGTTGGAAAGATAGGCCAGCAGGATTCCGAAGACTACGTTGAACTGGAAGAATCCCACCAGCCTTCCGCGTTTCGCGGCAGGCGCGATTTCAGCGATATACATGGGGCCGATCACGGAGGACGCTCCAATCGCGAGTCCGCCAATCACGCGGAAGGCTACCAGCGCGGTCCAGCTCCAAGCAAGAGCGCATCCGACGGCCGAGATCACGTAGAAAATCCCCAACACGCGCAGGCAAACGACGCGTCCATAGCGATCGCTCGGCGGTCCCGCGAACAGCGATCCCAAGACGGTGCCCCATAGCGCGCTCGCAACCGTCAAGCCCAGCGCTGCTGCCGATAGCGAGTAGGTTTCCGTGAGGGCATGGGTAGTGCCGGCAATGACCGCCGTATCGAATCCGAACAGCAGCCCTCCGAGCGCCGCCACCAAAGCACTGCGAATCAGATAAGAGTTCATCCGATGCATTCCTTGTGGATATTCCGAGGTTGCGCTCATAGAAGTCTCTCTTAAAGCTGCCGCGTGGCCGCTTCAAACGTGGAACCGGTCGAGACTGAAGGTGGCTGGCTGCATGGGCCAAACTTGGAGCGCTTCCAGCCGCGGCAGTTGAGCTGGAGGCGCGGCGGCGCCCCGTCCGCCAGCGGGCTGAGCTTGGCCGAACACGGCAATGCCCTGGTCGGCCCGGTTCGCCTCGAATGGATTGTAGATGGCCGCCATGCCATCGTTCACGTATGCCTCGACGCAGCACTTGTCGAGAAAAACTCGTAGACTGTACCGGTTGGCATTTCCAACGTAGGCGCTGACGTTTCCCACGGAGAGCATTCCGCGCTGAATCAAGACCGTCACGCTTGGCTTCCCTTCAGCCGATCGACGTAGCTCCAGTCCATAGGCGCCACCGCCGCTGAACTCCGCTTCGATTTCGAGTGCGTCCCCGGACACTCCCTCAAGCACAATCGGCTTGTCCAGCGCGGTCGCGGGAAGCGTCTTGACCGCGCCGCGCAGCATTGCGAACTCGGGTGCAGGCTGCTGGCGCAAGTAGCCGTCTGAACCGATAGATAGAATACGCGGCATGGTGAGCACGCTGCCCCAGCCTTTTCCTTGGGGCGTATTGGTCCGGCCCCACATCCATAGAATGGTGCGGCCCTGGTCGTCGACGGAAATATTGCTGGCGTAGGCGTTGCCGGCATCCAGGACGCTATGGGCCTCGGGTGTAAATCGCGCTCTCGCCACATCCAGATCGCCCACCCAGTACTCGCACTGACGGTTGGGAGACACGATGAGCACCCACTTGCCATCCAGCTTGAAAAGGTTGGGGCATTCGAAGTTACGGAACTCGCGATCCAGGCTTTGGAAAACCGGGCCGAGGTGTTTCCAAGAGGCCAGATCCTCGTTGACCGCGCGATATAGCTGCACCTGGGCTCTCCCCGCCGCGCTCCCGCCTCCACACACCATGTAGGTGATGCCGCCTTCCAGGAACAGGAAAGGGTCTCGCCATTGGTTGATTGGGCTCGCGGTATGAGCGGACTGATTGAGTACTGGATTGCCGGGGAATTTGGTCCAGTAGAAAAGGTCATCGTCCTTGGGTATCGCTAACCACTGCTCCGGCTGAGGCTGACCGATGCTGGTATACAGGATTCTCGGGCGGCCGTCGCTCGCAATTGCGGCTCCTCCGGAGTAGATCGCTCTTTCTCCTTTGTCCGCCGAAGGCCAGATCGCGATGGGCAGATGCTCCCAGTTGACCAGGTCGCGGCTGCGCGCATGCCCCCAATGCTGGCTCCCCAGCCTCGCCGCGAACGGATTCAACTGATAGAACAGGTGGTGCCATCCCTTGTAAAAAATAGTTCCGTTCGGATCGTTGGTCCATTGCGCAGGCGGATGGAAATGATAGGTGGGCCTATCTGGATCCGATTCTGCGAGCGGAATTGCGGCCAGAACCGAATCCGTCGCCTTGACTAGGTCAGGATCGCGGTCGGCCGCACCAAGCCTGGTGGTGAGAGCACCCGCGATCGAAGCGGCTTGAACCAAACGGCGTCGTGAAATCACGATTTCTTTCATGCCATCTTACGGTTTCCGGAAATGACAAAATGTGGATCTCGCACCGACGCCTCCTAGCTTTGACACGCGACCTAACTGCCTCAGGTGATCTGACTATACAGATTTAGCTTTGCCACGGCTGTAAACTATCAGAATGGACGCTATCCTGTCAAACAGGTGGGTGTGGGATTTGGGACGATACACCTGGAGACCGTCTCGTCAGGAAGGCTCAGGATAGCTTGACCGGAGTATTTGCTACGAGTAGAAGTCCGCATTGATGGGCAAGGAGAGAATAACCGTGACTCAGAATCGATTTTGGTCGGCCGTTGTGTTGGGTTTAACCGTGCTGTCAGCTACTGTACTGTTGTCTCAGACTGCGGCCCCGCCCCCAAGGGAGGCCTTCAAGTCCGATGAGTATCTGCTTCTCGGGAGTCCTAACCGCGGCGCAGGCGAGCCGATCGTGTTCGTGAATCCTAAAGACTCGAAGAACATTATCGTGGTCGCCATGGCCACGTTGAACCACCTGCCCACGGGAGAGTCCCCGATTCCGCGAGGACAGCCGGGCACCGTTGAAATACGCATCAAGGAACTTTCCACGCCCGACGGATCGCGTACGGACATCGCAGTGACGCGCGACGGCGGCAAGACTTGGGAATTCAGCGAAGACAACTTCCGCAAAGTTTTCAACTTGAATCGCTGTAGCGACTCTTTCGCCGGGTCGGGACCGGATGGAACCCTGTACGTGGGCTGTCTGGCGTACCTGTATCGCGGCGCCGCGGCCTTCGCCGGCGGTTACATGCCCAACAATGGTGAAGCCAAGAACCCGGGCGGCGGTTCGGCCATTGCCTGGTCCACGGACAAGGGTAAGACCTGGAGTGAGCCCAAATTTGTCCACCCCCTTCTCTCACCTCAACTCTACGCGCCGAATGTGCACCCGGTGCAAGAGCAGGTGAGTCCCGTGGACCGCCCGTATTTCGCGGCGGATGCGCAGACCGGAACGATTTACGTCAGCGGTACCGGTCCCGCGTACACCGTTGATCCGGCGGCTCCCCGCGGCCGAACTTTTATTCGGGCTTCTCACGATCAGGCCAGGACCTGGGGCGTGATCTACCCGATGGACTCGGATGATTATCCGGGCGGCAGGGGAAGCTTTAGCGCGGCTCACGGTTTCCTGGCGGTGGCTTACGGCGCGAACAAGGTGCCGGCCAAGCTGAACGCCCAGTGCCCTTGCACCGTATTCGGTACCAGCAAGGATGATGGCAAGACATTTAATTACCAACTTGTGCCGGAGCTGCCCGCGGAGCCTGCGCCAGCGGCGGGAGGACGCGGCGGCGGTGGCTTCGGAGGCGGGGTCATGCTGGCGGCTGATCAGACGAAAGAAGGCCGCTATGCGCTCGCACGGCAGAGCCGCGACAAAATCATGGTTTCGTTAACCGAAGACGGCGGCAAGACGTGGCTGCCTCCCGTACTTGCCGCCCAACTGCCTGCCGGTGCGAATTTTGGTCACCGGGCGATGAAATATTCGGCCACCACAGGAACTCTGGCCTTGCTGTGGAAAGCCACTTATGCGGACCGGACGTACGACATGTGGTCGTCCGCGTCACTGGACGGCGGCCGCAGTTTTAAAACAGTTCGCGTAAGTCACGCGATCTCACCTCCGACCAATCTGGAGCGCGGAAATTTCGGGTTCGGCGATGATCTTGCGACCGTCGACGTCGATGGCGAATTCGTACACGCGGTATGGGGCGACAACCGGTCAGGCTTCTTCGGTACCTGGTACGGGCGCGTGCCGCTGAGCGCCTATTGAATAAGTGTAGAAAACCTTGTATCGGAGGACGCCTCGTTGGAGACGCTCGATTTTCAGGTGAGACGATGGCGCTTGCCAAGAAGCATTTTTTTGGGATCGTTTCCGGCAGTACTGCTGCTGGCTCAAACGCCCGACACCGCCACGATCCGTGGCCACGTCTTGGATCAGAGCCACGCACCGGCGCCCGGAGTTGCTGTTACCGTCACCAGCAGCGTTTCTTCGCTCCAGCGCGTGACGCAAACTGACGGCCAGGGCAACTTCACCATCGCCGCTCTCCCCATCGACGGCAGCTACATCATCAACGCAACCAAGGATGGATTCGCCCCCGCCCAGGTTTCAAACCTGGTGCTACAGAGCGGAATAACCGCCGATATCAGTCTGGAGCTCAACGTCGCGTCGGGCAGCACTCAAATCACAGTAACGGGAGTGTCGGGCGAAATCCGAACCGACGCGCCGCAGCTGGGAGACCGCATCGCCGGCCGGCAGCTGGAGGAAACTCCCATGCTGGACCGCCGCATCACGTACCTGCCGCTGCTCAATTCCGCCAATCGTCCCGCGATCAATCAGGGCGACATCTTCACCAATCAGAACCTGTTCACCACGAATGGCGCGGGCCGCCGGCAGACATGGTTTGAGGTCGATGGCAGCACGGGCACGGATAGTTGGGGTCGTCAGACCATCTTTACCAGCGTCCCTCTTCCGGCGGTCCAGGAGATGACCGTCCTTGCGAATTCCTTTTCAGCGGAGTAGGCGCCAGCGCGGGGAGCGCCGTCAGCATTGTGACACGCAGCGGGGGAAGCCGGCTGCGCGGCCAACTTCTGGAGATCTGGCGGCCCGAGGCGACCTCGGCTGCGCTCTCAGGCTTCACGGCGGCGACAGCGGCGAACGGCAATAGTCTGACCAGTAATACGCTGGCGCAGACCGATCTTTCGCTGGGAGGCCCCTTGGGGAAGGACAACCGCACGCACTTCTTTGCCGCCAGCGAGTTCATCCGGGAGAACCGCACATCTCCCATCACCTCTCCCCTCGCGCCCGGGAGTTACATGGGCCATTATCGTGGTTGGCTCCAGTTTCTTAAGCTTGATCATCAGATCAATGACCACAACAGCATCTTTTTGCGCAGCGGCGTGGACGCGTTTTACGATACCAACCCCAACGGCACCGTGGGAGGCAATAATCTGCCTTCGGTTGCTCGGGTATTCAGGCGGCGGACCTATTCCGAACAAATCGGCGAAACCGCCGTGTTCAGCCCGAGTCTGCTGAATACGTTTCGTGTCCAGTTTCAGCTCGCTTCCCCCATAACGCAATTCGACCCGGTAGTCAACGGCACTCAGTACCAAGTCCCGATTTCGACAGGCGGAACTTTTACAACTGGCACGTCCCAGTCAGCGTTTCTGATGAATCACCAGTATGAGATTACCGATACGGTGACTGCGGTGAAGGGCAGCCACGGTATGAATTTCGGATCTCGCGCTGTTGTGGCTCACACCGGAGGGAACAGCAAGGAGTTCGGCGGGCCGATCTATCTCGGCCAGTTCATTTACAACACCTGTACCCTGAGTCTGGCGGTTTGCGAAAGCCCGGCGTATCTGAATGACATCGGGAACGTCCGCACCTATTCGCAGAGCTACGGCCGAGCGGTCTACACGGTGAACGACGTTTTGTGGTCGGCGTTCGCTCAGGATAATTACAGGGTTCGCCGCGATCTGACGGTGAATCTCGGAATTCGGTATGAGCGGCAGACGTTCACTGACTTTAACAAAGGCTGGGCCCCCCGCGTGGGATTCTCGTACAACTTGCGCGGTAGCGGAACAACCGTGATCCGCGGCGGATACGGGATCTATTACTCGCAGATTCCCGATAACAATCAAGCTAACTATACACTCACCGGACCGGAAGGCGTTTTCAGTTACAGCGCCGCCCCGGGTCAGATCGGATTTCCGACCAGCGTGGCGGCCGCACCTTTGGCGGCGTTTCCCGCTGGCGCTCAGGCGCCGTTGCGGAATCTTTATATTCGACCGGGGAATGCTGTTTACCTCGATCAATTCTTTCCCACTTCAACGCTCAAGGGTTATCCCGACAAGCTTCTCAATCCTTATTCGCAGCAATGGACGCTCGGAATCGAACGCCGGCTCGTGAAAGGCTGGGTTCTTCGGACCGATTATGTGGGATCGCACACGCTGCACATCAATCGGCCCCTCGACGTCGATGCGCCAGCGCCGTTTGTCCGGACGGCGCCCGGACAATCCCGCACAGCACAGGCCGCCAACTGCACGCGCCCGTACTGGATTTGGTGGTATAGCCAGCGTGGCCTGGTCTGTAATCCTTCCGTTGCCACCAACCCGCAGCCGCCGTACAGCGTGATTCAGAGCGACGTGAACAATGGAAGCTCGTACTACGAGGCGCTGCAGGTGAATTTGAATGGTCGCGTGGGGGCAAAACTGAACATCATGGTCAGTTACACGTGGTCGCACGCGATCGACAATGTCGACCCCGATGTTCCGGGCCAGAACCCCAACGACCCCAATTTTACCGGAAAGACCGAGATGGGCAACGCCATCTTCGATCAACGGCACCGTCTCGTAGTGAGCGGAATCTGGGTGCCTAAATGGGGCGTGCACATCGGCGGGGTTGTGACCGTCGCCTCCGGACTGCCCTACAATTTTGTGACGGGGACGAATAATAGCGGAGATACGGGCGCTACGACCGACCGGCCCGTCATTGGCGGAGTCGTCGTCGGGCGAAACGCGGGTCGCGGCACGCCGATTTACGAGATTTCCCCGCTCGTGGAAAGGCCGTTCCATATCTACGAACATCTGAGGATTGAACCGCGTATCGAGGTTTTCAACCTGCTGAATCATGCGAATTTTGTGGGATTCAGCGGCACGTATGGGAACGGTCCGGTGGCCGGGCCGGGATTCGGTCAGCCTCTGGCCGGCATTACGAACCAACTGCCGGCGCGGTCGATACAGTTCGCGATCAAGCTATCGTTCTAATTATGATTCAGGCTGAGAGCGGAGTGCCGCCCGCGGCTTAAGGAGCTTCCGCCAACATCTCACTCCAATTCCAATCGGGAATGGCTCCAGGAGAGCCTGCAATCCCCGCACCGATCCGATTGGCGAATTCGGCAATCTGATCGGGTGGCCACTGCCGTGTAAGTCCGTGCAGAAACGCCGCTGCAAATCCGTCCCCCGCACCTACGGTGTCCACCACCACTACCTGGCATCCCTCGGCCTCAGCGTAGTTTCCTTCGCTCCAAACGCCGCATCCCTCCGCGCCCAAAGTCACGCACGCTGCCTTCCAGCCGAACCTCGCGCTGCCCGCGCGGCAGAATGCTTCGATGCTGGCTCGCGGCAGGTTCGCAAACTCCGCCGCAAGCTCCATCTCGGTTTCGTTGAGTTTCACGACGTTCGCCAAGCTCAAAAGTTCCCTCACCTGCTCTTCGCCGTAGAATCCCGGTCGCAGGTTGATATCGTAGAATCGCGTGGCGTCCGGAAAAACACGGAATAGTTCGTGCAGCAATTTTCGTGAAGAATCTATCGACGAAAATAGTGTCCCGTAATAGAGCCAGTCGGGTTTCCACGCGGCTAACCACCGCAGATCCTCTGGCGAGAGGTGCGCCGCCTCGTACGCCGCCGGCCGCTGTATGCGAAACGCAGTTTGCTCATTTGGCCGAATCTGGACGAGCGCGCTCCCGGTTGGAAACTCCGGAGTGGTCCTAATAAACCGGTTGTCTAAGCCCAAAGCCTCAATCGCTTCTTGAGCCGATCTACCGGGCGCGTCATCTCCCACAGCACTGATGAGAATCGCTTGATGCCCCATCCGGCTGACGTTCACCGTGAAATTTAGAGGCGCTCCCCCCAGCCGGGTTGAATCGTGGAACACATCCCAGAGCACCTCCCCCACAGCTAGCACACGGTTTTCCGGAATCTGCACCTGCACCTGCACCTGCTTATACAGATTGTGATTTTCCACTTACCCCAGAATTATCGCCAAGGCCGAGTGCTTCTGTCAAATCGCCGTTCAGGGACTTACATCCGATTCCGAGCTTGCCTAGTGGTAGGATCTTCAGGAACGGGGTTAACCTAATACTATCTAAAACCATGGCGCCAAAAGTGAAAGGAACCTCCAAGCATGAAGAGATCTGCCAGACTCTCAAAGGAGCTATCGCCTCGGGTCAATACAAATCCGGGCAGCGCCTTCCGAGCGAAGCGCATCTAAGCAAGACCTTCGGTGCCTCTCGAATGACTGTGAATCGCGCTCTCCGCGAGCTCCAGCTGGCAGGGATTATTGACAGACGCGCGGGTTCGGGCAGTTATGTCCGGCCTGAGAGCGTCAGCAGCTACACTTTTGGTCTCCTGATACCGGAACTGGGACAAACAGAAATCTTCGAACCCATCTGCCGCGGGATGGCTAGAGCGCAGGAAACGGACGGGCATCACGCGCTGCTATGGGGCAAATCGCTTCCAGACGCGGAACATAAGGCCTCTCAATCCGCTGAACTTTGCCAGCAACTTGTCGCCAAGAAAGTATCCGGCGTGTTCTTCGCTCCGTTGGAGCTGACGCCGAGCAAGGATGCCGTGAATCAGAAGATCGTTGAGACATTTCGCGATGCTGGGATCCCAGTAGTGCTCCTCGATCGCGATATTGTCGCGTATCCGGCTCGCAGCGGCTACGATCTTGTGGGAATCGACAACCGGCGAGCAGGTTACGCAATTACGTCACACCTCCTGGATGTCGGGTGTAAGACGATAGCCTTTGTTGCCCGACCTGGATCCGCGCCCACGGCGGATGCCCGGATCGCGGGCTACCGGGAAGCAATGTTGAACACGCTTACGGATTGGACTCCCGACTTCGTATGCCGCATCGATCCGTTGAGCAAGGATGTCGTCCGCAAACTCATTGATCGCCTTAAGCCGGACGGAATTATTTGCGCGAATGATTTCACGGCTGCGAACTTGATGAAGACATTAAACGAGCTGGACGTGGCCGTGCCTGGGCAGGTCCGCTTGTGTGGAATCGACGATGTGAAATATGCCAGCCTCCTGGCGGTGCCCCTCACAACCGTCCACCAGCCTTGCGAAAAGATAGGAGCGGAGGCCGTTGCCGCCATGATTCAGCGCATTCGGAATCCAGATACGCCCGCGCGAGATATTCTTCTCGATTTTCACCTGGTTGTGCGTGAGTCGTCCGGCACTAAAAGCAAAGGGCGAGTCGGATAGACTCACGCTGCCGCGGCGCGGGCCATCCTAAGATCTGGACCCCAGCATTCATCGATCTGTCATCGAATGACATTGGCCTGCTCCTACTGCGGGAACAGGCCATTTCAGGCCCAAAGACTTGCGCTAAGTGTCTATACAGGAAATGTATATTTCTAGTTACTTGGGGCTTGACTCACACGTCTGGACTGGTGTAGAGTCTCAGAGAGTTCAAGTCTAGTACCCGTACTTTGTATAGACAGATTGCGGGTCTCAGAAGGGGTAGTTATGATGAGCAAATTTTCGCAGTTAAACCCGATTTCACCGCGTCGGGCGATCGGTGCGCTTAGCGCGCCGCTGTTGTTGCTGATGGCGGTCTGTCAATTGTCCGGACAAATTGACCGTGGCACGATCGAGGGCGTGGTCAAGGACCAGTCAGGTGCCGTCGTGCCAGGCGCCCGGGTGCAAATCATCCAGTCCGAGACCAATAGTGCTCTCGAACTGAGCACTAATGGCGATGGACTGTATAACGCTCCGAACCTGCCGGCGGCAATCTATCGCGTCGTCATTGGAAAGGCCGGTTTTGGAACCATCGTGCGCGAGCCGGTAGACGTGCGCCCGCGGACGAGTGTCAGGGTAGACGTATCCCTGAGTCCGGGAACCGTGACCGAATCGATCACGATCACTGCGGACGCGCCGATTCTCGATACAGCCGCGGTCAACAACGCGGTGGGCTTTAAGGACACGTTAGTTGAGGAGCTTCCTATGATCGTCGTAGGAACGAAGCGGGATATCACCGGGTTCCTTGACAACATGCCGGGTGCAAATATCACCAACACCTTTATACCGACAGTCAACGGGTCTGCTATCACCCAGACGGAAGGGTTCATCGATGGGGTTCGCGCGAGCGAGCGGCTGGAGAGGGGCTCGATGGCAGAAAATGGTCCGTTCATCGAGCAGGTGGGCGAGGTGAACGTGGTTGCGGGCGCCTTCAATGCCGAATATGGCGGCTTTGGCAACTGGTTTACCAATGTGATCATTAAGTCGGGAACCAACAAGCTGCATGGAAGCGTTTTCGACCATCTGGGAAATGACAAGCTGAACGCGCGATCTTTCTTTGCGCAGAAGAGGCAGGCTTACCGTCAGAACGAAGGCGGATTCACCCTGGGCGGTCCCGTGGTTATCCCGCATGTCTATAACGGCCGCGACAAAACGTTCTTCTTCGGCAGTCTGGGCCTCTTTTACTCCCGCCTGGGGAATGCCGGGTTGCTCGCCACGGTTCCCACGCAGTCTGTCTTGAGCGGCGATTTCAGCCAGTTCGTGGCCGCCAACGGAAACCAGATCCCCATCTTCGACCCGGCGAGCGGTACCGTGCGATCACAGTTCCCCGGGAACGTGATTCCGCTCACCAGAATTAGTCAAATGGCGAGGGTCGTCTCCTCCTACATACCGGCGCCGAGCATAACCGCGCCGGGTCTAGCGGGAGAAATCAACAACTTCTACGATAATAGAGCCGCTACTTGGCCGTACTATAACACCACGACTCCCCTGATCAAGATCGACCACAGCATTTCGGGCAAGCAGAAGGTGATGTTCAGCTGGACCCGCCAGACCCGGCCGCGCATCCTGTGGGGCAATCCCAACCCCGGCCTGGGACCTCAACCGACTTGGGGGCAGCCGCAAACGAATCCGCTGGACCAGATATACGATCAGCAGGATACATCCTGGAAAGTCCGAATCGCCCACGATTTCGTTGTCAGTCCGACGATTCTCAATCACTTCGCGTTGGGCGGCGATTTTGAGTACAACGCCGCGCCCAATGGAACCAGAGGGCAAGCGTGGGATGCCAAGCTGGGGATAACCGGAATTCCGCAAGACAATGGATCGTTTCCGGCCATGACCTTCTCCGGTGGAACCGCGTCGCCGGCTTCGTTTGGCCGCGGCTATGACCCGGTGTTCAATGCGATGGACTACACGGTTGTGGAGAACCTGACCTGGATTCGTGGGAAGCACACCATGAAGTTCGGGGGCGAGGTCGATCGGGACCAAATGAACAATCTTCAGCTCGGCAATATCGCCGGGGCTTTCACCTTCTCCAATCAGTCGACGAGCCAGCCGAATACGTCGATTCAGGGGACGGCAGGCAGCTCTATCGCCAGTTTCCTTCTGGGCGCCGTGAGTTCCGCGAGCGCGAGCATCCCGGTTGAAACCGGGCTGCGGGATCTCCGCTTGGGCCTGTTTGCGCAGGACGAATGGCGTGTCACCCAGAAGTTGACCGTGTCTTATGGCCTCCGATGGGACTACGATCCGTCCTTTTCGGAAGTGCAGAACAAGATGTCCAGCTTCCAGCCCAACATTGCCAATCCTGGCGCGAACGGGCGGTTGGGCGCTCTCGCGTTTGCCGGCCAGTCAGGTCTTCCCGGGCCCTTCTTCTCTACCAATTGGAAGAATGGCTTCGGCCCCCGTCTGGGCTTCGCTTATCAAATGAATTCGAAGACGGTCATTCGCGCGTCGAGCGGTATTTACTATTCCAGCTCTTCGGAGCAATATAACACCGGGCCGGCGCTCACCGCCGGGTTCGCCGCGTCGCCGAGCTTCAGCTCGCCGGATGGATACACGCCTCTGTACTACGTCAACTCGGGCACCTTCCCGCAGAACTTCGCGCGGCCGCCCTTGACCGACTCCTCGTTCCTTAACGGCCAGTCCATTTTTTACACTCCTGCAAACGTAACCAGACTGCCGCAAACGATCAACTATAATTTCTCGATTCAGCGTGAGCTGGCTCGCGACACGTCCGTGGAAGTGGTTTTCCTCGGCAGCCGGAGCACCCACCTGAACTACACCGCTAATTACAATTATCTTCCCATCTCCGCCCTTCAGTATTCGTCCGTGCTGTTGTCGGGTATTAACTCGCCAGCCGCCATCGCCGCCGGGTTTACCTCTCCGTATCCCAGCTTTGCGAGTCAGACCGGTGCGAATACGGTGTACCAGTCGCTGCGGCCGTATCCGCAGTACACCGCGGTCACAACCAACCCGGGCGAGCCCTCCGGTCAGCAGAAATACAACTCTTTGCAGATCAAAGGAAATAAGCGCTTCTCCAACGGGTTGACGTTGTTTGGCTACTTCACGTGGGCGAAGAGCTTCTCGCTGGCTAACGACCAATACCCCGGCTCAAGGTACTGGCAGCTTGACCCGAATGCGGCCGCTTCCTTCAGCTTCAGTTGGGCTTATGAGCTTCCCTTCGGAAAAGGGAAGCAATTGCTAAACTCCAACTCGAGAGTGGTAAACGCTGTGGTGTCGGGCTGGAAGATCAATGGATTTATGAAGTACAGTTCCGGCGTACCGTTGACGATTAGCGCCGCGGCGGGCAACTTGGGCCAAATCGGTTACTCTCAGTGGGGCAACTCGGTTCAGGGTGTGTCGCCGTATCTGACTACCAGCCCGGGCGATTTCACTCCCAGCAGCAAGTACCTGAATGCGGCGGCGTTTACAACCAGCACGGGATTCAACTTCGGCAATCTGAATAACAACCTGAGCTGGGTTCGCGGGTTCTGGTTCAAGGAAGAAAATCTGACCGTAGGTCGGGTCTTCCGGATCACGGAAAGAGTGAAATTCGACCTCAGCGTGGATGCGGCCAACCCGTTCAACTTCCACCGTTGGAATGCGCCGAATACCCAGCTCACGTCAGCAGCGTTTGGAACGGTAAGCGGCGTGGCAGCCGGTCGCACATTGCAGGTCAACATGGCGGTCAAATTCTGAGCCAAGGTCTCCAGGGGACGCGAAGGCGTCCCCTGGAGCGCAGCATGAGAAGTTGCAGGAAGTAAAGTGTAATTAGCGGGCGCAACCGATGGCGGAGGCCCGGCTGGGAAAAACAGTATGATCTCTTATTCGAGAAGAGACTTTGGCAAGATCGCGCTAGCGGGAATCCCGCTGGCGCGGTGCTTCGGGGCGATTCATTCGACCATCGGCGGTGTTCGAATCGGTGTCCAGTCGGCCAGTTTCACGTACAGCAGTATGGGCGTGGACGGGATCATCAAGACTCTCAACGACGTGGGATTGGCGGAGATCGATGTGATGTCCGAGCACATCGAGAATTACCTGGGCGGCCCGGTGCAATTGCCTGGAACGGGACGGCCTGGACCGTGGGCCCGTGGAAACGCGCCGGCTCGGGGACGCGCACCGGGGGCGGCGTCTGGAAGGCCTGCCTCCGGCAGAGCTGGCCGTGGACCCGGTTTCGGCGGGGACCCCGCCGCCCGGGAAGCGCTGCGTAAATGGCGCCTGGAAATCGGACTGGACAAGTTCCGCGATGTCGGCAAGAAATTCACCGATGGCGGCGTCAAGTTCTACTCCTACAATTTGAGTTTCAACGACAGTTTTACGGACGAGGAAATCGACAAGGGCTTTCAGATGACACAAGCTCTGGGGACGAGCATTATCACCGCATCTTCCCCGTTGAGCGTTTTCCCTCGCCTGAAACCGTTTGCGGAGAAATACAACGTCGTGGTTGCCTTGCACAATCACACAACCGGGCCGGACGAATTTAAGGCGGCCATGGCGCTCTCGGAAAAGTTTTGGGTCAACCTGGATGTGGGGCACTTCTTCGCGTCGGGTTACGATCCCTTGGCGTACTTGAAGGAACATCATTCAAGAATCACCAACATTCACATTAAGGACCGGAAGAAGAACCAGGGAGCAGAGATGCCGTTCGGAGAAGGCGACACGCCGCTCCGGGAGGTTTTGTTACTACTCCAGAAGGAAAAGTACGACTTTCCGGCGTGTATCGAATATGTTGGCCCTGCGGGTCCAGCGATCGAGCTCTCAAGGTGTCTGCAATATTGCCAGGACGTTTTGACACTCGCGTAGCAATCCTGCTTTGCCGGACAGGATTCGCGATGCCCGCGCCCGCCGCATGTAAGGTGTTTTATGAAGATGATATTGAACGGGCAAAGAGTTGACGCAACGTCGGGACAGATGTTCCCGATCCACAATCCTGCGACAGGCGAAGTGATTGACTGTGTTCCCCGAGCCGACGCGAAGGATGTCGCCCGGGCTATCGAGGTAGCGCAAAAAGGCAAAGCCATTATGGCGGCGCTGCCCGCTTACCGGAGGAGCGAGATTCTCGGGAAGACCGCGGAGGGAATCGGCCGCCGGCACGAGGAACTCAGCCAGTTACTGGTTCGTGAGAACGGTAAGACGATCCGCCAGTGCCGGTTTGAAATGACGGCCACCCAGCGGCTGTTCGTGGATTTTGCCGAAGAGGCCAAACGCATCCGCGGGAGTTATCTTCCCATGGATGCCGTACCTGGTCTCGAACATATGATTGCCTATACCATCCGGCAGCCTATCGGAATTGTGGTGGGCATCATCCCGTTCAACTATCCGGCCGAACTGTTTGCGCACAAGATTCCCGGCGCGATCGCCGCGGGCAACTCCGTCATCGTCAAGTTGCCGGAGCAGTGTCCGCTCACGGTTCTGGAAATCGGCGGCATCATGCTTGAGGCGGGGTTGCCTCCGGAAGGCATGCAGATGCTCACCGGATTTCCGGCAGACCTGGGCGACGAATTGCTCACCCATCCCGAGATTCGCATGATCAGCTTCACGGGCAGTATCGGTGCGGCCAGGATGATCGCAGGCAAAGCGGCCAAGACTTTGAAGCGAACCGCCTTCGAGCTAGGCGGCACGGATGCCTTGATCGTGCTGGACGATGCCGATCTCGGGGCCGCGGCGGATGCCGTAGTGCAGGGAAGGCTAACCAACGGCGCGGGTCAGATTTGTTGTGCCGTAAAGCGTGTGCTCGTGCAGGAGTCCGTATATCCCCAGTTCTTGGACTTGCTGCTGGAGCGCTCTCGTCGCATAAACATGGGAGATCCGTTGCTGGAGGCAACCGATCTCGGTCCACTCATCACTTCTGAGGCTGCGGACAAGGTCGATGGCGAGGTCCAGCAATCTATTGGCATGGGAGCACGGTGCGTGCTCGGCGGCGAGCGGACCGGGACTTCGTTCTATCAGCCGACCGTGTTGGTGGATGTCACGCCGGAAATGCCGGTGATGAAGGATGAAGTTTTCGGCCCCGTGGCGCCCATCTATCCATTTAAAGACGCGGCAGACGCTATCCGGATCGCCAACGATTCTCCGTACGGGCTTCAGGCGAGCGTGTTCTCGGAGAACATCCACAACGCTCTAGACGTTGCGCACAAATTGGAGGTCGGAGGAGTTGTCATCAATGGCGCGGGAGCGTTCCGGCCGGGTAATGTGCCCTTCGGGGGCTTCAAGCAGAGCGGAATAGGGCGGGAGAGCATTACGGATACCATTCTCGACATGACCGAAGGGAAAGCCATCGTCATCAGCCACGCTCTTTCGTAAGAGATTTCTCTTGGACATCGGATGAGGACAGGAACAAAGTGAAAGCGAGAGCTGCTGGGATGCAAATACGCGCTCTATTGCCGACCGTGATCGCGATCGTCGCGCAGATGGTGGGACAAGTGTCGGCCCAAGGTCAGGCGCCCGCGAGAGGGAATGCTCCTGGCGTGAATCCAGCCAATCCCGCCGGAGCGGGCCGCGGCCGAGGGTCCGGCGCCGCATTGGATCGCCAGCCGCCCAGCGACCCGGCCCAGGTTGAACGTGGGAAGGCGCTGTACGGAGTCCGGTGCACGTTTTGTCACGGTGCCGACGCGCGAGGCGGGGAGAGCGGCCCGAACCTCGTTCGCTCCGGCATTATCCTAAACGACGTCCGGGGAGAGTCAATCACTCCGGTAGTTCAGAACGGCCGTCCCAACGCGGGGATGCCGGCGTTCGATCTTAGCGTCGCGCAGATAGCGGATATTGCCGCGTTTCTGCACACCTTCAGGGCGGTGGGACGGGATCCCGCGCGAAACGCTCCTCCCAATATTCTGGTCGGCGACGCGAAGGCCGGGCAGGCCTACTTCAATGCCAAGTGCGGCGCGTGCCATTCGGTGACCGGCGATCTCAAAGGTTTAGGATCGAAAGTTGCCGATCCCAGAACGTTGCAACAGACATGGCTGATGCCCGGGGGAGGGCGTGGCGGGTCCACGGTGACCAAAGTTACTCCGAAGACCGTCACCGTCACCATCTCCCCGACTCAGAAGTTCGAGGGCCGGCTCGAACGTATCGACGACTTCACCGTCACCCTGGAGGAAGCCGATGGATCCTCGCGTACCTTTATCCGTGAAGGTTCGACTCCGCAGGTGGAGGTTCACGATCCTCTGCGGCCGCATAAAGATTTGCTGCCGGTATATACCGATAAAGATATCCATAACGTGACCGCGTATCTGGCGACCATCCGATGAAACACATCAAGGAATTATTGTTCGTAACGGCCGTAGTCCTGGCCTCAGAAATGGTGACGGGACAGGCGCTCGATCCGGCGGACTTGCTCAAGCCGCTGTCTGACTCATGGCCTACATATTCCGGTGATTATTCCGGCAAGCGCTACAGCGCTCTGTCGCAAATCAATCAGTCGAATATCAAGAGCCTAGAGCTGGTGTGGACCAGCAGGATCACCGCGGGCATGAACAACGCGGGCGGAGGAAGAGGCGGATTCGGTGGAGGAAACGCCACACCGACCATCATCGGTGGCGAAGGCACGGGCGAGCTGAATGAGAGCGGCCCCAACTCGCGGTCCAGCAGAGTTGTGAGCTCGATCCTGGAAGTAAACGGGAAACTGTATTTCTCGACTCCCGATAACGCGTGGGCCGCCGATGCCCGCGACGGGCACATCCTGTGGCATTTCGTTTGGAAGACGAAGGGTGGCACTCACACCGGGAATCGAGGCCTGGGGATGTGGGGGAATCGGTTATACCTGGAGACCCCCGATAACTACCTGGTGTGTCTCGATGCAACGACGGGCAAGGAACATTGGCATAAAATGCTTGCTCCTCTAGCTCAACAGTATTTTTCGACCAACTCGCCGATTGTCATCGGCAATCACGTCCTGGTGGGCCTGGGCAACGATCTCGATTCCCCCGCCTTCTTGACCGCCTATGATCCCGAGACGGGAGAAATTCAATGGCGATGGTACGCGACTCCGCAGGACAGCAGCGATCCGGCGCTCAAGACGTGGGCGAATCTGACTGCAGCCAAGTTTGGCGGCGGGCACATGTGGATTCCAGGTTCTTACGATCCTGAGACGCATCTGTACATCGTCGGAACCGGGAATCCGACACCGGCGTATACGTCCAAATCTCGCGGTGAAGGGGATAATCTATATACTTGCACGCTGGTTGCCATCAACGTGGACACGGGGAAATTAGTCTGGTACTTCCAGACATCGCCGCATGACACGCACGATTGGGATTCCACCCAGACACCGGTTCTGGTAGACGCTCCTTTCAACGGAAGGCAGCGCAAGTTAGTGGTCACGGCTACCCGCAACGGCTTTTTCTACACGCTCGACCGGGTTACCGGCGAACATCTGGTTACTGGCAAGTTTTCCCCGACGGCGAATTGGGACCTGGGCGTGGACAGCAGAGGTGAACCGGTTCGAAATCCAGCCAAGGATTTCGACATCGCCGGAGCGCTGGTGTCTCCCACCAACGCCGGCGCTACTAACTGGATGCCTCCCACCTTTAGCCCCGATGCGGGATTGTTTTATGTCACCACTGAAGACAGCTACTCCATGTACTACTTGACCAATACCGATCCGCGGGGATCCATGGGGCTGGGCGGCAAAGAGGAGCAAGCTGCGGGATCGCTGGGCACGTTTTTGACGGCCCTGGACTACAAGACCGGAAAGGTCGCCTGGAGGCATCAATACCCTGAGGCGGGCGCCTGGGGAGGGACCAACGTAGGCCATGCGCTTCTCTCAACGGCCGGCAAGCTTCTCATGGGAGGCGATCCGGGGGGCAATCTGGTCGCTTACGATCCGGCCACCGGAGCCATACTGTGGCACGTCCATTTAGGCGATGTTTCCAATCCGCCGCAGACCTATCTGCTGGATGGAAAACAATACATTTTGATAGCAGCCGTCGATTCGCTGTACGCATTTGCGCTGAATTAAGGGCGGCGGGACTCAGATTAAAGAGGAGGTGTCGATGCACGACCGGAGAACGTTTGCGAAGCGCTTTTTCGCCAGTGTGCCGATGGCCACTGCCCTGGCATGGTGGGCCCAACGTGCGTCCGGCCAGCAGGCCTCTCCAGGTGGTCCGGCCACGCCGCCCGCGGGAAAAGGCCAGATGGACGGCAGTCCGCTCGGCGATCCGCTGCCGGGACAGAAGTGGAGGGTGCATGATCGCACCCGGCCCCAGCCGCGCAAGGTTACGCCGGGATTGCCCATGGCCATTGAGCTTCCCCCTTCCGACGCGATCGTGTTGTTTGATGGCAAGAATCTTTCGCAATGGAACGGCTCGGGAAGAGGCGGCGCCATTGGCGAGCCCCGGTGGCGGGTGGAAAACGGATATGTAGAAATGGTGCCCGGTACAGGCGGGCTGGTCACCAAGGAAAAGTTTGGCGACATCCAATTGCATGTGGAGTGGATGAATCCCACCGGGGCGGATCCGTCTCGTGTGGGTCAGCAGCGCGGGAACAGCGGTATTGTCCTGATGGGACGTTACGAAATCCAGGTTCTTTCCTCCTTTGACAATCCCACCTATCCTGACGGAGCCGCGGGCTCGATCTACGGCATGTATCCGCCGATGGTGAATCCCTGCCGTCCGGAAGGCGATTGGAATAGTTATGACATTATTTTTGAGAGCCCCCACTTTGAGGGCGAGAAACTTGTAAAACCTGCGTGCGTGACGCTGTTCTTCAACAACGTTCTGGTGCAGCACCGGGTGGAGTTACTCGGCACCACTTCGGTGGAGCCTATTGCGAAATATCAGCCCCATCCTCCGGAAGAGCCTTTTTCGCTTCAGGCTCATGCGGGCCCAGTCCGGTACCGGAACATCTGGGTACGGAGACTGCTGGGATATGATGCCTGAGGAAAGTCCACAGCATAGCTAGAGATTCGGTGATGAAGAGGAAAACTACCATGAAAATCGTATTCGAGTTCGGGAAGCGTTCGGTGTTCACCCTGGCCGCCACAGCCTTCATGCTGGCGCTTGGCATAATGGCAATTTCAGCGCAGAGCCCGGCGGCCAAGCCCTCGGAGGGCGGTAAGAGCTCGAAGGGCATCACCAGAGCACCCCAGAAGGTGATCGATCAACACATCGATCAGGCGTGGATGAAGAAGGCCATGTTTGACCTGCTGGATCACTGGCGGGACGCATCGGTGATGCCCAACGGGTTCATTCAGGAGAATCTGGACCGGCAGTGGAAGCCTTGGGGCACCCAGCGTGAGGCTAGTCTCAACGGGCAGGGCCGCCAGCTCTACACCATGGTGGAGGGCTACGAATACAGCCACGACAAGAAGTATCTGGACGCGATGACCCGCGGCGCCGACTTTCTGCTGAAGATGCACGACGATCAATACGGGGGCTACTACAATCGCACGAAGCCCGATCTGACGGTCATTGACGATACCAAAACCGGTTTTCAGACCTTCGTCATTTTTCCCTTGGCCCATGCGTTTCAAGTAACCAAGGATCCGCGCTACGAGAAAGCAGCGATGGATCAATGGCACGTAATGCGCGACAAGATGAGAGACGGGCAATTCTTTACGGGTACGATGAAGCGTGATTTCAGCGGCCCTGCCACGTCCCCCCTGGGCGGGCGGGAATCGCGCGCGGGTGTTGCGCCTGCCCCACCCGGGGGCGGTCCAGCGGGACCTGCCGGCGGACGGGGAGGCTTCAATCCCGGAAGGCACAGCCTGAACGTGCATATGTTTGAAGCACTGTTGGCGCTCTACGATGCCACGAAGTCGAAAGAAGTCTGGGACGAAATTACGGCGGAAATGGCGGAGATGGAAAAGCTCTACGATTACAAACTGGGCTATCTGCCGGAGGGCTTCGACGCGGATTGGAAAAGCACCGGCGGCACCAACTTCAATGTCGGGCACTTGTTTGAATGGGCGACCCTGTTCAGCCGCGCTGTTGAATTGGGCGCGGATCCCAAGTTTATCGCGCTGGGCGGCCGCAGCATCGATCTGGCGTTAAAGATCAGCTATAACAAGCCGGATGGGGGCGTCTGGATGAATGCCAGCATCAATGGCGACATCGCCCGGAAGTACATGATCTGGTGGACGGAGTGCGAGACCCTGAAGGCTACGGCGCGATATGCGATTCTCCATGGGCGCAGCGACCTTTGGCCCTACTTCGACCAGACCCTGGCATTCGTGAAGAAGAACTTTCTCGATACCGAGTACGGCGGCTGGTTTGAAGGCGTCATTCCCGGTTCTCCGCGCGAGGCTTTAGGCGATCGGGCATACATTAAGGGTGCAGTGGATGGACCGGAATGGGGTTCCTACCACCAGACCACCATGTTCACCGATCTGTTGCATCTCGCCGGCCGGTAACTGGAAAGCGGGCGTTTATTGCGTCGGGCTGCGTGTGATAGGCCGCGACATCCACAAAAGAATTACGCGGAAGGAGCGAATCTGTGTTGATTTTCGCCGCATGCGTGGCCATTTTTGTCTACGGGATGGTTTCCTCCATGTTGGGAACCATCAATCCCGGCTTAGCCAATAAGTTCCAACTGGATAACGTTCAGACTGGTTACCTGGCCCTGGCCCAGGGTATAGGATTCGTGATTGCGTCGGTTTCGGGCGGCGCCCTCATGGATAGGAGGGGCAAGAAGATCGGCCTCTTGCTGGGCCTCGGGCTGGTGGCAGCGGCCCTGTTCTTGCTGGCTAACGCCCCAGGTTACACGGCGATCATCGTCGCGATGGTGGGCCTGGGTATTGGGGCCGGCATCATCCTCACGGGCGCCAACGCTCTGGGCAGCGATGTGAGCGAGTCCAAGCGGGCTGCTGTTCTCAACTTCCTGAATGTCTTTGTGGGATTGGGAGGACTGGCCACGCCATTCGTTGCCGGAAATCTCTTGTCGGGCGATGCCGTGCGGGTTGCATCCGCCGGAGCCATTATTACTTCGGGGGCTTTCATCTTGCATGTTCTGACGAAGATGCCGCAACCGGTTCGGGCGGTGGATGAAGTTCCATCCCATGGGTCGAGCGCGGTATTCAGGCAGCCCCTGCTGTATGTGTTCGCGCTCATCATATTCCTCTATACCGCCTGCGAATTCGGCATCTGGAACTGGTTGGTGAAGTATCTGATCAGCCGGGGCATTCAAGAATCCAGCGCCCTGAATATCCTCTCGCTGGGCTTTGCGCTCGGATTGCTACTCGGGCGCGTCGCCATCGTGCCAGTCCTGATCAGGATTCGGCCACTTCACGTTGTCTTGGGGGCTGCCGCCTTGATGGCGATCACGACCTATTCGATATTGCGCGTCTCCGACCCCAGCATGGCGGCTGTCGCTGTGTTCTGCTCGGGCTTGGCGATGGCTCCCGTTTTCCCCACCACACTCGCCGTGGTCGCCAACATGTTTCAGCAGGGGACCGCTACTGCGATCGGATTCACGATTACTTGCGGGTTTACCGGACTGACTGTCAGCTCCCCCATAATCGGATGGCTATCCGGGACGGATCCCAAAGGACTGGGGGTTGGCTTAATGTTGCTGCCGGTCGTTTCGCTGGTGATCGTCGGAATCACTTTGTTGTTGCTCCGTTCGAAGTCGGTGCTCGACGCAAGTCACACGGGCTTTGGGCAGAGTGTGCCGGCATCCGGCGTGGCCGGAGGCATCACCGGCGACGGCGGATAACTGTCGAGTACGCCGTAAGAACGAACCAGCTGGCGCGGGGGACGCTGCGCGTGAGCTAAGACGGGCTCGGGTAGAATAAGCCGAATAAGGTCACAAGGAGAGTCCTTGTGACCCATTTACGCAAGATGATGCTGGAGGAACTCCAGCGTCGTAATTATTCTCAGACGACAACGCGCACTTATCTGAGGGCGGTAGCCGGCTTCGCCCAGCACTTCGGCAAGCCGCCAGATCAGCTTGGGCCGGAGGAGATCCGGCGTTATCAGGCGCACTTCATCGAGGAGCGCAGGATCGGCGTGCGCACAGCAGCCGACCACACGGCCGCATTGCGGTTTTTCTTCGTCAAAACGCTGAAGCGTGCGTATGCGCAGGAAGAAGTGCCGTATCCGAAACGGCCGCGCCGCCTGCCGATTGTGCTGAGTCAGGAAGAAGCCATCGCGCTGATCAACTCGGCCAAGAATCTGTACCATCGCGCGATGCTCGAGACGCTGTATTCGACCGGAATGCGGCGCGCCGAGCTGTGCCAGCTCAAAGTGGAAGACATCGACAGCCACCGCATGGTGATCCATATTCGCCAGGGCAAGGGCGGCAAGGATCGCGACGTGCCGCTAAGCGCAAACCTGCTGGAGACGCTGCGGGCGTATTGGCGTTGGATGCGACCCAAGATCTATCTGTTTCCCGGCACGGTGAACAACTGGCGCGCGGACAAACCCATCACGACGAAGAACGTGTGGGCAGCGTGCGTGGAAGCGGCCAGGCGCGCAGGCATCACCAAGCGCGTGAGTCCGCATCTGCTACGCCATAGTTTCGCCACGCACTTGATGGAAAACGGCGCGGACCTGCTGACCGTGCAAGCTCTGCTGGGGCACGCCGATCTGAAGCACACCGCGATCTATCTGCATCTCTCCGAGCGCCATCTGAAGGCCGCCGGCACGCCGCTCGACAAAGCCGTGCTCGCGCCGCTCGAGCAAGTGAAGCGGCCGCGTAAGCCGCTCAAGCCAACGCAGGTGGCCAAACAGTAGTGACGCGGCCACCCTTCGAGGCGGCGGACATTATTCGCGCGCATGTATAAGCGCTACTTCGAGGCGAGTTCGCAGAAAGCACCGAGAATTGTCGCCAGAAAACGACACAACAAAGGTGGGCATGTCCTATTCCGACCGGCCGGACTGCGACTGTTTGCTGAGGTTGCCGGCGAGCTGGTGCATAATGGCGTCACTTCCAAACGAGTTTTCGTATTGCTAGGGAAATTGCACCATGAGCTTTCCTCGGAGCTCTATCGAGGGGTGATGTGGCTCGCGACTGGGAAGATGAGCACCAGAGGCAGGGTCTTGTGTCGCCGACTCCTGCTTTACATGCTCGGTCAAGAGAAGCATCCTGAAACCCTGAGGAAGAGATACGCTGAAGTCCTAGCAGCGCGAGGTGAAACTGGCTGTTTCACGCCGCGATGAAAATCAATCGAGCCGTCTTGGCGCGAGCCATCGAGTCGCCTGAGTTCCCGAGAATCACCTGTGGCGCAGACCACAGGCGTGTGGGGGCCTGCGCAGCGGAAATAGCGGCCGACAATGCTCCGGCAAGACCTCGCGGCGTGCCCCTTCCGAATAATTTGCGCATCAACAACCCGAGATTGGCTGCGCCTGAGTGCACCACTAGCCGCTTCAGAATGTTTTCCCGGCCGCGCAAATGCACCCGTCGCATCCCGCCGCGATCATATAAGTGTTGATTCCATCGTTCCAGCTTCTCGCCGCGTTGCCGTAACAGGCGGAGGCCGCGCTCTCCGTGAATGCGCCTCCGATTTGCAGAGACCGCTTGTTGTTCCCGTTCTTGCTCGCTCCACCGCTGCCGTCCACGATTCGGCTCCGAGCAGTACGTCCGCACGCCCCACTCAGTCAATTCGCTCACCACCGCGCGGCTGTGGTAGCCCTTGTCGGTGACCACCTCGCGCGGCCCCTCCGCGCTGACCTGCTTTATGACTTCGCCGTTGTCGGTATCCGCGACTACAGCGGTGATGCGCTCGCCTGCTTCGGCTATCGTCTCATGAATCGTCGTGGTATCTCCTTCATCGGCCCCGTGCAGTGTGACGGCGACAATCGCACCGGTCTCCATGTCCACCGCATGCTCGGCTTTGTGAGCCAGATGCGTGCGGCCATCCTTCATCTTGGTGATGCGCGCATCGGGATCGTGCGGATGCGTCCAGTCATCATTCGATCCCTTCTTCGGGCGCTTGCGGTCCAGCTTCGCCAACTGTTCGCGCGTAGGCGTTTCGATGCCGCTCTCTTTTGCCAGCCGCGTCAGGAACTCTTCGTAGCGCTCCCCAGTATCGCGCCGCACAATCGACCGCAGCGCCGCGTTGGCTTCCAGCGTGGTCGCGTCCACACCGATCGTCGTCCCTTTCAGCAGTTTCTTCTCGGCCAGCACCTGCAGTACCCACTGGAACACGGCTTGATGTGTTTCCACGTCCATCAACCGCCTGGTCCGCGAGATGGTCGAATGATCCGGCACGCTTTCATCCAGCGCAATTCGCACGAATGACCGGATCGATAAACTGTTGCTGGCACGCCACGCGATCCCGCGCTCCGAATCGATCCCTTCGAAATATCCCACCATCAGCAGCCGGAAATAAATCCCCGGCGACACTCCCGGCCGGCCCACTTCGCCCGCATAGAAATCCGCGCAGATCGCTTCGACGAACTCGTCGAACTTCTTTTCATTCAGGATCTGATTCAGCCGCTCGTAAAACGGATGGCTCGCGCTCACCGGTAGTGCCGCGGTCGGCGTCCATAACCCCTCTTGCCGGACCCGCTTCTTTCGTCGTCCCATCGCCATGATCTAAAGACGATCAGGACATTCCCGAGGTCACACTCGGAGCGGTGTTTCACCACGCGCTGCTAGGCGAAGATCTTACCAAGGTCAAGCTGCCAGTTCGGGTCGTTTAGAATGGCCCGTTGGCTACTGCCAGGCTCGCACTTTCATTAGTTCCTGCTTCGGAAGTTTTGTCAACGCGACGCCGGTGGGGAGGTTCTTATCCGAAAAGTCTTCCGGAGCCAGCCGCCTGCCCAACGCAGCCCGAAGATCCTTCACGCTGTTTGTGCTTGACGTGAATACGATAATGCTGCTGATCTGCGAAAGGAAGTCGTCTTCCTCTCCCGCAAAATCATCCGGTGATTGCGACAGGAGCATAACGATGCCGCCCTTTGCCGCCGATTTGCGGACGAGGTTACTCAGCGCGCTGTGCTTGTAGGAAAGGATCTCTTTTGCTTCGTCGATCACGAGCAGATGCCGAATGGCGCGATGTCCCGCAGAGTCGGTGTCGCTGTCGGGAAGGGACAATAAGTACTTGGCTAGGACATCACACGGAGCTTTACTGAGAACCGGCATCATTTGGACCTGGATGAGAGTAGAATCCTGTGTGACGATTCGCAGCCAGATACGGCAACGGCTGACCACGACTTCAGGCCACGGGATCGAAGATACGGCATTGAGGCTCCTGGCCCTAAGGAATTCCGGAGCGGACCCTCACGCACTGCTTGGGACGCAACATCGCTCCGGCGCTTGATCGGCCCTTCCCAATATTGAACCGCTGAGTGCCTTTCACACCGCGCTAGCTCTCTTGGCAATTCGACCGTTTCAAACTTCCTCCGTTAGGCAAGCGGCCGAGTGCGCATTCGAATGGCTATCGGAACTGCGAGGTCTTGAGTCTCATTGGCTCTGGCAGTGGAAGTTCCGTCTGTTTGACAAGCAAGTTCGATTCGATCCGTCGAAATCTGGGTGGCCGTGGGTTCCTGGTACCGTGAGTTGGGTCGCTCCCACCGCGCTTTCCCTCTTGGCGTTTCGGGCATGGCATCGGGAGTCGTCGCGCACCGCGCCTGCGGCCACCATGCTACTCGATCGGGCATGTCCTCAAGGCGGATGGAACGCCGGCAATTCGGTTGTCTTCGGGGTCAATCTAGATCCACATCCCGACTTCACCGCGATGGCAGTCCTCGCATTGCGCGGCTGTGGCCCGGCTTACGAGATTCTGTGGAACAGTTCTCTGAACTACCTTGCCACCCGCCTCGAAGGATCTTCTTCTCCATACTCTCTGGCTTGGGCGGTAATGGCGCTTTCGGCCAATGGTCATCGAGACGCAGGTCACCTGAGACGCCAACTCGAATGCTGCGCCGCAGCAAGGTCTGATGCGCTGTCTCAGCGGGTCCTCGCGATCGCGGCACTGGCACTGGAAGACCCGCCATACCTATTTCAGGAGGCCCCTTGATGAATCGTCGTTCGCTACTGAGTGGGGCGGCGCTGGCGGCGACGACCGCTCTGGTCATCCGTCAGTCGAAAGCGTCTCACGTCCCGCGCCGCAGGCCGCGACTTTCCCATGTCGCAGTTCTCCGCTGTGACCGCTACGAACGGGCACCACAGGTCGTCGAGCAAGGCCTCCAACTGGTGAGACCATCTGTTCACGGAAAACGCGTGCTTCTGAAGCCGAATCTCGTAGAGTATTCGCCGGCTGCCCCCATCAACACACATCCGATGTTGATTGCATCGGTCATCGACGCGCTCTATAGATTGGGTGCGGCCTCTGTGATTGTGGCCGAGGGCCCCGGTAACATTCGGGACACGGATCTATTACTGGACGAAAGCGGCCTGCGAGCGCAGCTTGAGATCCTCAAACGCGCCAGGTTCGTCGATCTCAACTTCGATTCAGTCACGCGCGTCGTACCCGGAACTGGATTGACTCACTTGAAAGAACTCTGGCTCCCCGGCATGGATTCGAACCACGATTCACGGCTCCAAAGGCCGCTGTCCTACCATTAGACGACCGGGGAATTTCTAGGCGAGAACTATTTTAGTGTATCAGGCGCAGCTCCCGGAACGTCCAAGACTTAGTGCCAAAGTTCCCGATTCTTCCCGTTCTGGCCCTGGCTGCCGCGCTACCTCTCGCCGCGCACTTCCAAGTCCACCTGAACCCCAAAACCGACCAGGCGTTTGACGACTACCGCAAGGCCGTCGAGGCGAAACTCGACGGACGCCCGCGCTTTCCTTCCGGGCTGAAACCCGGGCAAGTCGAAATCGTTCCCGCCGATGACAAGGGATTCACGGACGTCAAGGACGGAATGATCCATGACTGGATCGCCGCCATCATCGTCCCGCACGCCACGGTCGACAAGGCGCTCGCGGTGCTCCAGAACTACGCGGACTATAAGTACGTCTACCGCGGCGACGTGACCGAATCGAAGCTCCTCCGCCGCGAAGGCGATCGTTGGCACATCTATTTGCAGATGGTGAAGAAGAAAGTCTTCACGATGGTTCTCAACGGCGAATTCGACGTTCAGTACCGCTCGCTCGGGGATAACCGGTGGAGCGTGGTATCGCGGTCCACGCGCATTTCCGAACTGGATGGCGACCGCGAGCTGCCGCTCGGCACCGGCCGCGGTTTCCTGTGGCGGCTCAACGCCTACTGGCTGATCGAGCCTCGTCCGGAAGGAGTGTATCTGGAGTGCCGCGCGATTTCCCTCTCACGCGCGATTCCCTTTGGATTCGGCCTGGCGCAGCCATATCTGGCGACCGTGCCGCGCGAGTCGCTGCAGAGCACCATGGAAGCCACTCTTCGCGCCCTGCGCTGAGTACCCCCGACTACTCCGGGTGGGACATCTGGAAATATCTTGTCACCCGCGAAATGCGCCGATGAATTTGTTCAGCACACAAACATCGCATCATGGCCTCCATTTCGTACTGGTTTCTATCGCCGAGTGTCATTCTCGCCTTGATAGGGAAGCTGAAGGGATGGGATCGAACCAAGCCCACACCCGCATTTGACTGGAAGACAGCCAGCAGGATTCGACCTACCGCGATGCCTACAAACTGCTGGCAGACACCTTAGACGAACCCGTTCGGTTTTCGCTGCAGCCTGGATTTTCGGCCTATAACGATTCGGACGGGATACACGACAGCTCCTTGAGCTGGAGTCTGGAGAAGACCGTCGCGGCGGACCACAAGCTACTCCTCGATATGGCCCAATACGGGTCGTCGGCCCCGAAAGGAAGTGTCTTCAATGAAGGGCCCGAGGAGACCACCTACCTGGACAATTTTCGGGCCGGCGCACAGCTTCGGGTCGGTCCGGCTGCGTATTTGACGCTTCTGGGCGGCGGCTCCTTTCGACGATTCGACGGCGGGATGCGGCCGATTTTCAATGCCCGCTTCACGGCTTCACCGGTGGATCGCTGGACCTTCGATTTCTCGACGGGACGCGAATTCCTGGCCGTCACCCCGCGCGCGATCCTGCAAGGTATTTCCAGCTATAGCGCGGCGGGCGCGGCCCAATACGCCTTCAACTCCAGGACGTTTCTGTAGGCTCGCGCGGAGGGCCGCGCCTGGAGCGATAACAACCAAAGCATCATTGGCGAGGCAACGTTTCGGAGAGTCCTGCGTTACAACAATCGCTTCTCCGTGGACGCGGGCGCCCTGCGCGGCTTTCGCTATGAGGTCCGTGGATTCGGCGGCGCCCAGCAGGTATCCCGCACGGCCGATTACCGGCCCGATTGGGACGTCACTTCGATTGTTTCGGTCCCGCTCGGCCGGTGGCTTCAATTGTCGGCCAACTACGAACGCCGCAACTACAGCCTGGTGACGACCAACGGCTGGTACCAGGGTTTCCAATTCACCATAGGGATAAAACAATGAAGGTCCTGATCACCGGCGGCGCCGGCTTTATCGGATCCGACCTGACCGAACGAATGCTTCGTGAAGGCCGCGAGGTCTCCGTCCTCGATGACTTAAGTACCGGCTGGATTGAGAATCTGCATGGAGCGTTCGATTATCCGGGTTTCGAGTTCATCGAGGGCACCGTGCTCGACGGAGCCACGGTGCGCCGGCTGGTCGCGCAAAGCGATCTGGTGGTGCACCTGGCGGCAGCCGTGGGCGTGCGCTATGTCCTGGAGCATCCCCTTGCCACCATCATGACGAACGTGGACGGTACTCACATTGTGCTCGACGCCTGCGGGGAGTACGGGAAGAAGGCCATGGTGGCGAGCACTTCGGAAGTCTACGGAAAGAACTCGAGTGATGCTTTGTGCGAAACGGCAGACTCGATTCTCGGAGCCTCTTCGCTCAGCCGCTGGTCGTATGCGACGTCCAAAAAACTGGATGAGTTCATGGCTCTGGCCTATGCCAGCACGCACGGACTGCCTATCGTCGTGACACGGTTTTTCAATATCGTCGGACCCAGGCAGGCCAGCCGCTATGGAATGGTGCTGCCGAATTTCATCCGGGCTGCCCTGAAAGACGAGCCCATCCGGGTCTTCGGAGACGGATGCCAGACGCGTAATTTTACCTTCGTGAGCGACTGCATTGACGCGCTACTTGGGCTATTGCGGTCGCCTCTGGCTCAAGGCGAAATCGTGAACATCGGCAGCCCGCACGAAATTTCCATTCTCAATCTCGCGGAAAAGGTCAAGTCGATCGTTGGATCGTCGAGCCCCATCGTAAAGGTGCCCTACGATCAGGCTTATCCCGAGGGCGGATTCGAAGACATGCGGCGCCGGGTGCCGTGCATCTGCAAGATTTCGCGCCTGACCGGCTGGTCGCCGACCACATCTCTGGATGACATGATAGCCCGAACGATCGGCCCCGCGCGCCATCAGCCGCCGGTTCCGGCAGGCTTGCTCTCGCCCGAAGGTGTGCACAACACGGACGGCGGTTGAAACACCCAGCGGTCGCCGAACAAAACTTTCGCGAACTATTCCTAATGATGCCACCCGACGGTTTTGGGTTTCAGGTTGTCTGGATCACCACTCGGAGTAGGGGGTGCCCTCCAGGCTGACCTGGTCCGACAAGCTGCGGACATCGAAGATGCCCGGCTCGGTCTGATCCACCGCCGTGAGGGAGTCTTCGTTGATCTCGCGCCAGTTATCGTTGCCGGTGATGGGATCGATGGGTACGGCGCGCAGATAACCCTCCGTCACCAGGTCCTGGAGCGTCTGCGGGGCCTTCTTCTTATCGAACGTGTACTCGTCGATCACGGTCCGCAGCGCTTGAATGTTGCTGTGAAGAAGCGTTTCCTTGGTGCGTCTCAGGGACTTCTGATACTGAGGGACGGCGATCGCCATCAGAATCGACACGATCGCCATCACGATGATCATTTCGATCAGCGTGAATCCACGCCGGCCGCTGGATTCTGCACCCCGCAGCGTCGCGATCAGGTTCTTATTGCCACTCTGAATAGGGTGTTCCATCGCGCGCCCGTTCCATGCTGGTCGAATACACATCGAAAACATTCTGCCCGCCCCACGTGGTCGACATGGGATCGTCCTGCGTGCTCCGCTTGCCCCACTCCGTGGTCCCGGTCATGGGATCGATGGGGATACGGCGCAGGAACTTGATCTTGGCTCCCGTCGCGTTACCCACCAGCGTCACCCCTTTCACCAGGACGTCCAGATCCTCGGGATACCCGTCCGTTCCCACCTTCACCTGGATCTTCTGCTGGTCGGAAGCGTCTTTATACCGGTCGATGGCGCTGCGGATTTCCCGCAGTGCGTAGCGCAAGTCGCGTTCCTTGTCGCGTTTCACCTTATAGGCCGCGAGAGGAACGGCCATGGTCGAGAGCAGGCCCAGGATCGTCACGGCGACGATCAACTCGACCAAGGTCATACCACGCTGACCGGTCTTTACCCGATCGCGCCCTAGGCGCTTCGTCAGGCTACACTGTTCGTGCCCGATCATTTCATTTCCTACTGTACCGCCACGGATACGGAGCCCAGCGCCACCGGCACTGCTTGCGACCTTGAGTTCTTCAAGGCCATTTCCGTGACCGTCACCGAACCCTTCCCGCGCCCCACTGCCACGAAATTCAGAACCGCGACCGGTCCGGATCCCGAGATACCCGCTCCCGCGGTGCGCGTCACATTGATCGTGGCCTCGCCCGCGTCGTTGCGAACATCCTTAATCGAGCTCACCGCGCCGCCGTTGCGCGAAAGCAAGTCACCGGGGGTAATATCGGTGAGCCGCAACACCGCCGGATCCCATTTCACCCGCAGCGGCGCTACCGAGGCGGCATCCGCTGCGCCGTTCAATTCCACGTTCACAGTAAAGGGCGTGTTCGGCGCCACGGAAACACTGCCGGGGGTGAACACCACCCGCGCAGCCGCGCCCAGCGGCAGTGGCGGAGGCGGCATCCCGGGCACTCCCGGTTTGACCGGCTGCACGGGTAGCGGGATCGTTCCCGGCGGCAGACCCGTTGCGGGACCTCGTCCCGGTCCTCCTATGAGGCCAATTGCGGGGGCTGCTCCCGGCACGAACGCGGCACCGGGATTCGGTGCAGGCGCGACCGGAGCCGGACTTGCTGGAACAGGACTTGCTGGGGCCGAACGTGCCGGAGCAGAGCCGTCTTCATCCCGGGGCGCGTACATCAACCGCAGCGACTGATCCGGCCCGGAATACACGCCGCGCAGATTCTCCGGCGTATAGTCGGGAGTCCGGACGATGTGCGGCTGCAGCGCGATCATCAACTGCTGGCTGTCTTTTTCGGTATGATCGCTGCCGAACAGAATCTTGCCCAGGATCGGGATATTCACCAGCCCGGGGATGCCGTTGACCACGCTCGAATCCTGCACGCCATCGAGGCCCGCCAGAATGTTGATCTCTCCCTCGCGCAGCCGGATGTCGGCTTCCGTCGTGGTTTGTCCGATGATCGGCTGCTGCACGCCGCCGATATTGGTATAACTCCGGACACTCGATACTTCGAAGCTTACGTGCAGCGTGACTTCGTCGTTGGAGTGCACTTGCGGCGTAATTTCCACCTTGATACCGACGTCGGTGAATTGAAACTGAGTTTGCGCATACGGCGCGCCGCCGACCGTGCCGACGCCCGATTGGAAGCTGCCGGTGGCGATCGGAATGCGGTCGCCGATCTTGAGCGAAACCTTCATGCCGTCGGACGCGCGCACCTGCGGCGAGTTCAGGATTTTCGTCCTGTTGTCGCTCAGCACAGCTTCGAGCAACACACCCGGCAGCGAGGTCGAAAAATCGGAGGATGCGATGTGGCCGAGTTGTCCTAGAGTGACGGAGCCGCTACTCGGTGTGGCCGTAGTCCCAGTACCTGTTCCGGTTCCGGTTCCGGTTCCGCTGGATGTGGGGATTGACCCCCGCGGCGTGAAGTTGATCGCCGAACTGAGGCCTGCGCTGAGTCCGGACGCTCCGTTGGACGCCAGCGTCGCCGCCAGATCCCGCGTGTGGGTCGTATTCGCCTCCATGATCAGCACATCGATCACGACTTCGGACTTGGGTTTGTCCAGATCGTGCACCAGTTTTCCAGCCAAGGCCACGGCATCCGCCGAGCCCCTGACGACTAACGCCTTTTGCGGATTCACCGTGAACACGCGCGTGATGTTGGTGATGGTGCGCACGGCCGTCGAGATTTCCTGAAACTCCTGCACCGTGCTGGCGTTGGTGATGTAGAACGTCTTCACCACGAAATCTTCGTAATCGCGGCGCTTGTTGGCGGTGTCCTGGGTCACGAAGATCGTGGTCGGGGAAATCGCTTTCCAATAGGTATGCGTCAGCAGCGCGACGTAATCGAAGGCCTGATCCACCGTGGCCTCGCCCATCTCCACGTTGAAGTTCCGCGTCTGGACCGCGCCTAAGCCATCCGGATCGATCACCACGGTGATGCCGGCGATCTTGCCGATGCTTTCGTACAGCACGCGCGGCGGCTGGTTGTTCAGCTTGATCGAAGGGATCCGCCGCAGCGCCGGTTTCAGCTCCGGCGGTCCCATCATGGAATCTACCTGCTCGTTGGCCTCCCGGCGGATCTGCTCCACCGGCGTCAGCACGCGGCCTCCCGCCGTCGGAGCCGGCATCTGGAGCATGTCTTGCGTGCGCTTCAATTCCTGCAGCGCGATCGCCGAAGAAGGATCGGCCACAATGGCTTTCTGAAATTCGCCGATGGCTACCTGGAGATTTCCGTCGGCACGGCTCTTCTGCCCCCGGTCGACGTGCATCGACGATGCCTGGAAACGGGATCGCTGCATCCCGATCAGATACCCGCTATCGCGGGGGTCCTCGTCCACGGCCTGCTTGTACAGTTGCAGCGCCAGGTCCCAGTCTTTTCTGATCTCAGCCGCTTGAGCCTGCTTAAAAAATCGGTCGCCTTTGCGGTTCCCGGCCTCCCCGGGCAACACCGTCAGCAACGTCAGGCAGAGCGCCGCGATTACTCGTAAGTACTTACTCATCATTAAGTTACCGAATTCGCTCCAGGCCCGCGTGTTACACTTGCACCCAGGGCCTCATAAGCCCTTGACGCGATTTGGGTTGCCTGCGTGGATGCCAAAGAGAAAATAAAGATTCTGAGCGACAACCGGTCTGCCGGGCATGACTACTTCCTGTCCGATCGGATCGAAGCCGGCCTGGTGTTAACCGGCACCGAGGTCAAGGCGGCCCGCGGCGGCCAGATCCAGCTCAAGGACGCCTACGGCGAGGTCGCCGCCAACGAGGCTTGGCTGGTGAACGCCCACATCTCGCACTATTCCCATGGCAACCTGATGAACCATGAGCCGGTTCGACGCCGGAAACTGCTGCTGCACCGGTCCGAGATCCTCAAGCTCCAGGAAACCACCCGCGAGCGCGGCCTGACCGTGGTCCCCACCAAGCTGTATCTCAAAAACGGCCGGATCAAGGTGGAGCTGGCGGTCGGCAAAGGGAAGAAGTTCCACGACAAGCGCGAGAGCGAGCGGGAGCGCGAGATGAAGGCCGAAGCCAAGGCCGCGCTCGGCCGCCGCGGCCGGGACTAGCAACTCCAACAGAGCCGCTGGTAGTGGAAGGCTGGACTGCTCACCAGCACATCGTAGAAGCCGGATGGAAGATTTACCGAGAACCCGCCATTAGCGCCAGTCCGAACAGTAACATCCTCTTTGATTCCAACATTGCTTTTTAGTCCGACGGTGCTTCCGCTCGAATCTCAATGAATGAAGATAGTCGCGCCTGGTATCGCAGCACCCTCTGAGTCTGTGACGGTGCCCTTTAGCACCGAGTCTGCGAGTAAGCAGGCAGAAGAAATCAGGGTCAGCGCGGCTAAGACGTAGATTCTCATTCGATCCTCACGCCATAAATTGTACGCCCGTGTCCGCGTTGAGCGCTCAGCCCTAGGCCGAGCCGTGACCGTAATGGAGCGGCTACTCGCGGCCGGGACTAGTGGGGCAGCTTTGTAAGCTGCGCGCCGATTTCTAATCGGCGCCGGGCACTCGACCACGGATACTCTTCCGGTAGCGTGACCAGCCCTGCCCGTACGGGGTTGTACTCAATATATCGTCGAATCCGTTCAAATTCGTCGCAGTCGCGCACTAGCCGGTCATAGCTCTCATCCTGCCAGAATGGCTTCCCGGTCAAAGCCAGTATCCGATTGGCTTCACGTGCCGTGAACCGCTTCAACGAATGGGTAATCTTCGCGAGATCTACCAGAGGCGTGATCAGAAGATGAACGTGGTTCGCCATGACCACATAAGCGTGCAACTCATAGAACCGAAGACTGTCCGCTCCGTGAAGAAAGGCGTCAACTGTGAGCCTCGCAATCGCTGGATTGCGCAGGTGAAGCGGTCCGCTCTGCTCGCGCTCAAGAAGCCTGTCCATAACTGCAAACGTCCGGCCAGAGGTGAAGTGTTCCGGGAAGACGCGGTTCCTGGGAAGAGTTCCGTGGAGTCTCCAAGTGACGAAGATCGGGCGATGCTTCGCCTCCAAGTGCGGTAGCCGACGTTCGTAAAGGTCCACTCCTGGAGGAGTGGCGGCGACGCCGCACTTATCTCAAAGCCGATTGAAAATCGGCTCGCAGGTTGCAAACCTGCCCCACTGGAAAAGAGTTATACTCAATCCTGCTCGGGCACCTGTTCTGCCCTTGAGAAGGATTCTAATCATGTTACGTAAATTCTTGTTCACTACTACCGCGTTAGCAGCCGCGATTGCTGCCACCCTCGTCGTTTCCGCTCAGGGCCCTCCCGGAGGCGGCAGGGGTAAAGGTGGCGGCAACGGGAAAGGTGCGCCCCAGGGCCAGATGATCACCCAGATCAAGCCCGGCTTCTACGAAGTCACCGGAGCAGGTGGCAACACCAGCGTTCGCGTCACCAAGGACGGGCTGATCGTGGTGGACACCAAGAACCTGGGCGAGGTCAATTACAACGCCCTGATGGAGCAGATCAAGAAGGTGACCAATCAGCCGGTGAAGTACGTCGTGATCACCCACGTGCACCAGGACCACAGCGGCAACACCAAGAGCTTCGAAGATGCCGGCGCCAAGGTTATCGCCAGCGAAGGTGAAAAAGCCGAGGTGGCCACGTACACCAGCGCCGCTGGGAAACCGGCCGAGCCCAATGTTACCTACGGCAAGAAATACACCATCAAACTCGGCGGCGCGAAGGCGGAGGTTTATCACTTCGGCCGCGCGCACACGGGCGGCGATTCGGTGGTCTACTTCCCCGACCTCAAGATCGTCGCGGGCGGCGACGCCATCGTCAATGGCGCTCCGAATATCGATTTCGCCAACGGCGGCAGCGCCGTCGAGTGGCCTAAGCTGATCGCCAGCACGCTGAAGCTCGATTTCGACACGCTGATTCCCGGGCACGGCAACGTGATGACCAAGGCGGACGTCGAAGCCTACAAGACCAAGTGGGACAAACTGGTCTCGCGCGCCAAGGCCGAGGTCAAGAAGGGCACGCCCAAGGACAAGTTGCTCGCCTCGATCCAGACCGACGATATCGGCTGGAATATCACCAGCCCCCAGTGGACGGCGCCCGCGCGCCTCGATCCGTTCTATGAGGAGCTGTCGAAAGCCAAGTAGTAAGCTCTAGTAGTGGAGACAACTCTCGTATCTCAATCCCTCGACCGCGTCGAAGCCGACGCGGTCATCGTGCTTTTGTTTGAAGAAGAAACCGCGCCCGCCGAGCTCAAGAGCGTTTCGGCGTGGCTCGACGAATTGCGCGCTTCCGGCGAATTCACCGGCAAGACCGGCGAGCTAGCCGTTCAGCATCTTCCGCAAGGATTCAAGGCGAAACGCCTGGCGGTCGCGGGCGGAGGCAAGCGCGATAAATTCGACGCCGCCGTCCTGCGCCGCGCCGTCGGAACGGTGGTGCGCACACTCAAGCAGAAGGGCGTCAAGAAGCTGGCATGGTTTCTCGCGGGAGCCGATGCCGAAGCCGCCGTCGAAGGCGCAATTCTCGGCGACTTCGAGCCCGATCGCCATAAAACCTCCCGAGACACGAAACCTCTCGCGGCGTTTATTCTGATCGCTCCCGATTCGGCCCGCGCGGCATTCGAGCGCGGCAGGATCCTGGCCGATGCGCAGAATTTCACCCGCGACCTGGTGAACGAACCGGCCAACCTCATGACCCCGACCCGTCTGGCCGATCGCGCCCGCGCGATGGCCGGCGAATTCGGCCTCCAGTGCGAAGTTCTGGACGAATCACGCATGCGCCAGCTCGGCATGGGATCGCTGCTGGGAGTATCGCAGGGTAGCGCCGAGCCGCCCGCCATGATCATCATTCGGTATAAGCCCGCGGCAGCGCCTAAAACCAAAGATCATCTCGGCCTGGTGGGCAAGGGCGTGACTTTCGACACCGGAGGCGTCTCCATCAAGCCCGCCGACGGCATGGAGAAGATGAAGTACGATATGGCCGGTGGCGCGGCCATGCTCGGCGCGATGCGGGCGATCGCGCAGTTGAAGCCGTCCATTCCAGTTACAGCGTTGATTCCCGCAGTCGAAAACATGGTGGGCAGCAAAGCCCAGCGTCCCGGCGATATCGTCACGTCGCTGTCGGGCAAGACCATCGAAGTGCTCAATACCGATGCCGAAGGCCGCCTGATCCTGGTCGACGCGCTCACCTACGCGCAGCGCCTGGGCTGCACGCATCTGGTGGACGCAGCGACGCTCACGGGCGCGATCGTGGTGGCCCTGGGGCACGTCAACATCGGCGTGTTCACCAACAACGATGCGCTGCTCGCGCGGGTACTGGCCGCCGCCAAAGCCGAAGGCGAGAAATCCTGGCACATGCCGCTCGACGATGACTACAAGGATCTGCTCAAGAGCGCCTTCGCCGACCTGGCCAACATCGGCGGGCGATGGGGCGGCGCCATCAGCGCGGCCTATTTCCTGAAAGAGTTCACCGGCGAAACGCCCTGGGTCCATCTGGATATCGCCGGAACGGCCTGGCTGGACGAGTCGAAACCATTCCTGGCGAAGGGTCCTTCGGGCGTGGCCGTGCGAACGTTTACCCGGCTCGCAATGGACTGGTAACAGCCTTGAGCTGGTAAAAGAAAGCCTAGAGCGCGGCCTCTCCCCAATCTCCGGTCCGGATGCGGTACGCTTCCGCGATATCGGATACGAAGATCTTGCCGTCGCCCAGCTTGCCTGTGCGCGCCGCCGCCATCAGTTTCTGGATCACCTCGTCGGCGCGGTCCTCCGGCACCACGATCTCGATTTTGAACTTCGGCAGCAGGTCCACTTTGTATTCCACGCCGCGGTAAACCTCGCTGTGGCCCTTCTGCCGGCCGTGGCCGCGACCCTCCAGAACGGTCATGCCATCGATGCCAATCTCCGCCAGAGCATTCTTCACGTCGTCCAGTTTGTGAGGCTGGATGATCGCTTCTATCTTTTTCATGCGATGTCTCCTTGGCCGAACGGACGGGGTGCGACGATGTCTACGATTGTAGCCTCTAATCCGGGCAGTCCCGAATCGTCCGGCGGTACAGGTCCAAATACTGTTCCACGCTCTTACTCGACGAAAACTCCTGGTCCGCCCGGATGCGCGCGGCCTCGCCCATGCGCGCCGCCAGTTCCGGATCGTTCGCCAGCGTCCGGACCGCCTTGGCCATGGCCTTCACGTCTCCCAGGCGTTTCAGGAATCCGGTTTCCCCGTCGCGCATGATCTCGGTTACGCCGCCCACCCGCGTCGCCACCACCGGCTTGCCGAAACTCATGGTCTCCAGGACGCCCATGCCGAAGCTCTCGCGCTCGGAGGTGTAGAGCCCGGCGTCGGCGGCGTGCAGGTAATTCTCGATGTCCAGCACGTTCGTCTTCACCACCACGCGGTCTTCGATCCCCAGCCGCTTCACCACCTTGCGAAAAGGAGCGAACGATTCCCCCGCCAGAATCAGCAGTTTGATATTCGGTTCGTGGTTCAACTCCGCCAGAACCCCCAGCACATCCTGCGCGCGCTTCACCGGCCGCAGATTGGACATGTGGATCAGCAGAAAGTCGTCCTTGCGGATGCGCAGGGCCCGCCGAATTTCCTGCCGCCCTTTACGGGGAGGCTTGGGCCGGTAGAAGTTGTAGATCACCTCGATCGGCTTGCGCGACTTCAGCACCTGAACGGTTTCCTCTTTCAGGCTGTGCGACACCGCGGTAACTCCGCAGGAGCTCTCGATCGAGTACTTGATGATCGGCCCCAGATTCGGGTCCCGCGCCAGTAGCGTGATGTCGGTCCCGTGCAGCGTGGTAATCACGTGGGGCGCGTGCCGCTTCTGGTCGCGCGCGATCTGCGTGGCCAGCAGCGCCGCGGTCGCATGGGGCACCGCGTAGTGGACATGCAGGATGTCCAGCTTGTGCTTGTCGGCAACTTCGACCATCTTCACCGCCAGCGGCAGCGTGTAGTCGGGATACTTGAACAGCCGGTATTCGTTCAGCTCCACCTGATGAAAGAATACGTTGGGCTGCTTGCGGTCCAGCCGGAAGGGCGGCTCGTAGCTGATGAAGTGCACCTGGTGGCCCAGGCGGGCGAGTTCGCTCCCGAGCTGCGAGGCGACAATGCCGCTCCCGCCGACGGTGGGGTAGCAGGTAATTCCAATGGAGAGTTGCTTCACGCTAGAAGTACCTCGACGAAAGGGGCAAATCCCCCAGCGATCCCACCCGAATCGGGTCGTTCAGCCACAGCCCAACTGCGCATTCCACGCCGGCCGCCGCCCCCAGCGTTCGCGCCCGGGACATGACCAGATCCATGTAGTTACGAGTTCTCATCTGGCTCTTGTGGCATTGAATCGCGGCTTCCCAGGCTTCCCGCACCGCGGTGACATCCACCACCAGCTGGGGTGGATCGACGAACACCTGGGTGATGGTGTAGAAATACAAACTCGTAATTGGATGCGGAGGAAGGTCCTCCAGATCCTGCAAACCTCCGTAACGAGCCAGACGGGCGGCATCCCGCGTGATTTTTCCGACGGCTGAATGGTCCGGATGCTGGTTCTCTCCCAGGTGCGGTGCCAGAACCACGTCCGGCTTGAACCGGCGGATTTCCCGGGCGAGTGTCATCGCGTTGGCCGAATTGTACTGGATATGGCAGTCTCCGCCCAATTCCAGGAACTGGATGGCGGCCCCGATGATCCGGGCGGCGTCGCGGGCTTCCTGGGCGCGCTCCTCCGGGGTCCCGGCGCTGGCGGCCTCGCCTTTCGAAGTCACCAGGATGCGCGCTTCGTGCCCGTTTCGGACTTCCTGGATCAAAATGGGCGCACAGCCGAATTCGACGTCGTCGGGATGCGCTCCGACCGCCAGGATTTTCATGTCAGGTCGCCTGGATTTGAGCGTTAAGCTTCCGTAATCGTGACGCTGGTCAGGGTGTCGCCCTGACGGACTGCGTCCACCACGTCCTGGCCCTTGGTCACCGTCCCGAAAACGGTATGCTTTCCGTCCAAGTGCGGGGTGGCGACATGGGTGATAAAGAACTGGCTTCCGTTGGTGCCTGGGCCGGCATTCGCCATGGAAAGCGTCCCGACGTTATGCTGGCGGGGGTTTCCTTTGAACTCGTCCGCAAAGCGGTATCCCGGACCTCCCCGGCCGCTGCCCTCCGGATCGCCGCCTTGGATCATGAAGTTCGCAATCACGCGGTGGAACGTGGTCCCGTCATAGAACTTGTCGCGGGCGAGGAATACGAAATTGTTCACCGTCAGGGGCGCCTCGCTGGCGAATAGTTCACAGACGATGTCGCCGCGGGAAGTACTGAACGTGGCCGAGTACTTCTTCTCGGGGTCGATCGTCATCTGGGGTGGACTGGGGTATTGTTTCGGCATTCAGATTCCAGTGTAGCCCGGTGCCCACCACCGTTTCTGAGCCCATTTTATTTCGCGTCGCGCGTACATCCATGAACATCCGAGGGAACGTAGAGGTTGGTAGGCAGCGTGCTTAGGGAAAAGTAGAGAGTGGCTGGAAGAAATGGGGTCGCCTATGTTAATCGGAGCCGTGATCGCCGGATTGCTGATCGTTTCGTTGTTCCTGGAGATGGTTTCCTCTTCACCGAAAGCTCCCCAGGAAGAGCCGAACCGCGCACCGGGCGTGAAATAGCGGCACAGCCCTGTGTCGAAAAGCGTCTCGAAAGCCCCTTGGGACCTATGGGGTGTTGCGGACCGCACGCGCCACGACTATAATTCTGTTTTTATGCCGGTGGCGGCGCGACTGGAAGAATTCGATCCTCTGGCTCCTCAGCGCGAGGCGGCTTTGTTCTACGGGCTATTCCTGCGCGGGCACTCCGCCGAAACCCTGCGCCGCGATATCGACGTACCGGTGAAGCTGTTGAACAAGCTGATGTTCCGGCACCGGAATGAGCAGGCGGTGCGGCAGAAGCTCCAGCGCATCTACCTCTATCGCAAGCAAGTCCTATCGATCTTTGACGAGCTCGTCACCCGCGAGCAGGCCCAGGACCGTACGTCGGTCCGGGTCCACTAAGTGCCCTGGAGGTCCCTAACTTTGGTCCTGCACGCTTCCAGCCCGGGAGGCGTCTAAAATGTCAGGTATGAGAACTACTCGCCAGCGTCGCCGAGGCTTTACGCTCATAGAGCTTCTGATCGTCATCTCCATCATTCTGGTCATCCTGGCGATCGCCGTCCCCAAGATGAACACGCAGATGCAGGGAGCCCGGGAAATGGCGGTGATCCGGGAGATCGGCAGCGTCCACCAGGCCGAGACGCAGTACTACTCTCAGTTCGGGAAGTACGCGGCGAGCCTATCCCAGCTCGGTCCGCCGGTGAGCGGAGCGGACGGACCCGAGGCGGCCAACATTCTCCCCAAGATCCTGGCGGACGGCAAGAAGAACGGCTTCACTTATACCCTGACCACCACGCCCACCGGGTATGCGATCACGGCCGTGCCGGATTCGTTTGGCAACTCGGGCCGCAGGACGTTCTACTCCGATCAGACCCTGGTCATCCGTAACAACTGGGGCCAGGAACCCGCCACCCCGGCTAGCCCGGAAATTAAGTAGTCTGGGACTCGCTCGCGGCCTGATCTTCCGCGGTCGCTACGACGTGACGGGCGCGCTTGCGCAGGTGGTTTACATCGACGTGCAGGCGCAGCTGCTCCGATAATTCCGCTCTGAGTTCCAGGTTCCGTGCCAGGTCCTCGAGCTGCGGGGGATCGCACTTTTCCCAGACTTTGGTCGCTCTTTCCAGCTCATCCAGGGCAAAGGAGATCCGTCCCTCGCGCTCCTCGACGTGCGCCAGCGATTCATATGCCACCGCCAGCCTCTGACCTCCCGCTCTCTTGAACGCCCCGATGCACTCCGTCAAGAGTTCCCGGGCCCGCGAGAAATTGCCCCAGCCGATATGCAGACAGGCGAGACTATATTGCATCTCGGCGACTTCTTCGACGTTGTCGTAGCCCAGCTTTCTGAGCTGCAGTCCGAGAACACGCTCGTATTGCGCCGCGGCTGCATCCAGATCTCCCATGCCTTCGAGCGCTCCCGCCAGTTCCTGGACATCGCCCAGCGCGACTGCGGAATCCACGCCGAAGCGCGCCTCATGGATGCGCAGAGCCTTTTTAAGAAATGCCTGGGCCTGTTCGTAAAATCCTCGCGCCCGGCAGATCCGGCCGACTTCCGCCAGCAGGTTGCCGGTTTCCAAGTGGCCGGCCCCATATCGTTTCTCGCGCAGCGTGATGGCCTGCTCGAAGGTCTTCACGGAGTCAGGGAAACGGCCGTTTTTGTCCTGGGCGATCGCCAGCCGCCGCAGCCGTTCTTCCAATTGCCGGATGTTCTCGCCGGGAATCGCCGCCCCCAGGCGGATCGCATCGGAAACGACGCCCTCCAGAGCCGGGTAGTCTTCCACCAGGCAAAAAATATCCGCCAAGGCGTCCAGCGAACGCAGGTACAGCTTGGCATCGGAGGCCCGGGTACAGAGGACAATGGCGTCGCGCAAAGTATTTTCGGCGTCCTGCAATTTCGCCAGATCGAGCGGTGGCTTTTCGTCGGCTGGGACCTCTGGCACGGCCAGCGTCCGCTGAAGAGCCGCCAGATCCAGCCGCAGCACGATCCTCTGCGTTGGCGCGAGTCCCCGCTCATCCGCGTCTTTCACAGCCAGCGTCAGATGGCGTTCCGCATCCGCGAGATTTCCGGCTTTTAAATGGCGTGCGGACTCGGCGCGATGCCAATTCCGGTCGAGTCCCCAGGATCCGAGCTGGGGCGTGCGAGCCCAGGCCCACTGCCAGGTCTTGAGGAAGCTGCCCATGCCGATTCGGGTAATCATCGGCGCAATAGGGGTAAAGCTTTAGCTCTTTCAGAGGAAAAGTTCCATGCGATACTATCGGTAGACGCATTAGGATGCTGGCGGGAACTCAACCGTCCGGCAACCGCTTTATTCTGAACGTTTTTACAGGAAGTATGACGCCGCGCAGCCTGGAAGTTCTGCATGAGATCGTCGAAAGCTACATCGCCACGGGCGAGCCGGTAGCGTCGCGCTCCATCGCCCGGCGCCGCCGCGACGGCCTCAGTGCGGCTTCCATCCGCAACGTCATGGCGGATCTGGACGAAGAAGGCTACCTGATGCAGCCCCATACGTCAGCCGGCCGGGTCCCGACCGAAAAAGCCTTCCGCAGCTATGTCCAATCGCTGGGTATGCGCAAGCTGGTGGCGGCGGAAATCGAGCGCCTGCGCGGACAATTCGGTCTGCTCGAAACCATGGAGCAGCGCATCGAATACACGTCGCGCACCCTGACAGAGCTGACTCACGGCGTAGGCCTCGCAGCATCGATTCCCCGCCCCAATCCGGCTTTGGATCAGGTGGAGCTGATCGCGCTCCCCGAGCGGCGCGTGTTGGTCGTCGTGGTCACGCGCGATCGCCAGGTCAGCAACCGCGTGGTGACGCTCGAGGAATCGCTCACCTCCGACGAACTCGCGTCCATCCGCAACTACATCAACCGCAACTTCACCGGCTGGTCGCTTGAAAACGTCCGGCGCGAGCTGGCGGGCCGGCTGGCGCGCGCGGAAGCCACCTATGATGCGGTGCTCCAGAAGCTGACGGTGCTGTACTCGAAGGGCCTGCTGGACATCGGGACATCGCCGGAAGTGCGCATGGACGGCGCGAGCAACCTGGTGGTTTTGGATCTGCACCTCACCAAAGAGAAGATGCGCGAGCTGTTCCGGGCGCTGGAAGAAAAGAAGCGCGTCCTGGAGCTTCTCGACCGGTTCCTGGAGAATCCCGCTGGCGAAGTCGGCGTGCACGTCGGGCTAGGGGGCATTCATCCTTCCATGCGAGAGCTTTCGCTGATCGGGCTTCCGGTGCGCCTGGAGGACGGGCTTTCGGCCGTCATCGCCGTGCTCGGTCCGATGCGCATGAATTACACCCGCGTGATCTCCACCGTGCAACACGTCGGCCAGGCGTTCTTCGGTTGAGAAGACGGGCCTGCTAATCTAGAGTTGTGAGCAGGAAACCTGTCACCGACCCATTGGAAACGAATCCGGACGTGAACGCCGATCAGGCCGAAGTGGATCCACCCGCCGCGCTGGAAGCAGTCACGGCCGAGCGCGATCGCCTGGCAGCCGAAAATGCCGAACTGCAAGACCGCTTTCTGCGCTTCCAGGCCGAGTTTCAGAACTTCCGCAAGCGCGCCGATAAGGACCGTCTGGAGTTCAGCGAATACGCCAGCATGGAGGCGTGCCGAACGCTTCTGCCCATCCTGGACGACTTCGAACGGGCCTTACAAACAGAAACGGCCGACAAAACCTATGCCCACGGCCTGGAACTGATCCGCCAGCGCCTGTTCGAGGCCCTCAAGAAACTCGGCCTGGAGCCGATGGTTGTTCAGGGAGAGCCGTTCGATCCGCACGTCCACCACGCCGTGGAAATGGTGGAGACCGAAGACGCACCCGACCATACCGTGCTTGCCGAATACCAGCGGGGCTACAATTTCAAGGGTCGCCTGCTGCGTCCCGCGATGGTCAAGGTCGCCGTCGAGCCGAAGCGAGATTAATCCGTGAGCGTGACCAAAAGAGACTATTATGAAGTCCTCGGTGTAGTCCGGGACTGCGACGGAACGGTGCTCAAGGCGTCGTACCGCAAGCTCGCCTTGGAACATCACCCCGACCGCAATCCCGGCGACAAGCACGCTGAGGAAAGGTTCAAGGAAGCCGCCGAGGCTTATAGCGTCCTCAGCGATCCGCAGAAGCGCGCCGCCTACGACCGCTACGGCCATCAAGGCGTGTCTTCCGCCGCCGGCGGAGGCTTCGATCCCGGTGGAATGCCCGACCTGAGCGACATCCTGAACGAGATGTTCGGGTTCGGCGACGTATTCAGTTCCGGATCGCGACAGCAACGCCGGTCGCGCCCGCAGCGCGGCGAGGACGTCCGCTACGACCTGGACATCAGCTTCGAGGATTCGATGCGCGGCTTGGCCGTCGACATCCAGGTGCCCCGCATGGAAGAATGCGGGCGCTGCAAAGGCAAGGGCGCCGAGCCTGAAGACGGCGTAACCACCTGCCCGACTTGCCGGGGCCGCGGCGAAGTGATCTATCAACAGGCGTTCCTTTCGGTGCGCCGCACCTGCAGCACCTGCAGCGGACGGGGCCAGCTCATCCGGCGTCCGTGCAAAGAGTGCAAAGGCCAGGCTTACCTGCGCCGCGAACGCAAGCTCAAGGTCAATATTCCGGCCGGCGTCGATAACGGCACGCAACTGCGCCTATCGCAGGAAGGCCAACCCGGCGGAAACGGCGGTCCCCCTGGAGACTTGTTTGTCGTTTTGAAGGTCGCTGAGCACCCGGTCTTCGAGCGGCACGAATTCGACTTGCACTGCACCGTGCCGGTGAATGTCGCGCAGGCCGCGCTGGGATGCTCGGTGGACGTTCTGACGTTCGACGGTCTACAGAGCGTGAAAGTGCCGGAAGGCTCGCAATCGGGTGCGCGAATGAAGCTGAAGGGACTGGGAGTCCCGCATCTTAACTCCAGCACTCGCGGCGATCTCTACGTTCATGTGGCGGTGAAAGTTCCGCAAAAGCTGACCCGCGACCAGCGCCGCCTGCTCGAAGAGCTTCGCGACACGCTTCCGGCCGAGAATGAGCCGGAAGAGAAGAGCATCCTGTCGAAGGTCAAAGACTATTTCATGTAGAAGATGGCCGATTAAGCTGGGGAAGGCAATATGGCCAGATTTTGGGACGTTCTCTTCAGCGGAAGTCGGTTCATCTTTTGGACTTTGGCTCCTTTGTTGCTCTTCTGCGCAGTCTCCATGACGTTGCTTGAAGACGGCTGAACCCCTCAAAACACAACGACAGTTCTTGCATTTGATGCGATAGCGGTCTTACTAATTTTGACTTTATACAACCCCAAGCGTTTCTGGTGGGCCGCTCGGGGGGTCACAGCAACGGTGTTCTTAGCCTATTCTGCTGCTCTGATCGAGGAAGTGTTTCTCGGCCAGAAGCACTTTACACTAAAAGAACTTGCAACGGGCCCATTCAACGCGCTACACGGTTTCCTAATCATCGGTCTTCCCTGCCTCTATTTCACGCTTCGTGGGTCATTCGACCGCCATGGCGGGCCCAAAGAGACCGACGGTTTTCGGCAGTACTGATCACACAGGACATGCGCTGTTATTGGCGAGTTCTTGGAAACTGCCGCCTAGACTGATATTGGCAAGTCCAGCCAGATCCGCAGCGCGGCGTTGACTTGTTCCATCTGGGATCCAGAGAGGCGCCCGATGCGCTGGCGAATCCGGTCTCCATCGACAGTAGCCATCTTGTCTACCATCACTTCGGAATCCGTACGAAGCCCGCTCGCCCTGGAAGCAAGTAGTTTAACCCGGAAGACGGTAAAACCAGTCAGCTCCGACGAGATGGGACAGAGCACGGCGCTAGCATGTAACTCATTGAAAAGGTCGGATTGAATGACTACCGCGGGACGTGGCTTCCCATAGTCCCGTCCAAAAACCGCAACCACAAGGTCGCCCCGGCGAAAGCCAGGGTTAGTCGGCATCCCAGACCTCTGCGGCGGCATCTTCCCAGAGTTTGGCGTCCTTCCACTTCCTCTTGCTGGCCGCAATCGACTGCCGCCGAGCTTCCGCCCGCAGTAAGTCCATATTATGGCGCTGTAGGTATTCTGCGAGCGCTTCCTTGATGATCCAGTTCTTACCTTTGTTCATCCGACGGGCCGTGGTCTCAAGACGGACCTTGAGATCGTCCGGGATGCGAATGCTGGTGGTGGAAGACGCCACAAGCTCAGCGTAACACACTTGCAACACAGCGCTACAGCCGCCCGGATCGCTCCAGACGGCGCCGCAAATCCTCGGCAATGGGACCCAGATCTTCCACCGCGACCTTCATCTTCCGGCGCCAGTTGGGATGCTGCCATGTGCTGGCCGGCAGATTCTGCTGTTCGGTCGCTCCCGTCAGGTCTTCCTGATTAATGATCGCGACGGCACATGGCGTCGCCAGCACGAAACCCAGCGGATCGCCCGCGAATCCGGCCCGCTGCAAGGCGTCTTCCAGCCGGACGATTTCGTCCCGCCGTGCAGCCCATTGCGTTTCATAACCCGCCTGGTCCACCAGGCCTGCGGCGCGGCGCGCTTCAATATCGCGGCCTTCCTTGAATCCGGCGAGAGTCGGCAGATCGTGGGTGGTGGTCGAGACCGCCGCGTGCGCCGGATATTCCTGCGGCAGACGGAAACTTCCATCCGGATTCTTCTCGAACCACAGCAGCCGGTACCCCAGAATGCCCATCTCCGCCAGCCTCTGCCGCACCGACCATTCCACCGTCCCGAGATCTTCCCCGATGACGATGAATCCGCCGCGCACGCTCTCCAGCGCGAGAATGCGCAGAAGGTCCTCCGCGTAATCCTTCACGTAGGCGCCCTGGGCGGCATTTAGTTCATCGGGGATCCAGAACAGGCGAAAGAACCGCATCGCATGATCGATGCGCAATGCGCCGCCGTGCCGCGCGTTCTTGCGGATCGACTGGGCGAACAGCTCGTACCCGTTTTGGCGATGAACTTCGCGATTGGGCGGAGGGAATCCCCAATCCTGACCGCTGGGAGCCAGCTCATCCGGGGGAGCTCCCACACGAGCTCCGCGAGCGTAGAACGGCCGATTCATCCAGAGATCCGCGCCGAAACTATCGGTCGCCAGCGCCAGGTCGTGATACAACCCGATCTTCATGCCCCGCGCGATGGCGTGATCCTGCGCCTCGGCGAGCTGCCGGTCCACCTGCCACTGCAAAAATTTGTAAAACAGGACCTCGCCACGATGTTGGGCGGCGAATTCCGCCACGGCCGAAGACTTGGGATCCTGATACTCGGCCGGCCAGTCCTTCCACAACCAAATCTGGGGATTGCGGCGATGAATATCCTCGTCGAGCGCGCAGAACATCGCGAAATCGTGCAGCAGCGCGCCTTCCATCCGCACGAATTCTTCGAAGGCGCGGGTATGGCCGGACTCCTGAAATCGCTGGAACGACTGCCGCAGCACCCGAAGCTTGATCCCCGCGACGCGCTCATATTCGACGAATTCTGTGGCGCGCAACGCTTCGATTTCGCCCGCCGACGCGTCCTCGGGAAGAAAACCCGGCACGCGTTCCACATCGAGATAGAGATAGTTCCGATACAAAGAACATAGCGGAAGGTAGGGGCTGGTGTTATACGGCTGGCGGTTGGGAATCGCGTGCAGAGGATTCAGCGCGATGAAGGCCGCGCCGGACGGGGCCAGCGTATCGATCAGCGCGCGCAAATCCGTGAAATCTCCGCAACCCCAATTGCGCGCCGACCGAACGCTGTACAAGCTGACGGCAACTCCCGCTGGACGCCCTTCGACCTCCTTCGCCCGCCGCGGGCATACGATGAAGCGGGCGTCTTGAAACGCCTCCAGTTCGGGTTCTTTCATCCAGTACGCAACCAAGCCGTGATAGCCCAGCCGCAGGGCGGGCAAAGGTGCGCGTTTGGAAATGAACTCTCGCCCGGCAATCGAGACCCGCTCCAGTTCCTTGAGCTCCGGGAGCCAGAACCAATGGTGCTCGATGTCGCCGTTCTCCCAACGGAACTCGAGTTTCACCGATCCGCCCGCGCGCTCGGCGGGGATACGCAAGGCGATCGCATCGGAGTCTTCAAACACGACCACGGCAGGATCGAACGCGCGCGACCAGCGATCCAGATCGCGCGTTTGGGCCGCTACTGCCAGGTCCTGTTCGCTGAGAGTGTTGATTCCCAGCGCCGTCAGCACCCCGCGTAGGGTTTCATCCGAAGCCGCATGGGTCCGCCCCCAGGTGTCGGTATATTCGAGCTCGACGCCCCAGCCTGCGGCGGCGCGCTCCAGAGCTTCGCGGTCGGAGGCCAAACTCCAGTGTAATCGCCCGTGAGATAATGATGTTCGTGGAAGAGCCCAAATTTCAGTTGAGCCAGCCGCCCGCGTTGTTTGCGCGCGTCGACGATGAACCCGAACCCTTGGACGAATTCGGGCAATCGATCCTCACCACCTCGCTCGACAAGGTGATCAACTGGGCCCGCAAGAACGCCATCTGGCCGATGAGCTTCGGGCTGGCGTGCTGCGCCATCGAAATGATGTCGATGATCGCCTCGCGCTACGACATTTCGCGTTTCGGCGCGGAAGTGATGCGTGGCTCGCCGCGGCAGAGCGATCTGATGATCATCGCCGGGCGGGTCTCCAATAAAATGGCTCCGGTTATCCGCCGCCTGTACGAGCAGATGCCCGAACCCAAGTGGGTGATCTCCATGGGCGCCTGCGCCACCTCCACCGGCGTGTTCTCGAATTACGCGCTGGTGCCTGTCAATCAGGTGATTCCGGTGGACGTGTACGTGCCCGGCTGCCCCCCGCGGCCGGAACAGTTGATCTATGCCATCATGCTCCTGCAGAAGAAGATCGAGCAGGACAAGAACGTCGTGGCGAAAGTCCTGAACCTCGCCTGATCCGATCTGGATATGGTTCCGGATCTGGCTCCGGCCGACTCTTCTCCCGCCATTGAAGTTCGCGATCTCCGGAAACTGTACGATCGGAAAGCCGCCGTGGACGGGCTGAGCCTGACCGTCCCCCGCGGGTGCTTCTTCGGCTTCCTGGGACCCAACGGCGCCGGCAAAACCACGACGATCAAAATGCTGATGGGCCTGGCGCCGCCGACCTCCGGATCGATCCATCTGCTCGGGTTGCCGATGCCGGAAGAGGGCCTGGCGATCAAACGCCAGATCGGACTGGTTCCCGACGAGTCCCTGCTGTTCGACCACCTCACCGGCGGCGAGTTTATCGAATTCGTCGGCCGCATCTACGGCCTGGAACGCGCGGTCGCTCGCGAGCGAAGTCAGGAACTATTGAGCCTGTTCGAACTGGGCGACGCGGGGCGCAAGCTCATCGCCGAGTATTCGAAAGGCATGCGCAAGCGCGTGGCGATGGCAGCCGCCCTGATCCACCGGCCGCAACTGTTCCTGATGGACGAGCCGTTTGAAGGCGTGGACGCCGTCGGCGCACGCCTGATGAAAGATATTCTGCTCGAACAGGTCCGCCACGGCGCGACGATCTTTCTCACTTCGCACGTGCTGGAAGTGGTCGAGCGCCTCTGCGACCGGGTCGCGATCATCAACGAAGGCAAACTCGTGCAGGAAGGATCGATGGAGGAATTACGCGGATCGTCGAAGACCCTGGAAGACGCCTTCGTTCGCGCGGTGGGCGTGGGCGCCATGCGCGAAACCTTGGACTGGCTGTGACACGCCATGAACCAAGCCCGCGCGATACTCTGGGCTCAGTGGCGCTCCCTGCGCAACTTTTTCCCGCGCCGGGGCGTCGGCTGGACCGCGATCGTCGGCCTGATCTGGTATGGATTCTGGGTCGTCGCGGCGTTCGCGGTGATGCTCCTGACCAGTTCCACAATGTCCACCAGCCTGTCGGGAATCTTTCTGCTGGTCATTCTGTACTGGCAAGTGGTCCCGGTGCTGATGGCCGCATCGGGAGCTTCGCTGGATCTGCGAAAGCTCCAGGCTTATCCCATTCCCGTTTCTCAGTTGTTCTGGCTGGAGGCGATGCTCCGCGTTACCGTGGCGGTCGAGGTGGTTCTGGTCTTGACGGGAGCGGGAATCGGCATTTTGCGGAATCCCGGCCTTCGATCATGGAACGCGCTGGGGCTAGTGCCATTCGCCGCCTTCAATCTGGTGCTCGGTGTCGGATTGCGCGATACGATCGCCCGCATTCTGGCGCGCCGCCGCATCCGGGAAGCGGCCTTCTTTCTCCTGATCCTGAGTGCGGCGCTGCCGCAGCTTCTGTTCACCCGGGCACGCGGATTCCAAGGCCGGCTGCGCGCGATCATTACACGCGAGGCGTGGACCGGATGGCCCTGGAAGGCGACCGCGGACTTTGTGCAGGGACATGCGCAACTCCGGTCCCTGACGATCCTGGTCGCGTGGCTGGCCGTTGCCGGGCTCTTCAGCTACTGGCAGTTCCGCCGCACCGTCTTCTTCGATGCCGAGGCTGCTTCGGCGCGATCGTCGGGCAGATCCGCAATATCCCGGCTCGGGGAGCGAGCCGTCGAGCGATTCTTCCGGTTCCCATCCATGCTGCTGGGCGATCCGTTGGGCGCACTGGTCGAAAAAGAAGTGCGCTTTCTGACGCGATCGCCGCGCTTCCGCCTGGTGTTCCTCATGGGATTTACGTTCGGCCTGCTGGTCTGGCTCCCCGTGGCGCTGGGGCGGCAGGAAGGCTCGCCATCGTTCCTAGGCACGAATTACCTCACCGTCGTCAGTGTTTATTCGCTGTTACTGCTCAGTGAGGCTTGTTTCTGGAACTTTTTCGGATTTGACCGCTCGGCGGCCCAGATCTATTTCCTGGCGCCCATTCCATTCGCGCGGGTCATGATCGGCAAAAACCTCAGCGCGCTGTTTTTCATCGTGCTCGAGATCGGCATGATCGCCCTGGTCTGCGGATTGTTGGGAATGCCGCTACGCCCCCGCACGCTAACGGAGTCTTTCGGAGTAGCAGGGGTGATCAGCATCTTCCTGCTGGCTGCGGGGAACCAACTTTCGGTCCGCCAACCACGCGCGATGAACCCGGCAGCGTCATTCCGCGCGGGCGCCTCCGGCCGGGTGCAGGCGATTCTCTTCGTGATCTGGCCGATCGCATTTGTGCCGGTCGGTCTGGCCTATCTGGCTCGTTACGCGTTCGCCAGCGAGACTGCTTTCTTCGCCGTCCTGGCCGTAGATGCGGCGATTGGGGCCGTGGTCTACAAGCTGTCTTTGGATTCCGCCGTCGCCGCCGCCGAGCAGCTTAAGGAACAGATTGTCACCGCGCTCTCACGCGGCGAGGGCCCGATTACGGCCTGAGCTATAATTCGAGGGAATGGAACGGGAAGTCCAGAGCGAATTCGATAAAGTTTGGGCCATTCTGGAACGAACGGCTCGGCGAGGCGAGCAGGCTGAGGCTCGCTTCAACCGCCGCATGGAACTCGCCGAGAAGCGGATGGACGCCGCCGAGAAGCGGATGGATGCCGCCGAGAAGCGCGGGGACCTCGCCGACAAGCGCATCGAGGCTACCCGCAAGTTAGTAGAAGCCGGGATGAAAATCCTGATGCGGGACCGAGCCGAGATCAAGGCGCTCGGCAAGCGCATGGATGCCTATCTCCGTAGCACCGGGAACGGTCACAACGGCGGAAACGGCCAGGGCCCCAAACGAAGTCGTTAGGGCGCCGCCTTGGCGAGCGGCACTTTCTCGAGCGCCAGCAGCTTTTCCTTGGTCGTAAGCCCGCCGCCGAATCCACCCAATCCGCCGTCGCCCGCGATCACGCGATGACACGGAATCACGATCGGAATCCGGTTCTTGCCGTTGGCCGATCCCACGGCTCGCGACGCCTTGGGATTCCCCACGCGCCTGGCTAACTCCCCGTATGAGATCGTTTCACCGTAGGGGATCTCCTGGAGCTTGCGCCACACCTTCCGCTGGAAATCGGTGCCTTCCGGCGCGAGGGGAAGATCGAAGTCTCTCCTCTTCCCGGCAAAGTATTCCCGTAACTGCCGCACGGCTTCCGCCAGCGGACCGCTCAGGGATTCGGTCCAACCGGCTTCCGGCCTGACGGGCTTACCGCTCTTGGGGAATGCGATCCGATGAATGGCTTGATCGTCACCCGCGATCAGCAAGGAGCCAATTGGACTGTCAGCATAGCAGTACTTCATAGCGACAGTATAAGATAGAGGCACGCATGGCACTTGCCTTCTTGCTCTTCGTTTTTTTCGTCATTATCGTGCTGATCGGCTTGTTCATCTTCCCGCCCACCAAGTGGGTGGAACGGTTCGCGAATAAGGAGAAGAAGTAGATCGCGCCGCAGCGGCGATCTGGGTTCATTCGCGTTCCTGCGCGGCAAACGTCTTTCCTTCCACGGCCAAGCGTTCCAGCAGCGCCGCCGGCTGCCAGCCGAACGCCCGCACACGGTCATAGATCTTCGGGAGCCCCACGGTATCCGCGTAAAACATCGGCCCGCCGCGATACGCGGGAAAACCGTATCCAGTCAGGTAGATAACGTCGATATCGACGGCGCGCGAAGCGATCCCTTCTTCCAGAACCTTGGCGCCTTCATTGATCAGCCCGTAAATACATCGCTCGACGATCTCTTCGTCTGAGATTGCGCGGGTGCGTTTCTGAACCAATCTAAGAACTTCCGGATCGGGCGCAGCTTTGCGATTTTCGTCATACCGATAGAAACCGGCGCCGGTCTTCTGGCCATAGCGGCCAGCCGCATGGAGTTTCGCAATAGCCTCGGGCCGCCGAGTCCCCTCGGGCGGAGGAAACTCCTGCTCGATCCTCCAAAACACGTCAATCCCGCTCAGATCGGCCACCGCCAGAGGCCCCATCGCCATCCCGAAATCGGTGAGCGCACGATCCACCTGCTCAGGCGTCGCGCCTTCTTCCACGAGAAACTGCGCCTGCTCCATGTACGGGAACACCATGCGGTTCCCGACGAATCCGAATCCGTTCCGCACCACCACGCCGATCTTCTTGAGGGATTTGGCCAGCGCCATGGCCGTCGCGATCACGGGCTTCTCCGTCGCCTTGCCCCGCACGATTTCGACCAGCCGCATCACGTTCGCGGGGCTGAAGAAGTGCGTGCCGATCACCATCTGCGGCCGCGACGTCACCGCAGCGATGGCATCGATATCGAGCGTGGAGGTATTCGACGCCAGCACGCAGTCGCGTTTAGCGATGTTCTCGACTTCCGCGAATACGGCCTTCTTGAGCGCCAGCGACTCGAACACCGCTTCGATGATGATGTCGGCCTGATCGAAACCCTCCCAGCCGAGCTGTGGCGAAATCCTCGCCAGACGCTCTGCGGCCGCGGCGGCCGTGAGCCGTCCGCTTTTGACCGATCGCTCGTAGTTTTTGCGAATGGCGGCCATACCGCGATCGAGAGCCGCCTGCTCCGCGTCTTTTAAAAAAACTGGTGTGCCCGAGTTGGCAAAAGCCATCGCGATCCCGCCGCCCATGGTGCCCGCTCCGATCACCCCGGCCTGGCGGATCGGATAGACCGGCGTATCTCTTGGAAGATCCGGAATCTTCCCAACGGCACGCTCCGCGAAAAACGCGTGAATCAGCGCCTTGCATTGGTCCGAATACATGCACCGCTCGAAGATCTCCGCCTCTCTCTGGATACCTTCGGCGAACGGCAGCGTCATCGCGGCCTCGACCGCATCCAGGGCCGCGTGCGGGGCTGTCGGATTCCGCCGGAGCTTCTTGCGGACCCCGGATATATCCGCTGGCTGCACTGTCAGGTCGCGCGTTCGCCTGGGTCCCTTAGCCTGGCGGGCAAATTCCATTGCGCCTTCCCGCAAATCGCCGTCGATCAGTTTGTCGACGATCCCGGCCTGGAGCGCGTCGCGGGCCGAGATCGGCTCGCCGAAAGCACACATCTCAGCCGCCTTCGCGACACCGGCCAGCCTCGGTAACCGCTGCGTTCCGCCCGCGCCCGGGATCAAACCGATCTTCACTTCCGGCTGCCCCACCTGCGCGTCCGGAGTCGCCACGCGATAGTGTCCGGCCATGGCCAGTTCCAGACCGCCGCCGAGCGCCGTACCGTGAATCGCCATGATCACCGGTTTGGCGCAGTCTTCGATGGCGAAAAGCACCGGATGGAACGCGGGCATCGTCCCGTGGCCGGCAGCAACCTCCACGAACTCGTTGATATCCGCGCCCGCGACGAAGGTCCGGCCGCCGCCGATGATCACGATCGCGCGCACGTCGTCGTTCCCTTCTAGGGCCCTGAGGGTGGCGTGGATTCCTTCGAGCACCCCCGAACTAAGCGCGTTGACTGGCGGATGATTGATGGCGATCACGCCCACGCCTTCGTGAACAGAGAAAGTGACTAATGTTTGGATCGTTTCCATGTGCTGCCCGATTCTAGCTTGACACTTTTGCGGAGTGGTCTTAAGATGAAGGCATCACTGAGGAAGGAGGTGGTCCAGTCTAATGTCATCTGGCAGTAGAAAAAACAGCACTCAAACCACGCGTGAGGTGGCCGACTGTTAAAGTCGACCCGCTAACGTTCAGGTTTCGATCAGTGTCGAGGCCGCTGCTCCTGTGGAACGGCCCCCTCAACGCGAAGAGAGTCTGAAAAACAATCATGGAGCCCCGCAGCGGCCCGCAAAAGCCGTTCGCGGGGCTTTGTGTTAGACCAGCTTGGGTCCTGTGTTAGAATGGAACTTCCCATGAAAGCTGGAATTCACCCCGCCTACGAAGAAATCAACGTCGTCTGCGCCTGCGGGCATACGTTTAAAACCCGCTCGGCTCACAAGGGCGACATCCGCGTGGAAATCTGCTCCGCATGCCACCCATTCTTTACCGGGAAGCAGAAGCTGATTGACACGGAAGGCCGCGTCGACCGTTTCCAGAAGAAGTATCAAAAGGTCCGCGAGGCCCAGGCCGCTGCGGCCGCGGCGAAGAAGAAGCCCGTACCGGTCTCTTAATCTCGCGCACAACGCAGCAGGGCGCGAGCAAGTCTTCTTCACCCGATCGATGTCCGCGCCCCGCGCTGTGCGCTCCGGCCCGCGCGTTAACGGACCCTAATCGTCAGCGAGGCGCTCTTGCTGTTCCCCTTAACGTCTTTCGCTTTCAGCGTGTAGGTCGTCGTCTTCTTCGGAAACACGTTCAGGCAGTGCGAAACCGCCGGTTTGATGGGCTCCACGCCCGGTTCGATCTTCACTTCGGCCGCGTTCGATACGCCATAGCACAACACCACGCGGCCTCCGGGGGCCACCTCACCCTTCGCGGCGTTGAACCCCAGAATCGTGAGCTGGTCGCCGCCGAATTCCGCGACCACTTTTCGGTCCGTGTCGAGCTGTTTCTGTTGGGATTCGCGTTCGGCGTCAGCGGCGCTCTGGCGCCGGGAGTAGAACGTCCAGCCGGTCCACAACGCGGCCAGAACCACGAGGACTGCGGTATACGGCAGAATACGGCTTAGCAAGCTAGGACTGCGGAAGCAGTCAGAATCCGCCCGGACCGCCGCGGGGGCCGCCCTTCTTAATTCGATCCTCGCGCGCCTTCTGCAGGCGGTCGTATTCAACCGCCTGTTCAGGACTTAGCATCGCGCGCATCTTGTCCATCTGCTCCCGTCGGATTTCCTGTTGGGCAGGTAGCGTTCCACGATGTACTTCGTCCATCCTGGCCCGAGTTTCATCCATGATCAGACCGACCTTGACAACCTGATCGTCCGTCAATTTAAGATGACTTCTCCAGAAGTCGATAATCCCACGACGAACATCTTCCGGACTCTTGGGTGCCTTGCCGCTCTTGGCCGGTGAAATACGATACGTGCCATATACGTGATCGCCGAACCCTCCCAGGATGGCGCCGCTGATGAACACCAAGCCGATGTACAGAGCGATCGAGCTGCGAGTCAAGTTCATCGCAGGTCAGCAGCGGCAAGCACGTCAACATAGTCGTTGGAGTGTTCCGCAGCGAGAGCATCCACGTAGGTCCCGCTGTAGAATACCTCGTCGTTCGTAATCCTGCCATGGGGAATCAGCATGGCGCCCATGACCAGGGCTAAAGTGACCGTGGCCATCACAAAAATCTTAGCGAGCCGGCGAAAAACAGATGTGGTTTCAACCCGGCGGACTTCGATCTTCTGCCATAGTTGAGGCATGAAGTTGGGGCCGGCTTCGGGATCAGGCGTTGCTTCCCGATACTCAACCCATAGCGCGTCGAGCCTGTTTTTCATGCGATCCATTCTATACCCCCGGACATCGAATTTCTACCCGCCCGCGTCGGGCTCCCCGGCCTCGTAAGCCTTTAGAACCCGCTGTCTAGCCCGGAACAAGCGTACCTTCAGAGCGTTTTCGTTTACTTTGTATATCTTCTCCAGCTCCTTGAGAGATAACCCTTCTACTTCTTTCAACGTCAAGAGGATTCGATCTTCCTCGGATATCTTCCCGAGTAAATCATCCACGGTCTCCCGAATCTTCGTCCGGCGGATTTCTTCTACGTTCACTTTCCCGCCCGCCGCAGCATCCGCCATCATCACCTGCTGCTCGCTCAAATCCGACATCCGGCTTTCATGCCGCCGCCGCTGCCGGCGCAGATAATCGTACGCCGCGTTTACGGTCAGCCGGTACAACCACGGCTCGAATACTTCCGCCGTCCTCAACTGGTCCAGCGAGAAATACAGCCGGAGGAACACTTCCTGTCCGACGTCTTCTACGTCCTCCGGCCTGCCGATGAGGCGCGCGATGGTCCCCAGGATCCGCTTACGGTATGCCTGCACCACCTGGTTAAACGCACTGTCATCACCGCTCCGAGCCCGCTCAATGAGTTCGAAGTCAACCAGCATGACCGCCGCCACCGCTCCCAGTGTTACCGGCGGTACTAAAAGTCCAATCCCGACAAGAAAATAGGCGCACGGGCTCACTGCTAGGTTACAACAGTTGAGTGCCCTGGGCTACGGTTTGCCTTCCGAGCCAACAAACCCGCTATTATCTTTGAGATACATGGATTCCTAAGCCCTGGCCTGCTATTTCGCGGGGGCCGGGTTGGGGCCGGTAATGTTCTTTTCCATGAACGCTTTGGATCGCGGCCGGGCCTTGGACGGTGCCGAATCCACCCACCCAGTCCCCGTCCTTCGCGAATAATCGAGAATAGCCCGCGAAGTCGCGGGCATCGAGGTACCGGCCGTAATCGAGCAGGACCGCCTGGATCTCCTCGATATCTTCGAGCCGCTGGACACGCGCTGCGAGAGACTTGCTGTCCTGGGCAAATAGCGGCGCCAACGTCATCAGAAACATGAGACTCGCCCGCACGGCGTTCACCTCGACGAGAGTGGATCACTCCGGATGTGGGGCCCGGATGTGGGGCAGGATTGCATCCTGCAAGCGGGTTTGTAACCCGCGCAGCGCGCCGATTATAAAACGGCGCGCAGGTTGAAAACCTGCCCCACTGCTTCCCGAAGTGTCCAAAACGCTACCCATGCCACAATCAAGTGATGGACTTTCTCGACGGCCTCAATCCCCGCCAGCGTGAGGCTGTGGAGCACACCGAAGGGCCTCTACTGGTCCTGGCCGGCGCAGGCAGCGGCAAGACCCGCGTGATCACGCATCGCATCGCGCACCTGGTCAGCGCCCACAAAGTTCCAGGATGGGCCATTCTGGCCGTTACCTTCACCAATAAGGCCGCCGGTGAAATGCGCGAGCGGGTCCGTTCCCTGGTCCCCGGCGAACCGCGCGACGCCCCCACGGTTTCGACGTTTCACTCCTTCTGCGTCCGTCTGCTCCGTCGCGAAGGTGCCGCGCTGGCGCAGATCCGCCCCGGATTCACCCCGCAGTTCACCATCTACGACGACGACGACCAGATCTCGATTCTGCGCGCCGTCTACAAGCAGCTCGGCCTGGATGACAAGTTCATGCAGCATCGCGCGGCGCTTTCGCGCATCAGCCACGCCAAGAGCATTAAGCAATCGCCCGCGGAGATGGCTCGCGCCGCCACCGACCCCACCGCTACGCGGCTGGCCGTGATCTATGAGCGCTACCAGGCCCGGCTGCTCGAATCGAATGCGCTCGATTTCGACGATTTACTGCTCGAAGCCGTGCGCCTGCTTGCCCATGACGGGCCCACCCAGGAGCGCATCAACCGCCGCTACGAATTCCTGATGGTGGATGAATACCAGGACACCAATCGCAGCCAATACGATCTGATGCGCCTGCTGACCGGCGATCGCCACAATGTGGCCGTGGTTGGCGATGAGGATCAGTCTATTTATGGCTGGCGCGGGGCCAATATTCGTAACATCCTGGATTTCGAACGGGATTTTCCGGGCGCGATCACGATCCGGCTGGAGCAAAATTACCGCTCGACCAAGAACATCCTGGAAGCCGCCAGCGCCGTGGTCGCCAACAATACCGAGCGCATCGGGAAATGGCTCTGGACCGAGGCGGGCGAGGGCGACAAGATCACTCTGTACGAAGCTCCCGACGCGGAAAACGAAGCCCTGTGGATCGCCGACAAGATCGAGGCGCATATGGCGCGCAATCCGGAAGATCACGTCGCGGTGCTGTATCGCACCAACGCCCAGTCGCGACAGATCGAAGAAGCCCTGCGGCGCTACGGTCGCAAGTACATCGTGGTCGGCGGATTTAGTTTCTACCAGCGCGCCGAAGTCAAGGACGTGATCGCGTATCTGCGAGTCCTGCTCAGCCCGCAGGACACCATCAGCCTGCTGCGCATCATCAACACGCCGGCGCGCGGCATTGGACGGACGACGATCGAACAGATCGAGCAGTACGCGCTCACGCACGAGCTCGCTTTGTGGACCGCGCTCGAACGGATGCTGGAGGAGCGCCTGTTCCCTGCCCGCGCGGAATCGGCGCTGTCGGCGTTCCTGAACATAATGAAGGAACTCGCGGACGGGATCGAAACCCGGCCTCCCGCGGAGACTCTGACCGCGCTGCTCGACCGTACCGGTTATCGCAAAATGCTCGAAGAGGAAGGCACCGAGGAATCGGCCTCGCGCATGGCCAACCTGGACGAACTTCTCAACGCGGCGGCCGATGCGGCGGAACGCGGCGAGTCGCTCCGGGACTTTCTGGACCACGCCGCCCTGGTTTCCGACGCCGATTCGGTGGACGATCGCGCTCCGGTCTCGCTGCTGACCATGCACAACGCCAAGGGTCTGGAATTTCCGGTGGTGTTCATCGCGGGGATGGAAGAAGGCTTGTTTCCGCACAGCCGGTCGATTAACTCCGGCGACGCGTTGCAGATGGAAGAGGAACGCCGCCTGTGCTACGTCGGCATGACACGCGCGCGCAAGAAACTTTACCTGAGTTGGGCGCGTTACCGCAGGCGATTCGGCGCCGGACAACCCGAGGCGTCAATCCGATCGCGGTTTCTCAAAGAGGTGCCCGCGACGCTGATCGAAAACGTCCGCGGCGACCAGGGCCATGTCGATTTGTACGCCGAGCGGCACCTGGTCCGCGAAACCGCCCAGCGGAACCTCTATACTGGGAAGACTTACAACTCAGTGAATGCGATCCAGCAGTTTTTCGCGGGTGGCCCACCGAAGCCCGCGGCATCGCCGCTGAGCCAGCGTCAGACAGGGCAACCGGTACAGCAGGTGGCACAGAAGCCAGCGGGTCCGGCGAAACCAAAGAAATTGGGACCGGGCTCGTCGATCGAGCACGCCAAGTACGGGCGCGGCACGGTGTTGCGCCTGGAAGGAACCGGGGACGACACCAAGGTTACGGTGAGTTTTCCGGGGCACGGATTAAAGAAACTGATCGCGAAATACGCGGGAATCAAGGTCGAATGAACACTACGAAAGTTACCGATAAAGCAGAACGCAAGAAGCTGAAGCGCACGGCGCGCAAGAAAGCGGCTCCCAAGGCCAAGCGGCCCGCCGATGTGGTGCGCGGTTCGCGCAAGCAAAAAGTCAGGAAGATGGTGAAGGGTCAGAGCAAGCGGTAATCGGCGTCCGATGGCGGGTTAAAAACCCGCCGCAGGTTGGAAACCTGCCCCACTTCCGAGCATGCGGAGCCTGACTCGCACCAAGTCGATCGCCGAGCTGATCTCGGCCAGCGAGGCGCACTCGGGCCGGCTCCGCCGCCATATCGGCTTGTGGAGCCTGGTCGCGCTGGGTATCGGCTCGGTGATCGGCGCGGGGATTTTCACGCTCACCGGCACCGCCGCCGCCGGGCTCCAGTTCGATTTCTCGTCGATCTATAAAGCCCCCGTGCTCGATCTGCTGATGCACGGCCGCCACGCGGTCGGCGTTACGGGCCGGCCGGGTGCGGGTCCGGGGATTTCGCTTTCCTTCCTGCTGGTCGCGATCGCCTGCGGATTCGCGGCGCTGTGTTACGCCGAGCTCGCGTCCATGATTCCGGTGGCGGGCAGCGCCTACACCTACGCGTACGCGACCATGGGCGAAATCTTCGCCTGGATCATCGGCTGGGACCTGATTCTGGAGTACGCCGTTTCGAACATGGCGGTGGCGGTCGGATTCTCGGCGTACTTGAACGACTTAATGGAGAACGTCACCGGATTCCGCTTGCCCGAATCGCTTTCGAATCCCGTTTTTATCGAAGACAAACCCACCGGCGCGATTTTCAACCTCCCGGCGTTTGTGCTGATCATGGTGCTTAGCTGGATTCTGGTGCGCGGCGTGCGCGAAAGCACACGGGCCAACAACTGGATGGTGGCGATCAAGCTCGCGGCGATTCTGCTCTTTGTTTTTGGCGCCGCGCGCGCGGTCAACACCGCCAACTGGCATCCGTTCCTGCCCAACGGATTCTCCGGCGTGTTGACGGGCGGGGCGATTGTTTTTTTCACCTACATCGGCTTCGATTCGGTATCGACTGCGGCCGAGGAGTGCAAGAATCCGCAACGCGACATGCCGCTGGGGATCCTGATCACGCTGGCGGCTTGCGCGATTCTGTATGCGGCCGTCGCGCTGGTGCTGACCGGCATCGCGCGGTGGGATACGCTCAACAACGCCGCGCCCGTGGCGAACGCGCTCAAGATGCTGGGATACAATCGCCTGCGTTTGATCGTGACGATTGGCGCGCTGCTCGGGATGATTTCGTCACTGCTGGTATTTCAATACGGGCAGGCGCGCATCTGGTTCGCCATGTCGCGCGACCGCCTGCTGCCCGGGCTCTTCGCGCGAGTACATCCCAAGTACGACACGCCGCACGTCAGCACCTGGATCGCGGGATTCGTGGTCGCGGTCCCGGCGGGCATCCTGGACATTGGCACGCTGGGCGATCTCACCAATATCGGGACACTGTTCGCGTTCATCGTGGTCTCGGCCGGCGTGATCATTCTGCGCCGCAAGCAGCCTGGTTATCCGCGTGGATTTCGCGTGCCCTGGGTTCCTCTTCTGCCCTTGCTCTCGATGGTCTGCTGCCTGGTGCTGATGCTGAGCCTGCCGCTCGAAACCTGGATCCGGTTCGTGGTGTGGCTGGTGATCGGCCTGGCGATTTATTTCTTCTATAGCCGTAAACAGCTCCCCGCGGCGTAAGTATCGGCGAGCTGAGGGTCGGCCGCGAGCACCAGATCGGTGGTCGGGCTCCGGTAGAAGATCTTCAAGTTCTTGCCTTGCAGGGCTTCGGGGGAGTGAAGCGTGTCGACAACGTAGACTTGACTCTGCCGCGGATCGAACGTGTCCCCTATCTCTTGCATTGAAGTTGGCTGGGCGAGCTGGTAGAAGTTCAGGGGCGCATGGTACTCCCAAGTGGACGCGACATGCGTCACCTGGTGCTCCTGGTTCAGACACGAGAGAACGGCGTAGGTCTTGTGGACGTCGGCGTCCCAATACCATTCCTTGAAGTACGTCAGCCGCAGGCAGGACAGAAAATACACCGCCATGATCGCCAGCGCGCCGATGAAGCTTGCACGCAGGTATCGGCCGATCCGCGACGGTGGCGGGATGGCTGCCAGCGCGCCGGCGACGATCATGAAGAGAGGGAAAAAGAAAATTGCCGTACGATCCTTCGGCAGGGGCAAGCCAAACAGCCGGAACGCCGTCCAGTGGATTGCAAGCGTGACGGCGAAGATCGCAGCGGCGGCCCATCCCAAAGGCGCGATTCGGGGGGCGGAATAAGACAGCCACACCAGGCCCGTGACACCCACCAATGGAAACACCAGCGGCGCTAGAAAGTCCAAGCGGGACTGAAACAGGGACGCATCCATGATGCTTCCGAATGTCTCCCCAAGACTGCTGGCGCCATAGATCAGCTCGCCGGGATGAGTATGTAACAGGGCATATCCGGAAATGACGGCGACGACTGTCGCGCCGGGGAGTATGCAGGCTGCCAGAATGCGGATCCACTGGCTCGGACGCCGCCGCCAAGCGACGAGGAGAATCGCGAGCATCGCCGCCAGATTTACGAAAGCGAAGGAAAAGTTGGCGTTCACGGACATTCCGGCGCAGGCGGACGACACCGCGCAGGCCGTCACCAGGAAAGAATCGCGCTTTTGCGACTCGGCGGAATAGACCATGGCCCACATCAGAAATCCCAAAGCCAGACCGTATCCGCGGGCGGCTACCAGGTAATCGAAGATGAACGGGTTGCATACCAGGCACACGAACACGGTTATTTGGACCAGCAGCGACGTTCGCAGCAGCCGGCACAAGCGATACACGGCGGCAATGTAGAATGCGGCGCCGATCAGTGCGGGCAGCCTGGCCGTGAATTGCGAAAGCCCCAGCCCTCTCGTGAATGCGTACATCAGCGTCGAGTTCAGGATGTGGTTATTCGCGGCGTACCAGAGATACAGATGGCGGGACACAAAGAACAGGTACGTGTTCGCCTCGTCGATGGTGATGGACTGGACAGCGGCGCGGGTGATGGCCCACGCCATCGCGAAGGCGGCGAGACCGCCTAAAATCCATCGCGAACGGAGATCTTCTCGTGTGTATGGGGAGCTCATTCGGCCGGAAAATAACCGTCGCGGGCCTGGACGGAGAGTCCTTTTCGCTTCACGGAGATACGGATTTTTCGATAACCCGGACGATTGCCGACAGGCGTAAAGCCGAGGCTGTACTGGTTCCGCAGCTCCTCGTCCATGCGTGCGTAGATCTTGTCGAGAGTCTCCACAGCGGTGAGGTCGAAGTAGGTTCCGCCGGTCTCCTTGGCGATCCGTTCCAGAGCCTTCCGGCCTTCGCGGGGAACCGGCGAGCCGCCCTGCGACGCGGGAACCTGAAACGCGAAGACGTCGCGGTCGAGAAAACGAATCGTGTAGACCAAGGCGTCGGCGCGCTGAGCCGTCTCCACCGCCTCGCGGAGCGATGCAGAGCTGCTGGTGTCGTAACCGTCGGAAAGAACGATCAGCGCCTTGCGGCCGGCCTGACCGGCGATCCTGCGGGCGGCGAAAACGATCGCGTCGTAGAGCGCGGTGCCCCCGACGCTATTCTTCTTGGTATCCAGGTCCAGAAGAGAGAGATCCTGGAGCACCTCAACCTGTCGATCGAAGCGTATAAAGAACGCCTGGTCTTGCGGCTTGCGCAGAACCTGGTCGAGAAACTGCCGGCTCGCGCGCCGCTGTTCGGCGAGAACCGTGCGCTGGCTGCCGCTGACATCCACCAGGAGGCCGATGGTCAGCGGCTCTCCCGCCTGCGCCGAAAAGTAGCGAATCGTTTGGACCCGGCCGTCTTCTTCGAGGGTGAAATCGTTCTTGGCAAGGTCCCGAACCAGTTGTCCCTGTTTATCGCGAACCGTGACCAGGACGTTGACCACGTTGACGCCGGTGGAGAAGGTGGCTTGCTGGGCCCGGGCAAGGGCACAGATGCCGCCGACGGTCAGCCGCAACGCATAGCGCCTGGATGGAGATCGGGCCACATGATCAGTATGCCCGCGCGCGCAGGTGAACGGGGACAGCCAGCCGATTTCGGGGAGCCGCTGGGACCAGAGAGAAGATCGTTCTTCGAAATCGGAGGCAGTCCCCGTGAAGATCCTGCAAGTATCTACCTCAATAGGAGAGGATACGATCGGCTTCGGCGACGATATTGTCGACCTGCGGCAGGATCTCGACTTCGAGATTCGGATGATAGCCGACCCAGGTGTCCAGCGCGCCGATGCGGCCCACGGGAGCGTCGAGCGACGAGAATAACTGGCTGGCGATACGTGCCGAGATCTCGGCGCCGTAGCCCCAGGAGAGCGTATCCTCGTGCACCACCATCACCCGGCTGGTTTTTTCGACCGAGGCGCGAATCGCTTCCCAGTCATAGGGCGAGAGCGTGCGCAAGTCAATCACTTCCACTGTGTGATCGGGATTGCGCTGTTCCACCTGTAAAGCCGCTTGCAGCGACTTCTGCACCAAAGCGCCGTAGGTCACGATGGTCAACCGGGAGCCGGTTTTCGCGATCTTGGCTTTGCCGAAGGGGATCGTATAGTCCGGACCGGGATGCGGCGAGCGATTGTAAGCCTCGCGATACAGTTTCTTGTGCTCCAGGAATAGAACGGGATCATCGGAGCGGATCGCGGTCCGCAGCAGGCCGCAGGCGTCCAAAGCGTTGGACGGAAATACCACGCGCAGGCCGGGAATGTGGGTGAAAATCGATTCTCCACATTGACTGTGATAAATGGCCCCGCCGTTGAGATACCCTCCAATGGTCACGCGAATCACCATGGGCGCCGAGAATCCGTTATAGGAGCGCCAACGCAGGCTGGCGAGCTCGTCGCGGATCTGCATCATCGCCGGCCAGATGTAATCGAAGAACTGGATTTCGACGATGGGCTTCAATCCACGCGTGGCCATGCCGGCTCCGCGGCCGACGATGGCAGCTTCGGCGATAGGAGTGTTGAAGACGCGCTGCGATCCGAACACGGTCTGGAGGCCCTGGGTGGCCTTGAACACGCCGCCCTTGCCTTTAACCTCTTTCAGGCTTTCGTCGTGGCTGCAATCGGCGACGTCCTCGCCGAACAGCACGATCTTGTCGTTGCGCCGCATCTCCTCGTGCAGCGTGAGATTGATGGCGTCGACCATGGTGCGCGGATCGCCGGAAAACCGCGGCTCGGTCTCGAATTCCTTGGACGTGGGATCGACCAGAGGTGAATACAGGAACCGCATGGCCGAACCGGGCGGCGGAGGCGCGGCTTTCAGGACGCGCTGGCCGACCTCCTGGATTTCGAGCTCGACTTCGTGAGTTAACAGCTCCAGGCCGTGAGGTTCCAGCAAACCTTCGGCGATGAGCCACTCGGGGAATTTTACGATCGGGTCGCGGGCGGCCTCGGCGGCACGCTCGGCTTTGGTTTTATAGAGACGCTCGTCATCGGAGAGCGAGTGCGAATAGGGACGCGTGCAACGGGCGTGCACCAGAACGGGCGACTGTTCGCGGCGGCAGTGCGCGACTGCCTCGGACATGGTGGCGTAGGAGGCGAGGAAGTCGCTGCCGTCGCACTCGAAGATCTTGAGATTCGGGAATCCGGAAACCAGCTTGGCGATATTGCCGCCGGCGGTCTGTTTTTCGACGGGGACCGAGATGGCCCAGCCGTTATCTTCGACCAGGTACAAGATCGCGAGCTTCTCCAGACAAGCGACGTTGAGCGATTCCCAGAATTCGCCTTCGCTGGTGGCTCCCTCGCCGGTGGTGGTGACGGTAATCGCGTCCGTGCCGGGCTCGAGACGGCGCTGGGCGTCGGCGCAACCTATTGCGGGAAGAAACTGCGTTCCGGTCGCGGAGGACGGGGAGACGATGTGGAGGCGCGGATTGCTCCAATGGGAAGGCATCTGGCGGCCGCCGGAGGAAGGGTCGGACTCAGCCCCCACGGCCTGGAGCAGCATGTCTTCGGGAGTCATCCCGAGAGTCAGGCACAGCGCGCGATCGCGATAGTAGGGAAAGAACCAGTCGTGGCCGGGCTTGAGCAGCAGGCCGGCGGCGGTCTGAATGGCCTCGTGTCCGGCGCCGGAGATCTGAAAATAGATTTTGCTTTGGCGCTTGAGAAGGATCTCCCGGTCGTCGATGCGGCGGGAGAGGTACATGATGCGGAAAGCATGAATGAGTTCGTCGCGCCCGAGACCTGAGGGTCCGGGCGGCCTAAGTGCCAGATCGCTGACTCCGCTTGCCATGAACGTTCCGTAATAAGTTTATATCAGGGACCGAGCGCCGGGGGCCAGGGGCCAGATAGAACGAGCCAGTTGCTAGAATGGAGCTTCACTATGCCAGTCACAGGTGCGGGATTAGAAGGAATTGTCGCGACCGAATCGCGGCTGTGTTTTATCGATGGCGACGCGGGATTGCTCAGCTACCAGGGCTTCCGTATCGAGACGCTGGCCGAGCACGCCACGTTCGAGGAAGTCATCTATCTGCTGTGGCACGGGAAGCTGCCGAAACAGTCCGAGCTCGATGAGCTGAAGGCAGCGCTGGTGGCGAATCGCGCGATTCCGGGTGAGGTGGAAGCGTTTTTGAAGAGCGTTCCGAAGGCTTCGCCGATGCATGTGCTGCGCACCGCGGTTTCCATGCTGGCGCTATCGGATCCCGACGCCAACAACGTGCAGTCTGGACCCGCCGCGCAAAAAGCCGTGAAGCTGATGGCGCAGACGGCGACCATCGTCACCAGCTTCGATCGATTGCGCAAGGGTCAACCGGTGGTGGTGGGCGATCCGAAACTGGGGTTCGCCGCAAATTTTCTCTATACGCTCACCGGCAAGAAGCCCGATGAAGTGATGTCGCGAACCTTCGATATCGC
>Ga0075522_10000021_pt1 | contig 83634 bp, 104 predicted proteins | sample NGEPerA_FD_74796 | JGI IMG/M metagenome (GOLD analysis project Ga0075522, IMG submission 74796) | Arctic peat soil microbial communities from the Barrow Environmental Observatory site, Barrow, Alaska, USA - NGEE PermafrostL2-A | ecosystem: Environmental > Terrestrial > Soil > Wetlands > Peat ... | reverse complement strand
TTGTGCGACCCCGACTCGCGCCGTCGCGCTCCGTCTTTCGAATCCCTCCATTTTGCTAAAGCAAAATCAGCGCAGGCGCTGCTCTCGCAAAATAAGTTGCGAGCACTCCTAATTTTGCGGAGAGGGAGGGATTCGAACCCACTCGATAAGCATACCGGGTGAAGAGCAAATGGAGAAGAGTTATAGCAATAATTCGCTAAAGATAGAGAAAAAATGAAGAAATCCTAAATTCTCAGTAATGGTCAGGAATAGTCAGTTTTGGTCAGCGCTTATCACTTTTTGGGCAACCCGTGGGCAACCGCTCACGGCATTACTAGCAAGGAGCAGTACAGGGAAGTGGTAAGACCGTGCCTCCAAGACGCCGCGAGACGGCAGTTTTGTATTGCGGGGTTTACTTCTTCCGTCCATTAGGTTTGCTGAACGCAATATAAAGACCGGCAAGGTTTTTTAACCCCTCATTTGCCTCTTCTTCCGTCATGGATACGTCGTAATTTTCCTTGATGTGTCTAATGAACCTTTCGATTAGTTCTGGGCTGAAGTCCGACATAAATTGACCACACATTAGCCTGAAATTGCGATCAGGGCTATCGTAGCCGTACGGTTCGAGCCCAGGTCCCCCAGCCAACAAGAGCTACGTTATCGCGCACGAGTCGAGTCGTTTAGCAAATGATCTTAAAGCGATACAATGGGGCTCCGATGAAAAAGTATAAACATAAAGGCATCGAAGAACCTATCTCAGTCGGAGTGCTTGCTTCTGCTTTACTAGATGAAATTCAGTACATCTATAGACCGCTCTTTAAATATATTGAGGAACAAAATTACCAAATTACGCCTGATCATTTCACAGCGTTTAGAATTCTTATGCCACTGGTAGAAGTGGCTTCGAAAATCGAATTTGGCGGCAAAGTCCCTGAAATGCTTGAAAAGTTAGAAGTTCCGGAACCGTCAATTATTTGGCAAATGTTTAGACATGGCCTCGCTCATCATGTTAGACCCTATTACGCGGTAGTGGATGGAGTGCGTATTAACTGGGCGGTACCACAGTATCCTTGTGAGCATTATCAGACTTCCGATGGAATCGGGATTTATGCTCCAAAGTTATTGGATGACATAGAAATTTATCTCAAGACATTTAGATACAAAACAAATAAAATCAACATCCAAACGGGTATAAAATTGGTGGAGGAACGGTTCCCCAAATGATACAATTTACATATGAATTATTTTTTCCCGTTTGCTCACAGATATAATCATTTAAATCAATACTGGTGGCATAGGTTGTTTAGCGTTTTATATTGGGTTGTTTTATTTTTAACACTGATTTGGTTTTTTTGGTTAAATCAGAGTTATCAGAACTCAGGTTATGAACTTTGTTTTCGAATAAATCTGGAGTCAAACGTTGAACCTGTAAGTAGAGGTTGCGATGTGTTCATGCCACACACTTTATCCAACATAGGACTTGCCATTATCGGTACAGTAATCATCAGTTATCTTTTGCAGATAATATATTTTAAAGTATTTTTGTACATCGTTGGAAAAAGGAAAGCCTCCTAAAGTGCTCAAGTCGCGTCGATTTGGTAAGGTAAAATTCAATATACGGACTAGGCTGGGCTTGACCGGCCACGGTTCTAGCTCAAGTCGGCCAGTCATTTGAGCTAGGTTATCGCGCTCAAGTCACTTCACGCTTTCATTTCGTAACGACTGCGATAATATAAGAAGATTGTGGCGCTATTGAACGAAAATCATTTAAAGTCCCTGATCGCCGTTGGCTCTCAAAAAGAGGGTAAATTCATCTGCGACTCGACGAGCTTCCTAATTGGTTTTCTTGTAGAAAATTCGGATGATCCAGCAAAAAGATTGTACAGGACGTTTTTAGTTACAAATCGTCACGTCTTTGATAAAAGAGATAAGGTTTGGCTCAGGCTTAATACCAATGACGGTAAAATAAAAACGTTCGAACAAAATTTACATTTCGCAAACGGGGACGCACAATGGCTAGCGCACCCAGATCCAGATGTCGATCTTGCACTCTTAAGTGTTAGCCCTAGCATACTCAAACAGAATAATATCGAGCCAATCTTTATCTCAGAAGAAATATTTGCTTACCTTAAGAATTTTAAAGAAACAGGTATCGCAGTAGGAGACGAAGCTTTTGTCGCTGGGTTTCCTATGGGAATCGCCGGCGAAGAACAAAATTACCCTTGTGTTAAAGCTGCGATGATCTCCAGAATTGATAGCGAGATTTTAAAAGCAAGGAAGGCGTTTATAGTTGACTCATCCATTTTCCCAGGAAATAGCGGCGGACCCGTAATATTAAAACCAACCATCACATATCTACAAGGAACAAAAATGGTCAACCAGACTTATTTGCTTGGAGTGATCAGTGCTTATCTTCCTTATACGGATACGCTCTATACTCATCAAACCACTCCACCGACTGCCGTCAGCATTACTCGAGAAAATTCAGGACTGAGCTTGTGTGTACCGATGGACTTTGTTAAGGAGATATATGATGCTTGGTTAGAAAAGCAAAAGCCAATCGAGATACCTCAAAAGAATCCTAACCCCGAAGACCTTAAGATTGAAACAAAACATGAAGCTTAAAAATGAGTTACTTTTTTCAAACAGATGAGTTTTGGTTCTTAGGTGTTCAATTATTCCTCTGCTTAATTTCTATTTGGGCGTTTTACTTCGATAAAAAACCTAAAATAGGTAAAATTATCAGAGGTGAAGAAAGTCGTAGAATGTTTACGGATTCTCATCGACTAATCTTCGTCGGGATTCTCGCCACCTGTTTTGCTATAAGTGACTATCCAAAGGATGGTAAATTGTTTTACTTTATTTCCGACCTGGTTCTTGGGACGTATCTATGCTTCTACAGTACCTGGTTTACCAATAAGATAGTGGGGTTTATTTCTGATTTCAAAAATAGACAATATAAATAAGTTCCAACATCATCCATGACCCCCGGTTTTAATTTACTGGTTTATGCCAACTTCCATACATGAGTTGGTTGTTGCGATGGGCAGCAGTGTGCTCTTCCCAGCTACCGTAAACCTCAAGATTTTTAGGAGAATTGTCGAGCTTATTCCCATTTATATGATGGACAACTTCCCAACTTTCAAGACTGCGGCCTAATTTCTTCTCCGCGATATACCGATGTACAAGTCTACCGCTATCCGCAAATCGCATATACCCTCTAGGATCCTGATAAGTAGGAGCTTTTGTGTATCTTGGCTGCTTAATAGGAGTACTGACTAAAGCAGCTGCCCGGCTAACCTTTTGGCCGCGAAACGAAAGTGTCCATGAGAAAAATCCCGAGATAATGATAATTACCAAAATTGCCATGGCCAGCGTCTTAACATGCTAGAGCGCTCGTGTCAATGTCGTGGTAATGTGGTTCCTACACTTGCAACATGAAAATTCCTAGAAGTTGAGAATATCGCTGAAAAGCTGACGTATCTAAATGGTTGCGCCCATGTGTTCCTGAACGAGCGCGGCATATTGCGATTGCGAGATTTTAGTGCCAACACCAAGTGCACTTGCATGATAATTACTTGTTCCAGCTCCGCTTTGTTTTAACTGAAAATCAAAACAGTTTGTCTCCGTTGATCCCATGGTTGGAAACTGGTATGTGCTGATTATGCAGTAAGCCATAGATAGAGGCCCTCCCGTTACATTGTCCCCTTGGGCTGCATTCTGAATTACACCATTAGGCGAAATTGCTGCCGCGTAAAGATATTCAGCATCAACCATGTAGGGATCAGAGGTGCTATAGACTGCGGGGTAACGAATTAAGTGTTCCGTAAAATAACATGTTGATTGCGAAGCATTGTAGTAAATATTATCCGATACCTGTCGCGGCTGAGTGTCAGATTGCGGCGCAAAATCCTGTTCATACAAACCGTTTCTAAGATTCCCGTCGGTTATCGATTGACAAGAACTGACCATTTGTGAATAAGATGCCTGGGGCACACCATTTGAAGCTTGTGAGGTCACAGTTTGGTTTACCAGTGTGGCTTCTTCCGCCGAGAGTCCAGCTTGTGCATCTAGAGTATTGGCATAGGAATTACCCTGAGTCGAGGTAGATGTATTTGAGGTCGAGGAACTGGCAATGTTAGACGTCCCCGATGTTGAGGGTGACAGTGATGAGCTGACAACCGCAATAAGTACAAGAAGAAGAAAAACGCTTCCTATTCCAATCATCCATTTCCGATCCGCTAACTTTTCTTTTTTTGTCGGCATAGACTTAATTATTGCAACCATTGTGCCACACCGCCGTGATGTGAACAGGTGCCACTATGATGCTGGCTGAAGCTGTATGTCCCGTCTCCGCACTGTGCAGTAGCGCCTGCAGGAATTGCCCCCGTGCTTGTATAAGCTGGCGAGTGTACAGTGTTTCCGTTTGAATTTACGTAGTAGCTATCATTTGAGAGCTGAGCGGCTTGAACTGGAGCAGTTTGCTGTTGGGACGCCGATACGCCCTGGTATCCAGAAGGTTGCGCAGAAGGTGCAGATGAGCTGCTCGCTACGCCCGCGAAAATTAGGAGCAAAACAATACCTCCGAGGGTTGCCGCGAGTTTATTATTTTTCAGCCAATCTTTCATACGTTTCTTGCTTTCTTCACTAAAGGAAAAGCTAGAGACTCTCCAGGTAGTATTTCAGTCCGTAATGACGGGTCGTAAAGAAGATAACGAGCCCAACGAATATGTTCAAGAGGGCTCCAAACCCTCCGTTGCCGATGTTGATTATCGACAACACGATAGCGACAGGAACTACACCTACTCCGCCGAGAATAACGCCGATAATGACCCACCATATGCTGACCGTATACAGCAGAAAGGCGCAATACAACCACACAACGGCACCAAACACCATGGAAAAGTAGTAAGAGATCGCTTGAAGTTTTTTCATAATCATTACTCGCTGCCACTATTGAGATCCTGTGTAACGTTCCACTTATATTGACTCCCGTAATCTCTGTAGAACTGACACAAAGTTACATTTGATGCAGGAATGAGACCAAGTTGAGTACAGGGCACCTTGGGGTTGAGCTGCATCGGATTAAGAACCGACTCCGGTATGGTCATGGTGCTGCCAAGTGGATGCAGCTCGTAGCGACTTTGTCCGTTTTGCGAAAGCGAAGAAAAATATGATTCGGCAGTGTCAATTGGAATTGCGTAGTAAATACCCTGGGCTTGAGACAATGGGGCGGCAGCAGTGTATGTATTAATCCCTACCACTTCTCCCTGGTCGTTTAACAGTGGGCCGCCGCTATTACCATGATTTATCGCCGCGTCAGTTTGCAGGAGAGGAAACGAGGATAAATTGGTGTTTTGTATCGTTGAGAGGATGCCTTGCGTAATCGTGAGTTGCGGCAGTCCCTGATTTAGGCCTTGCGGGAAACCGAGGGCATACACATCATCCCCGATCGACAAAGAGCCTGATCCTGAGGAGCCAAGTATTAGTGCAGGCGGTTTTTGATCGCCAACGAATATTAAGGCTAAATCGGGGTCGGTTTTCGTTCCTAGCACGGGTTCCGTGAAAGTCCCCGAGGGTAAAATAACTTTCATCATCGTATTTGAGCCGACCACATGACGATTGGTCAAAATATATTTCCCATCATCGATAACAAAACCGCTTCCAAAGGAACTGTCGTCAGGCGTTTCAATCAAAGCCACCGACGCTTTAGCCATGGCGACAATCTGGCTTGCGCTAAGAACACCTTTACCTGCAACCACACTCGGCTGACTAGCAGCTGCTGGTGCACTGATTACGTTACCATTCTCGTCGAGGACGGCCCCACTCGGCGTTGTGAAAGTTATGGATGATGTGCTTTTAACTGATGGTAGCGACACTTGGACAGATGAAGCGTTTTGTTTGCTCCCTTGGCTTCCCGAAATGATCGCTTGTAATTTCTGCTGCACCGCATTTTCCGCATCGAGTTCTTGCTGCAGATATTCAACTTCTGATTGAGTGCTAGTACCAGTGGGCATCAACAACGTTGTTGTCGCAATCATTTGGGGATTCACATCAGGGGACGAGGCTTGATAGGTCGCCGTTGAACCCACTCCAATTGTCATAACCGCACCCGCAAAGAAAGCGAATATTCCATGGATTGCCGCCCCAAGCCACCCTTGCATAAGCAAATTAGAAGCTAAATCGAAGCGATACGCAAGCCCTTTGAATACCGCATGACCTTGAAAAGATATGCAATTGGGAGCCTAATGAGGGTAAATGAAAATGAAAAAGAGGGCGAGGCTAGCCCAAGAGAAAAATGGTGCAAGTGTGAGGACCGTACTAGGCGGCGTAACAGGTGCTGCAGTTCCTCCTCTCCTCTTTTTGACATAGACAAAGAGGGCCTAATCATAGACCTAATTGTTGACTGAACAAGCGACAGATTTAAGGCAAAAGTTACTGCACCAGGTGCAGTAACTTTTGCCTTGGACGGTACCCGAATCGAGGTATTATTGCGTGGACAGCTAAATATCGGCTCCCGATAGGGGGCAGGACCTAAACCACCGGTTTACCGGCGGCATGGTCTAGGAGTCGGATCACGCGCAGACAACCCGTCATGTGGTTAGCGTGATCCGCCGTATGGGGAAACCCATACGCTGGCTTCGGCCAGAGACCCGTGGCGGGCTGTCCGCATTTCGCCATCGGGATTACGAGATAATCCTTACGTATGGAAAAAGATAAGACGTGGTGGGAAAGAAATGCTTGGAAGACACTCGGCGGCGCCGTAGTACTGACACTTATCATCGCAGGATCAATCGCAGGGCAGCCGGTCAGTCCGGTACCTCTGACGACTGCGGCAGTTAGCCCAAACAGTGCCTCTACGTCCACAACGGCGAGCACCGACGGAAATCAGACGCTTACAGTCCCTACGAATACAAATGAAACAACCGATAGCAATTCAGCCCCGGACACTTCTTTAACCAGGAAAACAGTAACGGGTGTAGTGCGTACGAGTCAGATTAGTTTCAATAACGTTATGGGCATCAATCAGCAGGACATTGTCTTCGGAGGAGATTCAGACGCTATCGATGACGGTACGGGTTGGGTCTGCATCATAAACGGTGAAAACAATTTCGCTAGCGTGGTCATGGGGGATACGATCACAGCGACAGGAGAAGCAGCTGCCGAGACAAAAGCTCTTATTAACTGTCGCGTAGACTCTCTTCAGTAAACGACGCTGCGTATAAGTTAAAAACGTTCCGCCGCCAATCTGGGGTCGTAGATCACTACAATGTAAGCATGGGTTCACCACGCTGCTTACAACAGAAAGCATTGGAACGTTTCGAGAAGGACGTAAATATTTCATTTGCGGGACCTACACCGACCTCCTTGCTCGCACGCCAAGACCTCGAAGCAGCACTGGTAGTGCTCTCCGACCGCCTCACGCCATTCCGTGACCGCGTCTCCCGAATGAAGGGAGAAGGTGTCGCCCACCTGTGGAACCAGCGCACTGCGCTCGGTACGGTGGCTAACGGCCCCCAGGCGCAGGTCAACCTCTTCTACGCCGATGGCAACATCCAAGCGGGGAAGGTATAACGACTATGGCGGCATATAAAGTAAAGATCTCTAAAGCTAATGCCAGTGCTCGCAGCAAGAAGGCATGGGAAACCAAACGTAAGAATGGGACGGACAAGCCGTGGAATAAAGGCACAAAAGGTCTTCAGGTAGCTTGGAATAAAGGACTCACTAAAAATTCGGATCCTAGAGTGAAAAAGAACGTAATCGCGATGACGGCGACAACGCGGAAGCAGTTTAAAGATGGAACTCGCAAACCATATATTCATACACCGGAGATAGACCGTAAGATCGCCGAGGGTAAACTCGGCGAGAAAAATCCGATGCGAATTCACCCTCGCTTGCGATTGGCGAGTCGAATAAGAGCAGTCCGAACTGAGGCTAAAAAGAATCGAGCGCCGACAGATATCGAGAGAATATTATATGGGGCGCTTAAGAGTTTAAATGTCCTTTTCGAAGTCGGTAAGAATCTCCATGACACGACTGTTCCAGACGCATTTATAAAAGATCTCAAAATCGCGATCTATGCGGACGGTGAATATCACCATGACCCTGCGTGGCGTAAGGAAATCGACAACCGTCAGACCATATTGCTAACAGCTCTCGGATACCACGTGCTTCGCTATCGGGGCAAAGAGATCAAAGCGAAGGATTTTCAAGATAAACTTCGAGCAGATTTGGACGAGATTAGGATTAAACGTGCCTTGGAGAATCGCATAAACTTAAGCTTATTTACGGGCACCCATGCTGATTGATCGGTATGAATACGCCCACAGGCAGACTCGCTAATATCCGAAAACCACGGCAATATGGACATGACCCTGTACTGTTCCTTGATAATCTGCCGGTTGATTCCACTGCGACGATTGAAGTCTTGACGGTCGCTGAGGTGGCAAAGCTACTCAAAATCTCGGTTTCCGGGGTGCGCCGTCTGCAACAAGGGCGACAAATCCCGTTCATCAAGATTGGCGGTAGCATCCGATTCCTCAAAAGTGACGTAGTCTGCTTAGTAAACAAAAGTCGGGTAGAAGCAATTGGCCAATAAAGCTATGGCAGTACGAATAATTGGAAAATCGTGGTGGGTCGATTTTCGAGTCGACCACACACGATACAGAAAGCGTAGTCCTGAAAATTCCCGAACTGGAGCGCTAGCGTACGAAGCATCACTTAGACAGCGGTTGGCTCGAGGTCAGTCTGCGGATATAGAAATCTCTCAAGAAGAGCTAAGTTTCGGGCAATTCGCTAATCAGTGGTTCGATCAGTATGTGGTGCCGAACAACAAACATCTCGAACAACGAATGAAACGCTACATACTGAACTCGTCCCTTATCCCTTTCTTCGGAAAGTTGCTCGTCCATCAGATAACGACTCACCATGTCGAGCAGTACAAGGCGCGAACGCTAAAGGGCGGCATAGCGCGCAAGACCCTAAACAACCGGCTCGCCGTGTTGAGCAAGTGCATGACTACGGCGTACGATTGGCTGAAGATCCAAGGAGTTCAACCCAAGATAGCGTTACTCAAATGTCCGCCGCCAACCACGAATTATCTGTCGGCCGACGAATGCGAGTTATTGCTCTCGAACGCCGAAGGCACCGCACGCGAGATGATGCTCATGGCACTGCGGACAGGCATGCGACAAGGCGAGATACGGGCGCTTCAGTGGCCTTCGATTGATTGGGAAAATCGTCTGATCACAGTAAGACATTCCTTGAATGATCGTACGAAGAAGCTTGAGTCGCCGAAAAGCAATCGCGAACGACACATCCCGATGGATGTTGATGTCTACGGGATTCTTTTCGAGAGAAAGAAAGGGACGGGCTACGTGTTCTTGAACGAGGATGGTGGCCCGTATGACAGTCAGCGCATTATTCGACGCTTGAAAGACGTGCGCAAGCAGATCGGATTGAGAAACTTCGGGTGGCACAGCTTGCGACACACGTTCGCGTCGCAGCTCGCGGTAAAAGGCGTTCCACTGCACGTGGTGCAGAAGCTCCTCGGACATTCCACGATCACAACCACTATGAGATATGCGCATGTTGCGCCCTCGGCGTTACGCGCAGCGATAGACATGCTGAGCCCAAAACAAGCGCTAAAAGCCAATTTTGGGCAACCGGTGGGCAATGAGTGGGTTGCCGCAATTCAGCATGATTCGAAAAACCTTTAATTTGCAAAACAAAATCGCTAAAAAGTTCTGCGGAGAGGGAGGGATTCGAACCCTCGGACCGGTTCCCCGGTCAACACATTAGCAGTGTGTTGCATTCGACCGCTCTGCCACCTCTCCTTGAGAGCACACGATAGCACACGAGGCCGCGGCACTCCACAAAAATGTATACTGCCCACATGTCGACTATTTGGGCATTCTTGAAATGGCGTTTCGGACTCTCACGCGCAAAAGCGCGCGAACCTGTTCCTTACGTTCCCAAATATGCAGAGCCGGACATCACACGTATACAAAATCCCGACCCGACAAAAATCCAATTGACCTGGGTCGGGCACGCGACCTTCCTAATCCAAGTCGCTGGCATGAATATTCTGACCGACCCGATGTGGAGTGAGCGCGCGTCGCCAGTGTCTTGGGCAGGACCCAAACGAGAGTCGCGACCAGGTATCCGTTTTGAGAATTTACCAAAAATTGACCTTGTTCTTATCAGTCATACACATTACGACCACCTCGATCGTCCGACTATTTTGAAATTAGGAAACGCACCGCAGTATGTTCTGCAAGAGCGCACGAAGTGGTGGTTTGCGAATGAGAAAATCACGAACGTCTCAGAGCTTTCGTGGTGGCAAAGCGAAAAAGTCGGAGCGCTCAACATAACCGCAGTGCCTGCAAAGCATTGGTCTAAGCGTGGAATATTCACGACCAACGACGCCGGGTGGGGAGGATTCATTATTGAAACGCCAGCGGGGACGATTCATTTCGTTGGAGACACGGGATACCGCGACGACTATTTCAAAGAGATAGGAAAACGATTCCCGAATATCGATATCGCCCTCGTTCCAATAGGCGCGTACTACCCGAAACAAATTTTCGGTCGCTTCCACATCGATCCGCGCGAAGCCATCATCATTCACAAAGAAGTTGGTGCGAAAAGATCTATCGGCATGCATTGGAGCACCTTCATGCTCACGCAAGAGCCGCTCGGAGAGCCTCCACTTGAGCTTTCACGACAGCGCGAAGTCGCTGGTATTTCTCCGCAAGAATTCTCAGTAATGAAGATAGGGGAGACACGTGTTCTGTAGAGCGCTTATTTGACAAGTGCCCACTTTCGTGTAGTTTGCTGAACAGGAAAACGATTGGATTGGAATAGGAGAGTATGGGAATGCTGAAAAGCGTCGTTACCTCAAAGCTTGCAGCGGCCGGGATCCTGATAGACGGCCACCGACCGTGGGACATCAGGAACGTGAAGCCGCGATTCTATCTTCGGGCGGCTGTTTTCGGTTCTCTCGGAGTCGGCGACAGCTACACTGACGGCGATTTCGAGTGCGACGATGTCGGCGCGTTTGTTGAGAAATGGACCCGATTTCAGATGAAATGCCGGATCGCGCAACTCGAACAATCGGACAAAAATGCGCACAACTATGAGCCGGTGACGTCGCTGCCGGAGTGGTGGATTTGGCTGAAACGCAAGAGAGGCAATCAGCAATCGATCAAGCGGTCGAAGCGGGTTGGAAGGGAGCACTACGATCTCGATAAGATCTACGACAAGCTCTATCCGAAGATGTTGGGCCCGACAATGGCCTATAGTTGCGGATACTGGGAGGGCGCGGAAACGCTCGAACAGGCTCAGCTCAATAAATATCGCGTCATCTGCGAAAAACTCGGTCTGAAGCGTGGGATGCGCGTGCTTGAGATCGGCTGCGGATGGGGTGGCTTCGCCGCATTCGCCGTGAAAGAATATGGCGTCACGGTCGTTGGTGTGTCGATATCGCGAGAACAGATCAACTTCGTGAAGGCGAAACACAAGGATTTGTGCGACGCCGGATCGCTGGATCTGCGATTCATGGATTACCGCGAGATTCCTGAGAAGTTTCCCAAGGAGTTCGATCGTGTCGTTTCTATCGGCATGTTCGAGCACGTGGGACCCAAGAACTACGACGATTACATGCGCATCGTCTGGCTCGCGCTCAAGCCCGGCGGTACATTCCTTCTGCACACGATCATCGGGAACGACGGTGCCGACCCGTTTATTTGGTACCGGATCTTCCCCGGCGGCGTGTTACCGATCGAAGAGCAGATCGCACGCGCGGCGAAACCGTACTTCGCCTACGAGCATGGCGAGAACTTCGGGTTCGACTACTCAAGGACGCTCGATGCATGGTGGGAGAATTTCAAGGCGGCGTGGCCGACGATCCGGAAGGGCGACGACTACGACGACAAGTTCTACCGCATGTGGGAGTTCTATCTGAGGTCGTGTGCCGCGGCCTTCCGGGCCCGTAAGATCCATCTGCAACACTGGGTCTTTACAAAACTCGACCCCGCCAACGAAAACGCTCGCGGGTACGAGTATGGCCGCTTCGCCTCATCGTCTCGGATAGCAGCCTGAAAACGAAGGCTCCGCCACATCGGCGGGGCCTTCATCTTTTATGCACGAGCGAGTGCGAGGAGTGTTACCTCGGCTCCGCATTTTTGTAGCGGCTTGCCGGCGTTAACGAGTGTTGCACCGGTTGTTGCTACGTCATCGATGAGAAAAATGTGTGTGTTTTGGATGCGAGTGACATTTGGAACTTCGAACGCACCAGCGACATTTTTGATGCGATCCTTCCGCGAGAGTTTCGTTTGTTGTTTCGTAGTTCGTGTACGCACGAGAACTTCGGGTGCAAACAACGAGAGCGTGCCGTCGCGAAACTCTTGCGGCAGCGCTTTGAGGACGATTTCTATTTGATTGAATCCGCGTTCGCGATTTCGCGAACGGTGGAGCGGAATAGGCACAAGCAATATTTTCTTCGGAGAAAATTGCCGCTCATTGGCGATCTCTTCGCGCAAATAATCGGCAAGCGCGGAAGCTGCAAGCGTCGCAGCCGCACCTGAACCGTCGTACTTAAGTGCGCGGATGAGATCTTGCACGACGGCGTTTTGATATCGCATGATGGTCGTTATACGTCTGCCGAGCAATTCGTGCATGTCCGGCGTGAGCGGCACGTCTTGGAGCGAGCGTGCTTTTGTACGCAGTGTGCGTTCGCGCGGCGGTGCAATAGCGTCGAGTATAAAATCAAAAAAGCGTCGTACGACCCCGAGTACGTTCATACATATATTGTAAGCCGCGTGGTAGACTCTTTTGATGACAGAGCTCGCGCAGAAGAAATGTGTCGCGTGCGAAGGCACAACAGCGCCCTTCAATAGGGAAGAAGCCGAGGTGCTTTTGAAGCAACTAAAGAGCTGGACCTTAAGTGGCGATGCTCGTTGGCTCTCAAAAGAACTTAAATTCAGTAATTTCAAAGAAGCGCTTGAATGTACCGACAAGATCGGCGCTATTGCAGAAGAAGAAGGTCACCATCCCGACATCCAGCTCTCGTGGGGGAAGGTCATCGTTGAACTCACGACACATGCCATCAAAGGACTCTCCGAAAACGATTTTATTCTCGCCGCGAAGATCGATCAGCTGTAATTCTTGCGTGATACAATTCTAGGATGGCGTTCTCTTTCGGTGATATTTTCAAATCTCTGTCAGGAAGCGGCGCGGGGGACTCTGTTCTCGGTATCGACATTGGCGCGTCATCGATAAAAATAGTGCAGCTTCGCGCATCGCGCGGCGCGGCTATTCTCGAAACGTATGGAGAAATAGCGCTCGGGCCATACGGCAAGCAGCCGATCGGGAAGTCGGTAAAGCTTGCACCGGAAGTTGTTGCAGCTGCCATCAAGGATTTGATGAAAGAAGCAAACGTAACTGCGCGCTCTGGCGGCATCTCCATACCATTCGCTTCGAGCCTGGTCACCATTCTGGAGCTGCCGAAAGTCGATCAATCCGCATTGAAGCAAGTTGTGCCTATCGAAGCGCGCAAATATATTCCCGTGCCGATATCAGAAGTCTCGCTTGATTGGTTCGTCATTCCCGAAGGAGAAGCGCAAGACAGCGCGTTCGATCAACTGAAACCGAAGCCGCAAAAACCGCCGGGCCAGGAAATTTTGCTTGTCGCCATCCAGAACGCTACGATTTCAAATTTTCAGACCATCATGACCGAGGCTGGGGTTCACGTTGAGTCGTTCGAGATAGAGATATTCAGCGCCATCCGCTCCTCTCTGTCGCACGGCATTGCGCCTACACTTATTGTTGACATCGGTGCGGCCACCGCCAAGATGTACATCGTCGAGCGCGGCATCGTACGGCTCACGCACCTCGTTACGCAGGGCGGCTCGCAGATGACGGACATACTCGCACGCTCCATGAACTGGGATTTTGAGAAAGCCGAACGCGTTAAACGCGAACGGGGTCTTCTTCCACAGAAAGCCTACTCAGGAGAAGAGAACGAACGCATCACACAGGCCCTGTTATCAACACTGACGCGACTCTTTTCGGAGGTGAATAAGGTACTATTGAGTTTCGGGCAGCGGTACAACAAAAACGTATCGCGAGTCGTCCTGACAGGTGGTGGGGCGTCTTTGCCCGGGATATCGGCCGAAGCCAAAAGGTCGTTGAGCGCCGAAGTCGAAATAGCCGATCCGTTCTCTCGCACGGAGGCCCCCGCATTCCTGGGGGAAGTGCTTCGCGAGATAGGTCCAGGGTTTGCGGTATCAACCGGACTCGCACTGCGCAAACTCCGAGGTCAGTAGTAATTTTTAAACTAGTATGGATTCGCCCACGCAGCCGACATTTATCCCGCACGAAGCGGTGACCTCTTCGGGCGCATCGCGCGGCGGTGGTGGGCTTTCGCAACTCTTGCTTCTGCTCGGCATTATTTTCGTTATCATCTCAGGAGCACTCGCTGCCGGCGTTTTCTTATACACGCAGTATTTGCAAACCTCCAATGCAAGCCAACTCGATCAGTTGAATCGCGCGCAGTCAGCTCTTGACCCTTCACTCATCCAACAACTCACGCGCCTCGACGACCGTATGAATGCAGCAGAGACACTTCTCACCGCACACCTCGCCCCCTCGCAATTTTTTACGATACTGGAGCAATCGACGGTGCAGGACATTTCGTTCACTTCGCTTGATTACGATGCAACGAACCCAACGAATGTAACGCTAACGATGACGGGTGTCGCTGGCAGCGTGAATTCAATCGCGCTCCAAGCACAGATCTTCTCTCAGAGTGGCATCATCACGAATCCAATTTTCTCTGCGATCGATGCAGAACCGGAAGGAGTACACTTCAATTTCACCGCGCTCGTCAATCCTTCGGCGATAGCGTACGAAAAATTCGTGACCGGCGGGGCGGCTTCTTCGGGGACACAGACGCAAACGCAAACCCAGGTGCAAGCACCGACGCAGCCTGCGTCACCTTTTGAAAGCAGCTCGACCCCTCCGGTCACAGGCCCAAAACAATAGTATGGTACGCAACCTCATGTCACTCATTCTCATAGTCATCGCGGTCGTTATCTTTATTTTCTACACGAAGTCAGCATACGACAACGAACAGGTACTTTCGGCGCAGGGCGTCCAATACCAAGCCGCGCTCTCGAAAGCGACGCAACTTCAGACGATCAAGCAATCCCTTCTCTCGCGCTATAACTCCTTCGATCCCAACGCCATCAGCCGTCTTTCAGTCATGCTCCCAGATCAAGTCGACAACATCCGGCTCATCCTCGATCTAGACAACCTGGCCGGAAAATACGGTATGTCGCTTCAAAACGTCGACATTTCCGTGCCTTCCGACGCGCAAAACGGAAGCGTTGTGAGCGCTATAGCGAACGCCGCCCAGCCCTGGGATTCGCTCACGCTGCAGTTCACGACACGAGGCACCTACGATGAATTCAAGCAATTCCTCACCTCACTCGAATCATCCTTGCGTCTCGTCGACCTGGTAATGCTCACGCTCGCCCCCTCCGGCACGACGGGCGGGAACGGAACGGGTACTCCTGTCTACACCTACTCAATGACTCTGCAGACGTATTGGCTACGCTAATGCATATGATGGACTACATTTCAAAACACAAATTGCTCGCTCTCGTCATCCTCATCCTCCTCGTGGGTGCCGCGTGGTGGGAATTCATGCAGTCCTCTCCCGCGCCCATCCTTGCGACGACCGGTACGGGCACGACCGACACGCAAGACGCGCAACTTATCTCCACGCTTTCGCAGCTCCAGTCGGTGAGTTTGAGCGGCGCGATATTCTCCGATCCAGGATTTTTGAGCTTGCAAGATTTCACGACGCAGATCGTTTCGACACCTATCGGGAGACCTGACCCCTTTGCACCGGTTTCTGCGAGCGCGCCTAGCGCAACGTCGACGGAGAAACTGAATCCAAACCTCTTCGCCCCCGCGAAGCACTAGGATGCCCACTTCCGCAAAGGTATCGGCTGCTTCTGTAGCCGATGTGCGGCCCGAAATACCCACGCGGCAACTCGGCAGCGAAAAGATCCCTTACGACGTTCTCAAATTCATTCCAGAGGAGAGCGCCGAGCATTACAAATTCGTTCCACTGGGAGTTGTTGAGGGAGTCCTTGAGATCGGATCGCTCGATCCGGAGGACCTTGGCGCATATGACGCACTGAATTTCATTACGAAGTCGACAGGAATGCCCTTTAAGGTATTCCAGATCTCGCAGGAGGACCTCGATCGTGTGCTTGAGATGTATAAAGGACTCGGCGGCGAAGTCGAGCGCGCCGTTACCGACTTGCAAACCGAACAAAAGGACGATGTTCCTGTAACCTCGGATTCCGAAGCGACCTTCCTCGACCTCGATGACCCCTCGATCGGAAGACGAGAACCTTCCGAAGACAAGCGTCCAATTCTCGAGGACGCGCCGACCATAAAAATAGCTTCGACAATCTTGCGTTTTGCGATAGACGGTCGTGCATCCGACATTCACATCGAGCCCCAGGCAAGCGGTGTGCGGGTGCGCTACCGCGTCGACGGCGAATTGCACACGAGCGTTATTTTGCCGCTTTCGACTCACCGCGCGCTCACCGCGCGCATCAAGGTCTTGGCATCGATCCGTCTCGACGAACGCCGTAAACCACAGGACGGCCGCTTTTCCGCGTCGATTGACGGCAGGGCAGTTGACTTCCGCGTTTCAACATTTCCTTCTTACTACGGAGAAAAGATCGTTATCCGTATTCTCGATCGCGACAAGGGATTCATTGCTCTCGACCAGATCGGTTTGACCGATAGGAATCTCGCGCTCATGCGCAAAGCCATTTCTGCGCCGCACGGACTCATTCTCGTGTCCGGTCCAACAGGAAGCGGAAAATCGACGACCCTCTACTCGCTCCTCTCCGAGATCGACCGCGAACACAAGAACGTCCTTTCGCTCGAAGACCCGATTGAATATTTCATCGAGGGCGTTACGCAATCGCAGGTGCGTCCTGAGATCGGCTACTCATTTGCGAATGGGTTGCGCACCACGTTGCGCCAGGACCCGGACATCATCATGGTGGGGGAGATACGCGATGCCGAAACAGCGCAGCTCGCCATTCAGGCCGCACTCACCGGTCACTTGGTACTCTCCACCATCCACACCAACGACGCTGTCGGTGTCGTGACCCGTCTCGTCGACATGGGTGTCGAGCCGTACCTCATTCCGCCGGTCCTTGTCGCCTCCATCGCGCAGCGTCTTACGCGCACCTTCTCCGAAGGGGCTGCAAAAGAGATCGAATTAACTCCGAGCAATATTGCGCAGATTAAAGATGACATGAAAACGCTTCCCGAAAAGTATCGCTTTCCCGTTTCCAAAGTAGCCTGGGAACCGCAAAAGACTCCGACTTCTCCCACAGGGCTACGCGGCCGTATGGCGGTATTCGAGGTTTTGGAGATGACACCTTCTATAGAGCGCGTGATCCTCGATAGTCCGGTCGAGACAAAACTCTGGACGGCCGCGCGTGCGCAAGGAATGCTCACGATGCGCGAGGATGCTATCATGAAAGCATTCGACAAGAAGATACCGTTCTCCGAGGTCCAGAATCTTTCAACGCTGATGTTCGAGGATGAAGAACAAGCACCGATCGCCCAAGCACCCGAAGTTGCACAAAAAAGCCCTGACACCGACATCGAAAAGCTATGACCGACAGCAAAGGCAAAATAGTACTGCTCGACGATGATAAGTTCCTCGCCGACATGTACAGCATGAAATTTACGCAGAGCGGCTATGAAGTGCAGGCGTGTCTCTTCGCCGCCGATGCGATAGCTGCTATCAAAAAAGGATTTGACCCCGACGCGGTTCTCTTTGATCTTGTGATGCCCGGACAGGACGGATTCAGCTTTTTGCAGGCGCTACAAAACGAGCACCTGGCCGAGCACGCTGTCAAAGTTGCACTCACGAACCAAAGCGAAGACAGTGAACGTGAAAAGGTCATGCAAATGGGAGCCGATCGCTACATCGTCAAAGCGAGCATGATCCCTTCAGAGGTTGTGAATGCGGTGGGCGAGGAGATCGCGAAGAAGAAAGGTAAATAAGCACTCCCTTTAGACGCACCTCCCGGCACGTGTGTTTTGCCGTCGGGATTTTTCTGCTGAAAAATCCCTCCGTTTCGCGCCGGCCGCGCTGCAAAGACGGCAAAACTCACGTGCCGGGAGGTGCGTCTCTGGTTTTGCACATCGGGAGCGCAACGACACGCCAAGGTGCGATACAATAAGGAGCAATGACCGACTACGTTGCGAATCTGAAGAAATACATTACCGTCCTTGTGCACGAGGGTGGCTCCGACATTCACTTCTCAAATGGCGCGCACCCGACCATTCGCGTGTCGGGTCAACTTTCGCCCATGCTGAAGGAAGATGTGCTCACTGCCGAGGATACGCTCGGCTACTCAAAATTGCTGATGATGCCGGAACAAGAAAAGCGCTTTCTCGAAGACAAGGAGTCGGACTTTGCCTACGAAAGCCCGGAAGGTTTCCGTTTCCGTGGCAACGCATTCTATGAACGCGGCTCCATCTCAATAGCCCTCCGCCTCATTCCCAAGCAAATTCGCGGGATCACCGATCTGAACCTTCCCGACGTCCTCACGTCTTTTGCGCGCAAGGAGCAAGGATTTTTCCTCGTCGTTGGTCCAGTCGGACAGGGGAAAACGACAACGCTTGCGGCGCTCATCGACCTCATCAACTCCGAGCGGATGGAGCACATCGTTACCATCGAAGATCCCATCGAGTATATTTTCACTCCCAAACAATCGCTCATCGACCAGCGCGAGGTCAGAATTGATACCAAGGATTTCCCGACGGCCCTCGTGTCCGCGTTCCGTCAAGACATCGACGTACTTTTGGTGGGCGAAATGAGAGACCCCGAGACCATGAGCGCGGCGGTTACTGCTGCCGAAACCGGGCACCTCGTCTTTTCGACCATGCACACCAATGACGCCGCACAAACGGTCGACCGCATCATTGATACGTTCCCCTCGATGCAGCAAGATCAAATTCGTCTGCAGCTCGCCGCTTCTTTGACCGGGATATTTTCGCAGCGCCTCATTCCTCGCATCTCCGGCGGTCTCATCCCGGCGTACGAGCTTCTCATAAATAATAAAGCGATCGCCAATCTCATCCGTGAAAAACGCACCCACGAGATCCCGACCGTCATCGAGACGGGTTCTTCGGAAGGCATGATCGACATGAACCGATCGCTGGCAGAACTCGTCGGGCGCGGCGAGATAAGTGTCGAATCAGCCTATCAGTCTTCGCTGAATCCGAACGTGCTGCAAAAACTCCTGTAACCTATGGCAGTTTTCCAATACCAAGCGATTGATCAAGACGGAAACTCGCGTGAAGGAACGATTGACGCGGTGAACGTCGATCTCGCCATCAACGCGCTCCAGCGGCGCGGACTGGTGATTTCGTCCATTGATGTTGCGAAAAAGAAGGGGGGTGGGCTTAACTTCAAAATAGATTTTTTCGATCGTGTCACCAACGAAGACGTCGTGATGCTCTCGCGTCAGATCACGTCGCTTTTTGAGGCGCAGGTCTCGGCGCTGCGCGCGTTCCGTCTCCTTGCCTCCGAAGCGCGTACGGCGAAGCTTGGGGCAAAGCTGACCGAGATCGGCAACGACATCCAAAGCGGTCTGAGCATCTCGGCGGCGCTCTCCAAACACCCCGACATCTTCTCGCGGTTCTACGTCAACATGGTAAAGGCTGCCGAAGAATCGGGAAAACTGGACGAAACGTTCTCCTTCCTTGCGGATTATCTCGACCGAAACTACGAAATAACCTCGAAAGTGAGAAATGCGCTCATCTACCCAGCATTCATTATGGTCACGTTCGTTGGTGTGATGGTCCTCATGCTTACCGTCATCGTTCCGAACCTTTCGAGCATGCTCGATCAGGTCGGCCAAACCATTCCCGTCTACACGCAGATCATTATTGGCTTTAGCGATTTTCTCATCAAGTACTGGCTCTTCCTCCTTGTCGCGATCGCGGGATTGGGATTCTTTTTCTATCGGTATGCAAAAACGGAAGCTGGCAGCGACGTCGTTTCTCGCGCCAAAATGCAGATCCCGATCGTCGGGAATGTGTTCCGACAACTCTACCTCTCGCGCATCGCTGACAACCTAGCGACCATGCTCGGAAGCGGCGTGCAGATATTGCGCGCGCTCGAAATATCTGGCAGCGTCGTCGGCGACCTGACCTACGAGAAGATACTTACCAAGGCAGCGCTCGACGTGAAAAGCGGACTCCCTGTCTCCGAAGCGTTGCGCAAGTACCCCGAGATGCCGGGCATCATGATAGCGATGATGAAGATTGGTGAAGAGACGGGGAATATGGGCAACATTCTTCAAACGATAGCGAAATTCTACCGCCGCGAGGTCAATAATTCCGTCGACACGCTGGTTTCTCTCATCGAGCCTCTGATGATCGTTGTACTTGCAGTGGGCGTCGGATTCCTCCTCGCGTCGCTCTTGATACCGATCTATAACCTCGCTTCTAGCTTCTAGGCGCCGCGCAGAGGGCTCTTTGCTCTGCGCATTAGGATATCCACAGACGGTTCGGAAAAACCAAGTCTAGATGAAGAGTGCCTATATAATTATTCGGTAAACCCGCACACCAGGGGACTATTTATAAGGGTGATTATTTATTACACATAAACACATGAAATCTAAATCACGAGGATTCACGCTGATAGAACTCTTGGTGGTCATCGCCATCATCGGTCTGTTGGCCTCCATCATTCTTGCGTCGCTCAACACAGCGCGCAGTAAGGGTGCCGATGCCGCCGCGAAGGGCGACTTCGACAACATTCGTACGCAGTCGGCGATCTACTACGATACGTACAATGGCTACGCATCTGCTGCCGTCGCAGCAGCGACTTCTCCTCTTGCTACGAACTGCGCAGCGGCAAGCTCGTTGTTCACCGACCCGAACGTCGCAGCGCAAATTACGAGCGCGAACAGCGCTGAAGGCGCTGCCTCAGTACTTTGCTCTAACACGGCGAACCTTGCAGCATGGATGGTCATCGTCCCGCTCAAGAATCCTGTTACTGCAGGCGATTACTGGTGCGTCGACAGCACTGGTGACGCTAAAGAAGCAGCCTGGGCTAGCGGCGCTAAGACGGCTTGTTAATCCTCTCATCTTCGAGAATCAAAAACCCGCAGAGATGCGGGTTTTTGATTTGAGTATCGCTACTGATTTTGTGGATAAGTTTTTCAGCTGCAGGATAGCGGTGGTATCATTGTTGATATGAGAAAGCTACGTTCCAGCGGATTCACGCTGATAGAACTCCTGGTTGTCATAGCGATCATCGGTCTCTTGGCCTCCATCATCCTTGCGTCGCTCAATACAGCGCGCGCAAAAGGCCGCGATGCGCGAAGAGTCGCCGACGTGAAGGAAACCCAACTTGCTCTCGAACTCTACTACGATGCCAACAGTACGTACCCGCCGGTCACTATCACCTTGAGTAATAATCCGAGCGCCACAAACATTACGATTGGAAACGTCCCGCTCGCGCCGACGTACATTTCGCAACTTCCTGTCGATCCCACCAGCCTTCAGCCCTACTTCTATCAATACGAATCTCTCGCTGTCGACGGAGTGACCGCCTGTACTTCGGTTCCATGTCCGCAATATGTTGTTGTCTCTCAGCTTGAGGCGGGAAGCAACAATTCGACCTGGACCGGCACCATTGGTTCTGCCACCAATATTTGTCCCGTCACTGCCCCCACAAGTGCTCCATATCCCTATTGCGTACACAGCTAAGCCGCGCTTATGAACGCGTGGGGCCGCAAACAGAAAGAAAAGGGATTCACCTTGATAGAACTCCTCGTTGTTATTGCCATCATCGGTCTCTTGGCCTCCATCATTCTTGCGTCGCTCAATACAGCGCGCGTCAAAGGTCGCGACGCTAAACGCATCGCCGACTTGCACGATATCCAAGGCGCGCTCGAATTGTATTACGAGGCATGCGGCACATTCCCCACGTCGTCATCCGCGCTGACAGCAAACCAAGCGCCCACCGCCTCAGCACTGCAAATAACTGACAACAATGGTTGCCCGGCCGGCACCACTTTTGCGACTTTCATGTCGGGGCTTCCTGCCGATCCCAACTCGGGGTACCCCTATCTCTACACCGCCTTCGGACCGAGTGCCGCGAATACTGTATGTACGGGCTACCACTTGGGTGCCGAGCTTGAACTAGGCGCGACCGTGAGCGTCCACTACGGCGCGAACGCGGAAGGGTATGGAAATACAAAATGCAAGAACGGTGGTTATACCGGAAATTCCGGTGGATACGATTCTACTCACGAAGTCGCAGCGCAGAGCGGAGATTTCAATGGAGGCGGCTCGGTTGGCACATACGTGTACGACGTAACACCGTAAGATGTTCATCTTCGCGCTCTCCTTTTTCCTTTTCGGTGCGATCATCGGTAGTTTTCTGAATGTTTTCATCTTGCGCCATGGCGTGAAGGCGATCTCTGGCAGAAGTGCCTGTCCTGCATGTGCTCATACGCTCGAGGCAGTTGATCTCGTTCCGATATTCTCGTGGCTCTTTCTGCGAGGTCGGTGCCGTTTTTGCGGAAGCGGTATCTCGATCCAATACCCACTCGTCGAACTTTTGACCGCACTAGTCTTTGCGTTCATCGGCGTCGCGCCACTCACGCTTACGGCGCAACTCGCTGCGCTTCCAGTAGCGGCACTCTTGATAGCTATCTCCGTCTACGACTTGCGTCACACTATCATTCCGGATTCGTGGGTCGTTGCCTTTGCTGGCTTTTCACTTGTCTTTTCGGTCATCTATTTGGATCTGATACATCAACTTCCTGCCGTAGTACCGCTCCTCTTAGCCGGCCCTTTTTCCGCACTTCCTTTTTTTGCGCTGTGGTACGTTTCCGGCGGAAGATGGATGGGACTCGGCGACGGGAAATTGGCATGGGGCATCGGTTGGCTGCTCGGCCCTCTCTACGCATTTGCGGCTATTATCTCGGCGTTTATACTCGGCGCTCTTATATCCGTTTTCATCCTGTTGCCCCTTTCTTCGCCAGTATTCTGGAGCTTCGTTAAGAGATTTACCCCCACGGGAACTTCGCGCAAGTCAGCGTGGGGGTTTACAATGAAAAGCGAAGTCGCCTTCGGTCCGTTTTTGGCGACCGCGTGCCTCATCGTATGGATTTCAATTCTCTACCACATCGATCCTTTCGCCGCCGTTCTCGGAGGCCCGCTGTGATTCGCAAACGTATACTTGCGCGTGCGTTCACCCTGATCGAACTTCTTGTTGTTTGCGCGATCATCATCGTGATCTCGGCTGTCGTTCTCATTGACAACAACAAGTTCGGAGGGCAGGTCATACTCGAAAATCTCGCCTACGACGTTGCGCTCTCCGTTCGGCAGACGCAGGTCTACGGCATTGCGGTGGAGCGCTTCGGACAGAGCACCTTTACCGCCGGTTATGGCATGCATTTCTCGCTCTCAGACCCGACGCACTACATTCTTTTCGCCGATCTTGAAGGGACAGGAGTATTCGATTCGGGGTTTCCGATCAGTCAGACCTATCCAACAGGTGAAGTCGTGTCTCCCTCTCCTTACACGCTTACGCAAGGATACTCCATACAAAGCCTGTGCACCGTTCCGCAAGTGGGAGGCTCTTCGACCTGCACGCCGGTTACCACGATCGACATTATGTTCCAAAGGCCAGAGCCGAATGCCTACATAAGTGCTGCGGTGACAGGAGCACCGGTTTCCTGTATCCAGGATCTTGGGTTCGCCTGTAACTACGAGGCGCAGATAACGCTCCTTTCGCCGCGTGGTGCGACCAGTACCGTCGTCGTCGACGAGACCGGACAAATTTCAGTACAATGAATATGAGAACGCAGAAAAAAAGAGGATTTACATTGATAGAAATGATGGTCGCAGTCGCGCTTTTTGCCATCGTGATGCTCGTTGCGGGAGCGACACTTATTTCACTTGTCTATGCCAACAGGAAAGCTCAGGCGCTCCAGTCGGTCATGAACAACCTCAACATTTCGCTCGACGAGATGGTGCGCGGCATTCGTGAAGGTCAAAACTACCGGTGCGGAGGAGAGGCATCCTCGTATGGAGACTGCACACAGGGCAATGCTGTCCTGTATTTCACTCCGTTCGGTTCTTCTCCGGATAATCGTCCTGCCGACGACTGGGGGTACGCGTTCGACAGCGCGGGCACCTATTGCGGAAAAGGAAGACTTTGCGAGAGCGAAAAGGGAGGTCCATGGATACCCATCACTTCGCCCGAAGTGCAGATCCAGTCAATGGTCTTTTATGTGGTCGGTACCAAACCGGCAAGTATGGGAGGAACACAACAGCCAAAAGTCGTATTTACAGTGAAGGGTCAGGCGGGCGCGCAGGCAAGTACGCAAACGACATTCAGTATCCAGGCGACGGCGGTGCAGCGTCTCCTCAACTTATAACGTATGAACCTTACGCAACAAAAAAAAGAAAAGGGATTTACGCTGATCGAAACGATGGTCGCGATAGCGCTTCTCATGCTCGCTCTTATCGCGCCCATGTCGCTCGCAACACAGTCGCTTGCGGCCGCATATTACGCGCGCAACCAAATAACCGCGTTTTATCTTGCACAAGAAGGCATCGAGATCGTGCGGAGTGTGCGCGACGGCAACATCATTGCGACCGCCTCCGGTCAATCCGGCATTAATGTCTTTAATGGCATCCCGCTCAACGCTCCGTTCACGGTGAATTCTTTGGCACTGACCTCGAATGCGCTCATTACATGCGGATCGCAAAGTGGACAGCCGGTCTGTCCACCACTGCAAACCAACGGTTCGGTCTATTCCTACTCTCCGGGCTGTTCCAACAATGGTACGCAATGGCTGACCACAGACTGCGGGACGAGTTCGGGTTGGGTCGACAGCAGCTTCACTCGGACGCTCACGGCTCACCTTATCAACAATAACCCCGACGAAATGCGCATTACGGTAACGATAACGTGGCAGCAAGGGTCATTCAAAACGAGCACCTTCTCGATCAATGAGGATCTCTATCGGTGGATCTCCACGTCCTGACGCATATGAAATTAAACCAAAACAGCAACAAAAAGAGTTTCAAAAGAAGGGGGTTCACGCTCCTCCTCGCAGCTTTGGTCGCATCGGTCGCGCTTAGCTTGGCCAGTTCGATTTACAGCATCGTTTCAAAGGAATTGGCGCTTTCCTCGATCGGACAGGATTCGCAGTACGCATTCTATGCCGCCGATACCGCCGCCGAATGTGCTCTGTATTGGGATACGCGCTTTAACTGGTTCTCGACCTCGACGCCGGGAACGGCAGCTTCGTGTGACGGGCAGACCATAACACTCGAAACCCCTCCAGGCCGCGCCAGTTCTTATACGCCTACCTCGACAATGGAATTCGAGGTCCAGCTTTTCACTGACACTACTCCCGGCTACTGCGCCGATGTTGAGGTCCAGAAACACCTAAACCAATCGACCAATATCGTCGCGACCATCATCACGGCAAACGGCTATAGCGTCTCCTGCGCAGCGATTAGCACTGCACCGGACGCTCTACAGCGCACGGTGGCGCTTCAATACTAGGGCATAGCCGACGCACTCGATACGCGATAAGCTTCTCGAATGAGTGTCAAGAAGGAGGCGCGCGAGCGCTACGAAAAGCTGAAAGGCTCCATCAACAACTACAGGCGGCTTTTTCATGTGTACGATAAAGAAGAAATATCGGAAGAGGCTCGCGACTCTCTAATGGAAGAGCTCACTGACCTCGAAAAAGAGTATCCCGAATTGATAACAGCGGATTCTCCGAGCCAGCGTGTCGCAGGAGAGCCTCTGCCGCAGTTCAAGAAAGTGCGGCACGAAGTTGCGCAGTGGTCTTTCAATGATGCATTTTCTCCGGAAGACCTCCGAGAGTTCGACGCGCGCACGAAACGCTTTTTGCGGCAAAGTTTTACTGAGGCACGGCCAACATATGTGTGCGAACTCAAAATAGACGGGCTCAAGATCGTGCTCACGTATGAAAAAGGGCTGCTGAAAACGGCGGCAACGCGCGGCGACGGCGTCGTTGGTGAGGACGTCACACACAACGTGCGAACCATCGAATCCGTCCCACTCTCACTTTCGCGCAAGGCAGACATTGTCGTGGAAGGCGAAGTGTGGATGAGTTCGAAGAATCTTGAGATCTTGAACAAGGCGCAGGCGAAAGCAGGAAAGCCACTGTACGCCAATCCGCGCAATGTCGCTGCGGGTTCTATTCGTCAGCTCGACGCCAAAATCGCTGCGAACCGTAAGCTCGACGTATTCATTTACGATGTTGCGAAGACCAGCGAGAAATTTCCACCCACGCAAATGGAAGAACTCGAATATTTGCGCGAACTCGGCTTCAAGGTCAATCCGCATCACAAGCTCGCAAAAGATATCGATGGGGCGATAGCATTCTGGGAAGAGTGGAAAAAGAAAGGTCGTCACCAGGAATACTGGATCGACGGCATTGTGTTGAAGGTGAATGAAAAGAAATACGAGGATGCGCTTGGGTACACCGGAAAGGCGCCGCGTTTCACTATCGCGTTCAAATTTCCGGCGGAGCAAGTAACCACGGTCGTTGAAGACATTCAGTTCCAGGTTGGGCGCACAGGGGTCATCACTCCGGTCGCGCATTTGAAGCCCGTATCGGTCGCAGGCACGACGGTCTCGCGGGCGACGCTCCACAACGAGGATGAGATACGTCGCCTCGACGTGCGTGTCGGCGACACCGTCATTTTACAGAAAGCAGGGGACGTCATTCCGGATATCGTAAAAGTCTTGCCAGAGCTCCGCGAGAAGAGCTCGAAGCCGTTCAAATGGCCAAGCAAGATTGCCGAGTGCGGAGGCGACGGCAAGATTGAACGCATTCCGGGACAAGCTGCATGGCGATGTGTCGACAAAGGTTCGTTCGCGGTCACACGTCGGATCTTTCACAATTTCGTCGGGAAGCAGGCGCTTGATATTGAAGGGTTCGGCAAAAGCACCGTTGATCTTTTGCTTGAGAACGGCCTCATCCAGTATTTCGACGATATTTTTACGCTCAAAGAGGGGGACGTTCTCGGACTCGAAGGATTCGCAGAACTATCTGCAAAAAAGCTTATCGAATCCATTAAAAAATCCTCTCGCGTGGAGCTCGCACGTCTTATCGTCGGACTTTCCATTCCGCACGTAGGTGAAGAGACCGCTATTCTTTTGGCGCAAACATTTCGCACGATAGACAAGCTCGCGAGTGCGAAGGAGGAACAATTGAATTCGATCGATGGTATCGGCGATATTGTCGCAAAAGCGGTCTACGACTGGTTCCGAGACAAGACGAACATTTCACTTATTGCGCGATTAAAGAAGGTCTTGAAAATCATTCAACCACCGAGGTTAAACCTCGGTACGCTGCCGCTTGTCGGAAAGACCTACGTCATTACAGGTACGCTCGAAAGCATGTCGCGCGAAGAGGCTGAATCAAAACTCCGCGCCCTCGGCGCAAAGATCTCAGGCTCTGTTTCCAAGAAAACGACTGCGGTCGTCGCAGGGGAGAGCGCTGGGTCTAAGCTGGCAAAAGCAGAAGAGCTCGGCGTTGACGTGCTGACAGAAGGCCACTTTCTTCGTATACTCGCGTCATGAGTGATGCACCCAAGGTCAATATCAAAGCGCTTGCGGAATTAGCGCGCTTGGATATTTCTGATGCGGAGGTGGCGCAATTGGAAAAAGAAATACCGGATATTTTAAAATTTGTGGAACAGGTCCAGGGCGCAGCTGGAGATGTGAAAGAAACGTCGCCGGAACTTCGCAATGTGATGCGTGCCGATGAGAATCCGCATGAGAGCGGTGAGTATACGGAACGACTTCTCGACGCTGCACCGAAGCACAAAGATGGGCGCGTCGTTGTAAAGCAGGTTGTTTCTCGCAAACAAAAGTAGTATGGATCTTTCAAAATTGACCCTCGCACAGGCGCGCAAAGACCTTGATGCAAAGAAATATTCCGCACTCGATCTGACAAACGCGTATTTAGATGCTATCGAAAAGAAAGACGGAGAAATACATGCGTATATTGAGGTGTGGAAAGATTCAGCACGAGAAGAAGCTAAAAAAGCTGATGCCCTGATAGCGTCAGGCAAATCACAACAGCTCACAGGCATTCCGCTGGCGATCAAGGACAACATGTTGATCGAAGGGCGTATCGCGAGCTCCGCTTCGAAGATTTTGGAACATTATCGCGCGAGCTATGACGCGACTGTAATTGAAAAGTTGAAAGCGCAGGGCGCGGTTTTCTTGGGTCGCACAAACATGGACGATTCCGCGATGGGAAGCTCAACTGAGACATCATTCTACGGCCCTACCAAAAATCCCCGGGATACGACACGAGTTCCTGGTGGTTCTTCGGGTGGTTCGGCTGCGGCGGTCGCGGGCGGCATGGCGCTTGCATCGCTTGGCTCGGACACTGGCGGTTCAATTCGTCAGCCTGCAGCGCTGACCGGCGTCGTTGGCATGAAGCCAACCTATGGAGAGGTTTCGCGATACGGCCTCATGGCGCTCGCATCGTCTCTCGACCAGATCGGCCCATTCTCGAAAACCGTCGAGGATGCACACATTCTTTTTAATGCGATTCGCGGACACGATCCAAAAGACAGCACTTCGTTGCCGGACGCGCCTCTTTCGGCGGAAAGAAAGTCGAAAACGATCGGCGTCCCGCGCGCATTCCTGGCTAAGGGCTGCGATGCGGATGTGCTCACTGCTTTTGAACACAAGCTCTCTGAACTTAGATCGAAAGGATATGAGGTTCTCGATATTGAAATGCCCAACCTTCAGTACTCGCTCGCCGTCTACTACATCATCCAGCCTGCGGAAGCCTCTACCAACCTTGCTCGCTACGATGGTATTCGCTACGGATTGTCCCTTCCCGCCGACACTATCGGCGAAGTCTATACAAAAACGCGCGGCGCGGGATTCGGCCGCGAGGTTCGCCGACGCATCCTGATCGGCACATTCGTGCTGTCTTCCGGATACGCAGACGCGTATTACCGCAAGGCGCGCGCCGTTCGCGAATTGATACGCGCCGATTTTGCAAAAGCGTTCGAAGCCGTTTGTGCGGTCGTGATGCCGACAACACCGTCACCGGCCTTTAAGTTCGGAGAAAAATCCGACCCGCTTTCGATGTACGCGGAGGATATCTTTGCGACGCCCGCCAATCTTGCAGGAGTTCCCGCGATATCGGTTCCGATGGGGAACGTGCAGCGCGATGGCAAAGATCTCCCTGTCGGATTCCAAATTATCGCATCGCATCGAGAAGAGGAAGTTTTGTTTAGCGTAGGAAAAGACGTCGAGAGCGCATAAAACGCGCGGTATACTTAGCGACATATGGGAGTCGATACACTCCACGGTGCCCTTGGCAATATTTTTTCCTTTTTTGGGGACGTGGCATTTACGTGGGTACCAGCGACTTTTGGTGCCGTCACCGGCACTGCGCCCGGCGCATCCGCGCCCTTGAGCCTTATCTCTCAACCGATAACAACTTCTGGCGTCATTGCATATTTACAGCAAAATTCAGTCTCATCGAATTATGCTGACTTGACGCGCCACTGGGGAGAGCTGGTCGCCGTTTCATTAATTCTCTCTATCCTACTTATCGCACTCATGGCGTACTCCATTTTCCGCACGTTCGAGATCCGCAAGCACGAACGAGAAGCGCTCGTAGCTGCTGCGCACCCTGTCGCCGCGCACGATGTTTCTCGCACGCAACTGCGTTGGAACAGGATTATCGAAGAATCGGAATCTGGCGACGAGAAACGCTGGCGGCTCGCCATTCTCGAGGCAGACATCATGCTCAACGAGCTCCTCGACATCAATGGGTATCGCGGAGAAACGATGGCAGACAAAATGAAACAGGTCGACCGAATGAATTTCCGTACCATAGATCTCGCGTGGGAAGCGCATAAAGTGAGGAATAAGATAGCGCACGAGGGCTCAGCGCATCTTTTGAATGAGCGAGAAGCGAAGCGCGTGATAGGACTCTATGATCAGGTTTTCCGCGAATTCAAATTGGTGAGCTAGCTCTTTTCGATGGAGATGTCTTCTCCGTCTTCTTCCTCGAACTCCTCATCGTCATCCTCCTCCTCATCTTCTCCGGAAGCTTCTTTTGCGAGAAAGCGAGAAAGCGCCCTGGCGATCGAGGTATCGATGTGTGGGATAAGAAAATCTTTTTGGGTTCGTATTTTGCTCAAAGAGCTGTGCGAAGATGCGATAGTGATGTCGAGTTGTGCAAGCCCCAAAAATCTCCAGTGGTAGGGCTGCTCGATGTGAATGTTGTTGATCTGATGATAGGGAATCGTTATCTCTTGCACGCGAATGAGTCCGCGACGCAGATGGAGCGCGTGTTCATCGAGGTGGAACACATACGAACGATAAATGACCGAAGCACGCAAATAAGCGATCAATATGAACGCGACCCCCGCAAAAAGGATCCATTGTGAGACCATCGTGGTGTCGAGGTACCAACTCGGGTGCGCAGCGAAGAATTGAGCCGCACCCGCTTGTAACGGTCCGAAAGATATTTCGTAGGCGAGGTAGCAAAGGAGCGCTCCTATAAGGACGAGCCACCAACCTCGTCGGATAAAAAGATAGACGAACGTGCGCTTGCCAGAATGATACTTTGTATCCAACTCCAAAACCCTCATTGCGGTAAGTGTAACACTCTCAAATCTGAAGCACTGTCTTGTTGCGGGGGCGGGACTTGCACCCGCGACCTCCAGGTTATGAGCCTGGCGAGCTACTACTGCTCCACCCCGCTATCAAAGAGTGGCCATTATACGCTTGCGTACTCTCTCTAGCAACCAATACTTTCACGCGCCGGAGGTTGCCGGATCTTTCACAAAGACTTCACGTTGCTTTCACCAGGAATAAGTACACTATGAAGGTGTGAATCAGCCCCCGCAGGGGTTAGACCCACTGCTCTTAGAGGCAATAATCGGCACTATCCGCGAGCCTATGGTGGTACTCGACGGAGACTTGCGCGTTATCGTCGCGAGCGCCTCTTTCTACGAAAAATTTAAAACCGACTACGAAGGTTCTCACGGCGAGCTATTTTACGAATTGGGAAATGGTCAGTGGAACATCGTCGCGCTGCGAACTCTGCTAGAAGAAATTCTTCCGCAAAAAAAGACGGTCGAAGGGTTCGAAGTCGTGCATGATTTTGAAGGTCTCGGTAAGCGGAATATGCTTATCAGTGCGCGTGAGATTAAATATGAAAACGGCAAAAGAAAAATGCTGCTCTCCATCGAAGATGTAACGGACAGAGTGAAATTGATGCATCAAAAGGACACGCTTCTGAAAGAGATGCGTCATAGAATAGCCAATAGTCTTCAGCTCATCGCAAGCGTCATTCTTTTGAAATCGAGCAGTGTAGGATCTGAGGAAAGTCGGAAGCATTTAGAAGACGCGCACGAGCGGATACTTTCTATCGCAACGGTGCAGAGAAATCTCGATCCAACCGGGGACGATTCAGAAGTGCCCGTGGTGGCATATCTGACGAACCTCTGCTCGAGCCTCGCGAAATCAATGATCGGCGGCAAGAAGCCTATAATGCTGACCGTGAGCGGTGGCGATGGCGTAGTAATTCCGGACGAAGCTATCGGCCTCGGTCTCATCACGACCGAATTGGTCATCAACGCCTTAAAACACGCTTTTCCGAGCGGTGAGGGCGACGTCACTGTCAACTATGAATCCAAAACGCCGAGCTGGGAACTTACCATTAGCGACAACGGTGTCGGAATGGCTGCAACGGCCAAAGCAGACAAAGAAGGTCTCGGTACCAACCTCGTCGAATCGTTGGCGAATCAATTGAATGCGGAGATACGCAGAGAAAGTTCTTCGCGCGGTACGACTGTATCGATACGCCATCTAGCCGCTGTTCATTCGTGAAATATTGGTTAAGACCAGTGTTGTATAAACAGCACGAGGGAGAACCTCGCAAATCCGCATCGTGGGAAGGTTCATGAACGCGAGATTCTTAGCAATAAACTAGAACGTATGAAACAAACCATTCTTTACACATGTATTAGTATTCTTATGGCGCTCGGACTTCTTGTCGCGGTGCCTGCTTTTGCGCAAAGCACACAGGGTGCACCACAAGGTGGCGGTCCCGGTAATTGGGGTGGTGGCCCCAGCCGCGGCGGCATGATGCAGCGAATGCCTGGAGTATTCGGCAGTGTGAGCGCGATCAGCGGCGATACCATCACACTTGAAAGCATGGCTTTCGGAAAAAATGCATCTAGCACTCGTGCGACGAGTTATTCAGTAGATGCAACCAACGCAACGGTATTCAAAAATGGCGCAACGTCGACCGTTTCCGCGATAGCAACAGGTGATTCTCTTATGGTGCAAGGCACCGTGAGCGGCACCAATGTGACTGCGACTAGGATTACGGACGGTATGCCGAAAGGAATGCCGGGAATGCGCGGCATGGGCACGTCGACGCGACCAATGATGCCTTCTATTCAAGGCAACGGTGAACCAGTCGTCGGTGGAAGTGTGAGCGCAGTAAACGGAAGCACGCTTACGGTGACTAACAAAAGCAATGTGACGTATTCAGTTGATGCGAGCAATGCCGCTGTCGTGAAAAATAATGCGACGTCCACGCTCGCCAGCATTCTCTCGGGCGACAACGTCATCGTGCAGGGAACCGTGAACGGAACAAGCGTGACCGCTTCGACCGTTATCGATCAGGGTGTGGCAAAAACACCTTCTAGTTCTGGAGGCAATGGACCTGCGCCTCGCGGCGTCATGGGAGTCTTCGGTGCTATCGGAGGATTTTTCCAGCACCTCTTCGGATTCTTCTAACACTTATTCGAGTTCCTCGAAACCCGCGAACACGACTTCAGTACAAAGCAGGATAAAAACGAGGATAATCCCAAGTTCGAGCGGACGGGGCGTCAGATAATAGATCGACGCCCCTGCTGCGTATACAAGATACAAACAGGCGAGCGCACACAGCGCCGAATTGACGTTTAAAACGATGTTCCAAAGCGAGAAATGCATGGGTAACAATATGCCATCATCTTTCTATAATGCAAGTTTCTTGGTGTCGGGGGTGGGACTCGAACCCACGACCTAGCGCTTATGAAACGCTCGCTCTAACCGACTGAGCTACCCCGACAAGTGAGAAGCGAAATAAGAATATATCATATTCTTATTTCGTTCGAGTGACGTCGGTGAATGAGTGCAGCGAATACCCCGACAGTTAGGACAAAATGAGAATAACACATTTGCGCGAGCGGCGGGACTCGAACCCGTAACCTCTCCCGTGACAGGGGAGTGCTCTAACCAGTTGAGCTACGCCCGCAAGCGAGGAGTAAAGTGGAAGCTCGCTTACACTTTCTCCGAGTGCCGCGGGCGCAAGCGCTTTAGCGCTTACCCCCGCAAGTCTTTTCTGCATGCGGCAGAGTGAGCATAGCAAATTTGAAGGAATTTTCGAGCATATGCGAGCGTGATACAATTTCTCGTATGGATAAAAGTGGTGGCGAAAACATCAAACCGCAACGCGAAATGAGTGCTCAAATGAGCGTAGAGGTCATAAAAGACGCTTCGACGATACAAGAGATAATTGGTGGGCTCGGACACAATCGTTTGAATGAGCACGGTTTTCTCGAAGATTCTCCTAGCGAACGTGGAAAGTGGCTCGAACACGTCCAGTCGGAAGTGATCGATGCGCACGGAGCCGCAGTTGCGGCCAAAGAAGGCGACAAGATCGTCGGATTCGTTCTTGCGGATCACGAGGGTGTCATCACGCAATTCCGCTGCGCCGAAGGTAAAGAGGCGTCAGCACTTGAGGCTGCGATCGCTACACTGAGAGAGAAAGGGTTCGAGCACCCCGCAGTCCGTTTGACGGAAAAGAGCGAAGGGATGAGGCGCATTCTTTTGGCAGCAGGGTTCCGCGAGGAAGAAAAGACCGAAGACGGAAAGATTTTAATGAGAAAGGGGTAGTCATATGCGGACAGCCCAGGAGATCTACGATGCGTACAGCATCATGCCGAGCTTGCAGTTACACCAGCTGCGCGTCGCCTCCGCCGGAAAGATGATCTGCGATAGCTTTTCGAGTCCACTCGATTCCCAGGCGGTCATCCTCGCGTGTCTTTTTCACGACATGGGCAATATCATAAAATTCGATTTCAAATGGCTAGTCGAATTCTTAGAACCGGAGGGACTCGAATATTGGCAGAGCCAGAAAGATGAATATATTCAAAAATATGGCGCGGATGAGCACGTGGCGACCAACAAAATGGCCCAGGAGATAGGGTTGTCGAAGGATGTGCAGACACTCATCGACGAAACAAGGTTCTCGCGACTTGAAGCCGCGCGCGACAATGCCTCATTCGAACAGAAGATCGTAAAATATTCCGACCTGCGCGCAGGGCCTCATGGCATACTTTCGCTTGATGCACGACTCGAAGAGGGACGAACGCGTTATGCGGAAAGAAAAGGATACAACACCCCCGAAGGGCGTGAGCGATATCGTGTTTCGACCGTTGCTGCGCGCGAGATAGAGAAACAACTATTCGCGCACTGCTCGATCAAAGCCGAAGACATCAACGATGAGACGGTCGCGACGCTCATCGAAGAGCTTCGAAATTATTCCATTGAGTGATATTATCGCGATGCGTTGCAAAACGCCGTTGTAGCTCAGTTGGTAGAGCACGTTCTTGGTAAGAACGAGGTCTCCGGTTCAATCCCGGACAACGGCTCAAGATATGAATTACATTCCCAAAGGACATCGCACCGTTTTCTTCTTCACGCTGTTTTATATCGTTGCGTTCTCTATAGGATTTTTCATCGGCGGCGACTACGAATTCGTGATTTACACGGCCGTTATGTTCGGCGTGCTCCTCGTCGTTACTCTCATCGTGCGAGAGTATGAAATACCCAACCCCTTTCTCTGGGTGTTTTCGTTCGCGGGAGTTCTGCACATGCTCGGTGGTGGCATACACGTCGGTGGACAACGTTTGTACGGTGTCATCATCTATCCTTTTTACATAAGCGCGACAGATCCAGGATTTCAAATATTCCGCTACGACCAGCTCGTGCACATCTTCGGCTACGGCGTCATCGCGCTTTGTATCCATTACGCGCTCCGCACGTACATACCCAATGCCGATCCTGTGCTTCGCGCATGCATCACCGTCCTTGCGACGATGGGTATCGGCTCTTTCAATGAAATCGCGGAATTTTTCGCGACACTCTCGCTGCCCTCGACCGGAGTCGGTGATTATTCCAACACGCTTCTCGATCTCACTTCCAACACGCTCGGTGCCATTATCGCAGTGAGCGGATTTGAAACGTGGGTCTGGTCGAAACTTCGATTGAAAAAGGAGCGTTGATAACGTAGGATACGCAGGTTCGCCGCCTTAATCGCTTCGCTCATACGACGTCTTCGCTCGCAGAAAATGAGAATACATAGTATTCTCATTTTGCTGCTCCCTAGCCGCCTTAGCTCAGTTGGTAGAGCACCGCTTTCGTAAAGCGGGGGTCCGCAGTTCAAATCTGCGAGGCGGCTCCGAAATAAAATCCGGCCGAAGGGCCGGCATTTTATTTACGGAGCCGCCGAGAGACAGATAGACGGCGAAGCCAAGAGCGAACTGCCAGCAAAGTTCAACTAAGGTTTCGTCGTGGCCGGCATTTTATTTACGGAGCCGCCGAGAGACAGATAGACGGCAAAGCCGTGTATTTTGTTATACTCATCCTGTGAACAAAGAAGCCATCCAAAAGAAGATATCCGAGATTGAAGTGGCTATGGGAGCCGCAGATTTTTGGAATGACAAAGACAAGGCGCAGGCTGCGGTGAAAGAGTACCAAGATCTGAAGACGCAGCTCGAAGGCGGGGGAGGGTATGACAAAAGCGATGTCCTCATGTCTATTATTTCCGGTGCAGGCGGCGACGATGCCGAAGATTTTTCGCGCATTCTTTTCGAAATGTATTCAAAATATGCCGCGAGCAAGGGTTGGAAGATATTGCTCCTTTCGGCCAACCAAAATTCGATGGGTGGATATCGTAGCATCGCTTTCGAGATCTCAGGAAGTGGGGCATACGGCATGCTCAAAAAAGAGGGAGGTGTGCACCGTCTCGTGCGCATGTCGCCGTTCAATTCGGCTGGCAAACGGCAGACCAGCTTTTCACTCGTCGAGGTCTTACCAAAATTACCCGACCAGGGCGATCTGCATATTCCCGACAGTGACCTCGATATTTCCGTCGCGCGTTCAGGCGGCCCTGGCGGCCAGAATGTGAACAAGCGCGACACGGCGGTGCGCATGACCCACAAACCGACAGGATTTGCTGTGCAGGTTACATCTGAGCGCTCCCAAGCGCAGAACCGCGAGAAGGCGCTCGAAATGATACGCGGCAAGCTTTTCCAGATGCGAGAAGAAGCTGCCGACAAAGAATCCCGCGGACTCTCGGCCGGAGCCTCGACCAAGATCGAATGGGGAAGTCAGATCCGCTCCTACGTGCTGCACCCGTACCAGCTGGTGAAGGACCATCGGACCGACTATGAAGAGCGCAACGTTGAAAAGGTGTTAGAGGGCGGTATTCAAGGCTTCATTGATGCGGAAAAAGTCTTGGATGGAGGCAATAGTGCGGTATAATTAAGCGCGTTGTTTCGTTTTTCTCATGATCTACTACGATAAAGTCACGAAAATCTATTTTGACGGTGCTCCGGCGGCGGTTTTTGACGTAACGCTCGGTATTGAGCCGGGCGAGTTCGTTTCAATCGTTGGCCACTCCGGTGCCGGTAAAACGACCCTTCTCAAGATGCTTTTTGCTGAAGAGCGTCCGACCGAAGGTGCCGTCTTTTTCGGCTCTCGGCCTGTTTCCGAGCTCGCACCTAAAGAGCTCTTGGAATTGCGCCGTCATATTGGCACGGTATTCCAGGATTTTCGTCTCCTTCCTACCAAAAATATCTACGAAAATATCGCTTTTGCGCTCGAGGTGGCTGGCAAGGATGACGAGGAGATACGCGCCGACGTGCCGCACGTCTTGGACCTCGTCGGTCTTACCGACAAGATCTGGAATTTCCCCCACGAGCTTTCTGGCGGTGAGCAACAGCGGGTCGCCATTGCCCGTGCCATCGTGAATCAGCCCGAAGTGCTGCTCGCAGACGAACCAACCGGCAACTTGGACCCCATCAACGCGCACGATGTCGTCGAAATATTAAAGAAGATCAACGACCTTGGCACGACCGTGCTCCTCACAACCCACAATAAAACGGTCGTGGATTCTATCGGTCGCCGCGTCGTCACGATGGACCAAGGAAAGATCGTGCGCGACGACAAGCACGGTAAATACGTTCTATAATCTTTGTATGTCTTTCTGGAATACTTCAAAACGAATTGCACGATACGGATTCATTGGATTCTTGCGCAATGGCTTCGTTTCATTCTCCGCCGTTTTGGTCATGACCATAACCCTCTTCGTTTTGGCCGCGCTCTTGATAGGCAACGCTGCGCTCTCGGCAACGCTCGCCGACCTCACTAGTCAAGTTGAAGTAACTGTCTACTTCACTCCGGATGCGACACAAGATCAGATACAAAGCGTGCAAACGAGTGTTGCAGCACTTCCGGAAGTTGCATCGGTCACCTACGTCTCGGCCGATCAGGCACTCGCCGATTTTCAGGCGCGTCACGCCAACGACCAGCTCACACTCCAAGCCTTGAGCGAACTTTCAGGCAATCCTTTGGGTGCATCTCTCGAAGTACGTGCGAAAGAGCCGACACAGTACGCGGTTATCGCGCAGTATCTCCAAACCGAGCAATCGGACGGGGCAGAAGGTTCCGTCATCGACAAAGTCGACTACCAACAAAATCAGACCGCCATTACGCGACTTACCGCCATCATCGGCACTTCTAAGGATATCGGCATCGTCATTGCGATAATCCTCGGGCTCGCCTCGATTTTGATAGCGTTCAATACCATCCGACTTGCCATCTACACCTCGAGGGATGAGATAGCGGTCATGAATTTGGTGGGCGCATCGCACTGGTATGTCCGCGGCCCCTTCATCATCGCGGGAGTACTCTACGGCATCATTAGCGGACTCATCGTGCTCCTTCTTCTGTATCCCATAACCGCCGCACTTGGGCCCGGGAGTCAGGAATTTCTCGGCACCTTCAACGTGTTCACCTATTTCGTACATGCCCTCCCGCTTCTTCTTCTCATCATCATGGGTTCCGGCATCGTTCTTGGAGCACTCTCTAGCTATTTAGCTATCCGCAGGTACCTCCGCGCATGATTCGCAAAACCGGCGCGCTTCATCGTTGTGGAGCCTCTGCGTCGGCCTCATCGTACACTCAGTACGACTCGCCCGCCGCTTTCTCCACGCCTCGAATCGCATCCGGTTTTGCGAATCATATGGTAAAGTAGGGTTCGTATGGCGCGCGCAGCGGGTCACAAATATATTTTCGTAGTGGGTGGTGTTATGTCCGGGGTAGGTAAGGGCATCGCGACCGCTTCAGTAGGGAAAATACTCTCCGCTCGCGGGCTCTCCGTCAATCTCGTCAAAGTAGATCCGTATCTCAACGTCGATGCCGGCACCATGAACCCCACCGAACACGGCGAAGTGTTCGTCCTCAACTCAGGTTTGGAAACGGACCAGGACATGGGCAACTACGAGCGCTTTCTCAATAGGGACCTAGAACCTGAGGACTACATGACTTCGGGCATGGTCTATAAGACCGTTATCGATCGCGAGCGTAATTTAGGATACGGCGGCAAATGCGTTGAAGCCGTGCCGCATGTGCGAGATGCCATCATCGAACGTTTCGAGCGCGCAGCTGCGATTTCGAAATCGGACGTGACCGTCGTCGAGATCGGCGGCACGATTGGCGATTTTTCGAACGCACTCTTCATCGATGCGGCGCGGGTTATGTACATGCGGCACAAGGGTGACGTTGTCTTTGTGATGGTTTCGTATCTCCCCGTGCCTTCGACGCTCGGCGAGATGAAAACACGCCCCACACAGCACGCGGTAACGGCACTCAACTCCTACGGCGTTCAACCTGACATCATCATCGCGCGTTCGACGCATGCGCTCGACAAGAAACGCAAAGAAAAACTTGCGCTCCAGTGCAACGTCGAGGTGGATTGCATTATTTCAGCTCCTGATGTGGATTCCATCTACGACGTGCCGCTCAATTTCGAACGCGACAAGCTCTCCGACGTTCTGCTTGAACGCCTCGGTCTCGAGAACGGACATGGGTCGGACTTCGGCGACTGGAAAGAGTTCGCCGCCAAGGTGCACCAGAGCGGCAAAGAGGTGAAGATTGGCATCGTCGGCAAATATTTTGATACAGGAGATTTCGTACTCTCCGACGCGTATCTCTCCGTCATTGAAGCCATCAAATTTTCTGCGTATACGCAAGGCAAGAAGCCGCACATCGATTGGCTTAATTCCAAGGAGTACGAAGAGCATCCAGAAAAGCTCTCTGAATTGGAAGGCTACGACGGCATCCTGGTGCCTGGAGGATTTGGTGAGACTGGTATCGAGGGCAAGATCTCAGCCATCAAATTCGCTCGCGAGCACAAGATTCCGTACTTTGGCCTGTGCTACGGCATGCAACTTATGACGGTGGAATATGCCCGCAATGTTGCGGGCTTGGAGGGGGCACACACGACCGAGATAGACCCCAAAACGCCGCACCCGGTCATCATGATATTGCCGGAGCAGGTGGAAAAGATGGCGAAGAAAGACTACGGAGGCACGATGCGCCTCGGCGCGTATCCATGCGATCTTGTCTCAGGCACGATCGCCTCAGAAAGTTACGATAAGAAAGAGGTCTCAGAACGCCACCGCCACCGCTTTGAAGTGAACCCCGATTACGTCGAGCGCCTCTCGAAGGCAGGCCTTCGTTTCTCCGGTCGTTCGCCGGGCGGCCGCCTCATGGAGATAGCAGAGCTTCCGAAAGATGTGCACCCTTTCATGCTCGGTACGCAATTCCACCCGGAATTGAAAGCGCGTCCGCTCTCACCACACCCGCTTTTCAATGCGTTCATCAAATCGGCGATAGAGCGCAAACAAAACAGTGCATAACTCATTTGACCGCTTTCAGTACCAGGCGTAGCGTTGTATGAGCGGCCCTGCAAAAGGGTAATGCTAACGGGGAAACGTCATGCAGATCGTGATTAGCGAAAAGTGCAATCCGACTCATATCAGGAGTTGGGTCAGGAAGAAGAAAAATTCGATCCACGAAGTCGTCGTGATGGCCGACAGTGCAAGCGACCTCGTGCGTCAGTGCGTTGTGATCGCGAGTAAACGCTGTTCGCAGGTCACCTACACGAATCCCAGCGTTCAACAGGCATTGGCATAACACGTCGCAGAGCGACGTATTGCCAGGAGGGCGCGTCTCGTACGCGCCTTTCCCTTTTGTTGCAGATTTTATAGCGATGCTATACTGGCGCATGGCAGGTAAAATCGTTTCCGAAAGCTTCACCTTTGACGACGTTCTCATACGTCCGGCGGCAAGCTCCATGGAACCTTCGGAAGCCTCTCTCAAAACAAACATAGCCGGCATCGAGCTCTCGGTGCCCTTTCTTTCCGCCGCGATGGACCGCGTCACCGATGCAAAGATGGCGATAGCGCTCTCGAAGCTAGGGTGCCTCGGCGTGTTGCATCGCAATTGTTCCGTGGAAGAGCAAGTGAAAATGGTCAAAGATGCAAAAAAAGCCGGTGCGACGGTCGCTGCTGCCTGTGGACCCTTTCATGCAGAACGAGCTCGCGCACTCGACGAAGCCGGCTGCGATATCATCGTCATCGATTGCGCGCACGGACACAATCTCAACGTGCTCGCGAGTGCAAAGAAAATAAAGAAAAGTTTGAAGCACGCCAAAATGATATTCGGCAACATTGCGACAGGGGAGGCCGCAAAAGCTGCGTGCGAATTCGCTGATGCGGTGAAGGTCGGGGTCGGCCCCGGCTCCATTTGCACAACGCGTCTCATTTCGGGAGTCGGCGTGCCGCAACTTTCAGCAGTGCTCGAAGTCGCAGCAGTCGCTGCAAAGAAAAAGATTCCGGTGATCGCCGACGGCGGCATTCGCACTTCTGGAGACATCGCCAAAGCGCTTGCCGCGGGTGCTTCTGGCGTCATGCTCGGCAACCTCTTTGCTGGTACCAACGAAGCGCCCGGGAAGATCGTCACCAAAAACGGTTTGAAATTCAAGGAGTATCGTGGCATGGGCTCCAAATCTGTCATCGAGACAGCTTCCGGCAAGGAGCGCTACTTCACCCACGGCCGCAAAGCGGTGCCAGAGGGTGTTGAGGCGCTCGTGCCGTGCAAAGGACCAGTCGAAGACATCGTTGCAACTCTTTCATCGGGTCTCCAGGTCGGGATGGGGTACGTCGGCGCGAAAACCATCCCCGATTTCCAGAAAAAAGCCAAATTCATTCGCATTACGCACGCCTCCATCGCCGAAGGTAAGCCGCACTCGCTGGCGGGAATAACGGGGTAAGCGTGCTAGCATATTTATATGGCATTTGAATGGCATCGAATGGAGAAGACTCCCGAGGGTCGGATGGGGCGTGAGCAGGTCCGCCGTCGCGAGAATGAAAATACGATGGAGGAACTCGCAAAGGGGTATTCTAAACAAGCAGAAGAGATTCTTTCCGGGAAAGACGCCCTCACCGTTCGCGATGAGATAAGCCGATTCGCAAAAAAGATATCGTCTTCTCAGGGCCCAGAGCAATACGAGTATTTGCATACCCTCAATAAGGCACTCTCACTTCGAAGAAGTTCGTTTTTCGACGAGATTCCAGAGGACGAGCATGAACGTGCTGCTTTCGCACTTGCGTTGGTCAAGCAGTACGAGAAGTCACTGCAATAATATGGAGCAACCCAATCGAAGGATTTTTGAGGGGGGCATACAACCTATCGACGAGATCGCGAAGAACGGTCATTTCAAGGAAGGTGACCTTCCCGGTACCGATACCTATGATGATGGTCTGAACGAAAAGGACAAAGTCGTCATGCCGGGCTCAACCTCAACGGGGTCAGGTGGTATTTACATGGAAGACATTGGACCCAACGATCTGCGGCGTGCAAATGAAGATGATGTAGCTCGCATTGAGGCAGCTGGACTCACTGTTGTCGACGTCGCACGACAGCAGACACAAATCGAAGGTGGTCGCAAAGATGAAGAGCCGGAGGATGACATACATGCAGGTGAAGATGAAGCTGCAAAGTGGCTTCGAGAGAATGATCCGGATTGGAAAAAGAAAAGAGGCAAAGCGGCGTAATCCACAGAAGAAAGCTCATCTCTCCTTAACTTTGAGGTTGTATCCTTCCACAATGACGAATAAAAACAGAAACGCCCTCATAATCGTAGTTGTCGTAGTCGTGGTCGTTGCGGGCGCGACACTGCTCGCGGCGCTCTTGGGAGGCAGTGCAGCCGCTCCGCAAACCACCGCTCCCGACGCAACTGCCGCAAGCTCCACGGTCGCCGCATTCGGACAGACGCTGCAGCAGGTCTCGATAATGGCACCGGACGCCTCATCGACCATCGCAAGCGTCTATGCTCCATACGTGGACTCGGCACTTCTTGCTCAATGGGAGGCAGACCCGCAATCAGCGCCGGGTAGAGTGGTATCGAGCCCGTGGCCCGATCATATTCAAATAGATTCCGTCACTGCGCAGGGGACTGGCTTCGTCGTGAATGGGGAATTGATATTTATGAGCAGCAACGAAGTGGAGCATGGCGGCAACGCCGGTACGGCACCCGTCGTCATCCAGTTGGCCAATGAGAATGGACAGCTCATGATAGTGGCGTTCCAAGGAAGCACGCAGTAGAGCGCGTTGTGTGAGCGTTAGTTTTCGGATATTCTGACGCGACTGCGGGCGACTCCCGCATGTTTGCGGGATCGTCTAATGGTAGGACATCTGCCTCTGGAGCAGAGTATCTTGGTTCGAGTCCAAGTCCCGCAGTCAAGTTGAGCGAGGTTATTGCGCTCGAGACGCGTCGAATCGCGCCTAGCGTCTGTATGCGCGCAGGTATAAGATCTAAAATAAATGGACGAAGAAACTGTAAACATATCTGACGTAATGCCTGATCCCCCTTCATTCACCGAAGAGCAAATTAAAAAATGCAAAGAAAGTGGAGATTTCAGACCGATTTTATTTGAATGGTATAAATTCGTCGGACAGCTGGTGGCAGTCGTTGCCGCTATTCAACGAAACTCCGAGGTCTGTAATTCTATTCCTATACGCCATTACCACATTCTGACGGGGCTTCTTAACAGATGTTCTCGACTGATGCTGGCCAACATCGCCCTTTCTCACGAAGGACGTTTTGGGGAGACAACAGCTATAATCGACCGCTGTATATTTGAAAGTGCAATAAAGGTGTCGTGGCTGAGCACAAACCCCAGTCAGGAAAAGTTTGATCAATATCTCGCCGATGGTTTGAAACCCGAACTCGAATTCAAGGGCATTATCCAGAAAAATGTCAGCGAACGTGGCCATACCGTTCGCATCGAACAGAGAATGCTTGATTCTATTGAAAGGTGTATCTCAACCTCTGGGCTGACAGAGCAATCAATAAGGCAGACAAAGAAACTTCCTGATCTCGCTTCCATGCTTCGAGATATCAGTTTCGACCGAACACTGTACGTCGCAGCCCAGCGCATGGGCTCGCACCACGTGCATGGAACCTGGCCGAGCTTACTATTTCATTATCTTGAGGAGGTTAAAAGTGATTCCCAGGATTTTGTTCCGAGCGGGCACGATAGCTCAACGCACATAAACCAATTTATATTCGTCTCCACAATGGTCCTCTTGGCATCGAGGGCGCACGTACAGTACGCGATCAAAGGTCCTGAGGCGGAGCAATTTACAAAGCTGTTCACTTCAACCCTTGAAGAAATTGAGAGTTACTATCCGGAAATCATTGACGATGATTTCACATAAACTTTCTCGCTCGAGACGCGTCGTTTCTTCGAAATCGAAACGGCGATACAATTACAATATGGAAATTAAATCGACGCTTACAAATCGCTTCGGGCAGGTCTTGAATGTGACTTACCGAGATGTTGATAGCGAACTCGATTTCAAGGATAAAAAGATTTCAGGAGTCCATGCGTATTGTTTTTACAAAGACAAGCTCGTTGTCGTATATTCCGACTCAAAAGGATACTGGACTCCGCCTGGTGGGAAGGTAGAGGAAGGTGAAGATGCCAGAGGTGCGGTGCGAAGGGAAGTCCAAGAAGAAACAAATATGAAGGTGCTCAAACAAAGATTTATCGGGTATCAAGATATTTCGGAACCCGAAGGAATTATTTCTCAAACGCGGTCAGTTTGCATTGTTGAACCCTATGGCGATTTCGTGGCAGATCCTGATGGTGGAGAAATAACTAAAATAGAACTCATAGACCCAAAAGACTATAAGAAATATTTTGATTGGGGAGAAATTGGAGATCATATAATGGAAAGAGTTTTACAATTAAAAGTTCAAATGGATTCAGAGATAGGCTACGTAAAATAGCAGCGCTCAAGTCGCGTCGTTTTCAATTTCCGAAACTAGACTAAACGGTCAAGCCCACCTTGGCCCACCACGGTTCCAGCTCGAGTCGGCCAGCCAGTTTGAGCTAGGTTATCCCGCTCCAGACGGTAGCTAGGCCTCCGTTATAAATAAAAAGACGGCCATGAAGAGCATGACCGTCTAGTCCCGTGCAGACATTCATCGTTTCGAGCCCATCTCCTTCGCTTTTTTGTCGCAGATGCGTTGGAGCAGCCTCGAAATATCAACGAGATTTTGTCCCGCTTCGTTGAGTTTCTGACGGAAGCCGTTGACCTCGTCCCATTTAGAATTCTCGAAGATCCTCTCGAACTCATGTGGGGTCCAGTCAACTACAGTGCTTGCCATCACGGAAGCGGCAAGGTTGTCCATGACCTCTTTGCGTTTCGAGGGCTTGAAGCGTTGGGTGTCCTGTGACTTACCTCGTGCCTCGCGTTGCTTGAGCTTGTGCTCCTGGATGAGCTCCGTGGCCCTTGCAGCACTCAAATCGCGGCGAAGGATGACAGAGAGCAGCACCTTTTGCAGTTCAAATCGAAGCTCGTCTGGTTCGAGATCGCTCACGTTGAATGTTGGCAGCGCTTTTCCTTGAAGCGGGGAGGACTGAATATCCGTCTTGTAAACGACAAGCAGCTCTTCGAGTTCCTCCACCGTTGGTCCTTCGATACCGCCAAGATCGCTCGCGTACGTGACGGGCAGACGCTGGGTTTTCGGAAGCGCAGGATCCAGAAGGCGCTGTAGAGCCGGATGAAGCTGCGTTAGTGCGATGCGCCCACGCACGTAGGCGATCGACTTACCGAGCGACTTCCCGATGCGTTCCTGGGTCACGTCGTTGTCCGAAAGGCGTAGCATTTCGCGACCCTCTTCGAGCGGACTCAAGTCTGCGCGATCCTTATTGAGGACGGACGCGTCGAGTAAATAATCCTGCTTAGTCGCGTAGACCACGACACGGATAGGAACTGCGACAACTCCGCTGAGCAGCGCGCTCCGCGTACGGCGGTGGCCGCTCACGATGACAAACGGCAAGTTTTTGTCGCCTTCTGAGACTTCAATCCACGGCGAAAGAGAAAGCGGCGTAACAGTGATTGGGTCGCGCACTCCTCGTTCCCCTACGCTCTGGGCCAATTCCGCGAGCTCCGAATCATTCATATGTTCTCGGGGCTGTTTTGGATCTGGAGCCAGAAGCCGCGGATTTATGTAGCCGCTTGCGCCATCCTCGATCCACCACGTCACCGGGTCATCAGAGACAGTGACAGTCTTGCCATCCGGAAGCTGCACGCGCCGTCCCGTTAAAGCATCCATGGTTTTCTCCCAATGAGCATGTGTCCTGGCTGCAGACTACCCCTCAGAGAAATAGGTGACAAGGACCGCCCAGCATCTTCATTAAAATCACAGGGTTGGGTGTCTTATACTGTTCAGAAGTACTTTACTCAGCTAAGTACGTTACTAAATTATTTTAATCCTCATGAAAACCTCTTCAATTGTTTGGATAGTCGTTATCCTCATTATTATCGTCGGTGGCGTGTGGTGGTACTCGAGCAGCAGCTCTATGACTCCTGCGACGACAACCACTACCACCACCACTACTACAGGCACAACCACCGCCACACCTGTGGTCACGGTTGAAGGTAACGCCACCCTTGGCACGATGCTCGTTGCCGAAAACGGCATGACGCTCTACACCTACAACAAAGACACGTCGGGCGTTTCTAACTGCACTGGCCAGTGTCTCGTCCAATGGCCTGCGTACTCTCCTGATACAGGGGTTGCACTTACCGCAGGAGCGGGCGCGAATGGCACACTCGGAACGATCACACGTACCGACAATGGTCAGACGCAGCTCACATACAACGGCAAGCCGCTCTACTACTTTTCCCAAGACACCACTCCTGGCCAAGCAACCGGTCAGAATCAAGATGGCTTTACAGTAGTGACGCCGTAGACAACGTTTGCGCGCGAAGCAACCCCCTAGTAGATAGGGGGTTTTGCTTAGTAAGCTTTCACTTCGCGCGTGAGTAGGATAGAGTCGTCTCTTATGTCTCGTGATGAAACGATAGTTCGCTTTGAAGATGTGTCGCACGAATTCGGTGCGCAAAAAACCATTCTCGACGAGGTCAATTTTTCCGTACGCCGCGGCATGAAGATAACGCTCATGGGCCAGAACGGCGCAGGCAAGAGCACCATATTCAAACTCATCATCGGTGCGGAGAAGCCAGAATCGGGCACAATTACTATCAATTCCGGCATGAGCATCGCGACCGCGCGGCAAGTGATCCCGCGTGCGGAAATGAAACGTACCATCCGAGAATTCTTTGAGAAAATGTTCGACGAGAAGATCTACGACATCGACCCGCGCATAGACGAGGTTCTCGAGGTAGTAAATCTCCACGCGCCGCATGATAGGGTCGTAGGCAGCTTCTCCGGCGGCCAACAAGCACGGCTTTTGCTTGCCTCGGCTCTCATCCAGGACCCCGATCTTTTACTTTTGGACGAGCCGACCAACAATCTCGACAAAGCGGGAATAGAGCACCTAACGAAATTCCTCGTCGAATACGAAAAAACCTGTATCGTTATTTCGCACGATGCGGCCTTCCTAAATTCATTCACGCAGGGCGTTTTGTATCTCGATGTGCATACGCACAAGGTGGAGCAGTACGTGGGCAATTACTCCAATGTCTTGCGCGATATCACGGCCCGCGTCGAAAAAGAAAATATGAAAAACGCGCAGCTCGAGAAAAATATCATCGCAAACAAAGAGAAGATGAACTTTTTCGCCCAGAAGGGTGGAAAGATGCGTCTCGTCGCCAAGAGAATGCGCCTCAAGGCGGAAGAGATGGAGGAGTCGCTCGTCGACGTGCGGCGCGAAGACAAAACCATTCGTCCGTTCACCATTCCCGCGCAGAAAGAACTTTCCGGCGAGATATTAAAGATAACTTCGTACACGACACTGAAAGACCACAAGCCAAAAGTTCACAAAAAGAATATCGTCCTCAAGAAAAACCAGCACCTCCTGCTTGTCGGTCCCAACGGCATCGGAAAATCCACGCTCCTCGAATCCATCGCACAAAAAGCTTCTGCGGGAGCGGAGATCGGGAAAGATGTTGTCGTCGGCTACTATCGCCAGGATTTTTCTAACATGAATTTTGATGCGACGGTGTATCAAGAATTAGCATCGGTCATGAAGAACGCTCTAGAAGCAGAGTTGCGCTCGACCGCGGCTGGATTTCTTATCAATGCGGATCTGATACACACGAAGATTGGACATCTTTCGGAGGGACAAAAGGGATTGGTAGCTTTTGCGCGATTGGTACTCTTGCGTCCCGGACTTCTCATTTTGGACGAACCCACCAACCATATGAATTTTCGTCACCTGCCGGTCATTGCCGAAGCACTCGATGCGTACGAAGGGGCGATGGTGCTCGTGAGCCACGTGCCGGAGTTCGTTTCGAAGATCCGCATTGACGAGAAGCTCGACCTGACAAAGTAAGAACTGATACAATCGTTGATGTTTATATGGAAACACATTCCGGCATACATCACATCACAGCGATTACAGGCGATCCACAGAAAAATATCGATTTTTACGAAGGATTCTTGGGGCAGAAGCTCATCAAACGAACGGTGAATTTTGACGACCCTTCCTCGTATCACTTTTATTTTGGTGACGCTTTCGGCAAACCAGGCACGCTTCTCACGTTTTTCTACTGGCCGGGCATTCCAAAGGGCACGCATGGCACCGGTGAGGTGAGCCGTATCGCGTATGGGATCAAAGCCGAAGCAAAAGATTTTTGGATACAGCGGGCCCAAGTGTTCAATATTTCCTGTGAGACCGTTACGAATGCATTTGGCGAAGACGTGCTAAGTCTTCGTGATCCAGATGGCATGAGTATCGAACTCATTGTGACTAACGAACACACAACGGTAGATTGGTGGAAAGAAGGAAAAATACCCCAGAACTCATCACTTTTAGGATTTTATGGAGCGACACTTTCGGTTGTGAACACGGAGACAATGGAGCCGGTCTTGGGCGTACTTGGCTACACTCGTGCGAAAGAAAACGGCGAACATGCGAGATTTATCACGAGTGCCGAACGTGCAGCAATCCTCGATGTATTCGAGGCACCCGATCTGCCCATATCACGGCAGGGAAGCGACTCGGTGCACCATATTGCGTTCCGTGCGGCGACCGATGCCGCAGAACTCGAATTACAGGCTGGAGTGGCTTCGGTCGGGATGAATCCAACACACGTAATAGACAGAAATTATTTTCATTCGGTCTACTTCATGACTCCCGGACGAATACTGTTTGAGATAGCGACCGACGGCCCGGGCTTTGCGATCGACGAAGAGCGCGACCTGTTGGGAGAAAAACTCGTTCTTCCTGCGCAGTATGAGCCACAGAGAGCCGCCATAGAAAAGATGCTCGTCCCCGTCACGCTTCCGCGCAATCGCAATGACTGAGAAAATCAACCTAACGAATACCGGGCCACACGCCAATACCGAAGTACTTCTGCGTGGCAATACGAACGATCCCAAACGAGCGCTTCTCCTTTTCCACGGACGAGGAAGCAATGCGGGAAATATGCTGAAGCTGTCCGACAACGTTTCAATCGGCGAGGATATGCTCATCTGTGCACCCGAAGCGAGTGGCCATGAGTGGTATCCGCACCGATTCATTGTTCCCCGAGAAGAGAATGAACCGCACCTGAGCTCGGCGCTTGGTGTTGTTGCTGCACTTATTGCCCTCTGCGATGAAACGTACAACATCAAACAGAGTAATCTCATCCTCGCAGGATTTTCTCAAGGCGCGTGCGTGGTTGCGGACTATATCGCGCGTAATCCTCAAACATATGCTGGGACTTGTATTTTTTCTGGTGGACTCATCGGGAGTGACGAGGAGATACAAGGATATGAGTGGAAGGGAAACCTCGAAGAGACACCGCTATACATTGGCTGTGACGAGAGTGACCCTCACATTCCTCGAAAGCGCGTCGAAGCTACGGCAGATGTTTTGCAGAAATTGAACGCGAACGTTACCTCACGGCTTTACAGTGGTCTTGGGCATGCAATTCACTCGGACGGGATCGGATTTTTACAACAACTCGTTTCTTAACGCTTGTCCGCGAGGCTTGCAGCGGCGGCGCTTCCAGCAACAAAGCCCGTGGTCCAACAAAGCTGCAGACTGTATCCACCCGAAGGTCGATCAATGTTAAGAATGTCGCCGACAACATAGAGATTGGAATACTTGAGTGAGCGCATTGTTTTGAAATCAACCTCCGTGAGCGCGAGACCGCCTGCGGTGATGATGGCCTTTTCCATGCCGAGCAATCCCTTCACTTCGAAACGCAGGTGCTTGAGCGTACGCATCAGTCGCACGCGCGCATCTCGCGTCACGCTGTTGCAAGCAGTCTCGGCGTCTATTGCGGCGATTTTGAGTACAAAGGGAACGAGTGCTGGCGCAAGCAGACCTTTGAGAGCGTTCCTGATCTTTTTGTTGCTGTTTTCTTTGAACGCATCCTGCAGCGCAGTATTCACTTTTTCATAGCCCATCTCCGGCAACAGGTCTATCTCGATCACGACAATTCCGTATTTCAATAGCTCGCTGATGTCGCGGCTCATGTTGAGAATGCAGGGGCCGCTCAAGCCCACGTGCGTAAAGAGAATCTTTCCCTTTTGTTGCGCCTGTTTCGCTTCGTTTTGATACAGAGTGACTTTGGCATTCCGTACACTAACGCCCGCAGCACCGGGAGCAGGTTCCTTGAGGGCGATCGGAACGAGCGCGGCGCTCGCTTCGCTCACTGAATGTCCGAGTTCGCGCAGCCATGAATATCCGTCGCCGGTTGAGCCGGTTTCCGGATGCGAGGTGCCGCCGGTCGCCAGAATAAAAGATCTCGCACGAATCATTCGTCCGCCTCGCAGTTCGAGGGATGCGATGTTCGTTCCGTCCGCATTAAGTTTCAAAACCGAAGCGCCAGAGAGTACCTCGACACCTCCTTCTTTTACATAGCCTACGAGGGTATCCCACACAGACTGCGCTTTGTTCGAAAGAGGGAATACGCGTTGCTCAGCTTCTTCCTTCGTCGCCATGTTGCGTGTATGGAAAAAATCGAGGGATTCGCGTACGCTCCACTGCGAGAACGGAGAGAAAAGAAATTTCCCACTCTCCTTGAATTTCGCAAGGAATTTCTTGTTATTCAATTCAGCGTTCGTTACGTTGCATCTACCACCACCGGTCGTGAGAAGTTTTTTGCCAAGCCCTTTGTTTTTCTCGAGCAGAATGACCGAGGCGCCCATCTCAGCGGCTCGCCCGGCCGCCATCATTCCAGCGGGGCCGCCGCCGATAACGGCCACGTCCCACAAACGATCCGGCGTGTTCTCGGGCGGTATTTTTGGTCGCATCGAGCCATACTACTCTCATTTGCCTGGATTTGGTAAAATAGTCTCATGACCAAAAGAGGTGTAGCTGGTGGCACGGTACATACGATGCCTGCGGATTGGCGGAAGGCTCTTATTGCAACACCTGCGGCGAAAGTTGTGTGGGACGATATTACGCCGTTCGCACGCAATGAGTGGATCTGCTGGGTTATCTCCGGCAAAAAAACGGAGACGAGGAATATCCGTATCAAGAAGGGACTCTCAAAACTTAAAGGTGGAATGCGCAGGCCTTGTTGTTGGGCGGGTTGTCCTCATCGTTAATTGCACTCATGTATTTTGTGTACATACTGAAGTGCGATGACAAATCCTTGTACACGGGCATTACGACCGACATCAAACGACGTTTCCTTGAACACAAGGAGGGGAAGGGTGGTCACTACACTCGCGCTCGGGGCGTGAAGAAGATGATTTACAGCGAAAAGCATTTGAACCGCTCTTCGGCACTTAAGCGCGAGGCTGAAATAAAAAGCTGGCCGCGAGCGAAGAAGCTTGATTTAATACGCGGATGAACTACTGGCTTTTCAAAAGCGAACCAAGTGCGTATTCCATCGACGACCTCAAGCGCGACAAGAAAATTGCCTGGGAAGGCGTGCGCAATTATCAGGCACGCAATTTTATGAAAGAAATGCGCGTGGGCGACCTCGCGCTGTTTTACCACTCAAGCGCTGACCCAATGGGAGTATTCGGAGTTGCCAAAATTGTTGCCGCCCCGCACCCGGACGAGTCGCAATTCAATAAAAAAGATTCGCACTACGACCCTAAGGCAACGCGCGAAAAACCCATTTGGTATTGTGTGGACGTAGCGTTCGTGGAGAAGTTCAAGGAACCGATATTGCTTGGCGCTATAAAAAACGACCCAGCCTTGCGCGGCATTATGCTTGCGGCACCAGGCTCGCGCCTTTCAGTGCAGCCAGTCAGTGAAAAACACTTTGAAGTGATCCGCACCGCTGGCCGCTCGTAACGCACTATTACGCAGATAGGAATTTGTTCAACTTTTCGAGCTGCTGAGTAAAGCCGCCCTCCATGCCTTGGGCAGCCATTCCTGCCTTGGGACCTGTTTTGTGAATCGTGGCTATCACCTCCACTTTTGTTTTGCCGCCTTCGGCAGTCAGTGTGATCTCGGTGGTCTGGTCGATGAGCCAGTCTTCTTTGTTTGTACCTTCAGTCCACGCCTGCGCGGTATACGCCAGTTTTTTGTTTGGCTCCACGACGGTAAATTTTGCATCCATCGGCCATTTCGTACCCTTGTACGGGCCCATCGCTTCTCCTGCTTCCATAACAATGTGAAATTTACCGCCTACGCGTAGATCAACCTCACATTCAGGGATAGTGACATTGTCTGGCCCCCACCACTGTTTTAATTCTTTCGGATCGGTCCACGCTTTCCACACACGATCGAGCCCAGCATCATACACACGCACGAGAGTAACTTGTTTTTCCATACGATTATTTTATTTAGTATTTTTTAAGAACGTTCCTAGCCTATCTAATCTTCCTTCCCACAATTTCCGATACGACTCCAAGTATTTGTCCGCTTTACGCAGCCCCTGTGGCGAGAGCTCGACCAGCTGCTCTCGACCAAGCCTTCGCTTGCGCACCAACTTGGCTCGCTCAAGCACTTGGAGGTGTTTTGAAACCGCCGCGAACGTTAGATCGTACTGCGCGGCTAACTCACCGACGGATTGCTCCCGCGGACGCAAGCGGCGCAATATGTCCCGCCGAGTAGGGTCGGCCAACGATTGGAATACCGCGTCTAGATCTTTCGTATGCTCAACCATATGGTTGAATAATACAAAACTATGATGGAGTGTCAATGAAGACTGAGATACCTCTCTGGGTATGGTCGATGTATACTATGGGCATATGAACAAACCTCCACTGTACATATATGTCATCGCGCTTGCCGTCGTCTGGACGATCATTCTCGGCACCACGTGGTTTTTGGGCAACGTCGCGGTTTTTCACACGTTCTCAGTATTCTTTGGTGGCTTCGCGCTCGGCATGCTCGCTATGTATATAGCCGTACATATTTACCGCTGGAAATGAAGGGAAGGTGAGACCTCGTCAACGAGAATAAGCGCACATGCAAAACCTTTTGCGTACAGGCATGAGAAAGGTCCCGGAGATAACGATCTACTTTTGGATCGTAAAGATCCTCACGACGGCTCTCGGAGAGAGCACCTCCGATTATTTGGTTCGGACAATAAATCCGGAGCTTGCGGTCGCGCTCGGAGCAGTTGCTTTTGCGCTTGCCTTCGCGCTCCAGTTCTGGGCGCGCCGTTACAACGCATGGATCTATTGGCTCACGGTCACGATGGTCGCCGTGTTCGGAACGATGGCGGCCGACGTGCTGCACATCGGCCTTGGCATTCCATATCTGGACTCGACAATATTCTTTGCCGTCGCACTCGCGATAGTATTCACACTCTGGTACGCAGTTGAGAAAACACTTTCGATACATAGCATCTCCACGGTGCGGCGCGAACTCTTTTACTGGACGACTGTCGTAGTCACCTTCGCGCTCGGTACCGCCGCAGGCGACATGACCGCTTCGACGCTTGGGTTCGGATATCTCACTTCGGGAATTCTTTTTGCCGCTCTCATCGTGTTGGTGGCAATCGCTCACTACATCGCAAAAGGTTTCCTCACTGCCGAACACAAGCACCAATCAAGGAATGCCGTCTTGGCTTTCTGGCTCGCATATATTCTTACTCGGCCACTTGGTGCATCATTCGCGGATTGGACGGGGAAGTCGGGCAGCCTCGGCGGATTGGGATGGGGTGACGGAGTAGTGAGCCTGGGCCTCGCAATAGTGATAATCGTTTTTGTTGCCTACCTCGCAATCACGCGCATCGATACTGAACAGAGAGTTTAAAACGAACGATACTTATGTACTTCACACATTCTTCCCAATCGCCGACTAGGCTTCACCTATGACGAACTCCCGGCGTGCGGCAGGCGCACAGGTACTTGAAGTGCGCGATCTGGCAATAGTCTATGGTGACCAAACCGCCGTCGATGGTATTGATCTGAATGTTGAGCCGGCCGAAATATTCGGCCTCTTGGGCCCCAATGGAGCTGGTAAGACATCAACACTTTCGGCGATCGAAGGCCTTTTGAAACCGCAAAAGGGGAGCATTTCCGTCGTCGGATACGACATCTATAAAGACCCGCTCGAAGCGCGAGCGAACCTCGGCGTGCAATTGCAGTCCACCAGCTTCCAGCAAAACCTCACTGTTGCCGAGATCGTGAAGCTCTATGCCGCGCTGTATGGCGTCACCTTATCGGATGCTGATATCGAGAAAATTCTCACCGAGATTCAATTGCAGGCAGATGCAGGCAAACAAGCGTTGCAATTGAGTGGCGGTCAGCAGCAACGCCTCGCGCTTTCGGTCGCAACGCTCCATGATCCACCGCTCGTGCTTCTCGATGAGCCGACGACGGGGCTTGATCCTCAGTCGCGTCGCCAGCTTTGGGATCGTATCGAAGCGATGAAAAAAGCGGGACGCAGCGTTCTCCTTACCACACACTCGATGGAAGAAGCGCAGGCGATTTGCGATCGTGTCGCTATCATGGACCATGGGCGCATTATCGCAGTCGATGAGCCGCATGCGCTCATAGAAAAGCATAAGGATGATGCGGACGTGCGGGCGGTCATGCGCTTGCCGTACGTCACACTTGAGGACGTGTTTATTGGCCTTACAGGACGCGCGGTGCGCCGTTAATATATGCAAAACGAATCTATCAGAAAGATACCGCCCCCGGTGAGCGCATTGCGCGTCTTGATGGGTGCCGATCTCAAAGTGCAGTGGCGTCAACGCCGTGCGCTTATCATGAGCATCGCGGCACCGATTATTTTCATCATCGCGTGGAAAGGTCTCATTCCAGTCATCGGTGCTGATGCAGTTCTCGCCATATGTGTTGCGATCGGTATTCCAGGCACCGGACTCATGGGATACTCGCTTTCGGTCGCACGTGACCGCGAGCGCGGTGTCTTCCAGCGCCTGCGCGCGACACCAGTCCCTACGTGGGCCATCATGACGAGTCGCATTTTGGTCCAGGTCGCCATTATCGTATTGATGTCGCTCGTGACCTGCGTCGTCGCATACTTTTATGACAAGATAACCTTCAGTGTCGGCAACCTTCTTCTCATCTTGGTTGCATCTGCGATCGGCGGTCTCGCATTCATCGCCATAGGTCAAGCGCTTGTCGCGTACGTTATTTCGAGCGACGCCGTTTCCGCGGCTGCGCGCCTCCTCTATATGCTGATAGCGGTTCTCGGCGCGATCGGACAGATAGGACTCTTCGGCAAGACAGTGGCTACTATTGTTACGTATTCGCCACTCGGCACCACTAAGACCATGCTCGCCGCGGCGCTCGCGCCCTCGACCATATTCACGACACCCGTGCTTGAAGCCTTTGTCATCACGGTCGCGTACGGCGTTTTCTTCGCGTTCATCGGCATTTCCGGATTCCGGTGGACCGCGCAGTAATTGATTTTCCAGGTGCAACGTACGATACTGACCCCTATGCTTGAACACATCTCCGTTCCTGTTACTAACTTCGCCAAGGCGAAGAAATTTTATGTCGCAGCGCTGAAGACGCTCGGATACAAACTCACGATGGATTTTTCTCCGGAAGCAGCAGGATTCAAAGAGGGAGGACACACGAGCCTGTGGATCGTGGCGAAAAAAGGAAAGATAACGAAAACACACGTCGCGTTCCGCGCCAAAAGCAAAAAAGCCGTGCAGAATTTTCACAAGGCCGCGCTGAAGGCGGGCGGCAAAGACAACGGCAAACCGGGGCTCCGAAAGGAGTACAGCCCCACATACTACGCCGCGTTCGTGCTTGATCCGGACGGTAACAATATCGAAGCGGTCGTGTTCAAGAAATAATCATCAGCTGACGGGATATACTGCCTACATGTCATCGTCCTCGCAGATACCAGCGCACGTACCGGCGATATTCACCGTATTCGGGGTAACCGGCGATCTCGCTACGAAAAAGATAATTCCGTCGCTTTGGTACCTGCACGAAGAAAAACGATTACCCGCGCGTATCGAGGTCATAGGATTTGCGCGCCGCGAACTTTCCGACGCTGATTTCAAGACGCACGTGAGAAACGCCGTTGAAAAGACTTCTGGGAACGAAATTGCCGAAAAGGATTTTGAGAGTTTCTTCGAAATGTTCTCATACCATCGCGGGGATTTCTCGCAGGCTGAATCATTCGTCTTCCTCAATGAACGCATCGCAAAGCTGGAAAAAACGTGGGGACAGTGTGCAAGCAAACTTTTTTATCTTGCGGTGCCCCCATCCTCGTATGAAGCGATATTTTCACACCTTGCGAGCGTGAAGCTCAATTTGCCCTGCGACGACACATTGGGTTGGACCAGGATACTTATTGAAAAGCCTTTCGGAGATGATCTCCCGAGTGCGCGTGCGCTCGACCACATGCTCGCCAAGTATTTCAAGGAAGAGCAGATCTATCGCATCGATCATTATCTCTTTAAGGAAATAGTACAGGGCATTCAGAATTTCCGTTTTTCCAACAATTTGTTCGAGACGAAATGGAGTAAGGACAACATCGAGCGCATCGACGTGCGTCTCCACGAATCGATCGGGGTGGAATCGCGCGGGAATTTCTACGATGGCGTGGGTGCCTTGAAGGACGTTGGTCAAAATCATCTTCTCGAAATGCTCGCTGCGATCACTATGGAATATCCGGAGGGGATGGACGCGGTCTCTGCCAGGAAGAATCGCGAAGCAATTCTCGAAACACTCGAGTCCTGGAATGAAAAAAGCATACGTACCAACACCTTCCGTGCGCAGTACGAAGGGTACAAGGAGATCAAGGGCGTGCAGCCTGGATCGCAAACGGAAACCTACTATGGACTGAGGACAAGCCTCAAGAATCCGCGTTGGGCAGGCGTCCCCATTTATATGGATTCCGGAAAACGGATGGGACAGGCACGCAAAGAGATAGTGCTCACGTTTCGGCACCCCAAAAAGTGTCTGCTCTGCGAAACCGGTCCTCATGGCCCGAACACCATCACCTTTAGACTCGAACCTACCGACGAGATAGTCGTAGGGTTTTGGGCGAAGAAGCCGGGTTTTGAGCACGTGCTTGAAGAACGCGACCTCTCTTTCTTCTTGTATGAGAAGAAAAACAAAGTGCAATACGTGGAAGAGTACGCCAAGGTGATACACGCAGCGATAGAAGGAGAGCAATCGTTTTTTGCTTCGGCAAAAGAGGTTGAGGCGCTTTGGAAATTCATCGATCCTGTCATCGATGGTTGGGAAAAAGATCTTGTCCCACTCGCTTCGTACGTGCCCGACACCGTTCCACATCCCGCGCTCCTCTCATCGATCGAGGCCGCGCAAGAAGAGAAAGGGACGATCGGATTCATCGGATTGGGCAAAATGGGTGCCAACCTCGTCCGCCAGATCCAAGGCAAAAGGTGGCGCGTTCACGGTTACAACAGAACGGGAGCGCTCACGAAAGAACTTGAGAGCGAAGGGATGCAAGGTTTTTATTCGCTCGAGGAGCTTGTGAAAAGCCTCGCGCCGAAACGCACCGTGTGGCTTATGGTCACTCACAGCGCCGTTGATGAAATGATCCAGCAATTGCTCCCGCTCCTTTCAAAAGGTGACACCATCATCGACGGTGGAAATTCTCCGTACAAAGAATCGATTCGCAGACACAAGGAACTTGCCACGCTCGGTATCAACTTTCTCGATGCGGGCGTCTCCGGCGGACCTGCTGGCGCGCTCCTGGGCGCGTGCGTCATGGTCGGCGGAGAAAAAACACTTTTCGATACGTACGAGCAGCTTTTCAAAGATATGTCCGTTCCCGATGGCTATCTGTATGCAGGGAAAGGTGGCGCCGGACACTTCGTCAAAATGGTGCACAACGGTATCGAGTACGGCATGATGCAGGCTATCGCCGAAGGATTTACCATTCTCAAACAGTCGCAATTCGCGCTCGATTTGTCAGCCGTTGCCAAACTCTACCAACATCGCTCGGTCGTAGAATCCCGCCTTGTCGGCTGGCTCGAGGCGGCGTATCGCTCCATGGGTTCGGAACTCAATGATGATATCCGCGCATCCGCGGTCGTTGGCGCAAGCGGTGAGGGGCAGTGGACTGTGGACGAGGCCAAAGAACTTGGTATACCGGCGCCCATCATTGAAGGCGCGCTCGAATTCCGAAAGCGCTCGAAAGAAAATCCTTCGTACACTGGCCGTGTCCTTTCTGCGATGCGGAATCAATTCGGCGGACACACGGCTAAATAGAAATTAGCTCCGCGGTACACAATATTACATACATGGCACAATCCGATTCATACAAATGGACAGCGCTCTCGAACACGACGCTCGGCATCTTCATGGCCGCGCTCGACGCTTCTATCGTCATCATTTCGCTTCCTGCGATATTTCGCGGCATTGATCTCAATCCGCTCCTACCCTCCAACATAAGCTTCCTTTTGTGGACGCTGATGGGCTACATGGTGTGCACCGCGGTTTTGGTCGTCACCTTTGGTCGGCTCGGTGACATATACGGCCGTGTACGTATGTACAACGCGGGATTTGCAGTTTTTACCATTGCCTCCGTCGCGCTTGCGCTCACTCCAGGGATTGGCGCGAGCGCTGCCATCTATCTCATCAGCATGCGTATTGTTCAGGGAGTCGGCGGCGCTCTTCTCATGGCCAATTCCGGCGCGATCCTCACAGATGCTTTTCCAGCAAATCAGCGCGGGCTTGCGCTCGGTATCAACCAAGTCGCTGCGATCGCAGGTTCGTTCATCGGACTTATCGCTGGCGGAGTCCTTGCGGCAATCAACTGGCGCCTCATATTTTGGATAAACGTTCCAGTCGGCACGTTCGGCACACTCTGGGCGTATTGGAAATTGCGTGACACTGGCACTCGTAAAAAGGAAAGCATCGACTGGTGGGGCAACGCGACCTTCGCGGTCGGACTTGTCTTGGTTTTGGTCGGCATCACGTATGGCATTCAACCCTATGGCGGCCACACGATGGGCTGGACCTCGCCGATGGTGCTCGGCGCACTCATCGGCGGCATGGTGCTCCTCGGAGCATTCGCGCTGATCGAACTCAACGTGAAAGAGCCAATGTTCAATCTGCGACTTTTTAAGATACGCGCGTTCACGGCAGGAAACCTCGCATCACTCCTGGCTTCTATTGGACGAGGTGGCATGCAATTCATGCTCATCATTTGGTTGCAGGGGATATGGCTGCCGCTCCACGGCTACTCTTTTGAATCGACACCTTTGTGGGCGGGAATCTACATGTTGCCGCTCACGTTCGGCTTTTTATGCGCGGGTCCGATATCCGGATGGCTCTCGGATAAATTCGGCGCGAAATATTTTGCGACCGGCGGGATGCTTTTGGGTGCTGCAGCATTCGGGCTTCTCATCGTCTTACCCGTCAACTTCTCTTACTGGGCGTTCGCGGCCGCGCTTCTCATGAGCGGCATTGGCTCAGGATTATTTTCTGCGCCGAACTCGACCGCGATAATGAACTCAGTGCCCGCTCACGACCGCGGCCAGGCTTCCGGTATGCGCGCGACGTTCCAAAATTCCGGGCAAGTACTCTCTATCGGAATATTTTTTAGCTTGATGATCATCGGACTTTCCGCTTCGCTTCCCACCGCGATCTTTTCCGGATTGACCGCAGAGGGGATTCCTACGGCTGTTGCGCACACGGTAGCCTCAGCGCCGCCGGTCTCGAGTCTCTTCGCTGCCTTCCTCGGCTACAACCCGATGCAGCAACTCATTCCTGCGGGAGTATTGAGCGCGCTTCCTGCCGGGCACGCAGCAATCCTCACTGGCACAACCTTTTTCCCGAATTTGATATCAGCTCCATTCAAACAAGGTCTCGCCATCACATTCATGCTCTCCATCATCGCGTATATCATTGCGGCGATAGCGTCGTGGCTCCGCGGAGAACGGTATGTGCACGGCGAAACTCCCGAAGACAAAGCACTTTCAATCGAAGGCATATTCGAGTAATTAATAAGTTCTTAATTAATGGGTGGTACTATCTTCATATGAAAAAACAGATCATCAATATCTCAGAGCTCGAATACAAACCGTTCCCCGCACCAATGCCAGATAACGTGAAAGCAAAATTCGAAGGCGCAACATTAGCGCGCGTCGGTCCTTTGGTTGGAGCCCAAAAATTGGGCTACGGTGTGACCGTGGTGCCGCCAGGGAAACGCGCGGTTCCATTCCATAATCACCGCGTCAACGAGGAACTGTTTTTCGTCCTCGAGGGCGAAGGCGAAGTGCGCATTGGAAGTGAAACGTTCAAGATCAAGAAAGGAGATTTCATCGCGCATCCGCCTGGGGGCGCGGAAACAGCACATCAGATCGTCAATACATCCGATAAGGAATTGAAATATCTTGGTGTTTCGACACAACTCTCCCCGGAAATCGCCGATTATCCAGACTCAAAGAAGTTCGGCGTGATGCATGTAGACGGAGTAGATGAAAAGGGAGTGCCAAAGATGTTCCGCTTCGTCGGTCAAGAAGACAAGTCGCTCGGATATTGGGATGGAGAGTAGAAAACCCCTGACTTGACACATCGCACTAGTCCACTGTATGGTGCGTCCATACAAATCACCTCCACAGGCCGTAGGGGTATATTTTTAGCCATTATTTAACTGTTATCACATGAAAAAGCTCATCGTTTCAAGTGTCGTAGCGCTCTCGCTCGTCGCGGGTGTCGCCTCTGCGCAGTCCTATTATCCGACGACCTATACGTCGACCCCGACGTACACTTCGGCCCCAACCTATTCTTCGGGCGGTTGTCTTTCTATATCGAGCAATCTCTCTGTCGGCTCGCGTGGCTCGCAGGTCTTGGCGCTCCAGCAATTCCTCGTTTCCCAAAGCTACCCCGGCAGCGGAACGTGGATGGAGACAAGCTACTTCGGTGCAGCTACGCGCGCAGCGCTCGTTGATTTCCAGCAATCGCACGGATTGCCGCAAACAGGCTTCGTAGACTCAACAACTCTCTCCGCATTGAATACCTGCGGTGGCTCGAGCTACACCTATCCAGGTTACCCAGCTTCCGTGTATCCGACGACGTACACGAATCCCGTCACGTATCCCTACACGAACTACACGAATCCGACCACGTACCCGTACATCTACGGCAGCGGAGTACCGACCATCACGTCGCTTTCGCAGAACACGGGCACTTCCGGCAACACGATCACCATCTTCGGCCAAGGATTTGATCCCTCTAACAACACTGTCTACTTCGGCGGCCAGTCGATTCCTGGTGTCCCGTCGATCAACGGCACGTCACTCTCGTTCACCATCCCGTACCTCTACTCGTACTCGAACAATCAAACGGTACAGCTCTATGTGACCGACTCACGTGGCACGAGCAACTCGATCTCATTCACCCTCAACCCGACAGCCCCGATCGTCTGTGGCGGTTCCTATTCCTACGGCAACTGCGGCTGCTCGAATAGCTTCGCCTACACGACAAGTTGCAGCGCATGCGGTTACAACTACTCAACGTATCCGTACAACACAGGCTGCCCGACGAACACTGGCACGCCTGTCATCACGTACCTCAACCCGCAATCAGGCGGGGTAGGCACGAGCGTCACCGTCTACGGTTCCGGCTTCACCACATCCAACAACACCGTGCACTTCGGCAACGGCATCGTCACGGGATTGGGTTCTTCGGACGGACAATCACTTTCGTTCGTTGTTCCCGCACAGATCACGGGCTTTGGTTCGCAGCCGATTGTTTTGGGCACATACCAGATCTCGGTGACCAACGGTAATGGCATTGCGAGCAACTCGATGCCCTTCACCATCACCTCGACGGTGAACGGTAACGGTTCGCCGACGATCTCAAACGTCTCTGGACCGACGAGCCTCTCGACCAACACGACCGGCACCTGGCAGGTCACTATAAACAACCCAAACTCGAACTACGCAACGGTCTCCGTATCTTGGGGCGACACTGGGAATGGTTACGTGAACCAAGCCGCGCCGCAACAGATATCCGGCGGCATCCAAACGGTTCCGTTCTCGCACGCCTACATCTCTTCGGGCACCTACACCCTCACCTTTACGGTCGGGAACCCGAACGGTCAATCCAACACCTACACATCCAGCGTGATCGTCTCTGGTTCCTCGAACAATGGCGGTACGCCTTCCATCAATTACCTCTCGCCGAGCTCTGGATACGTCGGCACGCAGGTAACCGTCTCCGGGTCCAACCTCTCAACGAATGGTAGTAACACTATCAACTTCGGCAGCGGTGCGATCCAGAACGTCTTCTCGAACGGCTCCTCGGTCACCTTCACGGTACCGTCGTCTGTCGGCCCGTACTGCCAGCCGGGATACGCCTGCCCGCAATACTTGCAGCAAGTAACGCCGGGCACGTACAATGTTTCGGTCATGAATTCCTACGGCACGAGCAATACCATTCCATTCACGGTGCTCTAAGATTTCTTAGCGAGTGAAAAAGAAGCGGCGGCCAAAGGCCGCCGCTTCTGTATTTACACATTCGCTCGCAAAACTTGTAGCATCGTTCGGGCCATACCGAGACCTCGTCCTAAGACGGCGCCCGCCGCGAGTGCCAAAATAAGAGTGAGCGCAGACGGACCGGAGAAATATTGTTCGAAGAAAAAGTGTCCGCCCAACTCGAATGCGATGTAGCAGGCGAGTACGACCCCTCCAATGGAGTCGAGTCTGCTCATGACCTTCTTACCCTCCACGTCCCAATGAATATTGAACATGCGGGAGAAAAGAAATCCTGCGAAGACGCCGACTACGACCGCAGCGAGTGTGTACCAAAAATCCTGGCCCTCTTCAAACATTCGATACAAGACGACCAAAAAGAGAACGACTGCGATGCCGACATAAATACGGATGCGTCTGCGGAGCGCTGGATCGACATGCTTGTCGAGGTGTCCGCGATTGAGCGCCTCTGCCATACAGCCATTGTATGCTTTGTTTTGATGAAGTTGTGATGACGCGTATAGTACTGTTATGAACCGATACGTGCGCATCGGAGCTATTGTCGTCTTGGTCGGCGCTCTTCTTACACTTGCGATCCCAATAGGGATGCGCATCGACATCAGCCGCTTCCTCTATACCTCGGATACGAATTTGCCGAATACAGAAGTCGCCATCGTCTTAGGTGCTAGCGTCGAAGGGGATGAGCCGTCGCCCATTCTTGCCGAACGTGCGAACGCCGCAATAAAACTTTTCGAAGACGGCAAGGTTTCCAAGATCCTGGTGACCGGAGACAACGCGACGACCAACTACAACGAGGTGAATCCGGTGCAGCGCTATCTTTTGGCGGCTGGTATTCCGCCGCAAGATATTTTTCTCGATCATGCAGGCTTCGACACCTATTCGAGCATGTACCGCGCGAAAGTTGTTTTTGATGCAACCTCAGCGACCATCGTGACCCAAGATTTTCATCTCCCGCGCGCTGTGTTCCTCGCACGAACGTTAGGCCTCAATGCATACGGATACGACGCGGGAACGGGGAGCGCATGGGATTACCTGCGTGAAATTCCTGCCTCGGCGAAAGCACTCTTGGATCTTGTCGTTCGTCGTATGCCGGAATATCTCGGTATGCCGTATCCGCTGACAGGCGACGGACAGGCGACGTGGTACTAGGAGAGCGCGTCAAGTGTCGCCATATCTTCGGGAGAGATAACGAAGTCGAACACCTCCATATTCTCTTTCAATCGTTCTTCGTGCGTGGATTTTGGTATCGTGATGGCACCGTGTTCAATGCCCCAGCGGATGAATATCTGCGCGGAAGTCTTCTCGTATTTCTTCGCGAGCGTTGCGACCGAACTGTCATCAAGCGCCGCACCGCGAGTGAGCGGCCTGTATGCCTCGATCAGGATATTCTTCGAGTGCAGGTACTCAACCAGCGCTGGGTCGTAGCAGAATGGATTGAACTCTATCTGGTTGATGGCTGGGGCGATGTCGCAGTACGAGAGAACCTCTTGCGTTTCTGCTATGGAAAAATTGCTGATGCCGATGGTCTTTGCACGTCCATCGCGGACGCATCCCTCAAGCGCCGTCCATACACTCTGCTTCATCCCGCGTGGCCAGTGCACCAGGTAGATGTCGATATATTCGAGTCCGAGTTTTGCAAGGCTCGTCTCGAACGCGGCTTGCGGGTCGTTGAAATCATCCGGCCAGAGCTTGGTGGTGAGAATTATTTCTTCGCGAGGGACATTGCTCTCGCGGATACCTTGTCCCACAGCTTCTTCGTTGCCATACATTGTCGCGGTATCTATGAGGCGGTAGCCTAAGTTGAGGGCCTTCTTGATGACCTCGACCGTATCCGCCGGATTTTTCATCTGAGACGTGCCGAGTCCCAGTATTGGCACGGAGGCGCCGTTGTTTAATGGAATGGTGGGTATCATTCTTCCAAGTGTTTGTGCAAGAACGCGAGCGACTTGTTCCAGGCGTCCTGCGCGGTCGCTTCGTCGTAGGTGCGCGGGTTGGTGTCATTGAAAAAGGCGTGTCCAACATTCGGATATACGATAAGTTCGAAATCCTGGTCGTGCTCCTTCATGGCTGCTTGCAATGCAGGTAATTGGGCAACGATGCGTTCATCTTTCTCTCCCGCAAAGTCGAGTACCGGACAGGCGATAGCAGCGACCTGATCAATCGGCTCCGGAGCCTGGCCATAAAAGACGACGCATGCGTCGAGCCGAGGATCGTTTATCGCGATCTGCATGCTGTAGGTTCCGCCGAAGCAAAAGCCCAGCGATCCCACCTTGCCGTTACTTTGTGCGTGAGCAATAAGATAGTCGACGCACGCGCGCAATTTATCTATCGCGCCCTTGGCGAATTCGGGTTGCGAAATAGGCGCCATCGCTTCGCGAAGGATCGGCTGTATTTTCTCGCGTTTCTCGGGATTGAAAAGGTCTATTTTTACCTGCGGCGTCATCTTTTCAAGGGTACCTTCCGGAAGAAGTTCCGGGGCAAGAACGATGAATCCTTCGCGCGCAAAGCGTTCGGCGACATCTTTGATGTGAGCGTCGACGCCCCAAATCTCCTCTATGAGGACCAGTGCCGGATATTTTCCTTCGCCTTGTGGGAGCGCGAGGTGCGCCGTACAGGTGCCGTGGTCTGTTTCAATTGAGATATCTGAACTCATTACTCGAACTGTAGCTGGGCGGGATGTGGAATGCATGAATAGACTCTACCATAAAGCCACCTGCTATACTTTTCCTTATGTCTTTATGCCGAAGCGATTAGTACTACTTGATTTCGATGGCGTCATCGCCGACACGTTCCACATTGCGCACGGCGTGGCGCAAAAAGTTTGCGTGCGCCTTACTGAACACGAATACCGCAAACGCTTCGACGGCAATATCTACGAATCATCAAAAGCGTTCTTTACCGACGACCATGGTGATCGATGTGATCACGACCTCGATTGGTGGGCGCACTACGTGCCGAAATTCTATACGCACGCACGAGCGTTCGATGAGATGGTGCGAACTCTTCCCGAACTTGCGAAGAAGTACAAACTTCTCATCGTTTCGTCCTCTCGAGGCGACCTGATACGACATTTCATCCAACAACATAAACTCGAGAATATAATTGAGGGCGTCTACGGCGCCGACGTCAATCCAAAAAAGAACGAGAAGATTGAAGAGATATGCGCGAACTACAGCGTCACACCTCAGCAATGCGTGTTCGTCACCGACACGTTGGGCGACATAAACGAAGCTGCCGGCGTTGGCGTTTGTTCGATCGGCGTTACATGGGGATTCCAGAACCGCGCGAATCTCGAACGCGGAAATCCTATCGCGATAGTCGATACGCCAAGCGAGTTACAGAAGATCATTGCGAATTATTTCACATCGGTTCATGAACCCGCGCTGAAATAGTTGGTTAGTTCGAGCGTCTTTTGTATAATAAGGATATGAAGCTTCGTTTTCTACTTGCATTGCTTTTTCCCGCACTCTTTTTGTGTGTTCCTGTTCTCGCATCCGCAGCGACGACCTTCGAAGTGTCCGGCTGGCTCCCGTACTGGTCGGCGGCATCCTCGACCGCGGACGCCATCGCGCACCTTTCCGAACTCACCGAAGTCGACCCGTTCGTCTATTCGGTCCAAAACGATGGCTCTATATCTGACCTTGGCCCCATGAACGCCCCGCCCTGGTCCACTCTCGTCGCCGATGCCAAAGCAGCGCACGTACGCGTCATACCGACCGTGATGTGGTCCAACGCTTCGGCTGAGGAGGCGATACTTTCAAATACGACGAAACGCGTCGCGCTTGAAGTCGCGATCGCTAATTTGGCTACGGCGAATAATTACGACGGTATCGACATCGACTTTGAAGGGAAACCTGCGGATCTCGAGAATGATTTCTCTACTTTTTTGAAAGGCCTTTACGCGCGCATGGGAACCAAATTTGTCACGTGCGATATCGAAGCGCGCACGCCCATCAACGAACTCTATTACGGACTGACCGTTCCTGCGGGCGCGGGGGAGTATGCCAACGACTACACGCAAATAAATAAATACTGCGACCGCGTGCACCTCATGACCTACGACCAGCAGAATGCTGATCTCTTGCTCGACGCGCAGGCCGCATCGTCCTCGGAGCTCTATGCGCCGGTCGCCGACCCGCAATGGGTATCCAATGTCGTGCAGCTCGCGGAACAGACCATCAGTCCTTCCAAGATTTCCATCGGTGTGCCGACCTACGGCTATGAGTACGACGTCACTGCATACGCCAACAACGAATACAACTACGACATCATGTGGACCTTCGATCCCGGTTACGCGACCCAGATCGAGCAGCAGTACAACGTCAATCCGACAAGGAACGCCGCCGATGAGCTCGAGCTCACGTATTTGCCCTCCGTCGGAACATCGAGTTTGCCGGTTTCTTCCAACCTCAATAACGCCCTTGTCGCGGCATCTGCCGCGAGCCAATACGCGACCACGAATAATTCGCATCTCGATTTCCGCCTACTCGATTGGCCGGACGGTACCTCGGTTGCAGACAAAGCAGACCTCGCAAAAAATCTCGGCGTACGTGGCATCGCGATATTCAAAATAGACGGTGGGGAAGATCCGAACATCTGGACAGCTATCCAAGGACTCGCAACGCCACTTTCGACCACACCATCCGCTTCGACGTCGCCCTCGCCGACCCAAAACACCACTCCGGTTTCTTCTTCGGCCTCGCTCACACGCAATTTGGATGTCGGCTTTACGGGCGCGGATGTAAAAACGTTGCAGCAGATACTCAACTCCGACCCCGCAACACAGATAGCCGCAAGCGGCCCAGGCGCTCCCGGCAACGAAACGACGATGTTCGGTTCGCTCACGAAACTCGCAGTAGAGAAATTCCAGCTCAAGTACGGCATCACGACAGCGAGCAACGCTGCCTACGGCTACGTAGGTCCTGCGACACGCGCGAAGCTGAACGCCATCTTCGCGGCGATGTAAGTAACGCGCGACCCCCGGCAATATGGCTTTTGCCGTCGGGAATTTTCTGCTGAAAATTTCCTCTGTTTCGCGCCGTCACGCTGCAAAGACGGCAAAGGGCATATTGCCGGGGCTCGCGCAAAACCAGATTCCGTGCTATAATTCTTGCACTGGCCGCGAGGCCTTTTTAATTTAAATATGGATATACGCAATATCGCGATAATCGCGCACGTCGACCACGGCAAAACAACGCTGACGGATGCGTTGCTGCGCCAGACAGGGGTTGCCGAAGAGGGCGTTTCCATGGACTCCAACACGCTCGAAAAAGAGCGCGGAATCACGATTTATTCCAAGAATGCAGCCACTTTTTACAAAGGCACGAAGATAAACATCGTCGACACACCTGGCCACGCCGACTTCGGAAGCGAGGTCGAACGTGTGCTGCGTTCGATCGACTCGGTGCTCTTGGTCGTCGACGCGCAGGAAGGCCCAATGCCGCAGACGCGATTCGTCCTCAAGAAATCATTGGAGCTTGGACTCAAGCCCATCGTCGTCATCAATAAAATAGACAAACCCGCCGCAGATCCGAAACGCTGCGAAGAGCAGGTGCTCGAACTCTTTCTTGAGCTCGGTGCCTCCGACGCACAAGCGGATTTTCCGGTCGTATATTCGATCGGCAAGCAGGGAATCGCGAAATTGAAACTCACCGATGATTCCAAAGATCTCACGCCGCTTCTCGATACCATTCTCGAAAAAGTTCCGCCGGCTTCTAGCCCTGAGGCAAGCGCCAAGCCTACGCGATTGCAGCCGTTCAATTTGGCATACGACAACTTCCTAGGCCGTCTCGCCATCTGCCGCGTATACGACGGCGTTCTCAAAAACGGCGACGCGGTATTTGTGAAGCACCCTACTGGCGAAACGCGCACAGGAAAGATTACGAAACTTTTCACCTTCAAAGGACTTTTGCGCGTTGAATCTCAGCAAGTCGAAGCCGGCGACATCGCGCTCATCGCGGGGCTTCCCGACATCTATATTGGCGAAACAATCACGACCGACAAAGACGTCGAGCCGCTTCCGGCTATCGCCGTCGACCCGCCGACCATCACGCTCAACTTTCTCGTCAACAATTCTCCTTTTGCTGGCCGCGAAGGCAAATTCGTCACGTCGCGCCAGATTCGCGATCGCTTGGAACGCGAATTGGAGGTCAACGTCGGACTCAAAATTGAATTCGGAGGCGACAACTTTAAAGTTTCTGGCCGTGGAGAATTGCACATCGCTATTTTGCTCGAGAACATGCGCCGCGAAGGATACGAAATGCAGGTATCACAACCGCAGGTCATCATGCGCGAAGAGAACGGCAAGAAATTGGAACCCTACGAAGAGGTTGTTGCCGACACACCGCAGGAATACCAAGGCTCTATTATTGAGCGCCTCGGCACCCGCAAGTTCGTGATGAAAGATATGAAGGTCCATGAGAATCAGGTGCGCCTGGTCTTCGAAGGCCCGACACGCGGACTCTTGGGCTACCGCACGCAATTCGTCCTCGACACAAAAGGGGAGGGAATTCTCTCGAGCCGTGTCACTGGCTTCGAGCCCTACGCGGGAGAAATAAAGAAACGCCAAGTAGGCTCGATGATATCAATGACGACCGGCAAAGCGCTCGGCTTCTCGCTCTGGAATTTGCAGGAACGTGGCGTCTTGTACATCAGCCCGGCGACAGAAGTGTATGAGGGCATGGTCATCGGCGACACCTCCAAGGGCGAAGAAATGGCGGTCAATCCGACAAAGAACAAAAATCTCACCAACGTGCGTGCGAGCGCGCTCGACGAGGCCATCAATTTGGTGCCGCCGTGGGAACTCACCATCGAGCGCGGACTCGAGGTTATGGTTGAGGATGAGTATTTGGAAATAACCCCCAAGAGTGTGCGTTTGCGCAAACAATTTCTTACCGATACAGATCGAGCACGTGCGAAGCGCAAGGATATTTGACGCCAAATTTTCTTCGTGTATCGTTCCACGGAGTTCCATGCGTTGAAGCTCCATAGGTTCCATAGCAGGAGGAAGCGATGAATGAAATGATCCGAAGTCCGCTGCAAGGACGCGCGGTGGAAATTCCACTGGTCGTGCAGCAAGAGTTCAATAAAGTCAAAAATGTCTGGTCGCCCTACGGTCCGACGATCCGGGTTACGCAGCAAAGCATCGACATCTTTACGTCCCTGACAGGCGACGAGAACCCTATCCACAAGGCATCGGCACAAGTGTCGGTCGTGCCGGGGTTCCTCACGCTCGCGCTCATGCCGAAGCTGCTTGGGCATAAGTTGCCTATGCAGATTCCCGGTCACCAGCTCTTCAACGCGGCAGTCTCAATCAGATTTGTGCGGACAGTCGCGGTCGGCGCCGGCATCTGCATGCGATATCAGGGCAAGATGCTCTGGGGCGATCGCATGAACGTGCGGGCGCAGTTTGATTTCGAAATCATTCTGATTGAGACGCGAAAGCATGTCGTCGAAGGCCAGATCGAGCTTTGCCTCGTTTGAATAACGTTCCCAGATCTTGTCGAAAAGGCGCGGAGCAATTCCGCGCCTTTTTGTATGCATGAAAGATTAGCGTCAGAGAAACAAGAAACGACCAGTCCACAGGCTTCCTTGCCGCGTAGCCACTTCATTAGTAATAGAAAATAAAAAAACACCCCCGCGACATTGCGCAGGGGTGCTTTGATTCGAACAGTCGCGGATTTTTTATGCTGCTGCATCGGCGAGTTGCACGGGCTCTTCCGTGGCCTCGGCTGATTGTGCTGTCGCCGCATGCTCTTCCTCGGCCTGCTCTTCAGCAAGCCAACGGTCCAAGAACGTCGGCAATTTTTCCCATTCCGAGATTTGTTTCGACAGACTCTTGAAGAAAAACCTGAACGCATCGTTAGCCTGATTGAAGGTCATGGACGCTTCCAGGCAATCATTGATGAACACGACATTCTCGGGGTGTTCATCGCGATTGCGCGTCGCCGTAATTACTTTGTCGGCCAGATTGGCGAGGGCGATCAGCGTCTTCCGCAAGGAGGCTTTGCTGTTCACTTCATCCGGATCCATATCGAAGTAATGCTGGAATACCCGTACCTCGACGTCTTTTGTGTCCATTGTTTGTACCTTAAACATCGGCGTAACTCCCATAGGTTCTTTGGGCGCTGAAAGCATTATATGACAAGATAATTATATGTCAAATATGACTCTTTACAGTCAAAATGAGCGCTTTCAGAATTCCCCTGAACTCCGGCGGTATTTTGCTATACTGCCTGCATGAAACGACCGATGCCCAAGGACGAAGAGGAGATAAAGAAGATGCTCACGCCCGAGGAGTACGCTGTGCTCCGCGAGAAGGGAACTGAGGCGCCTTTCACGGGCGAGTACGTGCACAAAACCGAAGACGGAATGTACGCATGCAAGGTCTGCGGCAACCCGCTCTTTTCATCGGACGCGCAATTCGATTCCGGAAGCGGCTGGCCATCCTTCGATAAAGCTCTTCCCGGCGCTGTCGAGACGCATAGCGACAACGACCACGGCATGGTCCGCACCGAGATAACCTGCGCGCGTTGTGGCTCGCACCTCGGACACGTTTTCGACGACGGTCCCAAAGAAACGACCGGGAAAAGATATTGTATAAATTCTGTGTGCCTCGATCTCGAGGAAAAGTAATATGAATTCGCGGGCGTTTATCGCGTTCCTCGTCGTTCTTATCGTAGTAATCGTTGCCGGATGGTTCATCCTTATACATCCGAGCGCGCAAGCTCCCACTGCCACAACAACTGCAACGACTACGGTCGCAACGACACCCGTCGTGCAGGACGAACCCTCAACTATGCCGTCCAATCCTGCAACAGTTGCTGCCAACATCGCTGGCAATTGGCAATCGACAGATGACTCAAACTACACGGTGCAAATAACCTCGGGCGGCAAGTGGACAGACACCTACAAAGGCAGTGATTCAACAGGAGCGTCACTCTCAGGCAACTACACGCTTTTCACTAGCACAAACCCCGACAAGAATTTCACTGGAGTCCTCGTGCCGGGCGTTGTCTATGTAAAAGTCGTCGAGGGCAGTTCTACTTTGTATTTCAGCGTGCTTGCAGCAAGCGGCAATGTTCTCCAACTCAGTTATCTCGATCGCGGCAATACGCTTTCATTCGTAAAGGTGCAATAAAAAAGGGCCCAATTGCGGGGCCCTTTTAAGTTTCGTCGCCGGTCACATCTTGGTACCGGTACCGATGCAATACGTCGAACTGCAGTGAGTGTCGATGTTCTTGTAACGGCTAGCGCAAACGACAACATCCTCATCACTGTCGAGTCCTTCGACGGCCACGATAGCCGTTTTGGGCGTGATCGGACACCAAACGCCGTCGATGAGTGCCTCGCGAGTGACCGTATTCATCTTGGAGACCCGACACTCGCCGCTGTCGGTCCCGCCGCAGCATTCGCTATTTGCGTTCTTCAGGATCTGGTCGATGATGCCGCGGTCGTGGAGTGATTTATGCCGATAGCCCCAATAACTGAGACGTTTTTCATCAGGAATGATCGGCTGTGCATCCGCCCGGCGCGCATCCGCCTGAGGGTCCAAGCTAAAGAATGGCTTCAAGGGGGTCGTCACCCCTGGCCAGACGGGACTCTCATCGACCCGTGGGTAATCGTCTGGTTTCTCAAACCACAACCGGTCGCTGAACTGGTTGTACCTCCCCGAGTTCTTCAGTTTCGAGAAGAATTGTTGCGACAGCAAAGGCTGTTGTGGCTTCGCACTGCAGATTGGGTTCTCTTGCGCCGAAGCTATTTGAACTGAAAGGATCAGAAGGCCCGTGAGGGCCAGTCCCAACTTCCGTAGCATTTTCTGTACCTCCGCTAGTTCGGTAATGGGTTAGCGCGAGGATACAGTCCTGCCTCCCTGTGTGCAAGCGCGTTGACAGATGTGTGGAATGCCGCAGACTCATAGAAGCGAAGAGCGGAATCAACAGCGGGGGAATGCGATGAGAAGAATCATCTTGTGTCTATTCGGCGCACTAGCGATCGCGGTATCAGGAGTCGCACGAGCCGAACCACTCGATTTGCGTTGGCAGGTCGACCCGGCCGAGCGGGAACTACTGTCGGGTAAAACGGTCGACACTGATGGCGCCGCCATTATGTGTCGGAACAAGCAGGACATTGACGACATTATGTGGCTCGACCTGAAGGGCGCCGTGATGCAGTTGGCAAAAAAGAATCAGAAGTACCAATGTGTCATTGCGGGCAAAGGGACCAAGTTCCGATATCTGGGTATCGTCGGTTGGGGCAAGGTCGGCAAAATATTTTACTGCGAATACAACGTTCAGATCGTGCGGACCAACACTCGTTGGCTCGATAAGCGCTATACCTACACGCTCAGGGCCACGTCCTCACCGTTTCTGCAGCGCGAGTGTCAGAATTCCGAATCGCTCTAGACGCTCACGTTTCGCCACCTCGACCTCCGCAATAAAAAGCGGGGGTCGAACTTATTTGTGCAACTGCCACCAGGTTTTGAGCTCTCCGAAAAGCACCTTGGTCTCCGCTATCGGGTGATGAATGAACGTGTAGACCTGCGGCACGTGTTGGTAGGCCCAGATGAAGGCGATGATGAGGAAGAGCACGGTGAGGCCGTCTACGAGGCCATCCCAGGGACTATGGGTCCATCCGTACTGATAGTTTTGACCAGACGTGCCGCTCCAATTCATTGAATATTGTGCGCCTTTTATCGGCCCTGTCACCGCGTGATAGATGACAAAGAGCGCGATGATAGAGACCCAAAGAGGAATTCCGGCAGGGATCACCCAACCGAATATTGCGCCGGTCGTGATGAGCGAAATCAGCGCGAGTATCCATACGAGTGCCAGCACTGCGCGCAAAAGGCCGAAGCCTGGATTCGAGTGGTATCGCTGCGCTCGCAACCCAGCTTTCCACTGCTGTTTCATTTCACGCTTGCGGCGTTTCCAATCGTCTTTGTCTTTGTATGATTCGCCCCAATCCATCTTGTGGCCTGAAACGCGTTCGAATGTTTCCTCGAAGCGCTCCTTCGCGCGCTGCACGAGCGTGTGCGCGTTCAATATTTCTCCGCGCGCCTGAGCCATCGCTTCTGCGGTGTCGGCGTAAGGCACCAATATTGCGAGCGCGATATAGATGAGGATGCCGAGGCCGCTCGTGAGGACCGTGCCCGCGATGAAAATGATACGTACTATCGTGACGTCGATGTCGAAATAGGCTGCGAGCCCTGCGCATACGCCAGCGAATACTGCGCCCTGGCGCATAAGGAACAAGCGCTTGTGCGTGTGAGCGCCGCCAGAAGCAGACTGCTCGTGCGACTCCTTCTGCGAATCGCCTTCGACGGGTCCCATTTCTGCGATGATCTTGGTGATCTCATCCGTGAGAACGACGCTCTTGTGTGGATTCAAGACCTTGTCGCATTTCTCGGCAATGGCCTGCTCCAAATCCGCAATGATCTCGCTCTTTCCAGGATCGCTCGCAAGACGTGTGGAAGCCTCGTCGAGATACGTGCGCAGCGCGTCGAAGCCAGACTCTTCGATCTGGTACGCTCTTCCGTTTAGATTTATCGTGATTACTTTGTTCATACATTATTTGCCGAGATTTTTAATGGTCCTAGTAATTTCTTCCCAATACTTCTTCAGGTCGTCCAATCTCTTTCTTCCTTCCGAAGTCAGAGAATAATATTTTCGCGGTGGCCCGGTCTCTGATTCTTTCCATGAATAATCGAGCAGTGATTCGCGACGGAGCTTGGAGAGCAGGGGATAGAGTGTGCCTTCCTGCGTCTTGAATTCGGTGCCCTCGAGCGCGGCGAGAATATCGGCAGAGTAAACCTCACCCTTTGAAATGACGGTGAGGACGGAGAACTCTAGGAGTCCGCGCCGTACTGCTTCGAATGATTCTTGTTTATCCATAAATATATCTATTCAGTACCTTGTCCTATAAAGGTAGCAGATACCAAAAAGGGTGTCAAGCTATATCGTGACTCGCTGTGGACTTGTGTGATACTTATGGAAGAAGCAGGAAGGCTTGGTCATGGGTACAGAGCGGAAGAAATTATTCTTTTCAACCTGTCCGCGCGAGCGTCTCAAAGGTATTGCGATCAGATATCGGCGCACGGACTGGCCCGACATCGACGTCAATAGGAATCTGCAGTATTTGGTGACAATGGGTCCGTTCATTCCGAGACGTGAATGGTGGAGTCAGTTCCCGAGACTGCAGATTGGCACCATCGGCGCTCACCCGGGGACGAAAGAAAACGTCGTTCCGTTGCTGCGGTCGCGCAGGACCTAGGGCCCAAAGCCCCAAACCAAAAAAGCCCGGCTTCCCGCCGGGCTTCCTACATACAGCTTGCAATGCAGCACTGTTCATCGTGTGATGATAAATAATATTGCTTTGCGGTAAATATAAGATAATGTTACCTCTATAGCTATATATTTATGAAAGAAGAAGAGAAGAAAGAAAGATTTAAGCGCTTGGCCGCGACCCGTACAAACGAAATCATGAATAAGCTCAGGATTCTGAGTAATTGCTCTAATAGGAGTGCCTATGAGTACTCAGAGGATGATATAAGCAAGATCTTTACGGCCATAGAGAAAGCTGCAAAAGAGGCGCGTTCCAAGTTCTATTTTCCTGAAAGTAAAAACAGGTTCAAGTTATAGAGTGAATTAATCATGTTTAACTTCTTCAAGAACAAAACAGTACCGGATTGGAGTTTCCAACTCACGGCGATTTCAAATATTATGGCGGATTTTCAGCGAAATCCAAAGGGCCGGTTTCTACTTGTCTTACCGACTGGTGGTGGCAAAACGCTGACCGCCATACGCTCACTAAACGAGATGATGAATAAAGGAGTCATCAAGAGTGATGACAAGGTTCTTTGGGTTGTACATACACTTTCTCTTCAGACACATGCAAAAAAGAATCTTGTGAGCGAGAAAAATATAAAGAAGTTCTCACTCAGTCCAAGGTTGCAGGAAACTGTTGATGTACGAATGAAGGCCGAAGCAGCGAGGATTCTTCAAGAAAGAAAAGAGTATCGTTTTATCGTTATCGATGAGGCCCATCATGCCGCTGCGAGCACGTATAGTGAGTTTTTTGAATACCCGGTTGGAATCTTAGGTCTAACTGCAACGCCAAACAGAATGGACGCTCGAGAGCTGCCATTTGATAAGGTTTCATACTCAACTACATTCCGCGAACTTGTACAACGAAAGGTGGTATTGCTACCCAAATTCTTACCGGAGGTCAGAACTGGAATAAAAATCGAAATAACTTCTCTTAGTGACGAGGGTCAGCTCGAAAGATTCAACAGCAAGGAGCGCAATGATCTCGTTGCCCGCACGATCTTTCAGGAGGCGGAAATGCACGAACTCAAGAAGATGATCGTATTTGCAGGTACTAACGCTCATGTAAGGCGGTTGTATGAGACGTTATCAATGGAAAATGAAAGGCTCGGTAAGCCCTTCAGGCACGTCGGGTTTATATATGGAGGCGATAACAATGACAAAGGGTTGTCCAATGAAAAGTATCTGGAGTGGCATCATTCGCAGAGCAACTCGATCCTTGTTAATTGCAAGATTTTGAATGAGGGCTACGACGACCCTAGTATCGATACTGTTGTTATGGCCACTCCGACAAATTCCATCCTTTACTATCTTCAGTGTGTCGGTAGGGTCGTGCGAGCTCCTGAGGATAACGTAAATGCGAAAGCTTATGTTGTTGAAATAGTCGATCAGCTGCCAAATGTAGCTTATCGAATTGATAATCGCTGGTTATTTGCGGAAATCTCAGACTACCTGGAGCCCACAATTTTCGATGCAAAAGAGGTATGGCCCATAAAAATCATTAAAACGATTGCCAAGCTAATCTCGTTGCGTGCCGTTCTTAGTGATATACCTAAATCCGCATTTATAGCTCTACTGCTTGGCAGACGAGTAAATTTTCTCATGTTCAATGATGTTCCGTATGAATCGCTTGGGAGGTGGCGTGCCATTGCAATGCAAGATGGAGACTTAAAGCGAGTTCGTATGTTTAACGACTTATCCGAAAACATTGATGAGTACTACCCCCTTAACCATGACTATCTGATAGAGAAAAAATATCCTGAAGAGTCTCAACTCTATCCTTTGAGCAGTAGGGCTTATAGGTCAAGCCTGATGGCAGCTCTCAGGAGGGCGGCGGCGCTAAAGGCAGAGAAAAAGCGAGTCGATACCCTTATTTATTTATCAGTGCAATAATTAATCAAATATGGCAATTAACGCAGATCTATTGAAAGAAAAGGTTCTCGATATTAATGATCTTTTGCTCGATCCAAATAACCCGCGATTTTCGAGACATCTCGATGAGGTCACGCCTTTTGAGAGGGTAGCCGATCCGACAGTGCAGAAAGCCGCATACGATCAGATGTTATCGCGTGAAAATCATTTCCAAGTCGAAGAGTTGGTCGCGGCAATCAAAGTTGACGGATTTATCCACGTTGACAAAATTTTCGTTCAGAAGGTTAAAGATAAATATCTCGTTATAGAAGGCAATCGTCGCATTACCGCCATAAAGAAGATTCTTGAAGATGAGGGCGAAGAGATTAATCCGGAACTCAAAAGACAGATATTAAAAATCTCCTGTGTTGTAATCGACACTAATGACCCGGGTGCAGAGGAGCTAATACGTAAGATTCTTGGGCTACGTCATCATGGATCCATTCTTCCCTGGAAACCCTTACCAGCTGCGTTCAATCTCTACCGAGAATACATGCTCACGCATTGTTCGGGCGACGAAAGCGCAGCTAGAGATCCGGAGAACTTTCAGTATGTTCCAGCAACTGCAAAACGCGTCGCGGCAATGTTTTCGGTAAAACCCGGTGATGTAAGGGAGAAGGTAAGACTCTACAGAGTTTATCTACAACTGATCGCTGCTTCGAGAAATGCGAGAAATGTTGTGAGTCCGGACTCATTCTCGATGATTGAGGAAACCTTAGGCAAACCGGCATTGAAAGCGTTCTTTGGGTATGAGGAAACATCCTCAACGTTTTCTGAGGAAGGTGTCGAGAAGATTTTGGACTTGTATTTCGGCTTGAATGGAAAAGAGCCCGTTATAACGGAGGCATCGGCAGGCATGTCGAATGTGCGCGATTTCGCATTCGTCGTTTCAGATGGGACGCCAGAAGACATCCGAAGAATTACAGAGGATCGTGAAAAGGCGGGTGACGTTAAGACAACCGTAGCAGCGAAGATTCTTAGACATACTCTTCAGCACGCACTAGAGATTGTTATGAACGAACTAAACAAAATTAACCTTGGAGAAATTGGCACTGACGGCTTTGCTCCAAATGAGAAAGAGCACATTGCCGGCATCGACAAGAAAATAAAACAGCTTAAAAGGGCCGCCGGCCTTGCGGATTAAAGATTTCTCGTTGCCAGTACTTCTTTTACCTTCTTTCTGTCGCCGGTACAACTGATCACGCGCGGGGCATCAAGCACTTGAATCTTAAAACCTAATGAGGAATACAGTTCCAGTATCCGTTTCGTTGCGTGGTTAGACAGCACGACAGGGCCTGGATGCCTCGACAGCCATTTTGCTAATCGCACCTGATCCTCCCAAGAAAAACCCTCCATAGAATATTGCGAAAAAGCTGCATCATACGGAGGATCGGCGTATACAAAATCACTCTCCGTCAAATTCATTTTATCGAAATCCACGTGTGTAAACTTCCAACCCTTGAAGTACTTCTTATATTCGCCAAAGTCCTTTATGTAGTTTATCGTTTTGTTTCGACCAAATGGAATATTATAAAAGCCACTGCTATTAAAACGGCATAGTCCATTAAATCCAGTTCTATTTAAGTAGTAAAAGAGTTCTGCAGACTTCTCATTCTTTATATCTCCACTCTTCAATAATTCATTAAATCGATCTCTATTTCGGTAGTATGAGCTTTCATCGTTTTTAAGTTCAATGCCTATTGTTAGGCCGTTTCTAAGTTGCTTGTAAAAGTTAATTAGATGCGGATTTATATCGTTCAGCCACGCCCTTCGGGGGAGTAACCCCAACGTCGCTGCCAGGCCTCCACAAAATGGTTCGACAAACCGCCGATGTTGATGAGGCGCCCAAATGGGTTTTAAAAAAGGAACCAACCATCTCTTTCCCCCCGCCCACTTTAATGGCGGCTTTGGAGTCTTTACGAGGATTTTCTCTTCTCTTCTTTTTTGCATGTTTTCCTCGTATCTATGATCGAAATTACGGAATTGTTATCAATCTAATTCCTAAGCAGTATATCAAACAAGCAAGCATTAAAGGGATAAAATATTTATAAAATATTAAGGCCGCGCTTAGTACTGTAACCCAGGGAAATGAAGCAGAAAGCCCATGCGGAGACGAAGATTGGGGAGACGGAAATGGTTATGGAGCCACTTCATATAAAAAACTTGCTTTCGGAACTATAGTCCCTGGATGAATTCATCTTCACCCGGGTATGTACCGGGAGTTTGTAATATCGGCGAAGCGGAGATACGGCAACGCATGCGCGTGGGCTGGATAGGGCTCGGCGTCACGGTTGTTTTGTGGGCGCTTCTTATTTTCTTCCAAGCCCCCGCATGGGCACGCTTGATCCTCGTCATTCCGGCCATGATGTCGGCCACAGGATTTATTCAGGGCCTTTCGCATTTCTGCGCAGGCTTCGGGATGAAGGGGGTTTTCAATTTCGGCACGGAGCTCTACAAGACAGAGACCGTCGCGCAAGCGGAATTTCGCGCCAAGGACCGCCGCAGAGCGCAGTTCAGCATTTTGTATTCGGTTCTTGCCGGCATCGCCGTCGCACTTATCGCGTACCTTCTTTAGATGCTAGGACTTGCATTTTAGGGCTAGAGCGCGTAGGTTAATTGCTGGATACATCAGTAGAAGGATTGTGTGCTATGGCGAATTCCCTAAAGGCCAGTTTTCGTTCGCGCATCTTCGGCCCTTCCAAGGTTCGCGAAGACAGACGCGATGAAGACAGGCGCGATCCGGCCACGATCCGGCCTCTTTCATGGAATAACTTTTTGGTGGAAAAACCCGCGCCAGTCTTCAGGCGGCGCGAACGTCTGATGGGCGAGAAGGTTCGCGATATCGAGCGGGCCCTTGCGATCTCGGAGGCGAGCGGCGGTGTAATGATCCAAGAGGTGAGAAGCGGCACGCCTCTCGAGCGAATCACATGCAAGACCGAGCGGGATCTCTGGCACGTGTTTCCGCGCAAACTGAAAAAACACGATTACGTCGTCGTGCAAGGTGTTATGCCGCGAACCACGCTGGCTCCGCGGCCGTGAATTCGCAAAGAAGAAAAGAGCCCGGCACATGTTGCCGGGTTTTTCTGCTATACTCTTGCGATGGAAAAAGAAAACGAAAAAGAGTGCACACATCTTGAGCAGATAGATCCAAAAGTTATTCCGCATTCAGAAGGATGCGAGGATTGCGAAAAGACAGGCGACACGTGGGTGAAGGTGCGGCTTTGTCTCACCTGCGGCCACACCGGCTGCTGCGACTCTTCCAAGAACATGCACGCACGCAAACATTTTGAAGAAACAAAACACGCGATAATCGATTCGTACCAGCCGCTCGGGGAATGGCGCTGGTGCTATATCGACGACATGTACGTCAAATAATATGCAGATAACTTTGCACACGAATAAGGGCGATATTGGAATAGAGATGATGGAGCAGGATGCGCCGAACACAGTCGCAAATTTTGCGAAACTCGCGAAGAGCGGATTTTATGACGGCACCAAATTCCACCGCGTCATTCCCAATTTCATGATCCAAGGTGGCGACCCAGAGAGCAAGAACGATTCCAAAGCCGAAATGTGGGGGAGAGGTGGACCCGGCTACAAATTCGCCGACGAGATTCATGCCAACAATCGGAATGACGTCGGAACCATCTCGATGGCGAATTCTGGTCCCAACACCAACGGCTCGCAATTTTTCATCAACGTCGCACCCAACAACTTCCTCGACACCAAACACACTGTCTTCGGAAAAGTGACGAGCGGCATGGAGGTCGTTCAGGCCATCGCTGCGGTAGATACCAACGAGACTGATAGACCGCTTGAGGCAGTGACTATCACGAGCGTTACGGTTCAATAGAAATGCAAAAGCCGGTCGGGCCTTCGGCCCGACCGGCTTTTGAGTTCGCAACTTTAGTATTGCGGAGCCGGCGTCGTTTGCGGCTGTGTGCCGCTCACGTTGACCTGCACGCCGCTTGTTTGCGGAGCCGTTGTCGCCGCGCCCGCGTTGTGATACTTCTCATACCACCAGACCGCTCCGCCGACCAAGATAATGATGACGATGACAAGCAAGATGGTGTTCACACTGCTACCGTTGTTATTGTTGTTCATGGGTTGTGTCTAAGGTACTGATTAAATCGGGAAACTGTTGCCCCACGAGCCGACGAAGGGGAGCGCAGTTTCTTTGCCTTGCGCGACGTTGACGATACCAACGATCGAGAGAATGAGGAGTGCCAAATCGACGAGATCGAAAAGCGGCAAGAGACTCCAGAATTGCCAGAAGAACAATCGCATGATAAGCCACAAGACTACTTCGATCGCGAGAAGCACAAGGCCCTGTCGGACGTGGAACTTCACGAACGGTTCGTCTTTGGCGACGAGGTAAGAAACGATGACGAGCGGACCGAGGTAGGAGAGCACGCCCATGAGCGTGTTCTTCTGTGCAGGAGCCGCCCCACTTGGTTGATCCATAATGATATGACCCTTACTTAATGAATAGTCAGAACAGTATACCTCCGGCAAGGCGTCGGGCAACGGGGTAGTGGATAAATGGTTTGCCCTCCTCCGGAGGACTATAAAATAAAGCTATGGCAAAGAATGCTCGCAAAGGACATGGACGAAAGGGGGAGGTCTCGAAGCGCACGCAGGTGCTCTCGCCGCGCAACAAGCGCTGGACAAAAGTAGACACCAAGACCGGCAAGTTCATGGACCAAATGGCAAAGAAGGGGAAAGCCTTCAAAGGTGTGCGGATGAAGTAGGTTCACGTCGCTTTCATTCGGCTGTCGCGACAATGCGCTGATGGCAAAAAAGAAACGCTCATACGCAAAGAGCGTGAGCAAGGATGTCGAGCGTGAGATGCACCAATTTAAACGCGGGAAATTGCGCAGCGGTCCGGGAGGGAAGGGAGGTAAAGTAAAAAGTCGAAAGCAGGCAATCGCGATTGGTCTCTCTGAGGCGCGCCGCAAGGGCAAGAAAGTCCCACGCAAAAAAAGGTACTAACAACATCGAGCTGTGTCTGTTACGCTGCACACTCGACAACTCATATGCGATCAAGAACCTGGAAACATATATTCGGCATCATACTCATTCTCGCGATTGTAATTTTCGCGTGGACGTTGATTGGTGCAACACTGTACGCGCCTGATGGAATTCCCGCGCCCGCGCCGCCCCAAACGGCGTTCGGTGAAAACATTGCGACGACGTCGCTTCCATCGCGTCTCATCATTCCCGCACTCAACATCAATGCCAACGTGCAAGACCTCGGGATAAATTCGATCGGCAATATGCAAGCGCCGGATAATTTTACTGATGTCGGCTGGTACAAATACGGCACGGTCCCAGGACAGTTGGGAAGTGCGGTCATCGACGGTCACGTCGACAACGGACTCGGACTCGCCGGAGTTTTCAAGCAACTCGATAGTATTAAAGTCGGTGACGACGTCTATGTGCAAACAATTGGCGGACAAAAGCTTCACTTCGTCGTTTCTGACATCGAGATCTACCCATATCAAAATGTTCCCCTCAATACCGTTTTTGCGCAAAGTGATACAGCGCGGCTCAATCTCATAACCTGCGATGGCACGTGGGTCAATGGTAAGGATACGTACGACGAACGTCTCGTCGTATACACCACTTACGTCGGCGGAACGTAATCGGGCAACCACTTGCATCAATGGGTGGCATTTTTTGGCTTTAAATAGGTATCTCGGATGCCGATATTCCGTTCTCGGCACGATTTTCCTGCCAGATTTCTTCAAAGTAGTTTTTAATTTTTTCAGCACTCTGCGGAGCTTTCCCGATTGAGCGCCTAATTGCTGGGCTTTTCCCCAGGTGGCATGACGTGCTGGCGTAGCCAGCTTATATACTTTGTGGTGTGAACACGAAGTGGAGTGATTTGAGTCCGATTCGATCGCGCCTGCAAAGGCGCGCATCTTTTGTATTATTTTTTCTCGCTCTCATTGCGCCTTCCTTTATTTTTTCCGTAGCGTCAGCCTCTGTAGCGAATCCCACTGCCGCAGAAATTCTTTTGCAAGCGCTGCAGGCTTCTTCGGAATCAAATTCACAGTCGAGCAGTAATGCAGCCGTCGTCATCTCTCCCGACACGAAAACTGCTGGAGGGTATGCGGCGGTACCACTCGGGGTTTCTTTGGGCTCACAGGGTTCGCTCAATTCCGATCTCGTACCGAGCGAAGCAGTCGTGCCGCAAGCTTCTGCGATTCCAGCTTCAACGGCAACGACGAAAGTAACTCCGACAACAACTGCAGCCGTAACTCCGACAGTAGCTGCAACAAATCAAACAGCGCAAGTAACTACACCATCGTCATCGATATCAGACAGCGATAAGGCAGCGTTGATCGCGACCTTACTCGCCGAAGTCCAAGTGCTTGAAGCAAAGATCGTAGCACTGCAAGCTGCGCAGGCTGCTGCCACTCCTGCCGCGTCGACCGCAACGAGTGTTGCAGTTTCTTCGGCACTCAACACTTCCTCTTGCTCGCCACTTACCCTCACTCGATCTCTCGCGCTCGGCTCGACAGGATCCGATGTCACGGCGCTCCAAAACTTTTTGATCTCACAAGGATATTTGAATTCGACAGCGACTGGTTATTTCGGATCACTCACACAAGCAGCGGTCTCGGCATTCCAAAGTGAAACTGGTATTACAGCAGTCGGAAGTGTCGGCCCGATCACGACAGCAAAAATTTCTTCGATCTCAAGCGCATGTCAATCCACTGCGAAAAATAATTCTCTTCCGGCTGCTTCGGTGACCGCGAACGCTTCTTCAACTACAACAGCTGCAACAACAACGGCGCCGATTATTCCTGTCGTCTCGCTTGGTGGTGGTGG